>Ga0137433_1000090_pt1 | contig 47258 bp, 56 predicted proteins | sample EasRivERMZT840_2_FD_102335 | JGI IMG/M metagenome (GOLD analysis project Ga0137433, IMG submission 102335) | Soil microbial communities from meander-bound floodplain in the East River, Colorado, USA - East River MetaG ERMZT840_2 | ecosystem: Environmental > Terrestrial > Soil > Floodplain ...
AAGATCGAGGCCTGGCCCTCGGCAATCGACACAGGCCTCGCCTCGGGCACTGTGATCCCCGTCGGCATCGTCGTCGTATACGACACCGCCGCAGGCCGCGACCCGGCATCCGTCCGACAGCCTGCACTTACCACCGAGGTAACAGTGCTGACCGGCGTCGCTGGTTTCGCGCTGTGGGACCCGACCTATCCCGAGCCGCCCTATCGAGTCGGCTCATCGCTGCCCGTGATGCGCAAGGGCCGTTTTGCTGTCGTCGCCGCTACCGCCCTCGCCGTGCACACGAATCCGTTCGTGCGCTTCGGTCTGGTCGGCGCTGGCAACATTCTCGGCGAGCTGCGCAACGATGCCGACGCAGGCAACGCAGTTGCCGCGCCTTACCTCACAGTCGTCGTAGGCGCAGCCGCAGGCGGCGTCGCGGTCGTCGAGATCAACCTCTGACAGTCAACCCTAGCGCGCTCGCCCCGCTCGGAAAGCACACGCCATTATGCCCGGTACCTCACTCGTCAGCACGCACACGCTCGACAGGCTCGACGCTAACCTGCTCGAGCTGCAACTCGCGCAGATCGGCCAACGACTCGACGAGGACGCATTCGCAAACGTCGTGCTCGCGATGGCGCACACGCGCGCGCAGCTCTACGGCATCGAGCGCCTCGACGCGAACGAGACCGCCCTTTTCGGCCGCGACCTCGAATACATCTCGGCGCGCCTGCGCGAGATCCATCGCCCGCAGCTCAAATGGCGGCAGTTTGTGCCCGTCACGTCAGAGGCGCCCGCAGGCGCTGAGACGTGGTCCTATAAGATGTGGGACGCGCTCGGGATGGCCGAAATTGTGGCCAACTACGCCGACGACATTCGCCGTGTAGGCGTGACCGCGCAGAAGTTCACCTACGACATCGCGACCTGGGCCCTCGGCTACGACTACACAGTCTTAGACATCGAGCGCGCTTCGATGGCAGGGGTGAACTACCAGAACCAGCAGGCCGACGCCGTGCGTCGCGGCTTCGAGCTGCGTTTCGAGCGCATCGCCTCACTCGGGCAAACAGGCACGAACATCAAGGGCCTGTTGAATCACCCTAACGTGCCCGTGATCGCGGCGACGACCGTCGGCGCTGGCTCGGCGTGGGGCGCTGGCACGAAGACGCCCGACGACGTTCTGCGGGACATGATCGCCGCCGAGGACTCGATCGTGACTGCGACGCAGGGCGTCGAGTCACCCGATACCCTGCTGCTGCCGCTCGCGAAATTTCGGTACATCCAAAACACGCCAGTCTACACCGGCGCTGGCAGCGACCCGGAAGACACGATCCTTAGCGTGTACCTGCGCCGCAGCGCGTACGTGACTAACGTCGACTGGTGGCTACCGCTCGCGACTGCCGACTCGGCAGGCACGGGACCTCGCGCGCTCTGGTATCGGCGTGACCCGCGTTACGTCCACTTCGAGCTGACCATGCCGCCGCGCGAGCTGCCGCCGCAGACAAAGAACCTCGCGCTGTCCGTCGAGTCGTGGACTCGCGCAGGCGGCGTCTGCTGGGAGTACCCACTTTCGGCCGTCTACATGGACGGAATCTAGCGCCTCGAGCTCGAGCTGCTCGCTAACAACAACTAACGCACGAGAGATCACATGCCCGACGCAACAGTCACGAACGGCACCGCGCGCATTCTGTGGGTGCAGTCACCTACCAACCTCGTAAAATTTCCGCCGCTCGTGACCGTTACGGTCCTACCCGCCGACGTCGAGCCCGTCGGCTACGCGCTTCTCGGCGCCTTCGCCCCGTTCGTCGCCGACGGCAGCGTGACCTACTCGCTGCCGTCATTCGAGGACCATCGCAGCGATCCGCCGCCGCCCGACGTCTGCCCGCCTACGCTCGCCCTGCCTAGCGTTCCGGCGACGCCGAGCACGCTGCCGACGCTCCCACAGACCGACCAGCCGCCAACCGATCCGCCGCCGTCGGCTTCCGGCCGAACGCCGAGAGGAACGACGAGGTAAGCGCCGCCGATGGCTGTCACCGTTTCACAGTTCTACGTGGAGTTTCCCGAGTTCGCTCGAGTCAAGCACGAGCTCGTCGCGGCGAAGCTCGCCGACGCCGAGGCGCGTGTCGCGCTCGACATCTCGGGAGCGAACCCCGTAGTGCAGCCTGACGGCACGTACATCGACCCGGCGCGCGACATGCTCGTGAAGCACCTACTCGCCTCGCTGCTCGTGCTCACGCCGAGCGGCGAGTTTGCGCGGCTCGATCCGAAGAAAGAACCCGACGGCGCGCGCAGCATCTACGAGCGCACATTCAATCAGTTGCAGGCGTCCTACAACATCTTGGCGATCGCGCTGTGACTGTCACCGATAAAGATATGGGATGGCAGGCGCTCGGCGAGGCCGTCGCCGAGCTCGGCGACAGCGACTCGTTTGTGCTCGTCGGCATTCAAGGCTCCGAGGGCAGCGCCACGCACGGCGCAGACGAAATGACGAACGTCGGACTCGGAACGATCCACGAGTTTGGCCTCGGCGTGCCGCGACGCTCGTTTATCCGCGATGCCATCGACGCGCATCAAGACGAGCTCGCCGAGTTTATGGGTGTGCTCGGGCAGCGAGTTCTGCTCGGCGACAGTCATCCGAGCGGGCCTATGTCCGAGACGCAGGCGCTAGGCCTCATCGGTCAGCAGGCCGTGAAGCTCATTCAGCAGCGCATCACGGCGCACATACCGCCGCCGCTCTCCGAGGTCACAAAGAAGATCAAGGGCAGCGACGTGCCGCTCGTGCGGTTCGGCACGCTGCGAAAGAGCATCACCTACAAAGTCGGAGGCTCGTCCTAATGGACTGGCAAGCTTTCGCCGATGGGATGAAAACCTGGGTAGCGCGCACGACCGCGATCCAGCTCGACGACGTCTACTGGGAGGGCGAGCCGCTCGGGATGCTCGGCTATCCGCAGGCGCGCCTAAACCTGCTCGGCAGCCCTGGCTACGGCATCAGCGACGTTGCGCTCAACAGTGACGAGGTGCGACTCGTGCCGCAGGGGCCCGGTCAGGACGCGCTTGTACGCATCGTCGGCAACCGCGCTGTGACGCTGCAGGCCATCGTCAACACGCGCGACGGAACACCGTGGGGGCGTGCGTTTCGCTACCTCGAGCGCGTTCGCAACGCGCTCTACCTGCCGAGCACACAGACGCTGTTCTCCGACCTCGGCATCGGTCTCGACGGGCCCGGCGTATTTATCGACCTCAACTACATGTGGGACTTTCGCAAGGAGTCGTCAGCGAGCCTCGAGCTGCGACTGCTCTACGCCTACGACACCATGTGCGAGTGCGGCGCTGACGACATGCCCGCGGAAACCATCGGCACGATCGAGCATGTGCGCGTCAGCGGCACTGTCGGCGCGCCTTTCAACTTCGACAGTCAACTGATCACAGTGCCCGAGCGGCAGATCGACAAATAAAGGCCTTACCCCATGGCAGGATCAGAGATCGAGGTCATCGAGCACACAGTCACAGTCGCCGACGCGACCGTGACGAAATTTGGTTTCGGCGTGCCGCTCATCGCGGTCAATCACAACTATTGGCCGGAGCGCGTTAAGACGTTCGCCACCGCGGCCGACATGACCAAGGCGCCCTACAACGTGCCGCAGACGTCGGCGCTGTACATCGCCGCTCGGCAGCTCAAGAGTCAGCAGCCCTCGCCGCCGACGTTCAAAGTCGGGCGCATGAATGCGGCATTCACGCAGGCGTTCAAGCTCACGCCTGCGACGCCCTCGGCTGCCGGCGAACACTACACAGTCACGATCGACGCGACGACAGTCGACGTCGTGCTATCGCCGCCCTCGAGCTCGGCTGACGTCGTGACCGCGCTCGTGACCGCGATCAACGCGATCACCGACGTCACTGCGACAGGCACGACCGACGTAAACGTCGTCAGCGACACCGCGAACGCAGTGCACTCGATCAGCGGACTGTCGGCTAACCTCACCTTCGCCGACACCACGCCCGCAGCGACGCCAGCGGCTGCAGTCGGTACCGACCTCGCTGCGATCAGAGCCTTCGACGGCGACTGGTACGCCCTCGTAATGCTCGTGCCCGGCGCTGCGTCAGTGCAAGAGGCCGCTGCGTGGGCAGAGCCCGAGCGCGCGCTTTACTTCTCGTCGACGGCCGCGAACGATGTGCCCTCGTCGCTGACGACCGACATCGCAAGCACGCTGCAGGGCCTGAACTACACGCGCTCGAGCATCTGGTGGCATCCGAATCAGAGCGAGTACCTCGACGCCGCTGTCGTCGGCGCGATGCTGCCCAAGCTGCCGGGCCCGATTACGTTCGCAAACAAGGGCCTCGCCGCTGTGACGATGGGCAACCCTGACACCTCGCAGCGGGCAGCGCTCAAGACCAAACACGCAAATTGTTACATCAACATCAAGGGCCTAGGCTTCACGTTGTGGGGCTGGGCTGCGAGCGGCAGATACCTCGACGTCACTGTCGCGATCGACTGGTTCGACGTGCAGATCGAGGACCGAATCGTCGCGCTGCTGCGCAACAACGATGTGGTTCCATACACCGCTGCGGGCATCGAGCTCGTTCGGTCGGAGATCTTCGCGCAGATCCTCGAGGGCATCGCACTCGGGATAATCGACGGCGCGCAGCCGTTCAGCGCGACCGCGCCTGCGCTCGCGACGATCGACCCGAACCTCAAGACGCAGCGCATCCTGCCTGACATGAAGTACAGCTATGTGCTGTCCGGCGCGATCCACAAGGTTCGCGTTGTCGGCACTGTCCAGGTCTAACCCAGCGCAGCCGAGAGGACACAACAGGTTATGGGCTTCAAATCCTGGAACATCAACGAGCTAAGCATCTCGCTAAACGCGATCCCGCTGTCGACAGGCGGCTACGCCGAGGACGAGGTGCTAGCGATCGACTGGACCGAAGATTGGTTCACGAAGTACGTCGGCGCCGACGGCGAGGTCACGCGCACGCGCACCAACAATTTCAGCGCTACAGCTACCCTCAAGTACGCGCAGACCGCCGACGCCAACACGACGCTAAGCGCGCAGCTCGCGAAGGATATCGCGACACTGAACGGCGCTGCCGCCGGCGTATTCACCGTGAAAGACTCAGGCGGCGGCCTCGTGATCACGAGCCCGCGCGCGTGGATCATCGCGCCGCCGCAGATCCGACTCGGCAAGACCGTGCAAGTTTTCGAATGGAAAATCGACCTAGCCGACGCGCGCACGAGCACGTTCGGAGGTCGCTAGCCTATGAGCAGACCCGTAAGAGAAAAGCAGATCGGCGAGTATCGCTACCTCGTGACGCTGCTCGGCGCGAAGGCCGGCCGCTCCATGCTCGTCCGCCTGACCAAGCTGCTCGGGCCTGCAACGGCATCGTTTCTCGAGGGCGTGCTGCACGCCAAGGGGGGCCTGACGGCATCGCTCGCCCTCGGCGCGAGCGACGCCATACGCGAGGTCACGCAGCGCCTTAGCGAGGCAGACCTCGTCATCATCAGCGACGAGCTCGCGCGCTTTACCGCTGTCGTCATCGACGACGCGCATCAGCCGCAGCTAGACAAGATCTTTGACGACCACTTCGCCGGCAGATACGGCGAGATGCTCGCTTGGCTCGCGTTCGCCCTCGAGGCTAATTTCACGAGTTTTTTCGACGGCGCGCGCAGCGGCTCGACGCCGCTCGCGCAGCGCCTGCAGAGCCTGATCGCGTTACTGTCACAATCCCCAAGCACATCGACTGGGACATCTGGCGAATCGTCGCCAGCGACCGCATCAGCGCAAGCCTAGTCGAGGTTTGCGAGCAATGGACTCTAGACGACCTATACGACGCTCACGACGTGCTCGACCTATACGACGAGCTCGAGCGCCAGCAGGCACGACTCGCAAAGGAGCGTAACACTTGAGTGCCGTAGTCCTACGTGAGCTCGTCGCAAAGCTTGGCCTCACTGTCGACGAGGGCGCATTCGAGCGCGCCGACCAAGGCCTAAAGAAGGTCAAGAAAGGCCTCGAGGAAGTAGACCGTAAGACGCGCGACGCGAGCGGCCGCTTCGTGCGTGGCGCACAGGACCAAGCCGCGGCCGTCGAGGCGCAGGCGACCAAGCAGGCGGCGTCAGCTCGCCGGCGAGCGAAGGACGGGCCATCAGCTGCCGATACCTTTCAGCAGTACCTAGGCGGCGCAGCGGTGTTCGCTGCCCTAAAGGGCATGACCGAGCTCGCGTCGAGCGCAAACGAGACCGAGAACGTACTTAAAGAACTGTTCGGCGCGCCCGGCGTCGAGCAGGTGAAAGGCTGGTCAGACGTGACCAGCGTCGCGCTCAACCGCAGCAAGTATCAGCTGCGCGAGGCCGCAGGCACATTCGGCGCGCTGCTGACGCCCGTCACGAGCAACACCGAAGAAGTACGCAACATGTCCGAGGCGCTTAGCGTGCTCGCGATCGACCTCGCCAGCTTCTACAACACGAGCGACGAGGAGGCGATGCTCGCGCTGCGCTCGGGCATCATCGGTCAGTCAGAGCCGCTGCTTAAGTACGCCGTGAACGTGCAGGAGGCGACGCTAAAGGAGTACGCGCGCACGCAGGGCATCACTAAGTCAGTCGAGAAAATGACCAACGCAGAAAAGACACTGCTGCGTTACAAAAGCATTCTCGAGCAGTCGACTAAGGCGACCGGCGACGCCACGCGCACCGCCGGCGAATACGCGAACATGCTGCGAGGTGTGCACGCTCGCGTGACCGAGCTCGCGACGGACCTCGGCAAAAAACTACTGCCGCCGCTGAAGGCGCTGTTTGCTTGGGCTAACCCCATGATCACGGCATTCGGCAAGCTCGCCGAATCCTCGTACATCTTCGAGGGCCTGCTCGGCGCGCTGGGCCTAACGATCCTGCGCGTGTTCGGCGGCAAACTCTGGGCGCTCACGACGTTTGGGCTAAGGCTCGGTCTAATCGGCGCAGCCCTCGACGACATCATCAACTTTGCCAACGGCGCCGACAGCGGCATCGGTCGCCTACTAAACGCCCTCGGCGGCGAGGGCACTAGCACCAAATGGCTTGAGGCTATCTCGCAGGCGCTGCGCGACATGACGCGCGACTGGGAAAAGTTCGTCGCCGCCGTGCGCACATTCAGTATCCCCGATAAATGGGATGCGTTTCTAGACAAGCTGCACACCGCGCAGGGCTACTTCGACCAGATCGCGCGCAGCATCACAAAAGCCATGATGGGCCGCGAGCGCGGCAACCTGATCACCAAGGAGCAATACAACCGTTACGGTAAAGGCAACTTCTCGCGCCTCGACGCCCTCAGCGACGACGAGCGCGCAGAGGCCGAAAGAGCCGTAGACGCGTACAACGCCCGCCTGCGGTTCGACGCAGCCGAGGCGCTGCGCAAGGCGAGCGACCGCGCCTCGTTTGACGCGAGTTTCGCTGCGCCTGCGCCCGGCGATCCCGACCTCGCACTCGGGCTAGCAGGCGACCAGCTGTCGGCGCCCGTCGACTCGGGCCCGAACATGTCCGTGCAGTTCGGCGACACGACGATCAACATGTCACTGCCGCCAGGCGCCAACCCGATCGACGTACAGCGCGCGACGCAGCGCGGCGTCGACATCGCCAACCGGCAGGCGCTCGACGCCGTGCGACAGGCCGCCGGAAAGGTCCGACGCTGATGCCAGACCAAGCGACACCCTGGACAAACGTCAGTCACCTACAGATCAACAAGCTATGGATCGACTGCAGCGTGCGCGAGCAGCACGTGCTCGGCGCGCAGTGTTCGCAGTTCGCCGTCGAGGAAGGGCCCGACATCAGCGACCACGTTCGCGACACGCCCGACGGCCTGCGCATCGAGGGCATAATCACGAACACGCCAATAGGCACGCGCCCTGCCTACGACGGCGACCCCGGCCTCGTGCAGCGCTCGCTGCCGCTCACTACCGCCGACGGGCAGCCGCTCGAGTTCAACCAGTTTGTCGGCTACCAGTCGCACCAACTCGAGGGCCCGCCGAACGCTGGGTATTTCAGCCTGGTTCCGATCATCGGCGCGACGACGCTGCCGTTCACGAACTACAACGACCTACCCAAGAAAAAGCTGAACATGCTCGTCGCCGAGTATGAGTTCAAGCCGCTCGGCGTCGCTGGCTATTCGTGGCAGTACCTCGCCGAAACTAACCGCGTGAAGTTCGCGCACGACACGCTGCGCGCGACGTTCAAGGCACGGCAGCCGATCACGGTCATTACCGGCCTGCACGTCTACGAGAAAGTGATTCTCACAGAGCTCAACATCCAACGCGACGCCAGCAGCGGGCCTAACGCGCTCATGTTCACGGCCTCGGGACAAGTGATCCGCATCGTCAAGTCGACGACAGGGCAGCCCGTCCCGTCGCAGGATCGCGCGACGCCGGCAGTGTCTAAAGGCGCGCAGAACGCTGTGCCGACCAAGCCCGGCGAGGTGCCAGAAAGCACGAAACACAAGGGCAGCGTCGTCACGCAGGCACTCGACGGCGCTGCAAACTGGTTCAACCAAGCGCCGCCGGAGCCTTGATATGGCATCAGTGCGAATACCTACGACGCCGACTGTCGACTCGTCGCTGCGCGTGCAGCTCGACAGCACGAGCTACGGCATGCGCATCGTCTGGTCGCAGCGTGGCGAGTGCTTTCACCTCCACATCGCCGACAGCGTCGGCAACCCGCTGATCTCAGGCCTGCGCATGGTCACGCTCTACCCTCTGCTGTACCGCTTCCACTACATCGCAGGCCTGCCCGTCGGAGACCTCTGGTTCATCGACTCACGCGACGCCGAGGGCAAGCCAACGCTCGCCGAGATGGGTGATCGCTATCGGCTCTACTACCTCACAGACGGGACCTGGTAACCCGTGGCACTGCCGCCGAGCGCCGACATAGAGCTGTTCGACCGCCGCTATTCGCTGCAGATAGAGGACATCGCGGTCGCAGGCCTGAATGTCACTTTCACGGTCAAGCGCTCGCTATCCGCAAAGGTCCCCGGCCGCTGCGAGGTCGCGGTCTACAACCTGTCCAGCGACACGCGTAAACACCTGCATGCGATGCGCAACGTGTTCGTTTCGCTCGAGGCAGGCTATGCCAGCGGGACGAGCGTGATCTTCCGCGGCGAGCTCGTCGAGTCGTGGAGCACGCGCGAGGGCACAGAATGGGTCACGACGATCACGAGCGACGACGGAGGGCAGAAGCGCAGGACCAAGCGCGTTCAGAAGAACTATCTGAACGGGACGAGCCTGCAAACCATCATCCGCGACCTCGCCGCATCGCTCGAGGTCGGACTCGGCAACACTGACGCGATCGCGCCGCTCGCGAAGTTTTGGAAGACCAAGCAGGCCGCGGTCGTCAAAGGTTTCACGGCGAGCGGCGACGCCGTCTCGCAGCTCGACCGAGTCGCGCGCTCGTGCGGCTTGTCGTGGAGCATCCAAGGCGGACAGCTGCAATTTCTCGTCATCGGCGGCGCAACCGTCGACCCGCCTGTACTGCTCACACCGGACACCGGACTCATCGAGTCGCCGGAGCTCGGCAAGGATCAGATCGTCAAGTGCCGTACGCTCATGATCCCCGGCCTCTATCCCGGCCGCCCTGTCGAGCTCGCGACTCGCTACACGCAAGGCCTGTACAGGATCGAGACCGCCACGCATCAAGGCGAATCCGACTCTGTGCACACGTGGCACGTCGAGCTCGAGCTAACAGGCGTCAAGCGCTAGGTTGACGCCCGAGCGGACTGCCTGTACGTGCCGACATGTCCAGCGCTACACCGGACCTCGCCGACCTCCTGCGGCTGATCACTGAGTCGGCGATCGGCGACCTGCGCGTATGCATGCCTGGGCAGGTGAGCGCCATATACAGCGACGCAGCGAACCGCGGGCAGTACGTCGACGTACGCCCCTCGCTGCGTGTCGTGCTGCCGACTGACGAGGACTCAGAGACGCCCGAGCCTTTCGTCGAGGAAGAGTTACCGGTTATCCCGCGCGTACCCGTAGCGTTCCCACAGGGCGGAGGATTCTCGATCAGCTGGCCGCTCGCCGTCGGCGACTTCGTGACGCTCGTGTTCGCCGACCGCAACCTCGACCTATGGCTCGCCACAGCCGCCAAAGCCTCGCAGGCGACGAGCTCGACCGGCGACCTAGGCACGCACCCGCTCGACGGCGCGATCGCCCTGCCGCTCGGGCCTGCGCCGCAGGCGAACCTGCTCGTCACGCCCTCGGCATCCGAGCTCGTGATCGGGCACGAGAACGGCCTCGGCATCCGCATCGGCTCGACGATCATCGCCCTCGGCGGCGCCAACCTCACTGATTGGATCGCCCTCGCGAGCCTCGTCGACAGCCGCCTAATCCAAGTACGCGGCGACATACAGACCCTAAAAAACGCCACCGCGGCCGCCCTCGGGACCATCGACACGGCGCTCGGCTCCACGCTCGCGACCACATTCGCGAGCAGTACGACAGGCGTTCCGCACACCTACGCGAGCGTCGCTTCGAGCGTCATCAAGGCAAAGTAGGGCCAACCGTTAGACCGCTCGCACGCTCGAGCACTAGCTAACTCAGGCACTAGGGCGCTTGCGCACTCGGCGGTGTGACTGTATTTGCGGGCGTGACTGACCTCGCGCTCGACCCGCTCGACGGCGACCTCGTGATCGAGGCCGGCGACTTCGCGCTTATCCGAGGTGCCGACGCCATCGCGCAGGACGCGAACCTACGTGTCGCGCTTTTCCAGGGCGAATGGCCGCTCGATCTGCGAGTCGGCATCGACTATCGCTCGCTATTCTTCGACGTGCGGCCGCCCGACACTGTCGTGCGCGCCGTCTATGATCAGGTGTTGCGCGAGACTGCAGGCGTGCAGGCCGTGACTCGGCTCGCGCTCGACTACGACCGCGCAACGCGCACGCTCACTGTCCAGGCGACCGTGCAGGCCGCCGACGGCAGCGTCGTGCCGATCTACCGCGACGTAGTACTCGACCCGACGCTCGACCCGACGCCGGCCTCGAGCGCTGCGACACGCACGTTCACAACTGCAGGTGGTGCATGACTGCCGGTCTTACGCCGATCGGCTTCACCGCGAAAACAGTCGCCGAGATCATCGCCGAGCTACAGCAGGCGCAGCGCTCGACCATCGACGGCACGCTCAACACCTCGAGCACAGGCGTCCTAGCGAACCTCAACATGTCGTTTGCCATGCAGCTAGCGGCTGTCTGGGAACTACTCGCCGAGATCTACGACGCGCACGACCCGGCGACAGCCGAGGGCGTCGCGCTCGATCACAACGGCGCGCTACTCGGCATCCCGCGGCTACCAGCGACAAAAGCGATCGTGCAACTGCGCCTCGAGCTCGCGCCGCTGACCATGGTTCCGTCGGGCAGCGTCGTCAGCGACCCGCTGCGGCCGACTGTTCGCTTCGTGACGAGCGCAGACAGCCTGACGAGCGCCATCGGCGGCTATGTGTTCGTAGCGGCCGCAGCCGAGACTGCAGGGCAGCTCATCGCGCCCGCTGAGACGCTGACCAAGATAGAATCGCCGGTCAGCGGCTGGACCAGCGTCACGAACCCCGCTGCAGCCATTGCAGGCACAGACGTCGAGACCGACGAGGCCTATCGGCTGCGGCAGCAGCAGCTGCGCGCCTCGACGGAAGGCTCGACGCTGCTCGGCATCATCGCCGACGTTCGGCGGCTGCCCGGCGTCGTCACCGCGGCTGGATACGAGAACGTGACCGACACTGTCGACGCGAACGGCCTGCCGCCGCACAGCTTCGAGATCATCGCGAGCGGCGGCACTGACAGCGTTATCGCGGCGACCATCTGGGCCAACAAACCCGCGGGCATCGAGACCTATGGATCGACGTCAGTGTCAGTCACAGACAGCGAGGGCGTCGCGCACACCGTTCGATTCTCGCGACCGACTCTCAAGGTAATCAATGTCAACTACCGCGCGACAGTCACCTCGAACTACGTGCCCGAGGCGATCCGCTCGGCGCTGCAGATCGCCAGCATCGACCCGGCGTCGCCGATGCACTTCGCGATCGGCCAGCCGGTCTACCTCGTGCGCATGCTCAAGGTGGCAGACGACCAAGCGATCGGCGTAGTCAATGTGTCGCTCGACGCGACCATCGCACCGGCGCTGCCGGCAGACGCTGTGCCGACCGCGCCTGACAACACGCTCGCGATGGGCCCGCGCGACCTGCCGACGCTCATCGGCGCCAACTGGGTAGGACCATGACCCTTGCGCAGAACACGCTCGTCGTGCAGCAGGGCCTCGCCCTGCCGATCTACGACGTGCGGCGCCCGCGCTTCAACGCGCTTCTGCAGAGCTACCTCGTGCAGATTCAAGAGCTCGAGGACGCCGCTTGGAGCGTCTACCTCGGCACTATGCTGCCCGCGGCTGCAGGCGATGCACTGGACATGCTCGGCGAGCTCGTCGGGCAGCCGAGAGGCGGTCGCACCGACGCCGTCTATAAGCAGTGGATCGCCGCACGCGCTCGCCTCGGCGGCTCGAGCGGCAGGCCGCCTGACCTGCTCGGCATCCTGCGCGCAGTGCTGCCGACCACTGTCACGATCGTGCTGATCGAATACTTCCCCGGCGACATCGTGATCGACCTGCTCGGCGCAGTAGACGCGCAGACCGCCCTGCAGCTCGCCGAGATCGTGCAGGAAGCCAAGGCCGCAGGTGTGCGCGTAGGCCTCGTGTCGAGCATCTCAGAGCCCGGCGAGGCCTTCACGCTCGGCGGCGCAGCAGTCACGCCCGATATCGACGTCAATCGCGGGTTCGCCGACGTCGCGCAGACGAGCGGCGGAAAGCTCGCAGGGGTTAGCTCATGAGCATCACGCTGACGTTCAACCAAGACGGCGCTGGCATTCCCGCAGGCTCCGTCGACCGCGGCCGCACGGACATCAAGAGCACAGGCGCGATCGGCGACCCGCGCGCCTACCCTGTCACGATCACGATCGGCAACATCCCGGCGACGGCGACTGTCGACGTGCTGCTGCTCGACGAGCCGCCCGAGAGCAATCCGCTGCTGACCGAGCTCGCGCCCGAGACCTGGCAGTTAGAATTTGACGTTGGATGTTGGGGGCCGTTTCGCGTGCGTGTCACCGCGACGATCGCCGACGCCGTTGTCGGCTCGGTAACGCGCCGCATCTCCATTCGCTCGCCCGGCTACCACATCGACTATCCGGCGCTCGCCGAGAGGTACGATCCCAACGCGACCGCCGTGCCGACTGTGCCGAGCGTCGAGTTGACCGAGATGAATGAGGGCAGCACGAACCGCCCTCTCGTCGACTTCCATCGACAACTGCTCGAGGCGATCGAGGGCACGAGCGGCGGCGGCGGCGGCGTGATTCCCGACGGCAGCATCACAGAGGACAAGCTCGCGCCCGAGCTCTCCGACAACCTGCTACGTGCTGACGGCACGATACCGTTTACGCAGGACCAAGACGCCGCAGGGCACACCGTCGGCAACCTCGGCACGCCGACGCTCGCCGGCGACGCTGTGCCGCTCTGGTACGTGCAGACGTCTTTCGCGCTCTCAGGCATTCACATGCCGTGCAGGCTGGTCGCGACCGTGCCAGTCACGGCCTCGAACACGCAGGTCATCGACGGACAATCGACTGTCAACGGGCAGCGCATCCTGCTTACCTCGCAGGCCTCGCCGATAGATAACGGCCTGTACATCGCGAACGACGCCGGCGCCTGGCTGCGAGCGCCCGACGCCGACACGAGTGCCGAGCTGATGCCAGGCATGATTGTGTTTGTGACCGACGGCACCGCCTACGCAGAGAGCGGCTGGATACTGGCGACCGACGCGCCGATCGCGATCGGGACGTCGCCGCTCACCTTCGCGCGCTTCACTGGCGCAGCGCAGGTCGTCGCAGGCGCTGGCCTCACGAAGACCGGCGACACGCTCGACGTCGTCGCGCATGCCGACGGCTCGATCGTCGTCGCCGCCGACAGCGTGCAGGTCGGCGTGCTTGCGACCGACGCACAGCACGGCGCTCGAGCAGGCGGCACGCAGCACGCAGCCGCGACGACGGCTGTCGCTGGTTTCTTGGCTGCCGCCGACAAGCTCAAGCTCGACGGCGTCGCCACTGGCGCAGCCGCCCTCACGAGCTCGACGCCGGCCGCCGTCGGTCTAACGCCCGTTGTCGGCGTCGGCACGACTGCCGCTCGAGCCGATCACGTGCACGCGCACGGCGTACAGACCGACGGCACGCTGCACGCCGCTGCGACGACGACCGTCGCTGGTTTCTTGGCGGCCGCCGACAAGCTCAAGCTCGACGGCGTCGCCGCCGGCGCAGCCGCGCTCGCGAGCACACCCCCGGCGTCTGTCGCGTTCACTGCAGCCGTCGGCGTCGGCACGACAGCCGCGCGCGACGACCACGTGCACCCGCACGGCGCGCAGACCGACGGCTCGCTGCATGCGGCTGCGACGACGAGCGTCGCTGGCTTTCAATCGGCCGCCGACAAGACCAAGCTCGACTCTGTCGCGGCGAGTGCCGCTGCGCTCACCTCGACCGCTGCCACGCAAATCACTGTCACGACCGCAGCCGCCGGCGTCGCGACCGTTGCCGCTCGAGGCGACCACGTGCACAGCGTGTCAATCGGCGCGCCGTCAGCGCTCGCCGTCGGCGGCGCACAGAGCACAGGCTCGGCGACCTCGCTGCCGCGCAGCGATCATCAACACGCGATGCCAGACGTCGCGACGACGAGCGCTGCAGGCTTCATGGCGGCCGCAGACAAGACTCGGCTCGACGGTATGGCGACCGGCGCAGCGGCGCTCACAAGCACCGCGCCCGTTGCTGTCGACAATGGCTCGGCAGTCGTCGGCGTCGGCACCACGGCCGCACGCCACGATCACAAGCATAGCGTGAGCATCGGCACGCCCGTTGCGCTCGCCGTCGGCGGCGCGAATGCGCAAGGCTCGGCAACGACACTCACGCGCAGCGATCACACGCACGCGATGCCAGACGTTGCGACGACTGGCGCTGCAGGCTTCATGGCGGCCGCGGACAAGACCAAGCTCGACGGCGTCGAGACTGGTGCGCAGGTCACATCGTTTGCTCGCGTGCAGACTGCGCTAGCGGCCGCCAGTGGCTCTGTGGGACTCAACAGTCAGCGCATAACCAGCGTCGCGGACCCGTCAGCGGCGCAGGACGTCGCCACGAAGGCTTACGTCGACGCGATCGCGCAAGGCCTCGACGTAAAGGCATCCGTGCGACTCGTCGCGACGACCAATGTCGCCGCGCTATCGGGCAACGTCTCTATCGATGGCAGCACCACAGCGCCCGGACAGCGTGTGTTGCTCGTCGGTCAGACGACCGCGAGCGCCAACGGTATCTATCTCACGGCTGCCGGCGCTTGGTCGCGAGCTACCGACGCCGACACGTCTGCCAAGGTCACGTCTGGCATGTACGTGTTTGCTACCGAAGGCACGGCCAATAGTGATAGCGGCTGGGCACTCATCACGCCCGACCCGATCGTGCTCGGCACAACGGCGCTGACATTCTCTCAGGTGACAGGCGCAGGGCAGATCACCGCCGGCGCTGGCCTGACTAAGAGCGGCAACACGCTAGACGTCGTCGCGCATGCCGACGGCTCGATCGTCGTCGCCGCTGACAGCGTGCAGCTCGGCGTTATCGCGACCGACGCGCAGCACGGCGCTCGAGCAGGCGGCACCACGCACGCAGCGGTTATCGCCGCCGGCGCTTCCGGTTTCATGACCGGCAGTGACAAGACCAAGCTCGACGGCATCGCAACGGCTGCCGCTGCAGTCACGAGCTCGACGCCTGCGAGCGTCGGCACGGCGAACGCCCTCGGCTCGGGCACGACTGCGGCTCGCTCCGATCACGTGCACGCGCACGGCGCGCAGACCGACGGCACGCTGCACGCGGCTGCGACGACGAGCGTCGCTGGCTTCCTGGCAGCCGCCGACAAAACCAGGCTTGACGCACTCGTCGCCAGCTACAAGACCGCCGTGCGCGTCGCATCCGTCGGGCACATTCCAAACGTCGACGTACCGGGAAATCAGCCGAACGTTGTCGACGGCATATCGCTCGCCATCGGCGATCGGGTTTTGGTCAAGGATCAGGTCACTGTCACATACGCTAACAACATCTACAGCGTAACCACGGTCGGGACTGGCTCGAATGGCACGTGGGCAAAGGCCGCAGACGCAGACGCGACCGGCGAGCTCGTCACCGGCTCGACAGTCTACGTCGCCGAGGGCACGCAGGCCGGGCAGTGGTGGCAGCTGACGACCCTCGGCACAATCACGATCGGCACGACAGCGCAAACGTGGGCACGGAAGACGACGCCGCTAGCGACCGCCGCACCGGCGAGCGTCGGCACCGCTGCAGCCGTCGGCGTCGGCACGACTGCCGCTCGAGCCGATCACGTGCACGCGCACGGCGCACAGACCGACGGCACGCTGCACGCAGCTGCGACGACGAGCGTCGCCGGTTTCTTGGCGGCCGCCGACAAGACCAAGCTCGACGGCATCGCGACCAGCGCGGCCGCGCTGACGAGCACTGCGCCCGCGAACGTGGCTGCGGCCGCGGTCGTAGGCGTCGGCACGACCGCTGCTCGCTTCGACCACGTGCACGCGCACGGCGCGCAGACCGGCGACAGTACGCTGCACGCGGCTGCGACGACGAGCGTCGCTGGCTTCCAATCGGCCGCCGACAAGACCAAGCTCGACGGCATCGCGACCAGCGCCGCAGCGCTCACGAGCTCGGCGCCAGTGGCAAACGGACTCGCGGCCGTCGGCGTCGCGGCCACCGCAGCGCGCGCAGACCATACGCACCCTGACAGCTGGAAGGAGCCTTGCCGCGCCTACTACACTTCGAGCTCACTCACGGCAGCTGGTGGAGCTCCAAGCGTTACGGATGGGGTCACGCTAAGTGTTGGCGACCGTGTGCTTGCTACCGTTAGCGGCACACCGGCCAACACGGGCATCTATGTCGTATCGATCGTGGGCACTGGATCGAACGGCACATGGTTGTTTGTCGAGGCTGTCGCGCCCGGCGAGATCGTCGAGGTATTCGCAGGCTCGACCGGATACGTCCGCACACTTTGGACGCACGACGGGACATCTCTCGTAATCCTAATCCCGAACGCGTCGACCGTCCGTGACGGCCTAATGTCGTATCCCGACAAGCTCAAGCTCGACGGCATCTCGACCGGCGCGACCGCGCTCGCGCTCGCGAGCACATCGCCCGCAAACGTCGCGGCCGCTGCGGTCGTCGGCGTCGGCACGACTGCCGCTCGAGCCGATCACGTGCACTCGCACGGCGCGCAGACCGCCGACAGCACGCTGCACGCCGCTGCGACGACGAGCGTCGCTGGCTTCCTGTCGGCAGCGGACAAGACGCGACTCGACGCGCTGCGAGCTCGCAGCTACTTCGACGTCAGGCTCGCGACCGCGACCACGCTGCCGGCCTACACCGCGACGACCATATCGACCAATCGACCGCGCCTCACAGCGACGTCAAACGGCGCGCTATCGATCGACGGCGTCGCCGTTGTCGCCGGAGACCTGGTGCTCGTGCTGTTCGAGGCAGTGGCCAACTGCGGCGTATACGAGGTCATTGTCGCGGGCACTGCGGGCACGCCCTATCAGCTCGATCTTGCCTACTCTGGCGCCTACACAGCAGCCGTCAGCGGCTCGCAAATGATCGTGCGGACAGGCACCGCAGGCTATGCGTACTGCAATCGCCAGTTTCGACCCGGCTCGACCAGCAGCGGCCTCTATGTTGAGATCCCCGGCGAGCTCCAAGTCTGGCCGCGCGACACGACGCCGCCGACTACCATCTATCCCGGCTGGCTTTACGAGCTCGACCTGCTCGGCTCGTCAACGGTCAGCCTAACGCTGGTTTCGCCGTCTGGTTCCGAGCAGGTGTTGCGCGGTGTTCGGTTTGGCATCAATCACGGCGCGCCGATAACGACGCTCACCATCACGCCGAGCACGCCGAGCCGCATCGACTCGCCCTATGCAACGGGCAGCCCAAGCAGCGGCGTGCCGGCGACGTCTACCTCGTACGCAGCGATCGGCGGCTCGTCGACGACATGGGTGTGCGGACGCGGATACACGAGCTACAACCCAGACAGCCCCTACTGGAAAGTAGACACGGGCTACGGCCTAGCAGCCGAGTCGGTTATACTCGCGAGCGGCAGAGTCGACATTACCGGAAGCGCGCCCGTTGCAGGCTCGATCTTTACCGGACGTAACTCGGGTCAAGCCTCGTTTGTGCCGCCGACTGTCGACCCGAGCGTAAACGGGTTTCGGCTCGCGCCCAACGCCGACGACTCGCTCGCCGCAGACGGCTCTTTCTCGCTCCTCTACCTCGCGCCTGTCACAAGCGACCGCATCTCACTGTATGACACCACGGTGTCAGACTGGCGCACCGTGCGCGTAAACGGGTTCGGTCAGGCCGTATCGGGACGCACCGCAGGCACGCCGTTTGATGTGTTTCTGCAACTATCGGCGGCGGCGCCGACCGATGGCACGGCCGCAGGCGTGACAATGTCCTTTCTCAACTGGACATCAGCCAGCGCGCGCGCGACCGCAATCGTGCAGACAAACGGCGCCTGGACCAAGTCGGGAGACACCACGCAGCGCTACCTCGGCACAGTGCGACCGCGCAGTGCGACCGCCTATCAGATCAAGCGAAATGCCGCCGACGGCGGCGCCACCGCAGGGCCCGCCGGCATCGACATCTGGAATGTAAGCAACCGAAAGCAAACAGCCGTGCAGGTAGCAGGACCAAGCGCCAACTACACCTATTCGACTGGCGCATGGCGGCAGACCAACGGCTCGGCGCAGTGTCAAGTCGACGTAGTTTCAGGCCTGCCGGGAGACCTGATATCACTCGCCGCGACCGCGCTCGTGTCGAGCACAGGGACCAACACTTTCGGCAGGTGTTGCGTAGCCGTCGGTAAAAACGGCACGACGCCCGGAGGCGTCCGCTTCAACACTACCGTCTACAACACACTTAACTGGGTAGTGCTGCGCGCCGCGCGCGACGAAGAGGTCACTCTCGGCGTAAACGCTTACACATGGCTCGAGCGCGCAAGCGCCGACGGCGCGCAGACCTGGACAGGCTACAACGACGCCAACGACCTTACGCCGGGAATTGCGGCGACCCTATGGTATTAGCAATCGAGGGCGGACCATGACCCAGATCGACCTAACCGTCGCGATCGGCATCATGACGATCCCCGCACGAGCCGAGCACTGCCGGCGACTCGTCGAGCGCATCGGCGGCGACTTGACCGTTCACGTCGACGTGAATCGTCGCGGCTGCTGGCCTGCCTGGAAGGCGACTTGGGTTGCGTGCGCACTGAACCAGCCGCGCGCGACTCACATCGCGATCCTCGCCGACGACATCGCTGTGTGTGCCGACCTGCGCGCGACGCTCGACGCGCTCGTCGCTGCGCGGCCGCGCTCGCCGATCGCAGGGTGGATGCCTCGCGATCAAGTAGAGCTCGCGCACGCGCAGGGCCTGCGATGGGCAAGCACTCGCAGCCTGCAGTTTGTCCAGCTGCTTGCGCTGCCGCGCGAGCTCGGCGACCGCGCCCTCGACTGGGTATGCGATCGCGAGCACCTATTCGGCGACTTGTGGGCAACGTGGGACGACGAGCGGCTCAAAGCGTTCACGCGCGCGAACGACCTCGCGACCTACGTGCCCGTCCCGAACATTTGCGACCACCTCGGCGGCGATGGCACGATCCCGTCGAGTTTTGGGCATCGGTTCGCGCCCGAGTCCGCTCGAGCGCGCGTATGGCTTGGCGAGGCAGGCCTCGGCGCTGCCGTCGACTGGTCCGACCTGCGTGCCGTCGGCGACCAGCCTGTTCACCCTTACCGCCTGCCGCGACTGTTGCTCACTGACTACAACAGCAATCCCGACGAGGTGCCGCCGTGAGCTGCTATGGCAATCCATCGACCATCGACCTAGGCGCGCGCTTCGCCGACCGCCAAGTCGGCAGCACGCGCGAACCGTACGTCTATCGCGTCGAATGGTACCTGCGGCCGATCGACCTCGCGAACGCGATCGTCACGTTCACCATGGTCAACGCCGACACAGGCGTCATCAAGATCCTCAAAGGCATCGGCGTCGGACAGACCGACGGCACCGCGTTCTACCAACCCGTTGCAGCCGACGTCGACACCGCAGGTATCTATCGCTGTCAGTACACGGCGACCTACGGCGGCTCCGTCTACGTCTCGCCCTGGATTCAATCGCGCATCATTCGCAACGTCGAGACGCCGCCGCCCTTCCCTTCGCCGCCCTATCCGTATCCACCGCGCAGCGTGAGTCCCTACCTCACGCCGCCGAGCTCGGCGCCCGTGTTCAATGACGAGTTCCGCAGCGGCGACCCGGCGCTCGAGCGTCGCGGGTTCCTCTGCTACTCGACGACGACCGGGCAGGCTATGGCGCGCCTCGGCGACGTCACTGTCGGCGCGCCGAACATCGTCGGCAACTTCTACAACAGCTCGATCGTCGACGGCCTGCTGCGCGTGCAGTCGCTGACCAGCATGCACGTCGTAAAACCAGTCACAGGCGCGCCGCTGCAGATCGTCGCGCACCTCGGCGATCCGCGCATGAGCGTCGACCACACCTGCATTCTGCAGGCCTGCGACTACGCCGGCGCCATCGACGCGATCAGTCAGCGCGTGTTCACTGGGTACCAAGCCGGCAGTCAGACGCTCTCGGCGATGCTCGTCAACCAAGACTATCAGCAGCAACGTGTCGCCGTGCCGCCGGCAGACAGCAGCGCATACGTGTTCATGCTCGACCTGCAGATCTCGGGACCGCCGGCGACGCCCGCCTATGACTGGCGCAACGCTGTGATCGAGCCGCTCACAGGCCGGCTCGTTTGGATCGACGAGGCCGGCCTCGACCTCGCGCCAATCTCGCCTATTCGCGCAGGCCTCGAGCTCGTCACGGCAAACAAGCCGTATTCGTGGGTAGAGATCGGCTTTATTCGAGCCTACCCAGCTGGCAGCTGGTTCCCGCTGTAAACCGCTCTAGAGCGCAGGCGATATAGGCTGCAGTGTGGCACCTATGCGCACACTCGAACACATGGCGATGAGCCTAATGTGAGACCTAGACGAGCTCGAGCAGCTCGTCGCATGCTGCGGCGATGCAGGAGCATCACACCACCTATCGCGAGGCCGACGGCGCGCTGCGAGCGGCAGGCTACCGCTACGACCTGATCGGCGGCATGTGGCGACACCCACGCGGAAAGACCGCGACGATCAGACGCGCACAGCGCTCGAGCGCCGAGCCGCCGGCGTACGTCGTGAGCTACTGCCCTGCGACCGACCTCGTCGCAAGGCAGGCGCAGGCCGCCGGCCGCTAGACCGCCCTACCCTACCAGCGGCAGCGCGAGCTGCCCGTTTGCGGCCTCGACGACCGCCGGGCCTGTCTTGGCGAGCGGCCGCATCGGCAGCCGCTCGGCGCCCGTCGACAGGACGATCGACCACATGCGAGCGCGCATGTGCTGGCTCGGAACGCGCACGCCCCGCTCATACATGCTCACTGTGTCGACCGAGCAGCCGACCAGCCGAGCGAAGTCGCCGAGCCGCATTCGACGGCCGCTCGGCAGCCGCTGCGCGAGTCGCCATCGGCGCAGCTCGAGGCCTTCACCCTTCGCACCGCGACCCTCGAGCTCGTTAATCGACAGTTCCATCGCCACACCTACCCGTCTCACGCACTCGCCAGCTAGTGAGCGAGCGGTCTAGCCCACTCGCGCACTAGCCAGCCTAGCACGCCGCCTACACCGCCGCCGGCGATATAGGCTGCCGCATACAGGCTCGGCGCTCACTGCACTTTGCGGCCGCCGTTGCGCAGGTAAGCCTGCACTGCATACGCCAGCTCGGCGGCAAGTGTGCGGCTGTTCCGATCGGCGAGCGCCTGCAGCTCGGCGCGCTGTTCGTCGCTGACCAACGACTCGACGCCGCCGAGGAAAGCCTCGACTGACCTGCCGATCGTCGCGCTCAACTCCTGCCGCTGTTCGAAGCCATAGCGCCGCAGCTGCTCGCCGAGCTCGCGCGGCAAGTAGGCGGTAAACCTGTCGAGCTCGTCGCCGCGCTCGCGATGCACGAGGCCGCGCGCCGAGCCTTTCGACCCGCGATGTGCGGGCGCAGGCTTCGCCGGGCCCGCAGCCGTGCCAGGTATCAGCGTCTGAACCGACCGACCGCCCTCGCCGCGCCCGCGCAGGGTTGCCTTGACCGCCTTGCTCGCACTCATGCTCGTTTCCTCCTCTGTGGTTTCTCGACTGCGATGCCGCCGCTCGAGGCGCCCTCGAGCTCGCTCGCCAGCTGCCGCACCTCGGCGGCTGCCAACCCCCACGCACAAAACGTCGTCACGCCGAGGCCTGCGGCTGTCGCGCGGCCGAAGTCTTCGCGGTTGCCGAGGCGCGCCTCGAGCAGCGGCAGCTGCGCGCCGCCGAGCGCCTCGTCGGCGTCGCGCGACGCCACAGACAGGCCTTTCACCTTGTTACGCAAGACCGAGGCGACGAGGCGGCGCCTCGACGCGCGCTCGCGCTGCACGAGCTCGAGCATAGGCACGATCCCCCATAGGTCGGCAGCGTGCGGGCCCGTCGGCACGACGACCTGGTCGGCGATCGACACGGCCGCTAGCTGCACGTCTTCGTTGCTCGGCGGCGTGTCGAGCAGGCAGAGGTCGAAACCCTCGGCGAGCGTCGGCACGACTCGACGGATCAAGTCGGCTTTCTGCTCGTCGCTGGTGCGACGCTGGTCGGCGCTGTCGAGGTGCACCACGTGCAGCCGCTCGTCGTCGGCGACGTTCTCGCGCCTGACGTCGTACCAGATCCGCAGCGTGCCCTGCGGATCGGCATCGACGGCGAGCACGGACAGCCCTCGCCGATGCCACTCGACGGCGAGCGAGATCGCCGTTGTCGATTTGCCGACGCCGCCCTTAGAGCCGACGACGGCGAGCACCCATGCCCTATTGCGCATCGATCGCCGCCGCCTGCTCGACGTCCTCACCACCGAACGACCACAGGCCGCCAGGCTGCGACCTGCACACCGCGTGCAAGGCCTGGTTGCCGACGATCTTAGTCGCCATGCGCAGGACGTAGTCGGACGTCACGTTGTCATCGCCCGAAACGGCCTCAAAGCTGCCGTCAGCGAACAGCCTGTAATACGTGATCGTGTAAACGCCCCACGGTAACCCGCTCTGATCATACCGAACGATCGCCATACTTCGCGCCTCTCGTGTGCGGTGTGCTTCTGCGGGCTAGAGCCTACGCGCTATAGCGCCCGAGCGTCAAGTGAGCGAGCGCGCGAGCGGTCTAGCGGTTGAGTGCTCTAGGGCACAAGAGCACCGATGCACTAGGCAACCGGCAGCACTACACACGTTTATGTTCACGCTAATGTGTTGCGCCGATCGAGCGGCGAGTGTAGAGTCGGATTCATGACAACGAACGCCGCCGACTGGTCCACCGTAAAGCACGAAATCCTCGACACGCTGCGCGCGACCGAATGGCCGCACGGGACCGTTTGCACGCATCCCGAGGTGGTAATCGAGCGCTATCCGACGACGCGCCGACCGGCAGGGCGAGGCGCCGAGGTTGTCGACATCATCACCACCGCCCTCGCAGCGCGCGGCTATGCAGTGTCCAAGTCGCACGGAACACGCGCCGACGGCTGCCGCTTCGTGCGGCTGCGCGCGCACTAAAGCTTTCAGGCCTCGGCGCTACCAACGCCGAGGCCTGACTGACCAAACACAGGAAGGCAAATCACTATGTTCACTGCGGAATCTACCACGCGGGCCCGCTGGGCCCTAGTTGTCGGCGCGCTGCTCGCGAGCGCTGCCCTCGAGGCGCACGCGCCCGAGCTCGCCGAGGCAGGGGAGGGCGGCCGCATCGAGGCCGACCTCGTCGCCATCGAGGGCGAGCGGCAGGCCGCGCTCGAGCTCGACCGACTCGCTCGCTAACCCACTAGGCCGCCGCCGCCGAGCTGTCGGCGGCGGCTCGCCGCTAGAAGGACGCCATGCCGAAACCGAAACGCAAACCAGCCGACCGCATTCGCGCGCTGCTCGACGAGGGCGTCGCGCCTGATCAGGTGTGCCGCACGCTGCGCGTAACGCGCGCCGCCGTGCGCAGCGCCGACCAGCATCGGCAGCCCAAGGGCAGGCCAGTCGAGAAACGCTCGCGCCGCCTGACGCTCTACGTCGACGCCGAGACGCTCGATTGGCTGCGCGCCGAGGCCGACCGCACGGGATACACGCCCGGCGAGCTCGTCGACGGCATGCGCCTCGCCATACAAGCCGCAGACCGCGGCGACGATCCCATTCTCACAGCACACGTCACCACCCACGCTACGAAGGACACAGCCTCATGACCGACCACACGATCGCGCCGCTCGAATGCCCACACTGCGGCAAGCCGAACGTTCTGCCGCTGACACACACGCGCCTGCGCGAGCGCATGCTCGAGGTCGCTACCAAGATCGCGCCGACGCTGCCCGACGCTCACGTCGTCGCCGGCATCGGCAGCGAGCAGGCCGCGCTGCGTGCCGACGCTGCCGCAGGCCGCAGCGCGCGGAACTATGTCGGCTGGCTGCTCGAGGCGATCGACGGCGTCTGCTACGACTGCTCGCCGACCACGGCCCGGCTCAAGGCGATCGAGGACTCGCTGCCATCGCTCGCCGACGCTGCGCACGCCGAGCTCTCTCGGGCCCTGTCGAACCGGCCGTATCCGCGGTAGGATGGCCCTGGTTCCGACGACCTCACTGCGGGCCCGTTCGCCGTCACGCACCGGCGAGCGGGCCCGCGCTCTTTCAACCGTTAGCGCACTCGTTCACTCGCACACGCGCTCGCTCGCGCGCGAGAGGGCTAGCGAGTGAGCGATTTTTTGCACTCGCTCGACGCGAGTCTACAGGCCGATCCCTTTGCTCGCGTTGTGCTCGTCGAGCAGCCGAGCGTCGCGCACGTACCTGTCGACCATCTCGCGGCCGCGCCATCGCCCTTGCTGCATGATGGCCCTGTCTGTTTTGCCCGCTGCCGCAGCCGACGTCGCGAGGCCGGAGCGCAGCGAGTGACCCGAGTAGCGAGCGGCGTCGAGGCCGACGCGCTCGACGCTGCGCTTCACGACCTCGGCGATCGCTGCGCCTCGCAGGCCTGCGTCGAGCACTCGACCGCCGCGCGACATGCGCCGCAGCAGACGGCCGCGCTTGAGCTTCGAGAGCACAAGCCACGCCTCGAGCGCCCGCACCGGGCACGTCTGCCGGTTGCGCCCTCGAGCGACGCCGACGCGATGGCCTTTGCCTTGCTGGTCGGTCTTACTGCGACGGATCAGCACGACGAGGCCGCCCTTTGTGCCCTCGACGTCGCGCACCTCGAGCGCTGCGAGCTCCGACCGGCGCAGCGCGCCGCTCATGCCGAGCGTCAAGATCACGCGATCACGCACGCCGATCGGCGAGTCGGGCAGGGCAGCGCACACGCTTCGCAGCTCGGCAGCGGTCAGCGGCGCGACCTGCCGCTGTGGCTGCCCGTGCGTGCGGCGCACGCCTTCCCACAGGCGCTTTATCCGTGGATCACTCGTCGGCGTCGCGTGCGTGCTGTTCACGTGCACCCACGCGATCGCCGACAGCGCAACCGATAGCGTGCTGATGCTGACCTGGTGCGCGCGCTCCGTCAGCCACAGCGCGAGCGTCTCGGCAGGGCAGGGCAGCGGCTCGAGCTCGCGCGCCTCGCACCACGCTTTAAAGAGTCGCCACTGCCGAGCGTACTCGGCGAGCGTACGCTTCGAGCGCGAGGCCGCTTCGTACTGCCTCGCGCGCTGCGCGAACAGCGCGAGCTGTGCAGGATGGGCCCGTGTGATCGCGGTCATACGTCAACCCCTGGGTTATCTAGCAGGACTTCCCACTGTCGCCGGCAGTCATCGTCCGGCGACAGCTGTCGGCGCATCACCATCTCGACGAGCGCCTCTATGCGACGCACGGCGCGAATGTCGTCGCGTGCGTCAAAATCGATCGCAATCGGCGGCGACAGCAGCGAGCGCGCAGGTACAGCCTCGTCAGGCTCGAGCTCGACGCATGGATCGACTGCGAAGATCGCGAGCGAGTGACTGCAGTGGCCTACAGCTGCCGGCATGCCCTCGACGGCGCGAAGATGCACGAGGCTAAGCACCCACTGAGACCACACAGGATGTGCGAACGGGCAGCGCAGCAGCCACGAACCGATCTGCGCCCGCGCCTCTGGTCGCATCTCGAGGCGCCATGCTTCCCATGCATGCCGCGGACTGCGTACGGCAGCGGGCAGACTGAATCCGAAATCGCACGGCCTACTCATGAGGGCCTCGCCTCGCACAGGGCGAGATACTCGGGCAGCCAAGGCCCGAAATTGTTGTGACGCTCGTTCAGGGCGAGCACCTCGGCGAACGTGTAGCGCGTGCTCTGCTCGACGCTAAACAGCTTCTCGAACGCTTCCGGCCTATGGCACCGGTAGCCCCTCGCGCCGTCGACGAGCACGCCCTCGAACCTGTAGAGCGTCGACCCTTGCATGTACTCGACCCATGCGTGCGCGAACCGCTTCCCGCGAATCTCGCAGATCGCGTGCACGACGTAGTGCTCGGCGCGCAGCTGCGGCGGCACAAGCACGAAGTAATCGAGGGCGTCGTCGAATGCTGTGCCCGACGGCTTTACGACCGGCATGCCGGCGATCGTACCGATAACCGGCGCTAAATGAAACTAGCGCGGCCTATGGTAGAATGGGCGGCATGGCCAACGAAGACTACAACGGCGACGAGCTCTGCGAGCGCCACGCCGCCGCTGTGCTCGGCGCTGCCGGCCGCCTGCCGTCTCGCGCTGGACTCTGGGTAACCGTAGTGGTGCACGAGCGAGACGGGCAGGGCATGGCCTGCGTATCGACCTGCATTACACCGGACGAGCTGCAGACCGCCGGGCCCGTGCTGTCGCTGTTTGGCGCGCAGCTGTCCGCGACGAGCAGCGAGCCGAGTGTTGTGCCGAGCCCATGGGCTGCGCTAGACACCGTGCAGGACGAATGATCGACGACCTCGAGGAATCTTTCGGCTGCCGACTGCGTCGCTTGCGCCTCGTCGCCGGCCTCGACGCGAGCCTGCTCGCGCAGGCCGTCGGCGTCGAGCTCTCCGTATTGGAGACTTGGGAACGCGACGAGGCCGAGCCGATCGTGCGGCAAGTCCTAGCGCTCGCCGCCGCCCTGCGCTGCACGGCATTCGCGCTGCTCGTGCCGACCGAGCGGCCGCCGCACAACGCCGAGCTGCTCGAGTTTCTCGAGACCGACCTCGGGCAGGCGGCAGCGCGGCACGGCATCGTGCCCGCACTGCAGTCGCTGCAGACCGGACAGCCGCCGACTGTTGGCCTATACACGCAGCTTACGCGCCTGCTGCTGGGTAGCGCAGCGTTCGACGCCTAACCGCGGCAAGCCTAGTACCAACTCGCGACAAAAGTCGACCACTCACGCTCACGCCGCCTGCTCTGTACCAGCAGCGGAAAGAGCAGCAGCACGAACACGCGCGCCGATGCCTCGTCGACGAACGGCAGCGCGCGCGCGACCGATCGAATGCACTGCCCGACGTACTGCGCGCGCAACTCGAACGCGTGCGGCTCGTCGCGATGCAGCGTCAGCACGAGCAGCTCGCACTCGTCGCGACCGCAGCGCCACGCCCGCGTGACGTCATCACGAAAAGTCACTGCCCGGCCCTCTGCGCTGCGCGAGCGCCTCGACGTCACGAGCCGCCGTGTCGCTGCAAAACTGATCGAGGGCGTCGCCATCGAGGCCGCGCTCGCGCGCCTCGGCGACGAGCTCGTCGCCGACTAGATCGGTCAGCATCGCACGCATGAGGTCGCGCTCGGGCAGCGACGTCGCGACCTCATAGCCCCAGTCGTTCGAGAGGTCGCGCGCGTGCACGACGAGCGTAAACCCGACCTGACGGAGCTCGGGCCGATGCTTCACGAGATCGCGCGCAAACTCGCCGACGGCGTCTCGCACGAGCTCGAGCTGCTGCCGAGTCCGGTGATCGCCCTGGTCGCTCATACCGCGCCCTCGTCGCTCGGCTCAACCTCGGCGATCCCGAGCACTCTGCGCAGGTCGGCGGCTCTCACTTGCATCATCGCGACCGCGTCTGTCACTGCGCGGTAAAGGTCATCGCCAAGCAGACCGATCCGGTTGCGCGCGCAAATCATCATGCGGAACGTCACGAGCTGCTCGAGCGTTGCGACATGCCGCTCGAGCTCGGCGACCCGCTCGCGCGCAATGGCCTCGAACGTAGGCGGCTCGATCGGAACGACCTCGGCGACGACCTCTGACTGGTCAGGCATAGGCGACAGCCTACAGGCCTACACCGGCGACGTACAGCGCCACGCACGCGCCCGCAGGACGCCCGCAGACAGACGAGGCAGGACGTCGGCGGCTCTGAACCTTTCCCGGCCCTCTCGCGCCAACGTCGCGCCCGCGATGGCGTCGCCGCTATAGCTTCGACGCGCTAGCGGCCGCCTGCCGCCGCTCTCGGCGCTCGCGATGCCAGCCGAGCCAAGCAGGGTCCAGCTGCCACACGCAGACAACGCGAACGCCATCGCCATCACGTCGACCGCGACTGCGAAAGTCAGGGAAGCGTTGAATCGCCCAACTTTCGGCCGCCCATTGGCCGGGAAAACAGGCCTCGTGTCGACCTTCGACCTCGACGCCGTCGGCGAACGCTCGCAGGCCAAACATGTCCCGCACGACGCGCGCCCTCGAATACAGCACGAGCATCAGCCGCTCTGCTTCGACGGCTCGCCACTGGCGCACGAGCACCTCGACACTGTCGATTACGGGATACGACATTCTCGAACGCCTACCACTGCCGGCGCTATAGCGTCTAGACGCTAGCTCTGCGCGTTGCTTTTTTCTTGACAGGTGTCCGGCCGACGGCTGTACGCTCGCGCTCGCGCGGTATCCAGACACCGAGAGAATACGCATCTAGCTCTTAGACGCCGCATCAGAGCGAGATCCCGGAAATTCTCGATCTTTCTGCAGATCCGCAGCTCAACAGAGCTGCGGAGCTCTGCAGAGCAAGATCTTAAGTGTTAAGCGCCGATACCCCCTGTCTGGAAGGGTCTTTGCCCTGTCTGGAAGGGTCCTTGGGTCTGTCTGGAAGGGTGTCACCACACGGCGCTGTAACGTGGGTAAGCTGTGGATAACCAACCAACAGGTAGGGAGTGCAGGCGCAGGCGTTTCGGCCGTCCGAGATCCGTCGGCGATCGCGACGATCAGCTCGACGACGAGACGACGTCGCCGGAAAAGCTGACGGGCAGCGCGCCGCTGCTCTGCAGCTCGGCGACCGCCGACTTCACGCGCCGCCGCACTTGGTCGCGCGGCTGTCCAGGCGCAACGCGCAGCCGAATCGCTTCGAGCGTCACAGAGGGCGCGGCTGCGAGGCACAGCTGCAGCCACTGCGCGAGCGGCCGATTGCCGATCGTGTGCCGCTTCGACTCGGCGACGCTGACAGTCCCGAGCGCCATCATGTCGAGCATGACGTCGTTTACCCACAGCGTGACAGTCGAGTCGACCGCCGAGGCGCCGAGCAGCACGCCGCCCAACGTCGTGCGGCGACGCCCCTCGCGAAACCACACAGTAGTCGCAGTGAGGTCTAGCAACAGCGACCAAAGCCCGTCCAAGTGCAGCGCGCCGCCCTTGCGACGCAATCGCCGGTTCACCTCGTCGAGGCTAACCGTGACTCGCGCATCGGGCCCGCTGTCGCTCAGATAGCCGAGTGCGACCATCAACACGTCTGCATGCGCCTGCGTCAACACGCGTCCGTGCAGCTGATAAACGCGCTCCGCTCCATCCACGTCGACCGACCGCTCGCGCGCGCGAGCAGTACCGACGTGCGACGCAGTGAACACATTTGCACGGATGAGCTCGAGCGGCATCTGCAGGGTACCCGATCGGCAGCGTGGCACGCGCTCGAGCGGCGCGCGAGTGAGGGCGAGTGCGCTTTCGGTAAGAGACTTGAGCTTATCGGTCGGATCTGCTTTATTCGACACGTCAATCTTTCCGGTTGGCTGAATCACTGCGCTGTCTGCCAAGGCATGCCGATTCATGACGCCTCGCTGTTCTAGCAGTGGGGCGTCTCGCTATGGCGATCAGGCCATAACGTCGCAACTAGAGCGCGCCGAGCGCCTCGCGCGCAACAAAAATGCACGCAGACCTCACACTTTGCGCGCCGCAACTCGACGGCCCTGCGCGTTTCGGCGAGGTCGCCGAGGTGCGCTCGGCACGACGCTGCGATCGGCTTCGCTCACTGCGCGCAGGTAACCGGCGACGTCAAAGCGCGTGAAGCTGACGGCCCACACCCACGGGTTACGCTCCCATTGCTCGGGCGCTTCGTGCGCTGCGTTCCAGGCGCGCGCGAACGCCGCTCGGCGAGCAGGACACTCGGCGATGCACGAGCTGTATTCCGTGTCGTGCGCAGGGCAGCTGACGCCCTCGGCGGCGTAGTCGCGCGCGCACGCATCCTGCAGCCGCTGGCAGCGTACGTCGTAGACACGCAGCCACAGGCGCGAGGCCTTCCGCGGCAGCAGCAGCGGCGACAGCCACTGCCGGCCGATCACGACCTCGGCTGCCGCGTCAGCTTCGTAAACGATGCGACGCTGCGCTCGAGCGCCCTCGACCTGCCATCGCTCGCGCACCCATAGCCAGTCGTCGACGGCGCCGAACGGGCAGCCGAGCAGCGCAGGCCGCGCGCCCTCGCGCCCGCACACCGCACGCAAGTCGCCGAGCTCGTCGCGCACCCAACCCTCGACGACGGCGTCGGCAGGCGCCCGCACGACGCGCCGCAGTTGCCATTGCTCGAGCTGTGCGACTCGCCGAGCCTGCGCCCGAGACAGAACGACCGACCTGCACGCGCGCGACGACACGCGCCGACACTACCCTCGAGCTGTCCAGCACACTAGCTCGCTCGCGCTCTAGCTGACGAGTTAGCGAGCGCACGCAGTAGCCTAGGCGCTAGTGTGTGCAAACCTGCGACATTTCACACACTTGTGTGACCCGTCTCGCGTGGCGAAAGTGTGAGGATCTTACTGATTCGCGTTCGCTTGAACGTCTGTCGTGTGCGACTGTGCCTCACGCCTAGACGATACAGGGGGGTTCGAAGCATGCACGGCCGTGGAGGCGATGATAACGACCCGCTAGAATCTGAAACCGCCGAGGCGCTCGAGCTGCTACGCGACGCAGCGCCGCAGCTATGCGCCGCCGACACGCACGAGCCTTCGCTACGCCTGCTCGCGCTCGCGCAGGCGATCGGCGTGCCCGGCTCGCGCTGGTCGCAAGACGTCGCGCGCTGGTCCGCCGAGCGGCTCGCCGGCGCAGTCGCCGACTACCTGCGAAAAGCGTGTGAATGGCCGTTCTCGCGCGTGGCGCTGCAGCGCGCCGCGATGCTGTCCTGCGGATATCCGCCGTTCAGGCGACCGACGCTTAGGCTGGTTTGCGTCGACGACGCTGCGCTGCTCGTCCAGCCTTCCGCAGCTGATCAAGAGTTAGAGGCCCTCCGTGAGCTTCGAAATGCTCTCGCGCATCTGTCAGTCGAATGGAAGTCGACGCGGACGACGTATCGTCGCTATGCTGAGCATAAGTTTTCGTGGGACGACGCGATGCAGGCTGTCGATGCGATTGCGGCTGCTGGCTCTGGGCGCTCGCTGGTGTGGTGGTACATGCGCGCGTATCCTCGCAGCTCGTGACGTACTCAGTCAGCCACTCGAGCGTTGCAGGCTTCTGTCGACCGCGTATCGCGCGCTCGACTGACTCGATCAGCGTCCGACTCGCCTCGCGCTCGGCGAGGAATGCCCGCACCTCGGCAACGCCGAGCACTGTCGGCGCCTCGAGCTCGGCGAGCGCAGCTGCGCGACCCTCGGCGCCGAATAGTAAAAGCTCAATGTCCGCATCGAGCAGCAGCGACGCTCTGACGAACAGCGGAATCGTCGGCATCGTACGCTCACGATCCCAGTCGTCGAGCGTCGAGCCTGACACGCCGAGCAGCGCCGCAAAGCGTATGCGCGACAGCCCCTTAGCTGCACGCAGCGACCATAGTCGCCGCTGCACGCTTGCTTCTGCGTAAGGACTAGCGCCTGGTTCGGGCGCTGGCTTCATCGGGACCTTGCGATAGCTCATGCCTCGGGACCTTGGTAGCGTGTCCAGGCTATAGCGCCTACCCTATACCGTGCGGCACGGTTTTTCTATGATGCAATTTCTCGCATACGTCGGCACCTAGGTGCCGCATGTGCTCTGATGTGCGCTGACAGCCTGCGCAGTGCTACAGCTTGCCCACATAGGCAGTAGCCTATATCGTCCCGTCCATGAACCTGCGGGCGTGGGTAAAACAGGAAGGCACAGGCGCTATAACGCGCCTGCAGTATCGATCAGGCCTCAGCTATACGGCCGTTCACCGTGCCGTCAGCGGAAAGTCGCGACCGACGTACGAGAGCGCTAACGCGCTCGCTGCGGCGACCGACGGCGCAGTCACTGTCGACGAGATATTTAGGAGCGCGCGCAGGGTGAAGCGAAAGGCGCCTCGAGCTCGAGCAGCGCGCCGCCGCGCGCAGAGACTCGCCGCAGTCGCCGCCGCCTGAAACCCGCGGCCGCAGCAGCGCGCGCCTATTCGCGCGCCGCTGCGCCGCCGACAACGTCGTGCAGGAGGCCCATGCGTACGCCGACACCTCGCCGCAGTCAACGACGCTCTATCAAGCTGCCGGACCTCTATTGGTCCGCCGACTCGCCGCTCGACGGCGTCGCTCGCGTTGTCTGGACTCAGTGCTTATTTCTGGCACGCCCGCAGCGTGACAGTCACGCGGACAGTCACGCGCCGCCGCAGCGTGACCGTCACGCCTTAGAGCGCGACAGTCACGCGCTCGAGCGCTGGCCAGCAGCGCCGCTCGTCGACGAGAGCCTGCGCTCGCTCACGCTCGCCGACATCGCGCGCGCAGTGCAGCTCGACAGGCACCTCGTCACGCGTGCGATGCAGCAGCTCGAGCGCCTCGGCGAGGTCGCGCGAAAGCCCGACGGAACGTGGGTAGTCGTGCGCTACGGCCTGACGCAGGAGAGGCCAGACGCCGAGCGCAAGCGACGCCAGCGGGCCCGTAAAAAGCGTGACAGTCACGCGGACAGTCACGCCGATTTACCCCGTGACAGTCACGCCGCCGAGCGGGACAGTCACGCGAGTTTTCCCGCGCGCGCGCTCTTAAGATCCGAGAGATCAGAAGATCTAACAGATCTTAATACCACTACCTCACCTCTTAACTCTGACCGCGTGCACGCGCGCGAGCCTGCAGTCGAGGCGCAGCGCTGGCTAAACGAGATTCTGACAACCGCGGCTGCGACGTTCGCGCCGCCGGCGCTCGGCACCAAATGGGAGCGGCATTACCGCTGGATAGGGCAGCGCCCGCAGCGCGAGCTCGAGCAGGTCGGCGCGCTGCTGTGTGACGCGCTGCGCAGCCGCGCCCTGCGGGCCCGGTACCTCACGCCGCAGCACCTCATGTCCTACTGGCCGCAATACGCCGCCGGCGTGCTGCCGAACGCGCCTCGCCTCGCCGCGGTCGCAGCAGTCACGCCTGCCGAGCTCGAGCAGACGGCGCTCGAGCTCGAGGCCGAGGCCGACAACAACCCGGCCTGGCTTCAAGAGGCCGCGCCATGACGCACGGTATGGCGCGCATTCAGGACCTGCTAAAGCGCCTGCAGCAGCAGGTCACAAGCACCGAACACGCAGCCGTGCTCGAGCACGACGCCGACCGCGCACGGCAGCAGGCTCGGCGCGACGCCCTGCTCGCGCTGCCGACGCCGCTCGACGACGAGATGCTGCGCGCCATCGAGCACGACACGCTCGAGCAGACTGTCGCGCTCGTCGCTGTGCGGCGCTTTCTCGCGCTGCGTAGCTCGCGCACGATCCTCGTGCTGCACGGCGCTACAGGCACGGGCAAGAGCGTTGCCGCGGCCGACGCTGCAGCGCGCCGAGCGCATGCGCGCTGGGCCTATCCGCGCGACCTCGTCGAGGCCTATCACAGCCGGTATTCCGAGGCGCTCGTGCGGCGGCACGCGCTCGAGCAGTGCCCGCTGCTCGTGATCGACAGCCTCGGCATCGAGCAGGCCGACACGACGATCATGCTCGACGCCCTGGTCGGACTGCTGCCCGTTCGCGTGCGGCGCCGAACCATCATCACCACACCGCTATCGCAAGCCGCGTTCCTGCGTCGCTACGCGTTCGCGCCGCTGCTGAGCCTGCTCGCAGCCTCGGCGTTCCACGTCTCGCTAAAGGCGCTGCCAACCAAAGGACCGGACCAGCCGTGAACGACTACAAGCACTGCACATACCGCCGAAAAGACGGCTCGCGCTGTCGAGGCCTCGTAATGCAGGGCAGGTCGCACTGCTACTCGCACAGCGCTCGCGCCGAGCCTGTCGGCGAGCGGCGCTCGACCATTCGCGCGACTCGCGCCGACGAGCAGCACGCGCGAGACTTCCGCCGACTGCGCGACGAGATCGGCAGCGCCTCGCCAGATGCATCACGCACGAGCGAGGACCTCGTGCGCGCGCTCGACGACCTGCGTGCGGCGCACGCCCGTATCGCCGAGCTCGAGCAGGCACAGACGCCGCAGACGTCGCAGGCGCGAAACGCCATCGCCGAGGCGCAGACACGCCGCCATCAGGCCGAGCTCGCAGCGCTGCAGGACCAGCTGCGAAAGGCCGACGACGACCGCCGGCAGCTTGCCGAGCGCCTCGACGAGCTCGAGCGCGCCCTCGACGAGGCGCACGCCGCTGCTCAGACGCAGGCCGACCTCGAGGGCAGGCTCGCCGACCTGCAGCACACACGCGCAGCTTTCGACGCCGACCTCGCTGCGAGCGTCCAGCTACTGCACGAGCGCGCGAGCGACATCCTGCTCGCCGGCGAGCTGCCCGCGGCCGACGCTCGGCTAGTCGCCGAGGCCTCGACTCACCTCGCCGACAGCGTGATCACCTTCGCGCGCGAGCGGCGCCTCGCCGAGCAGGCGCAGCGCCCTCGACGAGCCGCTGCTCGAGCAGGCCGCAAGACAGCCAACGGCGACGCCCGAGCGCCTGACAAGGCCGGGCACTGATGGCCAAGCCACGCGCGCCCGCTGTGCAGGCCGAGCTCGTCGAGCAGGCCGCCGACCGGCCTAAGACGCTCGCGCAGCAGCGTAACCTATGCCCGCGCTGCTTCCTGCGCGGCAAGCTCGCAGCGCTCGTCGTCGGGCACTCCTGCCCATGCCTCGACGCCGTCTGCGAGCGCTGCGATCGCCCGCTCTCCGTGACTGTCGTCGCCGTCGACGCGAGAGGCTCACACAGCGAGCGATCACCCTGCGGCTGCTTCTATGCGCCCTCGACAAGGAAACTATGAACAAGCCCACACCGCCGACGCCGACGCGCGCCGCTCGCCCTTGGCGAGTGCTGCGATGGAAACGCAAACGGCAGTCACTGTCGACCGCGACGATCACGCCGCTGGACGCCGTGCTGCTCGCCGTCGACTCGGCGCGCCGCTCAGGCTGGGCCCTGTACTCGCGAGGGCATCTCGTGAGGTACGGCGAATGCAACTCGCGCACGCCGCTCGAGCGCGCCGAGGTCGTTAGCGACGCCCTGCGCCACGCAGGCGCCCTCGAGCTGCCCGTCGGTCTAGTTCTCGAGGTGCCGTATGGAGGCCCGCTCAAGACGCTTCTATCGCTCGCCGAGACTGCCGCGCTGTGGCGTGACACGTGGATCGGCTACGAGCAGCACCCTCGACGCGTGATCGACGTGCTCGCGACCGAATGGCGCGAGCGGCTTTTCGGCGTCGGCAGCATGCCGCGCGACGCCGCTCGGCGGCTCGAGCAGCTCACGGCGCAGCGCATCGTCGCGACCTCGACGCTGCGGCACGCGCCCGAGCTCGGCGGCGACAGCGTCGCGGCGATCTGCCTCGGCTACGTCGCGCGCTCGAGCGCAGCACTGCAGACGGCCCTGCCCTGCGCCCTCGTCGACCTGCGGAAGAATCCGCGCGCCCGCCTAACCGTGAACATGAAAGGCAAGCCGTGAAAGAGGCACCGCCGCAGCGCGGCCGCAGGCGCACGAAATACTGCGGCGCGCCGACGAGCAAAGGCACTAAATGCCGCTTCGTGCTCTACGCCGACGGCGGCCGCTGCCCGCGACACGACCCGGCCGCGCAGCGGCAGCGCGCGCTCGAGCTCGTCGAGTTCGAGCAAAAGGCAAAGGCGCTCGCGATCGAGAAAGCTGCGGCGATCGCCGCCGACCTGCCGCGCCTGCTCGAGGCTAAGCGCGAGCTCGTGCTGCTGGACGATCGCATTCGCACGGCGAGGCGCGCGCTCGACACGCTCACGACCACCGCCGCCGAGCTCGAGCGCTGGGTCAAAGAGACCGAGGCGCGCGCGACGACCACCGTCGACGAGCTACTGCAGCGCGCGAACGTCTACCTACGGGCCCATAGCGCCGACATGACGCCCGAGCTGTGCGACCTCGTGCTGCGCTGCGCAGACGCCATTGCGACGCAGGCACGCGAGCTGCGTCAGACCAAGTTCGGAACGCCGATCATCGACCAGATCAACGGCGCGCGCAGCGTAGCCGAGCGAGTCGCAGCCTACCGCCGAATGACGTGACGACAGCCCATGCACGCCACTAAGCCGATCCCCGCCACACCGACACACTGCCGCCGCTGCAGCGCCGAGCTGCCGCTGCTGCGTCGGTATGGGGGATTGTGCAGCGCATGCATCGTCACGCATGCGCCGCCTAGGCTCGAGGACCCGACCCGGCGCAAATGGGTGATCATCGATCGCCGCACGGTCAAGCGACCTAACGGCGAGACCGACACGCGCCTGCGCGTCAAGTGTGCGTGCGGCTACGTGCGGACAATGGCGATCGCGGAATGGCGTAACAGCCGCTCGCTGCAGTGCAACCGATGCAGGATGCGCGACGAGCATCGGCTGCGGAAAGGCGCCGATGCCTGGTAAGCCCACGAAGAAGAAGAAGGCCGCGAAGAAGAAGGCCGCACCGGTTCCCGGACACTCGCGCGCGCGTAGGGCCGACAACGACGTCTGGAAACCTCGCGCCGACGTCGCTGCCCTCGGCGGCAGGCCGACGCTCTACAGCGACGCCCTCGGCGACCGCATCTGCATGTGGATCGCCGCAGGCATGCCGATCGCTGCGTCGTGCGCGCACGAGGGCATAGGCCGCGCGACGTTCTACGACTGGCGCTCGCGAGGCGCCCTCGGCGTCGAGCCTTTCGCGACGTTCCTGCGCGCAGTCGAGGTCGCGCTCGCGCGCTCCGAGGTCGCCGTGATGCAGAGCGTCGTCGCTGCCGCGCGCGAGGACTGGAAGGCCGGCGCATGGTGGCTAGAGCGCAGATTCCCGAAACGCTACGGACAGCGGCAGCAGCTCAAGATCGAGAAAGCGCCCGCAGAAATGACCGACGCCGAGCTCGACGCGGCGATCGCCCAACACGGCTACGTGCGCGCAGCCTCACTCACTGACGACGAACCACCGACAGGCACCTAACACTATGGCTCGACCAACAATACTCCCGACTCTATGGTCATCCACCGGCACCAAGATCGCGCCGAGCGCAGGCAAAGTCGCCGCAGGCTGGACAGTCAACGAGAGGCCGCCGGCCGAATGGATCAACTATCTCGACAACAACCGCGATGCCTGGCTGACGTTCCTAAACGACTGCACGCGAGGGCAGCCGATCGCCGATCTGCTGCTCAACTTCGCGAACACGGACATGTTCGCGCCGTTGATCGACGTCACGACTGCGCCGCCGGCGAGCGGATATCGACTCGTGCAGCGCGTACTTGTGAACGCCACGCAGCACGCGAATGTGTACGCCGGGAACGGCGCTCGTCGCTTCGTGTTCACCTTCAACGCGTCGTGGGGCGGCTCGAGCTGGCTGTGTGAAAACTCCGCGCAGCCTGCAGTTGCTTTCGCGCTGCTCGGCGACGGCACGCAGAACACGCTCGAGCTGCTATGGCATGCCGCGACAGGCGGCTCATGGGGTGATGGATCGTGGGGGCGCGGCAACGCGCTTGTAAACGCGTTCAATGCGACGAGCGGCACGTTTACCAACCTCACTGTTACCCAAGATCTCACGGTGCAGCGCGACATCTGGCTGACGCGCGACCTGACCGTCGGCAGGGGCGTCACTGTGACGGAGGACGTTCATTGTAAGAACGTCGTAGCTACCGAGACGATCACAGCAGCCGACGCGACAGTTACAGGCGACCTCACCACGGGGCCCGTACACGTCAACTCGGCGCACCTGTACCTCGCCGAGACTGTCGACGTCGTGCACCCTGGCGACTGGACCACGCAGCCAACGCGATACTACAGCATCGACATCTCTAACCCGCTGCGATGGCCTGGCGCGACCACCATCACCTATCATCAGGAGGACGCATTCTGGTCCATCACGCTCGCCTCGGGCGTTGCCTACCTCGAGTTTCCTTTCGACGTGCCACGCGAGGCGAGTCGCGTTCTCACCTATGCGCAGTGGCGCGCTGGTACTGGTGCAGGAAACAGGATGCGCGTAATCAAGCGTACTCGCGACCTGCAGCAGGGCGGCACGTTCGCCGAGCCGACAGGATTCGACGAGGTAACGAGCATCACGCAGTCGACGCTAAGCAACACCCTAGCGACAAACGACATGTGTATATTCTCTGGGCCGATCAACAACCAGTTCGACCGCTACTCGATTCTGATCGACCTCGTCGACGGGCAATACAATCGGCTCTATGGCGTCGGCTACGCCTTCGCCGATCCTGGGCCTCGCAATGGCTGACAGCGAGCAGACAAACGAACAGCGTTTCGCTCGCTGCCGAGAGATCATCGCGCGGCAGCGAGCGAACCTCGTCGAGCGGGACGGCTGCACGGCCGCAGATACGCGCTGGGCCGAGCTGACGACAGAGTTCGCCGCGCTGCAACTTGAGTTTGATCGACTGTTAGGTGCCACTCGCCAAGAACAAGCTACACGCCCTGATCGCTGAGAAAGCGCGCAGGGCCTCTCGGCTCGAGCGACGACCTGCCACGCTGCACGCGTACATCCGCGACGCCTGGCAGTACGTCGTGCCAAACGCGCCTTTCGTCGACAACTGGCATGTGGGAGCGCTCGCCGAGCACCTCGAGGCGCAGTCACGCGGGCAGCTCGCGCGCCTCGTGATCAATGTGCCGCCTGGCTCGAGCAAGTCGACGACCGTTTGTGTCATGTGGCCGACTTGGGAATGGTCCTGGAAACCTGGCACCCAATGGCAATTTGGCGCTTACGCCGAGACGCTCGCTGTACGTGACTCGCTGCGCTGCCGCAGCTTGTTTGAGGGCGAATGGTATCAGGACCTGTTCGGCGACGTCTGGAAACCACAGCGCGGCCGCTGGCTCGCAAACTGGCTGCAGAACGACAAGGGAGGAATCAGACAGGCGATCAGCGTCGGCGGCTCGCCGACAGGATTTCACGCGCATCGACAAATTGTGGACGATCCAATCAAGCCGCTCGAGGCGCACTCGCCGACCGCGCTCGAGCGCTGCGACAGGTGGTGGTTCGAGACGATGGCGAGTCGTGTGCTGCCGGGAAACAACACGCGCACGATCATAATGCAGCGCCTCGTCGACCGCGACCTCGCTGCGAAAGCTGCCGAGCAGGGCTACGCCGTGCTGTCGATGCCGATGCGTTACTACAGCGCGGCCGCTCGACCTGCGACGCCGCTCGGCTGGGTAGACCCGCGCACGCAAGAGGGCGAGCTGCTGTGTGAGGCGCGCTGGAACGACGCCGAAGTCGACCGACGTAAGGCCGAATTTGGGCCCGACGGCTGGGCCGCACAGGACCAACAAGACCCGGTTCCAGCAGGCGGCGCGATCTACCGTGAAGAGTGGATGCATCAGTATTACAAGGTACGGCCGCGCCTCGAGGGCGCACTCGTCGTCATCACATTTGACTGCGCATTCAAGAGTCACGAGACAGCGAGCTACGTCGCCGGGCAGGTCTGGGCCTACAAGCCGCCTAACTTCTATTTGCTGGCAGAGGTGCGCGAACACCTTGATTTCATCGGCACGATCGCGGCCGTGAAGTCGCTTCATGCTCAGTTTCCCGAGGCAAACGCGATTCTCGTCGAGGACAAAGCCAACGGGCCCGCAGTGATCGAGGTACTCAAGAAAGAGATCCCCGGCATCATTCCGATCCTGCCCGACGGCAGCAAGGTCGCTCGAGCGTACGCAACGCAGCCGGTGTTTGCAGGCGGTAACGTCTGGCTACCTGACCCCTCGCTCGCGCCCTGGATTCTCGATTGGGTGATCGAACACAAGCGATTCCCTAGGGGCGTCGCGAACGACCGTGTAGACGCGCAGACGCAGGCGATCCGCTGGTGTTTGGCAGGCGGCCTATCGGAGTACATGCAGGGCCTCGACGCCCTCGACCTCTAGCCACTGGACAGGCGCCCGGCGTGACTATATGTGCGCGAATGGCCAAAGAGCACAAAGAGCAGATCGCGCAATTCTTCGAGTTCGCGCACCTGCCCGCCGAGCTCGCCGAGGTGAGCCGCCCTTTCGGCGAGCTCGCGCAGCAAATCATCGCGACACTGCCACGCAATGCCGAGCGCACTGTCGCGCTGCGGAAGCTGCTCGAGGCAAAGGACGCAGCCGTACGCGCCAAGCTCTCGCGCGATCTGCAGGAGCTCTAGCCGATGGCCATCGAGCTACGCCTCGACAGTTGGGAGAACGCGCTAACCGGCCTCGGAACGTTGCGCGACAAACTGCGCGCGCACGTTCCGCGCATGTCGTCGCAGCTGCCCGACAGCGCGCTCGAGGCGCTGCACACCGACGACGACATCTGCGCGAGGATAATCGAGCAGCTGCCCGGCGACGCCCTGCGCGCTGGCTTCTCCGTAGCCCTGCCGGCAGACTCGATCGCCGACGCCTCGAGCACGGGAAAGAAGATCGACAAAGCACTCGCCACGCTCGGCGCCGAGTCTGCGCTGCGCGAGGCCTGGGTTTGGGGGCGCCTCTACGGGTTTGGCGCTGTGCTGCTCGGCGTCGACGACGGCCTGCAGCTCGACGAGCCGCTCGACCTCGACCTCGTGCGCTCGCTCTCACACCTGACCGTGCTTAGACGCCCTCAGCTGCAGCAAGAGTCGTATTACGACGACATCTCACAGCCGAGCTACGGCAAGGTAGAGACGTACCGCATCACGACACCGGTACTGCCGAGAGGCTCGCAGAACCGGCAGGCGTACAAGGACAAGACGACGCGCGACTACGTCGTGCACGAGTCGCGCCTGCTTGCGTTTCGAGGCGCGCCTACGTCGCGATGGGGCGTGCAATCGGCGAGCGAATGGGACGACTCGATACTGCAGCGCGTCTATCAAGCCGTGCAGGCCTCGTCGTCGTCGTGGATGAGCGCCGCGCACCTCATGACTGACGCGAGTCAGGGCGTGCTGAAAATCACGAATCTGATGCAGCTGCTGACGGCGTCAGGCGAGGAAAAGCTGCGGCAGCGGATCAGACTGATGGACCTAGGCCGCAGCGTCTGCCGCTCGCTGCTGATCGACGAGCGCGAAACGTTCGAGCGCACGCCGACACCGTTCGCCGGCGTGCCCGAGCTGCTCGATCGCTTCATGATGCGTGTCGCCTCGGCAGCCGAAACGCCCGTGACGATCCTGTTTGGGAGGTCGCCGGCAGGCATGAACGCGACCGGCGATGCCGACATTCGCGCCTGGTACGACAAAGTGTCGACCGAGCGCGCTAAGCGCCTCACGCCGCAGATCGACAAGCTCGTGCGTGTGCTCACTGCGACGGACAAGGGCCCGACGAAAGGCGTCGTGATCGACGAGCTAGAGGTCGTCTATCCGCCGCTGTGGCAGCCGACATCGAAAGAGCGCGCCGAGACACTCAAGATCACGGCAGACGCCCTCGCGACGCTCAAGAACGCCGGCATCATCCTGCCGGAAGAGGGCGCGCTAAAGCTCGCGCACTGCGGCGAGTTCGACGAGCTCGACGTCGAGGCGCGCGAGGTCGCGCTGCGGCACGAGCTCGAGCGCCTCGCCGAGCCTGAACCCGAGCCGAATCCGCCGGCGCTGCCGCCGCCGCCTGGCGCGCCGCCTGCGCCGCCGCCGCCTACATACGACGCATGACGCCGGCCGCCCTCGCCGCTCGCAGGCGCTTCGTGCGCGCCGCCGAAACGCGGCGAGCGCGCGTCGACAGGCTCGACGCCGTGATCGCGCCTGTCGCGCTGCGACCTGCCGAGTTCCCGCGCCTGCCGCTCGTCGGCTACCTCGCGACGCTGCTCGGCGTCGGTAAGCGCGTGCGTGAGACAATCGAGCACCACGTGCTGCCCGAGCTGCCCGGCCTGGTCGCCGCTCGAGCGGCTGCGCCTCGGCGTGACGCCGCTTCGACGCCCGCATCGATGCGAGTCGCGGTCGTAGGTGGCCCTCGAGCAGGCAAGACGACGCTCGCCCTCGGCATCGCATGGAAGCTCGGCGGCCTGGCCGTGCGGCACGCTGACGACCTGATCAGCCTCGGCTGGTCGGACGCAAGCGCGCTGCTCGCGCAGGAGATGCTAGCGAGTGATGGCGGCATCTTCGAGGGCGTCGCTGTCGTGCGTGGCCTGCGCAAGGCGCTTGCGATCAGCGCTCGAGCGCCTGTCGACGCGCTTGTGATCTTGCCCGACGCGCACGAGCCGCTCACGCCCGAGCAGCGCGCCATGTGGTCGGCGCAGGGCACGATCCTCGCCGGCATCCTGCCCGAGCTCGAGCGTCGCGGAGTGCGCATCGTGACGCCGCTCGCAGCGAACGCCCTCGACTACGTGCACGCGAACGTGCTGCCCGCAGCACAGCGCAGCGACGCCGGCGACTCGACGCTCGCTGACGCCTTCGCACGCGCTCGAGCGGCGCTGACCTACGACATTCGCGCCGACCTCGTGCGCGCAGGCCTGCGGACACTCGACTACGGACGCGCCGAGCTCGAGCGGCAGATCGCCGCCGCGTTCCGCGTGCCGACCTACACGCTGCAACCCGAGCAGCTGCAGCGCCGAGACGCCGCTTACGACCCGATCGCGACGATCAACCCGTTCGACCTCGGCGCAGGCGTCGGCGAGCACCTCGACAAGTTCGTGCGCGCGCAGACCAAGCGTGTAAGCGACATGACCGACGCGACCTACAGCGCTGCGCAGGCCTCTGTGCGGCACGGCCTCGAGCAGGGCCTGCGACCTGACGCCCTCGCTGCGCAGCTGATGCAGACCGTCGACGGCATCACGCAGACGCAGGCTGTCGTCATCGCGAATGATGCTGTGGGCAAGTTTCACGCGGAGACGACCAAGGTCCGTCAAGAGGCCCTCGGCATCGAGGAATACGACTGGCACACCGCCGGCGACGTAAAGGTCAGGCCTGGGCACCGCGCCCTCGAGGGCACGCGGCAGCGCTGGGATAAACCGCCTGTCGTCAATCCCAAGACAGGCAAGCGCGCGCATCCTGGCTTCGACACGCACTACTACGCCTGCCGCTGCGTCGCGCTGCCGGTCATCGATCCGGCAACGATCAGGATGCCGCCGGAGAGTCCAGACGCACGCCCGACGCGACCTCGGCGACCGCAGCAGGCTACCCTGCCCGGCCTGCCGCCGAGGCCGCAGCCGCCGCCGATCCGCACCTCGCTACCGCCTGCGCCCGGTTCGCCGCCGCCTGCGCCGCCGAGGTCGCCGAGCTCGAGGGCAGCCGAGGCCGTCGGACTGCCCGCACCTCGCGCGCAGCCGCAGCCTGCGCCCGCACCTGCGCCGCAGCCGACCTCGGGGCGCCCGCTGTCGCCGCCCTCGCCCTCGCCCTACACGATCACTACGGCGACGCAGCCGCCTACCTCGGGCCCGATCGTCGAGCTCAATGTGCGCATTCCGCGGCCGCCGCCGAACGTGCCGAGCTCGAGGCCTGCGCGCATCCCAGACCGACAGCGCATCGCCGACGACCTCACGCGCGCCGCAGAGGACATCGGTCTAGCTACCGCCAAGGGCCCGATCGAGGGCGGCCTGCTGCGCAACCCAGTGCAGGGCATGCTCGACGACCTCGGCTATCAGCGCGTAGGGCGCGCAGCGACGGCGACCTCGAACGCGATCCGCACGTTCGAGCCGACGGCCGCCGACGCTGCGAGCGGCATCGTCGCGACTCGCAACGAGCACACAGGCGCGCTGCGCCTCGCCGTCGACACGGCCGTCGAGCTCACGCACGCAGCCGAGGCGCTCTCACTGCGGCACGCGCCGACCGACGACGAGCTGCGAGCGCTACACACGCTCGTGCACGAAGAGTCGCACGCATTCGGTCCTGCGCTCGAGTTTCGCGGTACCTCGAGCACGCGCTTTCTACTGAACGAACTAACAACCGAGATTGCCGCGCGCGACGTAACAGCCGAGCTCGCAGGCTTGCCGACGCACCTGCGCGATCGGCATCCGCTCGCGATGCCAGCGTTCCGCGGCAAGCCTGGCGACCTGCGCGGCAGCTTCTCAGTCGTGCGCTCGAGGCCGTTTGACAGCACGATCGCCGCGACACAACATGCCCTGCGTGACGTCACACAGTGGAGTCCTGGACAGGTTACCGACGCCCTCGTCGAGGCCTCGCATGCGTGGAAACGCACCGCCATCACGTTCACGGACGAGCAGCAGGCGCGCACCTACTTCGCGAGCCTCGTGCCCGACCTCGACGAGGCGCAGCGCGCAGCGTTCGCCGACCTGCTCGCCGACCGCGACCTGCTGCTCGAGCGGCATCACTACGACCTATTCGCCAAGCGCTAGGGGCCTGCAGTGGCAGACTTGAGCACAGCACAGCGCCTCGCCGACTCGCTCTACCCTTGGAGCTACGACGGCGCGCTGCGCGTTGTGCGCGCGTACCTCGCCGAGCCGCAGCACGGCGACGCATCGCCCGAGCTCGTCTACGAACTAGTGACAGGCTCGACCATGACCGAGGACGAGCTGCAGCGGTTCCCTGCCGAGGTGCAGCGGCTGCGCGTCGAGCACTTCGCTGCGCTCGCGCAGCCGCTGCCGCGCTGGCAGGCCTGGCCGATCATCTAGCTTTGCTCGTCGAGCGGCGTGTATGTGACCCGCGTGTACACCTGGCCAGCGGGCCCGCGCGCGGCCGCCTGCAGCTCGCAGACGCATCGGCAGCGCCGACACACCTCGAGCCGCACGCCGCCGTCGGCGCCCTCGAATCGCCAATCGTGCGCGCCATGCCACGGCCAACACGGCGGCGGCTGCGCAGGCAGCTCGACGAAAGCTCGACCGCTCTCGCCGCTCGACTCGCACAGCGCCGAGACCTCGAGCAGCTGCGTCGAGCGGCAGCGCCTCGCATGCGCCTCGACGTCGACGCGCGCGAGCGCCATCGCTAGCGCGAGCTCGGCTGCGTTGCCGCCGCTGCCCGCTTCGAGCTCGACGACCGTGTAAGGCTCGTCGCCTTCGCTGAGTATCCAATGCGCCATGAGACACAACCTCCTATGCACTCGACGCTATAGCGCCGAGCGCAGCGTCGCGTCAACGAACGTGTGCCGCTTGTAGGCGCTGTGGATAACCGTTGTGGATCGAGCCGCTAAACCCGCTCACTCGCTAGCCCTCTCGCTCACTCGCGCACGAGCGAGCTAGACCACTGAACGGCAGCCGCAGCCAAACCGCGCCCGAGCTCGAGCGGCAGGCCGCATCCCGAGCGCAACCCGGCCTAAAACGGGCCTGACTTCCGATTTTTCGACCTCGAATGAGGCGCCAACCTTTAGAGCACTCGCGCCCTAGCTCGCTCGGCGGCGAGTGCTCTTGACAGCTGTACAGCGTGACTGTAGTGGCCGCCGTGCAGGTCACGCGATACGACGCTGCTCGGCTCGGCAACACTCGGCGCACGCCGCAGGGGTTTTTGCGAGCGCCTGCGCGCGTCACGAGGACCGGTGTGCTCGTCTACAAGCGAGCTGACGGTAGCGTCGTGCGCGAGCTCAGGCGACCCGAGGAAGTGTTCCGCGCCGAGTCGATTGCGACGCTCGCCGACGCGCCAGTGACCGACCTGCATCCTCGCGAGATGGTGTCGCCGGCGAACGTGCAGACGCTCTCCGTCGGGCACGTATCGGGCACGAGCGCGCGCGCCGACGCAGGCCGCTTCGTCGAGGCCGACCTCGTGATCACTGACGCGCGCATGATCAAGGCCATCGAGGCCGGCAGCAGGCGCGAGGTCAGCTGCGGCTACAGCTGCAAGCTCGTCAACAAGCCGGGCACGTACAACGGCGAAAAGTACGACGCCGAGCAAGTCGACATCACATACAACCATGTCGGCTTAGGGCCTCAAAAGTGGGGCCGCGCTGGTTCCGAGGTCGCGCTGCGCCTCGACGGAAGCGCCGACGATCACTCGCTGCACGACGACGCCGCACACGCAGTGCTGCGCGACGACGACCGCGACGACGACGACAACAAAGGACGCCCTATGGAACTGGTAATGATCCGGCTCGACGGACTCGAGGCGCAGGTCACGCCGCCGGCCGCTCAGATCGTGCAGCGCACGCTCGAGCAGCGCGACAGCAAGATCGCCGAACAGGCGGCCGCCCTCGCGCAGCTGCAAACACGCTTCGACGCCGTGCGCGGCGAGGCCGACGCAGCGAAGGCAAAGCTCGCCGAGGCGAGCGACCCGGAACGCTTCGAGGCCGCCGTGCGCGACCGACTCGCGCTGCTCGAGCGAGTGCGACCCGTGCTCGGCGCCGAGTCAAAGCTCGACGGCCTGTCGCCGCGCGAGATCAAGCTAAAGGCGCTCGCCAAGCTCAAGCCTGGTCAGGCGTTCGATAAAGAGTCAGACGCCTACGTCGACGCGCGCCTCGACGGCGCCCTCGAGCTCGTCGTCGACAAGCGCTCGAGCGGCGGCAGCGGCGGCAACAACGCCGACGACCTGCGCCGCAGCGTGCTCGGCAACCGCTCGCAGCAGACGGCCGCCCTCGACGTGCGCGCAATCCTCGCCGGTAACCAGCGAGCCGACGCCGCCGACGCCAAGCCGCCGGCGTTCGAGCCGCCGGCGTGGCGCACAAAGCTCGCCGTCTCGCGCGAGTAGGCCGACCCACACCCGGACATCGAACAGCCAACCCAAGCGAACGACAGGCGACACAACCATGCAACTCACCTATTCAGCGACGACGCCGCTCGGCGTGCACGGTCAGAAGATCGAGGCCTGGCCCTCGGCAATCGACACAGGCCTCGCCTCGGGCACTGTGATCCCCGTCGGCATCGTCGTCGTATACGACACCGCCGCAGGCCGCGACCCGGCATCCGTCCGACAGCCT
>Ga0137433_1000091_pt1 | contig 47148 bp, 41 predicted proteins | sample EasRivERMZT840_2_FD_102335 | JGI IMG/M metagenome (GOLD analysis project Ga0137433, IMG submission 102335) | Soil microbial communities from meander-bound floodplain in the East River, Colorado, USA - East River MetaG ERMZT840_2 | ecosystem: Environmental > Terrestrial > Soil > Floodplain ...
GATCCCCCGGACGAAGAAAGCCGAGAATCGGCCGGCCCGGCAGGTCCAGCGCCAGTGGCACCCCGGCAAGGGCGAGGATCGTGGGAGCCACGTCCAGGAGCGAGTGCGCGGGGCCCGGCCCGGAGAGGACCCTGCCTTCCTCTGGAAATCCGGGACTCCAGACCTGGAAGACCCCCTCGACCTGCCGTGAGTCGCTCCCCGGGACCCGCCTGCCGGGGTCCCCTACCAGCAGCAGGAGGTCATCGGCCGCGGCGGACCCCATGAACTCCCCGACGAGCGCGTCGAGATGCGTCAGGAGCCAATCGACCCCCTCTGACACACCCTCGTCAGGCCCCGCAAGGACGATGTCCAGACCCGGGAGATAGAGGAGCATCACGCGTGGCGACTCCTCACCTTGGTCAATCCGCCGCGCCACTGTCGCATGGTAGGCGTCCCCGGTCGCGGCGCGCCGCGCCATGGCGGAAGCATCACCGCTCCGCTCGATCCCCTCGACCCGCGAGGCGATGCTGCGTCGCGTCTCCTCGAACGTCGCTTCGATCGCGCGCTGGAGGTCGGGAGGCCAGACATCCCTGTCGAGCTTCGCCTCGGCGAGGAGGCGCAACAGCGCGCGATCGCTCACCACGATCCCGCCCCCTTCGACCGCGGGCCACGAGGCCCACCAGTTGATGGAGGCGCTCCTCACCCCTCCTGCCTCGAGGATCTCCCAGAGGGCCGGCGCGCGCCTCATGGTCGCATCGACCGGGCCGGGGCGCGGATGCATCGGCGGCCACAGCAGCCGCGGGGAAAGAGAGAAGCCATCGCCTCTCTCCGCGGCCGGCTGCAACGGAGTCGAGAGCCCCCAGATGCGCTCGGCGCTGAAGGCGAGGACACCATGCTCGTCGGCGGGTCTTCCGGTCGCGATGCTCGTCCAGACACTCGGGGGGATTCGCCCTGCTTCTCTGACGAGCGGATAGCACGCCGCTTCCCTTTGGAGCCGGGCCATCGACGGGTGGCGCGCCGCGTCCGCGGCCGCCTCCTCGAGCAGGTCAGCCCCCAGACCGTCCACGCCGAGCACGACGATCCTCCCCGGAGTCGGGCGGGCCGGAAGCTTCGCGAGCGCGCGCGACCCGGTCGGCGTCGTCGCAACGCGCGCTGCTCTGCCGGTGAAGACCACGGCCCCCGCGGCTGCGAGCAACAACAGCCCCGCGGCAAGAGCCACCGCGCCCCGCCGCGCGCCTGGGCCAGCGTCGGTCTGCCCTTCGGCTCCGGAAGCGAGCAGCGCGACGAGCGACCCCACGCGCGTCACGCGCCCGACCACGTGCCCGATCCCCAGCGCGGTCACGAGCAACGCCCCCCACGCGAGCCAGGCGAGCGGCCCTTCGACCGCCGAGCCCGGGAGAGCCGGGCTTCCTCCAGCGCGGCTGCCGCGCAGGAGAAACGCCAGATAGAGCGTCGTCGCCGCGGTGAACAGCAACCCGGCACGTCCCGCCAACCGCTCCGCGCGACCCACGAGCACGAGACCCGAGCGTGCCACCAGTGCGAGAGTCATGTCGGTCAGAAACTCCAGGACGGCGAGCACGCACCCCAGCACGATCGCCAGGTAGAGACCCAGCACTATGAGGTCCTTCGTCGCGTCGAGATGCGGGCGGTTGGCCATGGCGATCGCCGCAGCCGCGGGGACGGCCAGCAGTGGCCCGCCCACCGCGCCGGCGCGCAGGCTGGAGGCAGCGCTGTAGCGCACCCATCCTCCCGCGCGCGCGGAGGCGACCCACCCCGCCACACCTCCGAGATAGCCGCGCTCCCTGAGACGGGCGCGGATCGCGTCGAGCGTCATGCCTGCCGCGGGGTTTCCCGGGGGCGGGCCTTCGCCGTGTGGATCGGGAAGGGGCGCGGGGACGTCTCCCATCATCGGTTCCGCGAAGCGAGGTGCTCGGCCAGAGCGCGCAGGCGATCGCCTCTGCGGCCGAACGGGACCAGAGCTTGGAGCGCGGAGCCCGTCAGCTCGGTCGCGAGAGTGCGCGCGCCTTCGACGCCGCTCAGGGTCACGAAGGAGCCACGCTGTTCGCCGGCCGCCGGCGCGTCATCCGTCGCGTCGATGAGGTCGTCGATGATCTGGAAGGCAAGACCGAGGTTCCTCGCGTAGGCGCGCAGCGCCTCGATCTCGTCGGCGGTGGCCCCGCCGAGGTGCGCGCCGATCTCCGCGCAGGCCACGAAGAGGCTCCCGGTCTTCCGGCTGTGGATGAACTCCAGGGTGTCGAGATCGGCGCCGATCATCGCCGCGTCCTTCGCGCCGATCGAGCCCGGACGCGACAGCGCCAGATCGGCGCACTGGCCGCCGATGAGCCCGTCGGTCCCGATGGCGACAGCGGCCCCGCGAGCGATGAGCATGCGGATCCTCTCGGAGGTCCCGCTCCTGTCCCCCTCCCCTGCCAGGATGCCGAAGGCGCGATTCAGCAGGGCGAACGCCGCCAGGATCGCCGCCGCCTCGCCATGGGCCACGTGCGTCGCCGGCCGTCCGCGCCGCACCGGCGCGTCGTCCATGCACGGGAGGTCGTCGAGCACGAGCGACGCCGCGTGCACCATCTCGATGGCGGCCGCGGGCGGGAGGATCCGCGCGTCATCGACGCGGTAGATCTCCCCCACCGCGAGGCAGAGCAGAGGACGCATCCTCTTCCCCGGCCCGAGCAGGGCCTCCTCCATCGCGAGGTGCACCGGCAGCGCGAGCTCGGAGCGTGCAGGGAGCAGCTTCGCGAGGGTCTGCTCCACCTCGAGGCGGCGCGCGTCGAGCCACGCCTCGAGGTCCGGGCGCGTCATGGCGCATCCACGCGGCGCGCGAAGTGGCCAGCCACCGCCGTGGCGACGCGGCGCCCCACCACGCGGGCCAACTCGTCGGGCGCGGCCGCCGACACACCCTCCACCGAGCCGAAGGCGCGCAGCAGCCTGGTGGCCGACTTCTCTCCCACTCCCGGGATCTCCGTCAAGGACGATGTCAGTGTGCGCTTGCGTCTGAGGGTGCGATGGTAGGCCACGGCGAACCGGTGCGCCTCGTCGCGCACCCGCTGGACCAGATGCAGGATCGGCGAGTGCCGGTCGATCGCGATGGGCTCGCTCCGCCCCGGCACGAAGATCAGCTCCTCCTTCTTGGCCAGCGCCGCGACCGGGACGCTCGAGATCCCCTGCGCGGCGAGCGCCTCCACCGCCGCGTGGAGCTGCGGCACGCCCCCGTCGATCAGGATGAGGTCGGGGAGATTCCGTCCCTCGCTCAGAAGGCGCGCGTAGCGGCGGGAGACCGCCTCTTTCATGGAGGCGAAGTCGTCGTTGCCGGATGCGGACCGGATGCGGAAGCGCCGGTAGTCGGAGCGCTTCTGACGCCCCCCCTCCCACACCACCATCGAGGCCACCGTCTGCGTCCCTCCCGTGTGGGAGATGTCGAAGCATTCGATCCTGTACGGAGTCTCCGGAAGATCGAGCGCCTGCTGCAAGGCCTCCAGGATCTCGACACCGTACGTGTGTGCCGAGCGGAACCGGCTCTCGAAAGCGAGCCGCGCGTTGCGCCAGACGAGCCGCATGAAGCGGGCTCTCTTCCCGCGGCGCGGCACGATGATGCGCGCCGGCGCGAGCCACGCTTCGAGAAGGTCCAGGTCGGCGGGCTCGAAGGGGACGCAGATCTCGGCGGGGCGATCCGCGGCGTCGGCGTAGTAACGCTGCAGGATCTGGGAGAGGAATGCGGCATCTTCCTCTCCTCCCGCTCCCTCGAAGCTGAACTCGCGGCGGCTCACCACCAGACCCCGCCTGACGCTGAAGACCTCGAGGAGGGCTTCGTCTCCCTCGCGGTGGATCTGGAAGTAGTCCTGCTCCTCGAGGCCGACGCTGGCGATGCTCTGCTTGCGTGAGAACGACTCGATGGTGCGGACCAGGTCCCTGTAGTGCGCCGCCAGCTCGTACTCCTGCCGCTCGGAAGCTCCTGCCATCCGCTCCTTCAGGCTCCCCACGAGATCCTGGCTCCGCCCCTCCAGGAAGAGCCGCGCGTCTTCGACCCCCTGCCGGTACGCGGCGGCATCCGCCAGCCCCGCGCAGGGGCCGGCGCACTGATCGAGCTGGTAGTAGAGGCACGGACGCGGGCGGCTTCCGTCGAGCCGCTCGTGGCACACCGCCAGCTTGAAGAACCGGCCGACCATCTTCAGCGCGCGGCGCGCGTTCGACGCGGGGAGATAGGGGCCGAAGTAGAGGCTCCCGTCGCGCTGCGCACGGCGCACGAGCACCACGCGCGGGAAAGGGTCCTGCACCGTCATCTTGAGGTACGGGAAGTTCTTGTCGTCGCGCAGGAGCGTGTTGTAGCGCGGCTGCTCTTTCTTGACGAGGTTGTTCTCCAGGATCAGCGCCTCGACCTCGGTGTCGGTGACGATGACCTCGAGACCCTCCGCCTCCTCCATCATGCGGCGGATCTTGATGGGGAGCGCCGAAGGGCTCTGGAGATAGCTGCGCGTCCGGTCGGGGAGGCTGCGCGCCTTGCCGATGTAGAGCGGGCGGCCGTCCTTTCCCTGGAAGAGGTAGACCCCCGGGCGGTCCGGCAGCGAAGCGATCGTCGCAGCCAAGCGGTCCCGCGCGCCGCTCACGAGAAGACGGCGCGCGATCGCAGCCAGGTGATCCGGTCGCGCACCGCGGCGGCCTCCTCGAAGTCCAGCGCCGCGGCGGCCTTCTTCATCGACTTTTCGAGCCGGATGATCTCCTTGTCGAGATCCTCGACCGAGGCGAAGCGCTCCACGTCGATCCCTTCGGGCGCCGGCTGATCTTCCAGCGGCACGGTCATGTAGTCGGCCGCGACCATCTCCGTGAGAGCGTCGTCGATTGGCTTCTGGATCGACGTGGGCTCAATCCCGTGCTCGACGTTGTAGCGCGCCTGCACCTCGCGGCGGCGGTTCGTCTCCTGGATGGCGGCCTTGAGGGAATCGGTCATCCTGTCGGCGAACAGCAGCGCTTGGCCCCTGACGTTGCGGGCGGCACGCCCCATGGTCTGAATCAGCGACCCGGTGGAGCGGAGAAACCCTTCCTTGTCGGCGTCCAGCACGGCCACGAGACTCACCTCGGGGAGGTCGAGCCCCTCGCGCAGCAGGTTCACCCCCACGAGCACGTCGTAGACGCCGCGTCGCAGATCGCGGATCACGCGCACGCGCTCGAGGGTCTCGATGTCGGAGTGGAGGTAGGCGACCTTCAGCCCGACCTCACGGTAGTACTCGCTGAGATTCTCCGCCATGCGCTTGGTGAGCGTGGTGACCAGCGTCCGGTCGCCCAGCGCGATGCGCTTGTGGATCTCGGCCAGCAGCACGTCCACCTGCGAGGTCACGGGCTTGATGACGATCTCCGGATCCATGAGCCCCGTGGGGCGGATGATCTGCTCGACGACGACCCCCTTCGCCTTCTCCAGCTCGTACGGCCCCGGGGTGGCGGACACGAAGATCGTCTGCTTGATCCTCGACTCGACCTCCTGGAAAGTGAGCGGGCGGTTGTCCAGCGCGGAGGGGAGCCGGAACCCGAATGCGACGAGGGTCTGCTTGCGCGAGCGGTCCCCGTGGTACATGCCTCTGAGCTGCGGGACGGTGGCGTGGCTCTCGTCCACGATGATGAGGGCGTCGGACGGGAGGTAGTCCATCAGCGTCGGCGGCGCCTCGCCCGGGGCGCGCCCCGTGAGATGGCGCGAATAGTTCTCGATCCCCTGGCAGTATCCGATCTCCTCGATCATCTCCAGGTCGAACAGCGTCCTCTGCGTGAGCCGCTGCGCCTCGAGCAGCTTCCCCTCTCCCTGGAGCTCCTGGATCCGCAGCCTCAGCTCCTCGCGGATCCCCTCGATGGCGGCGCGGCGCTCGTCTTCCGGCGTGACGTAGTGCGTCGAGGGGTAGATGGGGACGCGCGACAGGCGATCGAGCACCGTCCCGCGCAGCGGATCGATGACGCTGAGCGCCTCGATCTCGTCGCCGAAGAGCTCGATCCGGACGGCGCGCTCGTCGTAGGCGGGCCAGATCTCCACCACGTCGCCGCGCACCCTGAAGGAGCCTCGCTGGAGGTCGTGCGGCCGGCGCGTGTACTGGATCTCGACGAGCCGTCGCAGCATCGTCTCGCGTCCGATGCGCTGCCCCGTCTCCAGCATCACGAGCATGTCGTGATAAGCCTCCGGCGAGCCCAGACCGAAGATGCACGACACCGACGCGACGACGATGACGTCGCGCCGCTCGAACATCGAGCGCGTGGCGCTGTGGCGCAGGCGGTCGATGTCGTCGTTGATCGTGGATTCCTTCTCGATGTACGTGTCGGTCGAAGGGACGTAGGCCTCCGGCTGGTAGTAGTCGTAGTAGGAGACGAAGTACTCCACGGCGGCGTCGGGGAAGAAGCCGCGGAACTCCTGGTAGAGTTGCGCGGCGAGCGTCTTGTTGTGCGCGATGACGAGCGTGGGGCGGTTCAGCTTCTCGATGAGCCGCGCGATCGTGAAGGTCTTGCCGGAGCCGGTCACCCCCAGGAGCACCTGGTGTGAGGCCCCTGCCTTGATCCCTTCGGTCAGCTCGCGGATGGCCTGCGGCTGATCCCCGGTCGGCTCGAAGGGGCTCCTGAGCACGAAGGGCCCGCTGCCTGTGGGGACCATCGGCCCGCGGCTCGGCATGTCGAGGTCCCGGCTGGTTGGGCGCTCAGGGCGGGCGGGGGCCTTCCCGCCCCCCGCGCCGCTGCGTCGCGGGCTCATTGTCGGGTCTCCCGAACTTTACAGAACATGTTGAGGAATCTATACTTCCCGCGCCCCGATTATATTCGGGCCACGCATGACGATCAATCAGGATCGCCCCTCTTGAGGCTCCCCAGGCTCCCCAAACTCCCACGCGTCCCCCGCTGGGTCCTCGTGTCGTTCCCCCTGCTCGGCCTCGCCGCGGCGGGGGCCGGCGCCTTCGTAGGGTACTTCCTCAACGCCGACCTCCCCGACGTGCGCTCGCTCGAGGACTACCAGCCCCCGACGATCACGCAGATCCTCGATCAGCAGGGGCGCACGGTGCATCAGTTCGCGGAGCAGAAGCGCATCGTCGTCCCGCTGCACCGTCTCAGCCAGCATCTCCAGAAGGCGGTCATCGCCGTGGAGGATTCCAACTTCTACGGACACGTGGGCGTGGATCCGTGGGCCGTGGCGCGCGCGGTCCTGCGGGACATCAAGGAAGCACGATTTGCAGAGGGTGGGAGCACCCTCACGCAGCAGCTCGCGAAGATCCTCTTCCTGAGGCCGGAAAAAACGATCCGGCGCAAGCTCCAGGAGGCAATTCTCGCGATGCAAATCGAGAAGACCTACACCAAGCAGGAGATCCTCGCCTTCTATCTCAACCAGATCTACATGGGCCACGGACGCTACGGCATGGAAGCGGCCTCGCGCTTCTACTTCGGGATCTCCGCGGCCGATCTCAGCATCGACCAGGCGGCGCTCCTCGCGGGGCTCATCCAGCGTCCCGAGGGATACTCCCCCGTGCGGCAGCCCGATCAGGCCCTGAGACGCCGCAACAAGGTCCTCGCACGCATGCTCGCCGAGGAGCTGATTACGCCGGAGGCCGCCGCCGCCGCGACCGAGGCGCCCGTGGTCGTGGCGCGGCAGACAGCCGATGAATCCCCCGCCCCGTATTTCGCCGAGGAGATCCGTAAAGTCCTCTCGGCGCGCTACGGCGACGACGCCCTGCTGCGCGAAGGAATGACGGTGCGCACGAGCTTCGATCTCGAGCTTCAGCAGGCCGCGTCGCGCGCCCTGGCGCGCGGCCTGCGCTCTCTGGACAAGCGGCAGGGGTTCCGCAGGCCCGAGCGCAACATCCTGAGCGACAAGACGGCGACCCTGGAGAATTACAAGCATCCCGGGTGGGAGCACCCCCCCGCGCCAGGGGACTTCGTGACCGGTCTGGTGATGAAGGTCGCGCGCGACGCGGCCACCATCCGCGTGGGGGCGCTGACCGCGCGCATCGGGCCCGCGGATGCCAAGTGGACGGGCTCCAAAGACCTGACCGCGCTGCTCAAGCCCGGGGACCTGACCTCGTTCGAGGTGAAGAGCGCCGGTGAGACACTGGCGCTCGCCCTCGATCAGGAGCCGGCCGTGGAGGGGGCGGTCCTGGCGATGAGTCCCCAGGGCGGCGACATCCTCGCCATGGTGGGGGGATTCGACTTCAACCGCAGCCAGTTCAACCGGGCGACGCAGGCGATGCGCCAGTCGGGCTCGGCCTTCAAGCCGTTCATCATGGCCGCGGCCATCGACGGCGGGTTCCGTCCCTCCGACATCCTGATGGACGAGCCCACCATCTTCGTGGATCAGCGCACGGGGGTGCCCTATCAGCCGGAGAACTACTCGCGCCGGTACGCCGGCGTAGTCACGCTGCGCCGCGCGCTGGAGGATTCCATCAACATCCCCACCGTCACCGTGCTCAACGCGCTCGGCTACGGCCGCACGGTGGCCTACGCGCGCAACTTCGGATTCGCCTCGAAGCTCTACCCCTACCCGTCGCTGGCGCTGGGCACGTCGGAGGTCACGCTCATGGAGCTGACGGCCGCCTACGGCGCCTTCCCCTCGGGGGGGATCCTCGCCACGCCGCGCTACTACAACGAGATCCGCGATCGCGACGGCAACGTGCTCGAGGAGGTCAAGCGCGAGCGTCGCGAGGTGATGCGCGACGACGTCGCCGCCGTGATGGTGTCGCAGATGCAGGGGGTCGTGCAGCGCGGGACCGCCGCGTCGGCGGCTTCTCTCGGCACGGCCCTCGGCGGAAAGACCGGCACCACCGACGACTACACCGATGCCTGGTTCATCGGATTCACTCCCGATCTCGTCGTGGGGGTCTGGGTGGGGTACGACAAGAAGATCACCCTCGGCACGCAGGAGACGGGCGCCAAGGCCGCGCTGCCGATCTGGACCGAGACCGTCGCCTCATGGCTGAAGAGTCATCCGCCGCAGGAGTTCCCCGTGAGCGCCGGAGTCGTGACCCTCCCCGTGGACGCCGATACCGGCCTTCGCGTGGCGCCGGAGCTGGGATGCAAGCAGGTCATCATGGAAACCTTCATCAAGGGGACGGAGATCGAGCGCCCCTGCACGCCGCAGGCGCACTTCCGGGTGAGCCTCCCCTACTACCTCCAGCGCTACCGGATCGTCGATGGCGCCGCCGCGATCGACGATGCCGAGATGGATCGGCTCATGCGCGAGAACCCCTACGACCTCGAGATCTTCGGCCGCAGTCTCAACATCCTGACGGCCCAGGGGCGCAGGGTGCTGCGCGTCTCGGGGGGCGAGGATGCGGGGAGCGACGTGACGTGGGGCGTCTTCAGGTTCGGGTCGAAGGAAAGCGACGACCCCGCGGAGGACATGCACTTCGCGCAGCTCCTGCCGGATCAGGTTCCCCCGATCGATGCGCGCCCCTACCCGCACGTGGGCCTCGACGGCCGCAGCGCGGCCGTGATCCCGATCAATCCGGAGTGAAGAACGCCCGGGAGGTCATTGCCGCCTCCCCGGCGGGCGTGACGAGCGCGCCGGACCCTCTTCACACCATCACGAGATCGAGCACCGGACGGGACACGGCATGACACGCGGCCGTATGGAGGCGTTCAGCGACGCCGTCATCGCCATCGTCATGACCATCATGGTGCTGGAGCTGAAGGTCCCGCATGGCGCGGACTGGGCGTCGGTGCGGCCGCTGGCGCCGGTCTTCCTCAGTTACGTACTGAGCTTCGTCTACCTGGGGATCTACTGGAGCAACCATCATCACATGCTGCAGGCGACCGATCGGGTCAACGGCGCCGTCCTCTGGGCGAACCTGCACCTGCTCTTCTGGCTGTCGCTGATCCCGTTCGTCACCGGCTGGATGGGCGAGAATCACGCCGCTCCCCTCCCCACGGCCTCCTACGGTGCAGTGCTCCTGCTGGCGGCGATCGCCTACACGATCCTCCAGAACACGATCATCGCGCTGCACGGCGAGGGCTCGCGGCTGCATCAGGCGGTCGGCCGCGACAGGAAGGGCAAGCTCTCCATCATCCTGTACGTCGCCTCGATCCCGCTCGCGTTCGTCAGCTCCTGGATCGCCATCGCCTTGTTCGCAATCGTGGCTGTGATGTGGCTGATCCCCGACCGCCGCATCGAGTCGAAGATCGGAAGCTGACGCCCCCCCTCCGAGAGCAGGGCGGTTTCAGATACGGTGGGCGACCCAGGTCGCTCCCAGGAAGAACAGGAACATGAGTGCGAGCATCGTACCCATGATGATCCAGCGCGCCGCGCGCGAGTAGGACTTCAGCCAGGTGCACCGGCCTGAGAGGATCAGGGCCAGCGGATAGGAGGAGTAGAGCAGGGTCTGCGACAGGAGTGTCTGACCGAACCAGAGCTGGAGCACGAGGGCGATCGCGACGAACCCGAGGGAGCCGCCGATCATCCAGCCGGCGCTCTGAGCCATCTCCTCCCTGGTGAAGCCTGACCTGGAGCACATCCGAAACATCGAGCTCATGTTCTGCTGACCTCCTGATGAAGATGCGGCCGGAGATGGCGAGGTGGCCGGAGTCCACTGCGGCTTCAACCACGCGTCGATGGCTCCCGCGATCAAGTCGAGGAAGAGACGGAAGGAGCGCGGCTCGGCAGCCACCAGCGCGGCGACCTCCTCGCCGTAGCGCTGCCTCCATGCCCGCGGATAGAGCCTGAGCAGGGATGTCATGCGCGCGCCAGCCTCCTCTGGCCGGCCTTCGTGACCGCCTCCAGGGCGGCGAGCCGCGCGGTCAGCGCCTTGTGTCCGCGCGCGGTGAGCTTGTAGGGATTGCGGTTTCCGGCGCTCTTGACCGGCTCGATCAGCCCCAGCGACTCCAGCCGCGCGATCGCTCCGTAGAGAGTCCCCGGTCCGGGGCGCTGGCCCGTCACCTGCTCGATGTCCATGGTGATGGCGTAGCCGTGCTTCGGGCCCTCGGCCAGGCTGATGAGGATCATCAGGGCGGGCTCGGTGAAGCGCCCGAAGGAGTCGAGGTCCTCAGTTCTTCTGGTCCCACGGCCTGCCATGTGATCCCTCGCGCGCCACTATTACGTTTCGCGTAGTATTACGCACGACGTAGTACGTGTCAAGGGAGCGGGGGGTTTCAGGAAAGGCGCGAGGCGCGACAGGCGTCGCGCCTCGCGGTTCGTTGGGCTATCTGCCGGCTCTAGCCTTCGAGTGACTGATGGACGCTCCCTCCCTTGGATCGCCCATCGCTCCTCCCCCCTCGCCGGTCGTCGTCTGGGCGCCCGCCCGGTAGGCCCGCGTCTCCGCCTGGAAGGTGAAGAGCTGGCCGTCCGGGTCGGCGAAACGCAGAGTGCGGGGCGCTGAAGCCTCGCCCGGCGCGAACGCGTCGTCACCCATCTGCGCCGCATAGCCGAAGCGCGCGGGGTCCGCGGGGCTCGTTCCCGAGCCGCCGTTGTCCGCGTTGATGACCCGGATCCCTTCGGAGCCTCCAGTGATCCCCACCACGTCCACCGTCACCGGATTGAGGAAGGTCTCGGTGGAGTTGTTGATCAGCACGAGGTCCACGCTGAACACCCCGCCGACGTAACTGGCCGAGACGATCCTCCAGCTCACCTCCGACGTGATCGCGACTTCATGCCGGAGCGCGACCGTCACGGATTGCACGTTGCTCGCCGGCATGACGAAGGAACAGATGGCCCCGGCGTACTCGGCCAGGATCCGGTACTCGTAGTCACCGTCCTCCATGCCGGACAGTGAAAGGGTCGTCGTGCCGGCATCGAGAGCGGCAACTGGCTCCCACGAGCCGCCGTCGCGACGCTGCTCGACTGCGAATCCGATCTCGGCCCCCGTCCCCGACCAGATCAGCGCATACGCTCCGTCGAAATCGATCGCCGCGCCTTCCGGGTTGACGTACTCGGTGGCGATGGGATCGAGGACCGCCTGCTCCGGCTGCGTGACGCGCGTCTGGATCACCGTGAGGTCGAAGCTCACCGGCGCGCCAGTGTCTCCGCGCACCTGCACGACATAGGCGCCGGGCGCCGGGTTCGGGTAGTCGATGACCTCGAAGTTACCGTCGTTGCTCGACACCGCCACGACGGCGCCCGCTTCGTCGATCAGATGCAGCTCCACCTCCGTCAACGCCCCGTTCACCAGCTCGTCTCCTTCGAGCGTCGCCAGGATGCGCAGGGTGCCGAGCGGTACGGTGATGTCATGGTTGTTGAGGAAGACCACGACCGGGTTCCCGCCGAGATTCGTCCCGGTGAAGGACTCCGTCACCTGGTGCAGACCACCGATCCCCTCGCCCGGCACGGAAGGCGTGCCTCTCAGGTAGAACGGCATGCTCAGTGTCTCGGTGCCATCGATCCGCTCGGCAACGACGAACCACTGGAACTCGACGAACGACGCATCGGGGTCGAGGGTCGTGCTGTCGATGCTCACCCCCGTCGCAAAGGAGACCGATCCTCCAGGCGGGACGACGACATCGCCCTGCGGCACGATGAACGTGACGCCGGGATTTCCCGTCGCGTGGTTGGCATGGGCCGAGATGCGGTACGTGCCACCTGTGCCGCGCTGGTCGGCGATGGTCACCGTGACTTCGCGCGACGTCTCGCACAGGTTGCCGAGGATGGGGATCTGTCCGAAGGAGTGGCTGCCGAGGATGAAGGGCTGGCTCACGCCGTCGCCGACCACCCCCATCAGGGCCTTGGCGCGCGCGGCCGCGTTCACGTCGATCAATCCCCCTCCCTGGGCGTTGACCGGCGGGTTCCCCGCGCCATAGGCAGCAGGGATTCCGTCGCGGTCGCGGAACGGCGTCGCCGTGTTGATGAGCGCCGTGCGCACCTTGTCGGGATGCCAGCCGGGGTTGGCCTGTTTCACCAGAGCCGCGGCTCCCGCGACATGCGGGGTCGCCATGCTCGTCCCCGAGGCGCTCCCGTAGAAGGGACCCTGCTCCGCGGCCGCGAGCGCACCCATCAGGCTGGCGGGCGGGACCGCCGCGAGCACGGCGGAACCAGGCGCCGACAGATCCGGCTTGACCTGTCCAAACCCCTGCACGGGACCCCGCGAGCTGAACCCCATGATCCCTCCCTCGAACAGCTCGGGATTGGGGCCGTTGAGCCGGATGGGATGGACCGAGACGCCGTTCTCGTCGAAGCCCAGGGTGTCTCTCAGGTAGAGGCCATCCGTGCCGCTCAACGTGAACACCACGTTGGGAGAGGGCGCCAGAATGTCACTCAGCATCCCCGGCTCGTTGTTGAAGATGACCGTGCCGATGGCACCCTTCGCCGTGCACTGCGCCGCCTTGTTGGAGAACAAGCCTGACCCCTGGTCAGCCGCGGTCACCGTGGAGCCCCGCACCACGAGACAAATCCTCCCCGAGACGCTGTCGGGCACCTGGTCGGGGGTATCCGCGAAGCCGGCGTAGACGTAGTGTCCGGCGACGCCTCCGTAATACTCCTGAGTGAGGTTCGAGTCGGGGGCCTTCTGGGCGATGATCGCGGGCGAGCCGGGAACCACCTCGCCCGATGCGTCGACGACGTCGATGGAATGGGGAAGGACTCCCGGATCGTTCGACGCGGCGACCGAGATGACGCGGCGCCCGGTGGACGGAGAGCTGACGATCTGCGGCACGTCGCCTGAATTGCCCGCCGCGGCGACGACGACGGCACCCATGAGCGCCGCGTTGGTGGCGGCAACGGCCGTCGGATCGTCGGAGGTCCCGTAGTCCCCGCCGAGGCTCATGTTGATCACGTGGGCGACCGGCTTCGGGAAGCCGTTGACCGTGCGCGGGGAGACCGCATCCTCGAGGGCGAGGATCGTGTTGGAGTTCAGGCAGCCGCCGATCGCGCCGGTGAGCGAGCCGACGATGGAGAGGACGTTCATGCAGACTCCGTAGGCCATGATCTTCGCCTGCGGAGCGACACCATGAATCGGCACGTCGTCCGACGTCAGCGGGACCCCGTCCTGACCATAGCCGTATCCCCGGTAGCCGGCCGCGGTGGAGGAGACATGTGTCCCATGGCCCACGCCATCCTCCACGGCGAGATCCCCCGTCGGCAGGTAGTAGATCACCTTCTGGTTCGTCGGAATCAGCGCGCTGACCGGGTTGACGCCGAGCCGCGGCGGGGTCGGATCGCCGCCGAACATCTCGTGCTGCCACTCGATGCCGGTGTCGATGACCGCGATGTTGATCCCCCATCCCTCGTATCCTTCGCGCAGATTGTCGAACTGGGTCAGCTCCTCGACGGCCCCGTAGAGCTGTGGCGCCCGGATGTAGTCGACGCTCTTGTCCATGTGCGCGGGCAGCACGCGGTCGTGGTGCACCTTCCTCGCGCCGGCGACGTTGCCGACGAGGGCGACCTGCTCCACGGGAACCGTCAGGGCGATCCCGTTGTAGACGAGGGTGTAACGGCGCTCGATCGTCGCGGCGACGTTGCCCAGGTGGTTGTAGACCTTCGACGTCGCCACGGTGGCGCTGATCCCCGATGCAACGGCGCGCTGCAGAAAGTCGTTCTGGGCCGCCGTCAGAGTCTGCCTGTAGTTGGCGAGCTGCGTCGGCGTGACCGTGAGACCCTGCTGCTCCTGCTTTGCCTTGTACACGGCGGCCGGGTCCCCTTGCAGCTCCACGATGATGGATGTGGTTGCCGCATGGCAGACCCCGATCGCGAACCAGGCGGCTACGACCGCCGACAGTCGTCTGAACATTTTCTGCTCCTCCTGCCTCGTTAGAGGTTGTGACGGCCTTTCGCGGAGTGGCCGTCTTTCAGGCAGCAATCTCCGGCAGGAGGGTTGAAGAAACCTTGAAGTTACTTATTGGACTGGCCAGACATGGCCTCGTATCTCGCTGATATTGCGAGACATCGCTTGCCCGGCGCTAGGGCTTTGCCGGCGGCGATTCTTTTGAGATCACCAGCCCCTCGGAGCGCAGGCGCGCGGCGATGAGGCGGGCCGCGGCGGCATGGCCCGCCGGGGTCCAGTGCTGGTCGCGGGACCAGTAGAGAGGCTCGGGGGAGTTTCGCGCCTCCTGGCGCAGACCGGGGAGGAGGTCGAACGATTCGATCTTCGCGGCGAGCAGGAGATCCTCCACGATCCGCTGCGGGCGGTTCCGATCCAGCGCGCGCACCGCCGACGCGCCGGCGAGACTCTCGTACTGGGTGGTCAGCCTCTTCCAGAAGGCATCATCCACCTGGTGCCTCATCGGCACCAGCACGACGCGGATGGCGAGCCCCGACTGCTGCATGTGGGTCAGCATCGTGAAGGCCGCGCCTGTCGCCTCCCATGCCGCCTCGACCGACTCCGGCGGCGGGGACCGCAGCACGTCGATCTCGAAGGGATAGACCAGGCGCCGCAGCCCCGTGCGCACCAGCAGCTCGTCGCCGCGCGATGCGATCAGGTTGTACAGATGCAGGCGCGCACTGAGCCAGCGCTTCAGCCGCTCGACGCGATCGGCTCCCGCGTCCCCCGCCGGGGTGTCCCCCTCCGCGAACACCGGCACCGGGGGATACCAGCGTCTGTTGTCCTGAGGATCGTTGCCGACGTAGAAAGCGACCAGGGCGAGAGCCGGCGCGAGCCGCGCGCGCTGCTCCTCGAGATAGCGCGTCTCTTCCCAGGTGCCGTACCCTCCCACGCCGAGATTGACGACCTCCGCGCGGCCGCCGGCTCCGCCTTCTCCGAGGATGGCCTCGAGTCTGCGCGGCCAGGCCTGCTCTTCCTCGACGCCGTAGCCGAAGGTGAACGAGTCTCCCAGCGCGACGATGCGCGTGACGGTGGCGTCCTTCGGGCCCACCCGTGGCCCGCGGTGTCCGTCCTCGTTGATCGACCAGGTCGAAGCGAACTCCGAGGTGACGACGCGATCGTCGAAGCCCGGCTTGAGCCGCGCGCCCAGCGTCGGGTCGGGAATGAAGGCATCGGGATCGTGCAGGAGCACCTGGGGGACGAAGATCCGCACGACGATCTCGGCCAGGACCAGCGCGAGGATGGTCCCGCAGACCGCGAGCAGCGCCGCGCAGCCGAGTTTCCCGAGCCGCGAGCGCCCCGCCATCAGGACGTCCGGCTCCCGAGGCAGGTCTGCCGTTGCGCAGCAGAGGTCCGCATCAAATCTTCAGCGCCCGCCGCGGCGGCGGATTTCCACCAACCCCGCGTCCACCAGCTCGTGCACGAGGCGCTCTGTATCTTGAGGATTGAGACCCGCCAGGAGGCGGACCTCCTCGAGGTTGGCCTTGCCGTCGATACGGGAGAAGAGCTTCCACTGCAGCACCGTCAGCGTCAGCGCGTTGAAGTCGACCCCCTCGGCGGGGGACGGCACATCCACCATGAAGTTGAGACGCGGGCGATCCGGTGCATCCGATACCGCGCCTGCTCCCGGGATCTCGGCGGCCTCGAAGCGCTGCTGCGTGATGAGATTCACCAGGAAGACCGCGCCCCCCTCCTCCCGGCGCCAGTACTTGTGCATGCCCGGGCATTCGTACACCCGGTCGTTGTTGGCCTTCATCGGAACGACGGTCTCGCCGTGGATCGGGTCGGGGCAGCGGTAGGCGCTCATCGCCGTTTCCCGTCCCGGGCTTTCAGCGCCGCCTGCGCGGCCGCCAGCCTCGCGATCGGCACGCGGTAGGCGGAGCACGAGACATAGTCCAGACCCGCGCGGTCGAAGAACTCCACCGATGCCGGGTCGCCGCCATGCTCGCCGCACACGCCGATCTTGAGCTTCGGGTTCACCCGCCTCCCTTCCTCGACGGCCATGGTCACGAGGCGCCCGACACCCGGCTGGTCGATCGACGCGAAGGGGTCGGATGGGAGAATCCTCTCTGCGATGTAGACCGGCAGGAAGTTCCGCGTGTCGTCGCGGCTGTAGCCGTAGGTCATCTGCGTCAGATCGTTGGTCCCGAACGAGAAGAACTGCGCGTCCGCGGCGATTTCCGCCGCCGCGATGCAGGCCCGCGGCACCTCGATCATCGTCCCGACGAGCCAGGGGATCGCCGGTTTCTGATCCGAGAGGATGCGCTCGGCCATCGCGACGGTCATCGCGCGCAGACGGCGGATCTCCTCGCCCGTGCCCACGAGCGGATGCATCACTTCCGGGTAAACCTGCACGCCTTCACGCGCCGCGGCGAGCGCCGCTTCGAACACGGCCTGGAGCTGGACCTCGTAGATCTCAGGATGCGTCAGCCCGAGGCGGCACCCGCGGTGCCCAAGCATGGGATTCGACTCGGCGAGGCGCTCGACGCGCTCGCGCACCGTGCGCGCGGTGACCCCCATCTGGGCTGCGACCTCGTCGATGGCCGCCGACTCCCTCGGGAGAAACTCGTGCAGCGGCGGGTCGAGCAGCCGGATCGTGACCGGCAGGCCGTCCATAGCCCTGAAGATGCCGAGGAAATCCTCGCGCTGCATCGGCAGGATCTTCGCAAGGGCCTTCTGCCTCTGCGGCTTCGCGTCGGCGAGGATCATCTCCCGCACCGCGACGATCCGATCCGCGCCGAAGAACATGTGTTCCGTGCGGCACAGCCCGATCCCTTCCGCGCCGAGCCGGCGCGCCGTCGCCGCGTCGGATGGCGTGTCGCTGTTGGAGCGCACCTTCATCCGGCGCGCACCATCGGCCCACGACATCAGGGTCTCGTAGTCGCGGTAGAGGGCGCTCGCCTCGGGTTTGAGGCTCCGGTCCACGAGCACCTTGACGATCTCCGAGGAGGTCGTGGCGATCTCCCCCAGCATGACGTCGCCCGTGGTGCCGTCGATCGACAGGAACTCGCCTTCCAGAATCGTGCGCTCTCCCACGCGGCACGAGCGCCCGTCCTCCCCCACGACCAGCGCGCCGAACCCCACCACGCACGGCTTCCCCATCCCCCGCGCCACCACGGCCGCATGGGAGGTCATGCCCCCCCGCGCGGTGAGAATCCCGCGGGCCGCTTCCATCCCCTTGATGTCCTCGGGCGAGGTCTCCCCCCGCACCAGGATCACGGGCACGTTGTCGTGCCCACCCCGCGCCATCGCGTACGCGGCATCGGCCGTGAAGGCCGCCTTCCCCGAGGCGGCGCCAGGCCCGGCATTCAGCCCGTTGCCGAGCAGCCGGCCATCTCTTTGCGCTGTGACCCGGGTTCCCTCGGGGAACGAATCGGCGAGCAGGTCCGCCAGCCGTGCGGCCTCCACGCGCAGGAGCGCTTCGTCGCTGACGATGAGCCCCTCGCGCGTCATCGCGACCGCGATCCGCACCGCCGCCTGTCCCGTGCGCGCGCCACGCCGCGTCTGGAGCGTGAAGAGACGCCCCTTCTGGATGGTGAACTCGATGTCCTGCATCTCCCGGTAGTGCTTCTCGAGGGTCTCGGCGAAGCCGCTCAGCTCCTTGTAGATGGCGGGCATGGTCTCTTCGAGCGACAGCCCCGGGGCTGATGCATTGCGCCGGATCGGCTGCGGCGTCCTGATGCCGGCCACGACGTCCTCTCCCTGTGCGTTGGGGAGGAACTCGCCGTAGAGACCCGTCTCCCCCGTGGCCGGACTGCGCGTGAAAGCCACCCCGGTGCCGCAGTCGTCGCCCAGATTCCCGAAGACCATCGCCTGCACGTTCACCGCGGTCCCCCAATCGTCGGGAAGAGAGTGGATGCGGCGGTACTCGCGCGCCCGCGCGCCGTTCCACGAGCGGAAGACCGCCTCGATGGCCCCCCAGATCTGCTCGTTGGGGTCTTCGGGGAATGCCCGGCCGGCGCTCGCCTTGGCGATCTCCTTGTAGCGCACGATCAGCGCCTGCAGCGCCTGGACAGGAACGTGTCTGTCCTCTTCCACGCCAGCCTCGTGCTTGGCCTTCTCCAGCGCGCGGTGGTATTCCTCGCGCCCCGTGCGCATCACCACGTCGCCGTACATCTCGATGAGCCTGCGGTAGCAGTCCAGAGCGAAACGCTCGTCACCCGACGCCGCGGCGAGCCCCTTTACCGTCTCGTCGTTCAGGCCGATGTTCAGGACGGTGTCCATCATCCCCGGCATCGAGGCGCGCGCGCCCGAGCGGCAGGAGACGAGCAGGGGGCGTCGCGCGTCCCCGAAGCGCTGCTCCATGCGCTTCTCGATGGAGGCCATCGCGGATGCGACCTCCTCGCGAAGCCCCTCGGGGTGGCCCCCCTTACGCAGGTACTCGAGACAGACCTCGGTCGTGATGGTGAAGCCCGGCGGGACCGGAAGCCCCAGGCCGCTCATCTCCGCGAGGTTGGCCCCCTTCCCCCCGAGGAGATCCTTCATGTCCTTGTTGCCGTCGGCCTCGCCGCCGCCGAAGTGGTAGATCATCCGCGTCGCGCCTGTCATACGCGCTCCTCCGTGGTCTCGCCCGCCACGACGATCTCGGAGAAATCCGCAGAGCGGCTAAGCAGATCCGCGAGAGCCGCCAGCAAGGCCAATCTGTTCCTTCTCAATGATTGATCCTCGGCCATGACGAGGACCTTATCGAAGAAGCGATCCACTTGCGGACGTAGTGCAGCAATTCCCTTCCAAACCGAGGGCCAGTCTCCCTTCGCCTCCATGGCTCTGACATGGGCGGCGGTACGCATAACGGCTACGTGCAAGTCCTTCTCTTCTGTGTCGCGAAGAAGCTGCTCGTCGAGTGCACCTGAATCCACAGCGATCCCCTTTTCCCTTGCCTGGGCGAGGATGTTTCGGATGCGCTTGGCAGCGGCGGCCAGCGACTCGAAGTCGGCTTTCCCCTCGTTCGTCGAAGCAGATCTCATCTGGCCGAGGGTCACCGCACGATCCCAGGCACTGCGAACATCCTGGAAGGCAGCCGCTGTCACCGCAAGAGCTGTGTCGTGTGTCACTCCACTGACTTGCATGACAAGGGTTCGGAACCTCTGTTCAATCAATTCTCGCCCGCGGGTAATCACTTCGTCGGCTTGCAGCTCCGTCAGTTTTTGAGCCTCATAGCGGGCGTGTCCTTCTCGCAGCAGATCATCGAGTTTGATCCGATCGGATGGCAACTCCCTCAGAAGCTTGGAAATCCCCTGTGCAGCACGGCGGAGTCCATAAGGGTCCGCCGATCCCTTCGGCATGACGCCGATGCTCAGTAATCCGGTCAGCAGATCAACCTTCTCCGCGATCGCAAGCAGTCTCCCGACGTCACTCCTGGGGAGTGGTCCATCCTGCGACGAGGGAAGATAGTGCTCCTCGATCGCCCGCGCGACCGGCTCGGCCAGCCCCTCGGCGCGCGCGTAGATCCCGCCCATGACCCCCTGAAGCTCGGGGAACTCCCCCACCATCCCGGTGGTGAGGTCGGCCTTGCACAGACGCGCGGCGGTCACGAGATGATCGAGCGTTCCCTTTTCCAGCGCCGCGCGCGCTCCCAGCCAGCGCGCCAGCGCCTCGAGCCTCGCGGCGCGCTGCGCGTTGCTCCCCAGCTTCTCCATGAACGTGACCGATTCGAGATCGGGGAGCCGCTGCTCGAGGGTCCGCTTGCGATCCTCGCTCCAGAAAAAGCCCGCGTCGGCCAGCCGCGCCCGCAGCACCCACTCGTTGCCGCGCGCGATCAGTCCACTCTTGTCGTCGGGCTGATTGATCGCCGCGACGAAGCCGGGGGCGAGCCCGCCACCAGCCGCGCGCACCGTGAAGTATTTCTGGTGGTGCCGCATCGCCGTCACGAGAACGGGCTCGGGGAGATCGAGGAAACGCGCGGGAAACTCCCCCGCGATCGTGCCAGGGCGCTCGGTCAGATGCGTCAGCTCGTCGAGGAGATCGGCATCCTCCTGGACCGTCCACCCTCTGGCCGCCGCCGTGGCCCGGCTCCCCTCCCAGATCGTCTCCCTGCGCCGCTGGACGGAGACAATGACACTACCGCGCTCCTCGAGGATCTTCTCGTAGTCTGAAGCCCGCGGGATCTCGTGCGGCCCGGGTGCCAGGAAGCGGTGCCCCCACGACTTGCGCCCCGCGCGCACTCCCATGAACTCGAAGTCCACCACGTCCTCCTCGAGCAGCGCGACGATCCAGTGGACCGGGCGCACGAAGACGTACCCACGGTCTCCCCACTTCATCATCTTCGGGAAGCGCATCCCGGCCAGGACCGATGGCGCGGCCGCCTTCAGCACGTCGGCCGCCGTGCGTCCCGTGACCCGCTTGCGCGCGGCGACCACCTCTCCCTTGTCCCCTTTCACGCGTTCGAGCTCCGAAACCGGCACCCCCTGCGCGCGCGCGAAGCCGGAAGCCGCTCCCGTGGGGCGCCCCTGCGCGTCGAAGGCGGCACCGATCTTCGGACCGGTCACCAGCTCCACGCGATCCTCCTCGCGCGCGCGGATCCCTGCAATGAACGCGGTGAGTCTCCTCGGGCCGCCGAAGAGGGGCGGCGATGCCGCCTCGCCCCCCAGCCCTGACGTGCCTCCCAGCGCGTCCAGCAACCCGCGCGTCAGATCGGCCAGGGCGTTCGGCAGCATCGGGGCGGGAATCTCCTCGCAGCCGACCTCGAGCAGGAATGTGAGCGACTTCATGGCGCCCCCGCGCCCGGCGCGAGCAGCGGGAACCCCGCGCGCTCCCGCATGGCGAGCCACCCTTTCGCGCAGCCACCGGCCAGGCGCCGCACGCGCCGGATGTATCCGGTGCGCTCCGCGACCCCCAGCGCCCCGCGCGCATCGAGGATGTTGAAGGTGTGCGAGCACTTCAGGCAGGCGTCGTAGGCCGGGGCGATCGCCTCGTTCTTCAGCAGCGACAGCGCCTCGGCTTCCTCCATGTCGAAACGCTGGCGCAGCATGGTGACGTCCGCCAGCTCGAAGCAGTAGCGCGAGTGCTCCGTCTCCTCGTCCTTGCGCACCTCGCCGTAGGTGATGAACGCGCCCTCCTGGCCCGATGGACGCGGCGCCCAGGGGAGATCGAACACGTTGTCCACGTTGTTGAGGAACATCGCGATGCGCTCGATGCCGTAGGTGATCTCGGCCGAGACGCTGGGAAGCTCGATCCCTCCCGACTGCTGGAAGTAGGTGAACTGCGTGATCTCCATCCCGTCGCAGAGCACCTGCCACCCCACGCCGGCGGCTCCCAGCGTCGGCGATTCCCAGTTGTCCTCCTCGAAGCGCACGTCGTGCTGGCGTGGGTCGATGCCGAACGCGCGCAGCGAGTCGAGATAGAGATCCTGCACGTCGTCGGGGGAAGGCTTCAGGATGACCTGGTACTGGAAGTACCTTCCGAGGCGGAAGGGATTCTCGCCATAGCGCCCGTCGGTCGGGCGCCGCGTGGGCTGCACGTAGGCGACCCTCCACGGCTCGGGCCCCAGCACCCGGAAGAAAGTGTCGGGGCTCATGGTCCCCGCCCCCACCTCCATGTCGTAGGGCTGGGCGATGAGACACCCCTTCTTCGACCAGTAGGTCTGAAGCGCCAGGATCAGCTCCTGAAACGTCACGCTCCCTCCACCTCGCGCAGGAAACGCCGCGAGCGGAACGGATGCCCCACGAACCCGGTCATCATTTTCTCCATCGCGCCGCCCACCGTGGCGAGCGCGCCATGGCCGGACAGATCGGCGGAGAGCGCGCCCGGAGATGTGGTCCTGAACGTCGCCAGGAGACTCATGGCCTCGGGCCCGAGCCGGATGACGCCGCCCCACCCGGCGTCCTCGTGCGTCGTCTCCGCCCGGCACGCGCGGCAGAAGATGCCCGGCGTGTCGCCCAGCATCAGCGAACCTCCCGAGGCGGAGAGATCCCGCTGGCAGGAAACGCACCGATCCAGCTCAGGGAGCAGGCCATGCAGTCTCAGCGTCCAGACCTCGAAGTAACGCGCCAGCGTCCGCGGGTCGCCCCCCGCCCGGAGCGCGGCGATGACGGACCTCAGGAGGCGATAGTACCGCGCATCGGCCTCGCGCTCGCGGCCGAAGGTGTTCACCATCTCCGCGATGTAGGGGAGGAGCGCCGCGCGCCGCAGATCCTGATGGAGCGAGAACGACTCCTCCAGGAGATCGCAGGAATCGACCCGGCAGAGCTCGCGCCCCTCCTTGTCGAACCAGGTGGCGCGCACGCGGCTCAGACGCTCGAGCTTTCCGCCGAAGCGGCGTCTGCTGCGCGCCGCCGACTTGGCCACGCCGCTGATCTTCCCCTCGTCCTCGGTGAAGAAGACGACGAGCCGATCGGCCTCCTGGAGCTTCCTCACGTCGATGATGAAGGCTTCGGACGTCCTGATCGGCACGGCCCCCCTCATCATCCGTCGCGGAAAGCGGGAAAGTCTATCACACGGTTCCGGCCCGCTCCGCGAGTCTCATGTCAGGGTGATAGGATCCGCGTTGTCTGTGTGCCATTCGAACGAGGCTACTAGCATGGAAATTATCGGGCACGGCGTCGACCTGATCGAGCTCGGTCGGGTTGATGGTCTCCTGCGCCGAAACGAGGACTTCCTCTTTGGGTGGTTCACGGAGAGGGAGATCGATGATCTAGGGGCACGCGCCGGATGCGCCGACGTCGTGGGCGGACGAGTGGCCGCCAAGGAGGCGACCGTCAAGGCCCTTGGCGTTGGGTTCGCGGGAGACGTGACTTGGCTGGATGTCGAAATCCTCGTGAACGCCAAGGGTGCCCCGGTCGTTGCACTCTCGGGCGGGGCCCTCGATGTCGCCACATCCCTCGGGGTCGTCAAAATCTTCGTGAGTATCAGTCACACCCAATCCGCCGCGGTGGCGAGCGCGATCGCTGTTGGGTCTCCGCCTACATCTCAATGTACCTGATTGTGCACCCGTCGAGGTCGAGCTCGACCTTTCCCCCCTGGTTCTTTTCCACTTGTTTCCATACCTCATAACCCATGAGGATGGCGCGCTCCCATTCGCCAGTCGTGCATACGGCAACCTCAAACCTCGCTGTCATGATTCGGATCGCCTTGAGGAGGTCGTAGTCAACCGAGCGTACGCCATCCAATGAATTATGCTCGCAAGCATATGCAAAAACCAGCGCGGAGATGCCTTCCTCGGTGGCAATTGCTCGCCCGCCGTCCTCGACTTGGTCCACTTCTCGGTCACTCCGACGCTTCAGGCCAAGGTTGCGTCGAGAAACAGGCGACCAACCGAGGACCGCGGCACAGGCAAGGTGAAAGACATCGTGGAACCTGTAACCGTCGGCGTGGTACGCGTTGTCCGTGAGGTCTTGCCCATACTGTTTGCCGTCCACAAAAACGCGGATCTTCACTGTTCCGTCTTTCGTTGATTGACGGAAGTTCGCCACAATGCGGCGAGCGAAACGCTCGTGCTCCGGGAATCCAGCGTCAAACATCCGAGCCCTGGGGTTGAAGGAGGGGCCGCTGTCCTCCGGGACACCCCATCGAGCGCGAGTCTTCTCCAGGTTGCGCTCGGCAATGTTCTCGAGATCGAGTCCGAATTTTGTGGCGGTCTCCGCCACGTACCAGAGAATGTCTCCCAGCTCCTCGGCCACGCGTTCTGGAAAACGCATGTGGGCCTCACCGTCACGGAGCCGCTTCTTATACTCATTCAAGAGTTCACCCACCTCACCGGCTAATCCTAATATGGGCACCACGATGTCTGAGTTTGTCACGTGGACATGTTTTTCGGTGAGGTGCGCTTGCTGTTGGTACTCGCGAAGGTCCATATCTAGAAACTCCAGGTGTTGACGGTGACAAGACATTCGGGACGACCGCAGCTTTTTCCCCCCTGCTCACCCACGACCGGCGAGCGGGAACCCGGCTGAGTTGCGCATGCTTCCTCGCAACGCTAGCCGCAGGCGGTCGTCATGAATGCTGCTACCAAGAGCACGATCCCGACCATGAAGCCGCCAACGCAAAAAGGAGCGAACACTGCGTTGAAGCAGTGTGAGTACCGCAGTTGAGCTTTGAGCAACGAATTGCCTCCGAACGGGGGAAGACGATTGCTTGTGTATTCCTCAGCCAGGAAGATCTGGACGGGATGGGGAGCGTCACCACTTGAGGGCAACTGCCACTGACTTTCGATGAACATGAGAGCCGCTTCGGCATGCTTCACCAGCTGTCTGTTTCTACCGTCTAACTTCCAGAAAACGAAAGAGAAGAATGGCAAGAGCATGCTAAGCAGCGCACCGACGCAGAGGTGTCGCCCATCCTTCAATACGGTGAAGAGGCCACCGATTACCAATGTGCTGAGCAGGACAAAGAAGTTGAAGCTCTTCATTCTCTGGTCTGCATGGATCGAGAAGGATTTCCATGCGTGTTCCTGAATCACAGCTTTCAGTTCTCCGTCGATCTCCATACCCTTCATCCCTCCACCCGCTCGACTCGATGGGCGATGAGGGCATCGTTGATGCCCCACTTGGGCGGATACCAGGTAGGCGGGAGTGATTGCTTGGGATCGAATCGCTGCTTGATGCGTGAACGGCCCGAGAGTCCTTCGATCTCCGGGTGGCGCACGCGGGCGTACTTGTCAACTTCGCAGAAGACGTTCTGGCAGTCGATGAGCTGAAGAGGTCTGCCCCACAGCGACCGAAAGGCAAGTCCCAACCGTTCGAACTCTCGCTCCTGCCGATCGGCCATGAACTTGATGATCTCAGGTTCGTTCAACCCGCCCCTGTCGATGAAACATTTCCGTATGCCGTCTAATGCGCCGGGACCAGGCACCACAAACTCGGACTCGGGAAAGTCAGTGAGCTCACTGTAGTTGATATCAGTGACATACTGGTACGCGAGGAAGTCCCCGATGCCTGGGTAGGCCTTCAGGAGCTCGAACGCCTGCTGCATCCCTCGGCAGGCGGTAAGACGTTGGGGGACCGAATCCGCGAGCATGCGCTCCAGGAGGACTAGGTGGTTCCGATGCTTCCGATCGTGGCCGAGATCGCGGCCGCCTGACGGCATGATGTACGCTGCGGAGTAGATGGCAACGCCCGCGGTCATGAGACGGGTCAACACACGGTCGTAGCGGTCAAAGGAGTACTCTTCAAGAGTAATTCGGCCGAACGCAGCCTCCAGCGACTCCCAGGTTTCGATCTTGTTGAAGATCTTGAAGAGAATGATGCGAAAGAAGACCTCGTCAGCGCACACCGGAAGGTCTGCGCGGTAGATGACGTTCCGGATTAGGTACTGGCTTACCCGGTCTGAAGCGCGGTAGGCATTGGTGAACTTGTACTGGGCGAGGATTGGATCAGTCGTCCACGGGGCCGGCCTGCCTTCAAGCCGCCGGAAGAAGATCTCCTGCCGCTCAGCGACGAACTGCCAATAGGTGTCGTACACGACAGACGGTTTGAGAGGAACGATGTGGCTCGCGATCCCTGGGCCTGTGTTGGTCTTATGCAGATCTTCGAAGCCGATCCCAAGCCGGCGTCTGACTGTTGGCGCTGCCTTGGCACCAAGCTCATCAAGGATCGCGGCGACCGTGGCTTCCGGCCGTTCGGTGTTTTCGATGATCGCCACCGGATACATGCTGCGCTCGTGCTCCGCAAGTCGGTCATACTCGTGCGCAAGTCTGCGCCAGTACGGCAGAGCATCATCGCGATTGATCGGATTGGGCCTCCGGAGTAGCACAGCCAGGGCAGGCTGCACCTGGCCCCAGGCTGTACGCTCCGCTTTCAGGAGCGCGCGGAGCTTGCGGCGATCGCACCCATTGACCAGACCATAGACCCACGCCGACCACCAAAAGCGGTCGAGGAGCACTGTCTTGCCCTGCTCCAGCGCAGGTAGGATCTGGCGGTCGATCGCGTCGATGTGGGCCGCGACATGGAGGGCCTGTTTGGCAAGCCCTGAGATGGCAAGGATGCGCATGGGTCCTTCATCGTGATGGATGCGGTACACCATCTCTCCGACCGTGCCCGGCAGTTTGCCTGGGAATGACACTTGGACCAGATCATGACCGCACGCAATCAAGCGCTCAGCGAAGACACGGCACACGGTGGTTTTCCCGACGCCATCGGGGCCCTCCAGCACGAGGAGGCGCCCTGGCACACTGCTGCGCTCCATCAAGCTCGTGCTCTGGCAGTGCTGGTGGGGCCGAGTGCTCTCTCGCACGCTGCGACGACAGCGTTAAGAAAGCGACCTTCGTGCGGCTTCGAGTCCATCTTCTCGACGCCGACAAAGCACGTAACCCGCATGAGCGTGAGACCAACCTGACTCGCAACGAAGCGCCCCAGGCGCGCAAGTCCAATGTAATTTCCGTAACCCTTCTCGAAGAGCTGCTGTGTTGCGTAGAAGGCGTTCAGAATGAGCGTGCCGTCAGTGAAGCAAGGAACGAAGGTCACGTGCTGGAGGCACGGGAACCCGAGTTGAGCTGCCGTCGTGTGGTCGCGCGTGGGATCGAACACCGAAGCCTGGAACTCGGAGACCCGAACGCCTTTCTTGCATCGTTGAATGATGAATTCAAGTTGGTTACCATCTTCGGGGACAGCATTCAGAGGGATGTGCGGCAGCCGCTCCCCGGTCTTGTGGTTGAGGTGATAAGCGATCAGCCGGCCGAAGTAAAGGCCCTTACGGTTCTTATGCGGCTCCATGGCAACGTACTCTGGCAGGTTTTCGCGGTAGGCTTCATAAAACGCGTTCCTGTCGCCTTTGGCCCGCCGCCACAGCGCTTCCGGGAAGATTGTGTTCGCGACGGTTTGGATTCTCTGCATGCCGGCGTCGTCCATCGCGGCTTCGAGGGCGGCCCTGATGCTGGGCTCCTCCGCTATCTCACCGTGGTCGAGACCACTGAAACTAAGCGTGAGCGAGTTTTGGCGATGGCCAGGAGTTGCTCGAACCGCGATGAAGGCTTCCGCCCAGGCAAGAGTGAGGTTGGTCCTGTCGATGAGGATGGGCTTATTCACCGTTGATCTCCTCCAAGTGGCGATACTGGGCGAGGCCGGCGTACTTGAGCCTCGAAACGCGAACAACCACGCCCCAATTCTCGCCCGGAAGGGAGGCGCGCGCGAGGCCGGGACGGAGCGCGCGAAAGACTCGGCCGTTCCGCGTGTCCTTGAGTTGCTCGATCTGGTCGGATTCCGTAGTAGCGCCTGCCGGCAGGAGGACCAGCGACCCTACTTCGGCATCGAGCGTACCCAGTGCGTGCTGGCGGTCGGCGATAACAAGCGGGTCCTTAGCGGCGAAGCCGAGGATCCTCTCACGAATCTGCGGGAGCTTCGATTTTCGGAGGACATCAGCACGTGCAGTCGTGATGTGTCGGAGCGAGTGCGCGAGGTGTCCGATGAGGGTCTCGTAGCCGACGCCGAAGGATGAGGCGATCGTATAGATCTGCTCCGGCGTTGCCGTTGCCACGCTGATGCCGCGAGTGGAAAACGCCCGCTTGACCCCCTGGGCAGGCATGAGGAGAAAGCCGGCGAAGCTATCGGCGATAAACTCGTTCGGAAGAAACTTTCCGGCCTCGGCCTCGTCCCTTAGCTCGTCGATAGTCGATCCGTGGCCGAAGAAGTGGTGCCCGAGCTCGTGGGCGCAGGTGAAAGCACGGCGAGAGAGCGGACGAAGCGCCGAGATGATGATCGTGGGTCTAGACAGTGTAGCGTACACACCCTCCATGCTCACATCGTCCACGAACTGGATCTTGACGCGGGAGCGTTCGGCGAGTTCGTACACGCATAGGGGTGATCTGAAGTCATACCCATATTCCTCGCGCACTTCGATCGACTTCTCCAGGGCCTGCCTGGCAAGATCGACGCGAGTCGTTGTGGTCAAGGCTTCTTCTCCTGGTCCCGCATCGAGGCCAAGATGGTCAAAAGTCGATCGAGATCCTTGGGCTTGAGTTTTTGCAGTTCCCGGGCTGCGAGCTGGAGTCGGTCGTCGTGGGCGTCGAGCCTTGCAGCGCCCTCTCCGAGGAGCCAGGAGACACTCACTTCGAAGGTCTCGGCAAGCTTCGCCAACTCCTCCGCTGCAACGGCTCGGTTGCCGGCTTCCATCTCGCTGACTGAGGGACGCTTGAGGCCGAGCATCTCGGCGACCTGGCCCTGGGAGAGCCCAGCCATGCGTCGCGCCTCGCGGATGCGCGACGCGATGATCTGCCGCTTTCCTTCGTGTGTCATCAATTCGACTTGTCCTCCTTGCCGTAAATGTCGCAGAACTGCTTGGCGACGGCGTGGAGCGTGAGTTTGTGTTTCCCATCGGGTCCGACGTAGAGGTTCCGCAGCCGCGACCCTTTGGCGAGTGTGATGCCCATAGCCCTTGCGAGCCCGCGTATGACATTCGGGATGAGCGTGCTGTCGAAGCCGCCAAGTCCATTGAGCGGCTGCACATCATCCGTTACAAGGTCGGGATTCTTGCCTGAGTCCCTCTCGATCTCTCGGTGTAGGTCTTTCAGGTACCTCAGTACGACGACCTCGTCCATAGTAAGAACTCCATACGTTATGTGTGATAAGCCTACGCTACGTAGGATAATCTGTCAAGCGTGGACCCCGAGGACGTTTTTGGCCCGTAGGGACCCCGCTTCCCGAGAGCCAGCTGGCAGCCAGTCAAATAGCTGCGGTCGCCGCTAGCGCTCGTGGCCGGGCTCGAGCCCCATCGCGCGCAGTACGGTGCGATCGTCGCGCCATCCGGGACGCACCTTGACCCAGAGCTTGAGCATCACCTTGCGCCCGATCAGCTCTTCGATCTCGGGGCGCGCCTCGGAGCCGACGGTCTTCATCATCGACCCCTCGCGGCCGATGACGATCCCGCGCTGCGACTCGCGCTCCACGAGGATCGTGGCGTCGATGCTGACGAGACTCTCCTTCTCCACGAACAGGTCGATCAGAACGCACGTCTCGTGCGGGATCTCCTGGCGCGTGTGGTGCAGCAGCTTCTCTCTCACGATCTCGGCGGCCATGCGGCGAACGGTCTGATCGGTCAGGTCGTCCGCGGGGAACAGCAGCTCCCCCGGCGGAAGACAGGCGATGATCCGCTCCGGAAGGTCCTCCGTGCCGTCGCCCGTCAGCGCGCTCACCAGCAGGATCTCGCGGAACGGGAAGAGATCCTTCACGCGGGCGATCAACGGGAGGAGCGCCCCCTTCGCCACGCGATCGACCTTGTTGATCACCAGAACGACCGGTGGCCCGTCCTTCGGGAGCTGCTCCACGATGGAGCGATCCTCGACTCCGAACCCCTTCCCTTGCGCCTCGATCACCAGGAGCACGACGTCCGCGCGCTGGACGGCCCCCGTGGCCTCGGCCACCATGCGCCGGCTCATCTCGTGGCGCGGCCTCTGGATCCCCGGTGTGTCCAGGACGACGATCTGGCCGATCGGGCGCGTCAGGACCCCGCGGATCGTCCAGCGCGTTGTCTGCGGGACGTCCGAGACGATGGCGATCTTCTCGCCGACGAGGCGGTTGGTGAGGGTGGACTTGCCGACGTTGGGGCGCCCCACGATCGCCGCAAAGCCCGACCTGAACCCCGCGGGCGCGCCTTCGGTCACGGCGGTGCGGACTGCGTGATGCGGCTCACGCGGACGCGCTCGATGCGCCGGGTGTCGGCCTTGACGACCTCCAGACGCAGCCCGCTCACGTCCACGGTCTCCCCGATGTCGGGGATCCGACCCAGCGCGCTGTAGACGAGCCCCGCGATCGTGTCGAAGCCGACGGCGTGGACATCGACGCCGAGCGCCGACTCGAGGTCTTCAACGCTCGCGCTCCCCCGCGCCATGAAGGTGCCGTCGTTCTGGGCCACGACGCTGCGCTCCTCGTGCTCGTGCTCTTCCCGGATCTCCCCCACGAGCTGCTCGAGGAGGTCCTCGATGGTGACCACCCCCGCCGTGCCGCCGTACTCGTCCACGACGACGGCGAGCTGGAGACGTCGCGACTGGAGTTCTTTCAGGAGCTCCGAGACCGGCTTGGTCTCCGGAACGAAGTAGGCCGGACGCATGATTCTCTGGATCGGAGCATCCTCGGGAAGCTCGCCCCACCGGGCCACCAGCTCCTTGAGCGCGATGATTCCCTCGATATTGTCGAGCTGTTCGCGGTAGACCGGCAGCCGCGAATGCTTCTCGCGGGCGAAGAGCTCCCGCGCCTGCGACAAGGTCGAGTCTGCCGGGATCGCGATGAGCTCGGTCCTGGGGGTCATGGCCTCGCGCACCACGGCGTCGTGGAACTCCACGACCTGCCGGATCAGGCGTCCTTCGTCCGCCTGGAGAATCCCCTCCTGGCGCCCCGAGTCGATGAAGGCCTCGATCTCCTCCTCCACCTCCTCATCGCTGACGGTGGCCGCCCTGCGCGCGCGCCCCACCGCGCGGAACCGCATGATGGTCCAGGTGACGGGCCGCACCAGGGGGGTCATGGCGTAGTAGAGCAGCGTGATGAACGGAAGCGTCGCCCTCAGCGACCGCTCCGGATCGCTCAGCGCCAGCATGCGCGCCCCCGCCTGCACCAGGATCACCGCCGCCCCGATGACCAGGACTCCAGTGATGAACGGGTGCCACGTCTGCGACGTGAGGCCCAGGACGAACACGATGGCCGCGGTTCCGATCAGCACGAGATGATGCAGGAGATCGAAGCTCATCCGCAGCGCCGCCGGCAGCTCATGATGCGGCTCCCCTTCGCGCGGCCCCAGCCCCTTCGCCATCAGGATGCGGGTCACGCTGCGGGGGTTCAGCTCGGCGACGGCGGAGCGGAAGATCGCGATCGTCAGATAGAGAAACCCCAGGACCAGCAGCGCCGCGTACCACACGACGACGATCGGCCCCGGGTCGCCCGTCATGAGCGCCCCCCCAATTCGCGCCGCAGGCAGCGCTCGAGGGTCTCCATCTCGCCGTCGTCGGTCTCGTGGTCGTAGTCGAGCAGGTGAAGGAAGCCGTGGATCAGGAGGTGCCGCGCCTCGAGCGCCGCGGTCAGCCCGCCGGCGCGCGCGTTGCGGCGGGCCGTCTCCGAAGAGATCGCGATGTCCCCCAGATGCCCCCCCTCTCCCGCCGGGAAGGAGAGGACATCCGTCGGCACATCCTTCCCGCGGTAGCGGTGGTTGAGATCCCGCAACCGCTCGTCGCTCCCGAAGACGGCGGCGACCGAGGTCTCCGTCACGGCAAGGCGGCGCATGAGCGCGCGCAGGAGCTTGCGCGCGGCAGCCGCCGGAAGCGGTGGAGCGACATCATCCAGGATCGACACCGTCGCCTCGCGGGCCCCGCGCGCGGTCATTCCGACTCCACGGCGCGCGGGCCGGTCCGGTCGAAGTCGAACCCGGGGTACGAGATCCGGTGATGGTGGACGGCCGTGAGCGTCTTGAGGAATGCCGCGCGCACCTTTCCCAGGTCGCTGAAGGTCAGGTCGCACTCGTCGAGCTGATGATCGAGGATGATGGCGTTGGTCATCCTGTTGATCACCTCCTCGAACTTCGCGGGTGTGGGCTGCTCGACGGTGCGCGCCGCCGCCTCGATGGAGTCGGCCATCATGACGATCGCCGCTTCCTTGGTCTGCGGCCGCGGGCCCGGGTAGCGGTAGTCCGACTCGTGGATCTCCGGGACATCCGGGTCCTCGCGACGCTTGGCCTTGCGGTAGAAGAAGGTGATCAGCCGCGTGCCGTGGTGCTGCGGGATGATGTCCCGGATCTGCCGCGGCAGATTGTGCTCGTCGGCCAGCCGCAGCCCCTCTTTCACGTGGCTGGCGATGATGAGGCTCGACATCCGCGGCGAGAGCTTGTCGTGCCGGTTCTCCTCGCCGCGCATGTTCTCCACGAAATAGTCCGGCTTGGTCATCTTGCCGATGTCATGGTAGTTCGCGGCCACGCGGCACAGCAGGGCGTGCGCGCCGACCTCGTCGGCGGCGTGCTCCGCCAGCGTCCCCACGATGATGCTGTGACTGTACGTGCCGGGGGCCTGCAGCGAGAGCTGGCGCAGCAGCTGGTTGTCGAGGCTCGACAGCTCCAGCAGGCGGATCTCCGTCAGGACGTTGAACAGCCATTCCAGGATCGGCAGCCCGAAGGAGACCACCGGAGCGATGAGCATGCCCCCGACGGCGGCCGCGGCCATCTCGAACACGACGGTGGCGTCGGCGTCCATGCCGCGCTCCAGCCATCCGATGGCGAGCGCGAGCCCCGCGTTGACCGTCGCGACCCACGCGCTGGCCTTCAGGATCGCCGTGCGCTTCTGGTACCTGCTGATCCCGTAGATGCCGGCGAACGACGAGAGAAGGGCGAACACCATCGCCCGCGCATCCCACCCCAGCAGCACGCCGAACAGCAGGGCGTTCACGCTCGAGGAGACCATCGCCACGCGCGCGTTCGCCAGCAACGTGACCAGCATCCCCCCCGCCGCGACGGGGAGCACGAAATCGTAGGTGGAAGGGTCGTCGAACGGAGCCATCAGGAAGCGCTCCGAGACGGCCTCGGCGATGAACGCGCCCACCCAGGTGCCGATCACCGTCATGCACGCCACCAGCACGACCATCGTGTAGAGGTTCTTGACCCTCCGGAACAGACGCTGGTGGGCGATCACGTAGCGGTAGAGGAACAGGAGCATGAGGGACACGAGGATGACGCCGCCGGCCAGACCCTTCCAGTTGACCAGGCCGTCCCTCCCCTCCCGGATCCGCTGGAGAAGCTCGGCGACGTCCGCGCTGACGATCTCCCCCTCGCGCACGATCACGCGGCCGCGCGGGATGCGCGTGACGATCTCGGGGACCGATGCCATCGCCGCCTCCCGGCGTGTCTGCGTCTCCTGGGCGTTGTAGGAGAGCGTCGGGATCATCAGCGCCTCGACCAGCGCGAGGAGGGTCCGTCTCTCCTGGCGCGGCCGGTCCGCCGCGCGCGTCTCGATCCGCTCGCGCGCGCCGCGGCGCGCCTGCTCCAGATCGCTGATGCCCACCAGGTCGGCGACCACGCGCTCCGCCGACGAATCGGCTCCGCCGATCTCGCGCACGGCGATGGGGCCTGCCGCGGGGAGCGCGTCGCGCCGGCTCACGATCGGCCGGCGCATGGTCTCGGTGAGGATCGCCGCGGCCTGCGCCTCGAGCTGCGGGGCGAACCGGCGCGCGGCGAGGTGCGACACCGCGTCGCGCGGCAGCGGATACGGCAGCGCCTCGCCGAGCCTTTCGAGACCGGCCGCCGGGGCGGCCGCAGCGCCCGACTTCTTGCCGGCATCGAGCAGCGCCCGGCCCGACGCGAACAGGTCGCTCAAGCGCGCCGCCTGGACCTGCGGAAGCCCGACGAGATGGTCGTACACGGGGGGGATGCGCGTTCCTTCGGCGGCGCGGCGCGCGCGCGTCGAGGCTTCGTCGGCCAGCTCGATATCGGATGTGGCCCGCACCGTCGCGTGCGCCACCTCCCCCGCGACCAGCACCGACATCGGGAGACCGCACTGCTGCTGCGAGAGCAAGGGGGTGAGAACGACGATGGCGACGACCGACCAGAGGACGTTGCGTCCCAGGAGCGTTTCGAACTTCTCCTGGAGCCCCGCGACGTAGCGCGACGGGCTCTGGCGGTTGCCGCCGTTCACCCGCGTGATTTTGCGGGGTTCGTCTGGATTCTGCATCGCGTCAGCGGCCGCCCGCCGGACGCCTGGCCTTGTCGCGCGTCACGGCGTCCTGCGCGGAGCCACCGTTCTCCCAGGCCTCGTAGGCGACGATGAGCCGCTGCACGAGGGGATGGCGCACGACATCGCTCTCGTCGAAGCGGATCACGGCGATCCCGGGGACCCCTGCGACCACCTGCTCGGCCTCAACGAGCCCCGAGCGACGCTCGGCCGGCAGGTCGATCTGTGTGATGTCCCCGGTGATGACCGCCTTGGAATTGAAGCCGATGCGGGTCACGAACATCTTCATCTGCTCGGTCGTCGTGTTCTGCGCCTCGTCCAGGATGATGAAGGAATCGTTCAGCGTGCGCCCCCTCATGAAGGCCAGCGGCGCGATCTCGATGATCCCGCGCGCCATGAGCCGCTCCGCCTCATCCTTCATGTGGCAGTCGAAGATGGCGTCGTAGAGAGGGCGCAGGTAGGGATCGATCTTCTGCGCCATGTCGCCGGGGAGAAAGCCGAGCTTCTCTCCCGCCTCCACGGCGGGACGCGTCAGGATGATCCGCTCGACACGCCTGTCCTTGAGATGCGAGAGGGCCATCGCCACTGCGAGATAGGTTTTTCCCGTGCCGGCCGGCCCGATGCCGAACACCATGTCCATCTCGCCGATGGCCTGGATGTAATGATGCTGGTTGGGGCTGCGCGGAGAGACGGATTTCTTCGCCGAGGGGCGGACCAGGGCGCCCGCGAGCTGGTTGAGCTGCGGGTCCCCCTGCTCGTCCATCATCCGCGCGGCGTAGGCGAGATCCGCCTGGCTGATCTCATGCCCCTGCCCGAGGAACTCGGCCACGCGCTGGATGAGGCTCGCGACGGTCGCCTCGCGCTCCGGATCACCGGTGATGGTGATCTCACCTCCGCGGGCGCCGATGACAACCTGGTAGTGGTTCTCCAGGAACTTGAGGTGGCTGTCGGCCGTCCCGGCGAGTCCGGGCAGGACCCTCTCCGCGATCGAGATCTTCCTCATCGGCCGCAGTGTTCGGATGTCATGGGTGACCGAAGTTACCACCCCGCGGGGCGGAGTGTCAAGGGAGTATAGTTATAACTTATGTGTTTTCAGTCACTTGGAGACATCGCCGCCGGGCACGGGAGGGAGATTCAGCTTCAGGTGCAGCTCTTCGAGCTGCTCGGGCTCGAAGCGGGATGGCGAGGAGGTCATCAGGCAGGTCGCGCTGGTGGTCTTGGGAAACGCGATGACCTCGCGCAGCGAAGCGGCTCCGGTGAGCATGGCCACGATCCGGTCCAGGCCCAGCGCGATCCCCCCGTGCGGCGGGGCTCCGAACCGCAGCGCGCTCAGGAAGAACCCGAATTTCTCCCGCGCCCGCTCGGGGCTCAGCCCCAGGATGGAGAAGACCTTCTGCTGAACGTCTTCGCGATGGATCCTGATGCTCCCTCCCCCCAGCTCCCACCCGTTGAGCACGAGGTCGTAGGCCCTGGCCCGGACGCGCAGAGGATCGGTGTCGAGCAGAGGAAGGTCCTCGGGCTTCGGCGAGGTGAAGGGGTGATGGCACGCGGTGATCGTCCCATCCTCGGGCCGTTTCTCGAAGAGAGGGAAATCGTCGACCCACGTCATCGCCCATGCAGAGCCCGTGCGCAGGTTCTCGCGCCGTGCGACCTCGAGCCTCAGCGCCCCCAGACTGCGCGACGCCGTCTCGAAGCTGTCCGCCACGATCACCGCCAGGTCTCCCGCGCGGGCGCCCAGCGCATCCATCAGGGACGCGGCGCGCTCCTCTCCCAGGTGCTTGAGGGCCGCGGACGCGATCCCCTCGTCGGTCTTCCTGATGAAGACCACGCCCCCCGCGCCGTAGCGCTTGGCGTGCTCGACCAGCTCGTCCTGCTCGCGCCGCGAGTAGCGCGCGCAATTCTGCGCGACGAATCCGCGCACGACCCCCTTGGCGTCGATCGCCCGGTCGAACACCGCGAACCCCGAGCCACGGACGCGATCGCTCACGTCGGCGATCTCCATCCCGAAGCGCATGTCCGGGGCGTCGGTGCCGAAACGATCCATCGCCTCGCGCCAGGTGATCCTCCCGACGCGCTCGGGGACGGGCTTCCCCGCGATGGCGAAGAGCCGGAGCATCATCCCTCCCACCAGCTCGTAGATGTCCTCCGGCTCGACGAACGAGGCCTCGATGTCGATCTGCGTGAACTCCGGCTGGCGATCGGCCCGCAGGTCTTCGTCGCGGAAGCAGCGCACGATCTGGAAGTATTTCTCGAAGCCCGCCACCATGAAGAGCTGCTTGAAGAGCTGGGGCGACTGCGGGAGCGCGTAGATCGCGCCGGGGTGAACGCGCGACGGGACGACGTAGTCTCTCGCTCCCTCGGGCGTGGAGCGGGTCAGCATCGGCGTCTCCAGCTCCAGGAACCCTTTCCCGTCGAGGTAGTTCCTCACGTCCAGCGCCAGCCGGTGCCGCAGCGTCAGCGCGTCGAGCAGCGGACGCCGCCTCAGATCGAGGTATCGGTACTTGAGCCGCAGATCCTCGGCGGCGGTGATCTCCGGATCGTCGAGCGGAAACGGCGGCACGTCGGAGCGGTTGAGGATCGAGAGCGCCGAGGCGACCACCTCGATCACCCCCGTCGGGATCCCCGGGTTCACGTTCTCGTCCCCGCGGAGCGCCACGCGGCCGCGCACCGCCAGCACGAATTCGCTGCGCACCTCGCCGGCCGTCTCGTGCGCGGCGGCGCTTTCCTCCGGGCGCAGCACGATCTGGCAGATCCCGCTGCGGTCGCGCAGATCGATGAAGATGAGGTTCCCGTGGTCGCGGCGGCGATGGACCCAGCCGGCAAGCACGACCTCCTTCCCCGCGTCGCCTGCCCGCAGGTCACCGCACCCGTTCGTGCGCCTCCAGCCCACCGATGCCGCGTCAGCCATTCCCGACTTCCCGCGCAATGGCGTCCCAGCCGCCTCCGGGGACTTCCTGCTGCCGTCCATCCACCAGGTTCTTGAGGGCGTAGATGCCGCGCTCCAGCTCCCGGTCGCCGATGATCAGAGCGAACCGCGCGCCGATCGACGAGGCGCGTGCCATCTGCTTCTTCATGTCACGGTCGGCCGGGTCGAACCGCACGGCCAGCCCCTTCTTCCTCAGGGAGTCCGCGGCGACGAGCGCTTCCTTCAGCGCCTTCTCTCCGACGTGGACGAGGTAGAGATCGACGCGCAGGCCCATGGCCTCGCTCGACGCCGCCTCCGCCTCCATCACGAGCCGGTCTTCGCCGATCGCCCACCCCACCGCCGGAGTGTCGGGCCCTCCCATGGACGCGACCAGCGTGTCGTACCTCCCACCCCCGCAAAGCGCGTTCTGCGCTCCGAGCCCGGCGCCGGTGATCTCGAAGATCGTCCTGGTGTAGTAGTCGAGCCCCCGTACCAGCCTCGGCTCGATCGCGTAGGGAACGCCCAGCGTGTCGAGATACGCGCGCACCTCGACGAAGTGCGCCGAGCACGCGTCGCAGAGATGATCCAGGATGCTCGGGGCCTTCTCCTTGATCGGCTGGCACCCGGGGACCTTGCAATCCAGGATCCGCAGCGCGTTGGTGTCGAGCCTTCTGACGCAATCCTCGCAGAGCGAGGCAACGTAGGGACGCAGGGCGTTGGCGAGGGCGGTCCGGTACCCGGCGCGGCACTCAGCGTGCCCCACGGAGTTCACCGCCAGTCGCGCCCCGCCAATCCCCAGCTCGGCCATCAGGAGCATCCCCATCTGGATCAGCTCGGCATCGAGGGCCGGGTGGGGCGAGCCGAACGCCTCGGCGCCGATCTGGGCGAACTGCCGGTAGCGCCCCTTCTGCGGTCTCTCGTAGCGGAACATCGGTCCGATGTAGTAGAGCCGCTCGATGTCGCCCGACCGCAGCATCCCCGCCTCCAGCGCGGCACGCACAACCCCCGGCGTTCCTTCGGGACGCATCGTGATCGAGCGCTCCGCGCGATCCTGGAAGGTGTACATCTCCTTGGTCACGATGTCCGTGTCCGCGCCCGTCGTCTTCTGGAACAGCTCCGTGGACTCCAGGATCGGCGTGCGGATCTCGCGGTACGCATGGCGTGCGAAGACGCTGCGGCTCGCGCACTCGACCCTCTGCCAGGCCTCCACCGCGCCGGGCAGAATGTCTCTCGTGCCCTTGATCGCTCTGATCGGATTCATGGGGGATCGCCCGGAACGGCTCAACGCGCGACACGATGCAGTACGCAGCCGTGACGCGGGTGCGCGAGAGTACCACAGCCAAAAAGCACCGGCAAGAACTGGCCAGCTATAATGCACCCGCGATGTTCGTCTCGTCACCGGCGATGCGCGCCGCCATGATCGTCGCGCTGATGTCCGCTCCTGCGGCGCACTCTGACACCGCGGCGCAAGCGACGCTCGAGGTCGTCTGGGAAACGGACGTCCCGGACACACCCGCCCCCTGGCTCGCGCAATGCGCCGGGAGCGTCATGGTCGCAGCGCCGTCGGGAAAGCTGCGCGCGCTGGAGCCTCAGCGCGGCGCGCAGCTCTGGGAGCGCACCCTGGCGGGACCCATCGCGGGAGCCGTGGTGCCCGTCGGCGACGTGCTGGCAGTTCCTCTCGGGGACGGGGCGCTCGTCATCCTCGACGGACGCACCGGCGACATCATCGGCGAGCACCATACGCCTCCTTCGCCGCGGCTGATCGCGACGTCGAGGGGCCTTCTGGCGGCGGGCGCCGACTCTTCGATCGCGATGATCCCGGTGCGCGGCGGCGACCTCACGTGGTCCTCCACGGGTCCGGCGTCCCTCACCGCCGCGGGTCCCTGTGGCGGGGTAATCCTCGCGGGCTTCTCGAACGGGTCACTCGGAGCCATCGCGCTCGAGGATGGGAGGCTCCTCTGGACGCGCCCGCTGGGAGCGGCGATGACGACGACGCCGACCTGCAACCACGACCGCGCCTGGATCGGCGCCGACGACAACAAGCTGCACGCGCTGAACCTGAAGCGCAACGGCTTCGGGAAGCGATGGGCCTTCCTCACCGGCGGCGATCTGGCCGGCGCACAGGTTCTGTTCGGCGGCCGGCTGATCTTCTTCTCGTACGACACGTACGTCTACTCCGTGGACGAGGACAACGGCCACCTGGACTGGAAGGCGCGTCTCGGCCGCCGCCCCGGCAACGCCACCGTGGTGCTTGATGATCTGCTCGTGGTGGCGCCGCTGAACTCGGAGCGCCTCGATCTCTTCCGACTGCCGGGGGGCCATCAGGAGGCGCCCTTCACGCTGGACACGGGACGCGAGCGCTTCGTGACGCGGCCGGTTCTGGTCACCGACCATATCGTGATCGCGGCCGCCCTCTACGGCCAGGACACATCGCGCATCATCGGGCTGCGCCCGGCGGCCCAGCCTCCCGCCCCCGCGGCCCAGCCTCCCGCGGGGCCTCCGCAGCCTACCGCGCCGCGGCCCTGATCGCGTCGCAGACGGCGTCCCCCGTCTGCGCGGTCCCCAGCGTCCCCTCCAGATCGGCGGTGCAGCGCCGGGTCGCGAGGCATGACACCACGGCGGCCTCGATGAGCCGCCCTGCCTGAGCGAGGCCGAGGTGCTCGACCATCATCTGGCAGGTCAGGATCGCGCCCATCGGGTTGGCGCGGTTGGTGCCGGCGTACTTGGGGGCGGAGCCGTGCACCGGCTCGAACATCGCCGGGCCCCCCGGGTGGATGTTTCCCGAGGCCGCCATGCCGAGCCCCCCCTGAAGCTGCGCTCCGATGTCGGTGACGATGTCGCCGAACATGTTGCAGGTGACGATCACCTCGAACTGCGACGGGTCCTTGATCATCTGCATCGACAGGGCATCGACGTACATGTGCGACGCCTCGATCGCCGGGTAGTCCCGCGACACGCTCGCGAAGACCCGCTGCCAGAGATCGTGGCCGAAGGTGAGCACGTTGGACTTGTCGCTCATGAGGACCTTGCCGCGCCCGGTCGCGCGCGCCTGCTCGAAGGCGCAGCGGATGATCCGCTCGACCCCCTTGCGCGTGTTGACGTCCTCCTGGATGGCGATTTCGTCGGCGGTGTCCTTCTTGAACCGCCCGCCCATCCCCACGTAGAGCCCCTCGGTGTTCTCGCGGAACACGACGAAGTCCACGTCGGCGCGCGAACGTCCCTTGAGCGGACAGAGGCGGTCGTCGAGCAGACGCACCGGCCTGATGTTGGCGTAGAGGTCGAGACCGAAGCGCGTCCCCAGCAGGATGTCGGCGGCGTGCTTCATGTCGGGGACGCGCGGGTCGCCGAACGCCCCCATGAAGATGGCGTCGTGCTGGCGGAACTCCTCGAGGGCCCCGGGCGGGAGCGTCACTCCGGTCGCAAGGTAGCGCTCGGCGCCGTAGTCGTATTCGGTGAAGCGGAACCCCGCGCCAACGACCTCGTCCACGGCGCGCAGGACCTTGAGCGCTTCACGCGTCACGTCAACGCCGATGCCGTCTCCCGGGATCACGGCGATCGTCCGGCCACTCATGCGACTCCCTCCTTGCGCCACGGCTCGAGCCTGCGCCGCAGGCGGGCCGGGTCGATGCGATGCTTGAAGGCTTTCCTTCCGTTGATCAGCACCACGGGGATCTGATCCGCGTAGGCGGAAAGCCGTGGGTCCTCCTGCACGTCGGCCTTCGTGAGGCTGCTGCGGAATCCCGGCAGCACGTCACGCAGGACGGCCTCGGCCTCGTCGCAGAGATGGCAGCCGGCTCTCCCCACCAGCACGACATCGGCCATCTCCGTCCGACGATCGCGCGCGCCGAAGCGCCGGCGGATGAGCATGTCCGCGCTCCCGGCGACGGCCGCTCCCGCCGCGTCCGCCAGGCCATCCTTCAGGCTCATGTCGCGCCCCGGAACGAACCCCTGGTGCAGCTCGTCGAGCGCCCCGAAGAGGGCGCACGCGCCGATGATCAGCGCCGCGGTGGCGGGCGTCACCCGGTGGCCCGCGTGCCACACGGCGCGGCTCAGAAGCAGCGCCAGCACGCCGAACTCCGCGCCGTGCATGACCCAGTCGGGGAGTGGAAGCGGAACGGCCGGGCGCGACTGGTGCGACAAGACGGTGACCAGCCCGACCCACGCTACCGCGGGGCCCCAGATCCAGAGCTTCCACACGATCCGGCCGGCCGGTGTCTCACGCCAGGGCGGCACTTCCGACTCAGGAGCCGAGCGGGAGGAAGAACATCACGTACGCGATGATCAGCGACACCCCCACCATCAGGAGCGCGATCAGCGCGCCGACCTTGAAGGCCTCCCTGAAGGTGCTCCGCGTGAGCACTCCGAAGAACGAGCCCACCAGCGCGGAGAACCAGCAGAGGATGAGGAAGTGACTCACGCCGCCCATCATCGTTTCCGCCCGATGCCGATGTCGAAGACATCCAGGATCAGAAGGATGTTCATCAATCCGGCGGCCAGCACGAACGTGGTGCCGTACTCATGCGTCACGGCGAGGATCTTCGAACGGTTGAGCTGCATGACCTCCTGGTAGAGCATCGGATCCGACTCGGAGGGAAAGACGTAGATGATCCGCTCGTAGAACACGCGCCGGCCGATCAGGTCCAGCGGCCCCAGCGCGACGTTCGCGAACGTGGCCAGATACGTGAGCGGCTGCTCGCGGTTGGCCACGTAGACTCTCCCCTTCATGATCACGCCGGTCGTGAAGGTCAGGACCACCAGGACCAGGAACACGACCGCCTTGACGCGGCGGCCGAGGAACCAGTGACCGGCCCCCGGCACGACCCACGCGAGGAGGCATGCCGCGGCCACCCGGCCCCCTTCCTTCGACGAGCTCACCGGAGTCTCCTGCTCCATTTACTCTTTCACCACCCAGACCTTCACCTCGCAGGGCACGTCGGGATGGATGCGAAGCTGGACCGCGTAGATCCCCAGGGTCTTGATCGGATCCTCGAGCAGGATCTTGCGCTTGTCGATCGAGAAACCCTCTTTCAGGAGGGCCTCCGAGATGTCTCCGTTCGTCACCGAGCCGTAGAGCGTCTCGCTCTCGCCGACCTTCCTCACGATGGTGCAGGAGATCGCGCCGATCCGCTGCGCCAGCTCCTGGGCCTCGCCGCGCTCCTTGATCTTCTGCGCCTCGAGGACCTTCTTCTCCTTGTCAACGCGCTTGAGGTTCGCATCGCTGTACTCGTAGGCGAGCCCCTTGGGGAGCAGGAAGTTGCGTCCATACCCCGGCTTGACCTTCACGACCTCGCCGCGGCGGCCGAGCTGCTCGACGTCGTTCCTGAGGATCAGTCTCATCATGCCCATGGCTTCTCCCCCTCAGTCCGTCGTGTAGGGCAGCATCGCCATGTGCCGCGCCCGCTTGATCGCGCGCATGAGCCGCCTCTGGTGCATCGCGCAGGTCCCGGAGATGCGCCGGGGAAGGATCTTGCCGCGCTCCGGCGTGAAGCTCTGCAGCAGCCGGATGTCCTTGTAGTCGATGACCTCGACCTTCTCGTCGCAGAACTTGCAGAACTTGCGGCGGCGGAACAGGGTCTTCTTCTTGAACTTCCCACCCGCTGCGGGCTTGGGCCTCATGATTCGTCCTTCCCTTCGTCACCGCGGCCGCGGCCACGGTGCCCGCGGCCCCCGCCTCCCCGGTCACGATCGTCATCGTCCCTGCCGTCCCTGCCGTCCCTGCCGTCGCGGTCGTCGCGGCCGAAGTCCCGCTCCCCGCGTCCCTCGCCGCGCTTCTCACGCTCCGCGCGGCGGGCGATCTCGGCGTCCATCCTCGGATCGACGCGGGTCGTCAGGTAGCGCAGGACGTCGTCGTTGATCTTCATCCGGCGCTCCAGCTCACGCTGCGTGGCGCCTTCGGCTTCGTACTCGTAGAGCGCGTAGTACCCCTCGTCGTGACGGCCGACGCGGAACGCCAGCTTGCGGCGACCCCACTTGTCCGTCTTGAGGACCTTGCCCTTGGTCTCGGGGATGATCGCCTCGAACGTCGCGATCAGCTCGTCGATGCGTTCGTCGGCCAGGGCGGGTTGGAGCAGGAACAGTGTCTCGTAGCGGTGCATTCAATCTCCTCGTGGACTCGAACATGGGCTCTCCGGTGAGCGGTCCATCGCTCCGCGGAGAGCAAGGAGTCAACCTTCAGGTGTCTCCCTGCGGTTGAATTGGTTCATCGCGGCCGCAATTCCCGCAGTGGCAATCACCGCCACGGCGTCGGCCGCCTCTTCGACCATCGTCACGACTGCCGGCATTTCCTCCTTCGTGAACGGATTCAGGACCCTGTCGGCGAGGTCGTCATCCGATTTGCCGATCCCCAACCGGATCCGCATGATCTGGTCGGTGCCCAGCCGATGGATGATCGACGTGACTCCGCGATGACCCGCGGCGCCGCCGCCGGACCTGATCCTGATGCGTCCCATGGGGAGGTCCGCGTCATCATAGATCAGAAGCACTTCGGACGCCTCGACCCCATGTCTCCTGGTTGCGGCTTCGACCGCGTCGCCGGAGCGGTTCATGTAGGTCTGCGGCTGGACCACCAGCACCGTGTCCCCCTCGATGCGGGCCGCGGTGACGGACGCTGCGTCCTCCAGCCGGTCGGGGCCGCTGCGCCACCGGCGCAGCACCTCCTGGGCGACCATGAACCCGACGTTGTGCCGCGTATCGCGGTACTGGCGGCCCGGATTGCCCAGGGCCGCCACGAGACGCAGGGACACGGCCTACTTGTCCCGGCCGCCCTTCTCCGGCTTGCCCCCCTTCTCGGGCTTGCCAGCCTTCTCGGGGCCGGCCTTCTCGGGCTCTCCCGGCTTGGCGGCCTCCGCACCCTCGGCAGCCTCCTTGCCCTTCTTGCCGATGAGCTCGGGCTCGGTGGGGACCTCCGCCGCCACGGCACCCGGCTCGGCGACCTTCTCGATGGTGGGCGCGACCACGGAGAACACCGGCTTTCCAGGGTCGGTGATCAGCTTGACCCCGTCCGGCAGCTTCAGCTCTCCGACGCGGATGATGTGCCCGAGCTCCAGCTCCGTGATGTCCACGTCGATCCGCTCCGGGATGTCCTGCGGCAGACACTCCAGCTCGATCTCGCGCAACGGATGATCGACGATGCCGCCCTGGAGCCGCACCCCCTTCGCGACGCCGGTCGAATGGATGGTCACCATCACGCGCAGCATCTTGTCCATGGCGATGCGCATGAAGTCGCTGTGGATGATCCGCTGGGTCACCGGGTCGAGCTGATGCTCCTTGATGATGACCTTGCCGGGGATCGCCTTTCCCGAAACCTTGATGCCAAACAGAGTGTTGGCGCCCGTGTGGGAGTAGAGGATCTCCTCCACGCTCTTCGGGTCGACCATCAGCGTCATGGCCTTGGTCCCGCCGCCGTAGAGCACGGCCGGGATGAACCCGCTGTAACGCTGGCGCCGGGACGCGTTCTTGCCGAAGTCCGAGCGCTCCTGAGTCTCAATCACGATGTCGTGTGTCGCGTCAGTCATGGAAACGTCTTCCCCTATCGTCGTAAACGTCCGTCAGATGAACAGGCTGCTGACTGATGAGTTGTTGTGAATCCTGAAGATTGCCTCTCCCAGCAGCTCGGAGACGGAGAGGACCTCGATGCGCGCCTTGGCCGCAGCTTCCTTCGGGATCGGGATGGTATCGGTGACCAGGGTGCGCGCGAGCTTCGACGCGGCGAGCTTCTCCACCGCGCTCCCCGAGAGCACTCCGTGCGTGAAGCACGCGTAGACCTCCCGCGCGCCCGCCTTGGAGAGGGCGGCGGCGGTCTCGGTGAGGGTGGTGGCAGTGTCCACGATGTCGTCGACGATCAGGGCGTTGCGCCCCTTCACGTCGCCCACGAGGTGCATCAGCTCCGCGACCCCCACCTCGTTGCGCCTCTTGTCCACGATGGCCAGGTTCCCCCCGAGGCGCTTGGCGTAGGCCCGCGCTCGCTCGACCCCGCCCGCGTCCGGCGAGACGATGACGAGGTCGGGGATTTCGAGCTTCTGGATGTAGCGCACGAACACGGGGGCGGCGAAGAGGTGATCCACGGGGATGTCGAAGAACCCCTGGATCGCCGGCGCGTGGAGATCGACGGTCACGATACGGGCCGCCCCGGCGGCGGAGATGAGATCGGCGATCAGCTTGGCGGAGATCGGGACCCTGGGCTTGTCCTTGCGATCCTGCCGCGCGTAGCCGTAGTAGGGAATGACGGCCGTGATGCGCGACGCCGACGAGCGCTTGAAAGCGTCCATCATGAGGAGCAGCTGCATCAGGTGCTCGTTGACCGGCGGGCAGGTCGGCTGGATCACGAACACGTCCATGCCGCGGATGTTCTCGGTCACCTGGCAGTAGAGCTCGCCGTCGGAGAAGGTCTTGAGATTGATCTGCCCCTCCGGAAGGTCGAGGTAGGTGCAGATCGCCTTCGCCAGGGGTTTGTTGGCGTTGCCGGAGAAGATCTTGATGTCGCGATCGAGGGGCTTCATACCATCTCTGCTCTTGCGCCCTGCTCTCCAAGGGAGGTGGCTGGGGCGGGAGGATTCGAACCTCCGGATGCTGGAACCAAAATCCAGTGTCTTACCGCTTGACGACGCCCCATCAAACCGCGCGGCCGGCGCCCCGCCCCCGGAGCCACACTCCCGCGGCGAGTCGGCGCACCGCACCGGCTCTGCCGAACCCCCGCCGCCGCCGTACTGCGCGCGCGGGGGTCAGATGGAGAAGATATCAGAGGTCGATTCCGATCCCGCAAGGTGCTCGTCCCTGCCATCGACGGGTCCGATCGCGGCACGGGGCTCGGTCAGGACCTGATTGTACCGTTCGAGGATCTTCTCCTCGATCATCCGGCGCGTCTCGTTGTTCAAGGGATGCGCGATATCCCGGAACGTTCCGTTCTTGCGCTTCTTGCTCGGCATCGAGATGAACAACCCGTTGGTGCCGTTGATGATTTTTATGTCGCTGACCACGAAACAGTCATCGAAGATGATGGAGACGAAAGCCTTGAGCTTCTCCTCGTCCACCGGAAACACTCTGACGTCGGTGACTTCCACGGTCGGCGCTCCTCCATGTTGAGTCGATGTGTATCCGCCTCATGGCAGAACGAGCAATCACGAGAAGTCCAAACAGCTTTCGAACAGCCTGGTGCCATAGGCCTCTCTCGAGAGCGTGCGGCAGACGAAGACTCTGGTCGCCTCGCGCTCCATCGCCATCCTGATCGGTTCCAGTTCCTCATCGCGCGGGAAGAGGCCGTAGACGGCGGACCCGCTTCCGCTCATGGCGGCGGCGACCGCGCCGGCCGCCAGGAGCTGCTCCTTGATCGACCTCAGTTGTGGGACCCTGGCAAAGGACGTCTCTTCCAGGTCGTTGTCGACCTGCGGAGCCTCCTCCTGGGACCCCGCGTCCGCGGGCGAGAATCCCGGAATCGCACCCTCATCCCCCGGCGCGCGAGCCGCTGGCACCGAGTTGAAGCCCCTCATGCTACTGAGGTTCCGGTCGCGTGTCAACGATGCGGGGAGCTGAGCGTAGACCTCCCTGGTGGACAACGAAACCCCCGGCCAGACCACCAGAACCTGCCATCCCGGAAGGTCAGGAAGCGGAAAGAGGTCGTCCCCCCGGCCCAGGGCCAGGCAGGCCCCGCCGTAGAGGAAGAAGGGGACGTCGCTCCCGAGCGTGCGGGCGACCCCGAAGAGCTTTTCGGGTCCGGCGCGAACCCCCCAGAGCCGATCGAGCCCCATCAGGGTGGCGGCGGCGTCGCTGCTCCCCCCGCCCAGCCCGGACCCGGGAGGGATGCGCTTCGTCAGGACGATCCGCGCGCCGCGCCCACCGCACGCGGCATGAAACGCTTCGGCGGCCTTCAGCACCAGGTTCGAGGCATCGGCCGCGAGCCGCCAGTCCCCCTCGACGCGCAGCGTGAGCCCGTCGGCTTCCTCGAGACGCAGGCTGTCGTGCAGATCGATCGACTGGAGCGTCGAGCGGATCTCGTGATA
>Ga0137433_1000092_pt1 | contig 47045 bp, 53 predicted proteins | sample EasRivERMZT840_2_FD_102335 | JGI IMG/M metagenome (GOLD analysis project Ga0137433, IMG submission 102335) | Soil microbial communities from meander-bound floodplain in the East River, Colorado, USA - East River MetaG ERMZT840_2 | ecosystem: Environmental > Terrestrial > Soil > Floodplain ...
GACGCGGTGTGCGGTGCGGATCGGGTCACACTGCCCCCCGACAGCACCACGATTGCTGCGAGGCTCGTCAGTCTTCGCCTGATCCTGGATCCGCGCATTCTTTCCCTTCCGGGCGTTCATGTTCTTCGATTCAAACTCGATCGAACGGGGTGACTCCCGTGATCGATGCTCCAGTAGGTTGGTGCCGCCTAACGAGAATTAGACATACCGGTCTAACATATTTATCAGTGTCATCCTCTGCAGTATAACATCGGGTTCTGAGCACGGCCGACCACGTTAGGCTGGTCAGTCTAAAATGCTTATTACAGCGAGTCGGCGGGACTCTTCACACCGAGGAGAACGCGGTGGCGGGAGCGTGTAGGAATCGAACCTACCGAGCCCCTTGCGGGGCCCAAACAGTTTTGAAGGTCTCTCCCCCTCCCCGCGCCGACGACACGCCACGACACCCGGCGCACAAAATCAACCACTTATAGAGGAAGGAACCGACCCGGTTGCGCGTCCTGCGCGCCCCGTGTCGGGCTCGCGGGGGCATAGTCGGGGCATAGTGACTGCCTCCGATCATCCGCGGGCCGCCGCGACTGCGCCGCTCCGGGCGAAGAAGCGCGCGAGCTTCTCCACGCCCTCCGATAGATCGGCCTCGTTCACGATGTTGTAGCGATCGAACACGGCGCGCGTCTTGTGCCCCGTCAGCTGCATCGCCACCCGCTCCGGCACGCCGGCCCGCACGAGGTTCCGCACCGCGGTGCGCCGGAAATCGTGCGGCACCCGGCCGCTCGGACCCTCCGGGCGACGGCCGAGCAGCTCCGGAAAGACGACGACCTCCATCGTGCCGCGCCGCTTCACGGCCGCGCGCTTACAGGCCGCGTGCCACGCCGCGTAGAAGTCGCGGATCCGCGCCCCGCTCTCGCGCACGAACACATGGGGGATCACGCGGCCGAGCGCGCGCTCGAGCCCCGTCACGATCGCGCGCTGGCGCTCGAGGAGCTCCACCAGGTCGGGCAGCACCGTGAACGGGAACGTCCGCGCGGCCTTGTTCTTCGTGGTCCCGATCTCGAGCCGCACGACGCCGGCGACGAAGTCCACCTGGGCCCACGTCAGCGGCAGCACCTCGGACGGCACGCGCCAGCCGGTGAGGTAGGCGAATGTGATCGGCGCGCGGAGCGCCGCCGGCAGCTGCGCCAGCACTGCGGCGAATGCCTCGCGCTCGAAGAAGCCGGCGCGCGGATCCGCGATGCGCACCGTCGGGAAGTCGGGCACCTGGGCCACCTTCCCCAGGCGCTTGGCGAGCCGAAACGCGCGCTTGAGCGCGTTGGTCTCGTTGCGCACGGTCGACCCCGCCGCGCCGGCGTCGAGGCGCTGCGAGACGTAGCGCGTCAGCCGATCGGGCGTGATGCTCGCCGCCCGCACGCCGGCGAACACCTGGTCCAGGCGATTAATGAGCGTCTCGAGCGTCTCGGTGCTCTTGCGTCCGTTCACGCGGTAGTCGTCCCGGATGATCTGCGCGAGATCCTCGAACGTCGTACGCTTGACGTCGGGCGCGGTGAACACGCCGGCGCCGAGCTCGGCCTGCTTGCGATCGAGCCGCTGCCCGGCCACGCGCAGGCTGGTGGACTTGGTCGACTCGCGGAACGTCCGGCCGTCCACGCGGTAGCGGATCCACCAGAAGCGGCTGCCCGGCTGCCGATAGATGTGCCCGAACTCGCGACGCTCGGGCACCTCGGCGAGCGCGCCGACGTCGACAGCGATCGTCTCGTGGGCCGCGGTCATGTGCCCTCCTTGCCGATGGTGCCGATCGGCTCCCAATCGCTGGCGGGGTCGAGATCGTGCTGGAGCACGCGAAGCTTATTGTCCACCTCGCGCGCATCTACAACCACATTCGGTGCGGGATCCATCGTCAAAAGCTCTCGCGCCACGCGAACGGCCTCAGCGAGCTGCGCCCGTGTGTACTCGTGGCCTCCCCGGTCGGAGCGGATCATGTGCTCGGCCGCCCGTGCTGCGCTGCTCGGCCTCTGCACTGTGTCGGGAATGAAGTGCTCGACCTCGAAGAAGAACTGTACCGCCTCCAGCTTTTCGTTGAGATCGTCTCCCACGTCGGGCAGACGTAGTTGCGCAATTCGAAGCGCCCGAGTCAGCTCGTCACGCGTGTAGCTCGGAGCGCCCTCGTCTACCGTTGATAGGCGCCGTCTCTCCTTCTCGTGATAGATGGTAGCGTCGGCCGCTTGGAGCGCTTTGCCGATCGACAGCCGCCCGGTCGTCCCATCCCCATCGCCTAACCGCGCCACCACGAGCCCCTCCGCGAGCGCCTGCTTCCGGATCCGCGCTCCGAGATTCGCCGTGACCTGAACCGCCAGCTCGGCGTCGTCCATGCTGCCGTTGCCGAAGATCACGTTCGTCTCCAGCGTCTCCACCGCCTCGAAGAGCTCGCACAACAGCAGCCCGGCACTATAGGGCGCGCTCTCCGGGCCCGCCTTCTCCGTCCGTTTGACTTCACGTGTTGCGGTCATGACTGCCTCCAGGGAAAGGGTATGCTGGTCCCGTCTTATGCTATTAAGCATAACCCTTGCCGGCCTATGCGCAATAGCATAGGTTGGAGGCGTGACGCCTATCGTCCTGCGGGTCCGCGCTCTCCGGGAAGCCCGGCACTGGAGCCAGAACGAGCTCGCCCGCCGCGCGGGGATCGCGCAGTCGATCGTCTCCCGCCTCGAGGCCGGGAAGGTGACGAGCCTCCACCTGGAGACACTAGAGCGGCTCGCCAAGGCCTTCGGCGTCAAACCGCGGACGCTCATCGGATAGCTCGCCGCTGCTCGAGGTAGCGCTGCACCGCTGCCCGCGGGAAGCGCAGCAGGCGCGGCGACACGCGCTTCCCCCCGAGCTCGTCCTGGTGGTCGTACACGTAGCGCGCGCTCACGTTGAGTTGCCGGGCGAGCTCCGTCGCCGTCAGCATCGGCTCGCCGTTGGTGCTCGCGACGGGCGGTGTCCCGGGTCGGCCGCCGTGGCGATCGTCGCGCTCGGGGGATCCTGGCGCGCCGTTTCCGCCCAGGACCTCGAGGAGCACCTCCCGCGACAGCAGGACCGCCGTTCCCGCAGGCAACAGCGCGAGCGCCTGGGCGAGCTGCGCGGCCGTCACGTGAACACCGCCCACTTGAAGAGTCCCGAGCCGCTCGAGTCCTCGAGCGCGGTGGCGACGATGGTGCCGGAGCCGCCCTGCGCGATCGCTTTCCCGTTCGCGTCGGTCTTGAGCGCGCCACCCGCCGAGAAGGCGCCACCGGTCTCGACGAGGAAGGGATACCCCGGGCAGCGCGCGTAGCCGATGCGTGTGTTTGGGCTGATGTTGGGTAGCTGATTGGCTCCCTGATCGTCCCCGGACACTCCATGCACGGTGCCGCCCGCACTGGGCGCGCCGGCAGTCGGGGGCCCGCCACTCAGGACATAGAAGCGCCGCGCTTGGTAGTCGAGGTTCACGGTCGTCACGTCCCGCGCTCCCCATCCCCGAACACATTCCCGCCGAGCGACGCCAGCGCGCCCGCGCCCCGGAGGAACAGGGCGACGAGGTGCAGCAGCCGGCCCGCCGGCCAAACCAGGCCACGCGCCTCTTCGCCATACTCGGGACGCACGATCAGCGGTGCCGCCTCGAGCTGAGCGAGAATCCCATCGGCGACCGATCGCGGATTCGCCACCGCGGCGGCGACGAAGGGCGCGAGCGCTGGGGGGACGGGCCCGATGGCTTCAGTGATATCGCTGCGCGGCACTGACGGAGGCGCGGCCAGGAGAAAGTCCGCGCCGCGGCGGATCCCATCACGGAACTCTTCCAGCTCGGGAACCAGTGTGAGCCCCAGGCCGCCCGGACCGGACACCACGTTGGCGAGGCATTGCGTGACCGGCGGCGCCGCGATCGCCACATGCACTACGCTCGTGACGAGCAAAAGCGCCAAGGCCCGCCTGGTATCAGCCCCCGTCGCGAGCGCCACCTCGAGCAGTTCCGCATGAACGCTGCCGGGCGGCGCGATCGCGCACACCAGGGCGCCGACGCCTGGCGGGTTCGCGTGCAGCCGCGAGAGCCGCTGGAACGTGGCGGGACTCATCAGTGTGAGATGGGTCTCGACCGGTCGCTGGCGAGGGAGGGCGTCCGCAGCGGGGAGTGGCGGCGCGCCACTCGGGGTCTTCTCAGAATTGGGCATGGGTTCTAGCCGCCCACCAGCGCGAGGCCCGGCACGCGCGAATGATCCATGTCAGCGCCCCGCCAGGATCAGGGGCACGCGCCGCACGCCGTCGTTGCGCGTCCGCTCGCCCAACGTGTAGATCACGCGGTCCACGATCTCGCCCGTCGTCGGCGACTGGATCAGCAGCTCGATGCGCTGCGGCCCGGCCGGGATGCCGCGCAGCTGCTCGAGCGCCTCGCGGCTGTAGCTGTCGATCCGCACGCCGCGGCCCGAACCGACGCCCGAGAGGATCGTGCCGAACCCCGCGAGCGCCGCCCCAAGCAGGGGATTGGCCGCACCGATGCCCGCGCCCCCGATGGAGAGGATCCCGCCGACGGTGCCCAGGATCCCGCCGATGATGCTCCCGGCGCTCCCACCGTGCATCATCGCATTGATCGCACCAGCCACGGCACCGATGATCGCGACCTCGAGGACCTTCGAGCCTTTGGTCGCCTTCTTCATGTCGTCGGTGAGCTGCGCGACCGCGGCGCTGAACTGGTCGGTCGTGATCGCGCCGCTATCGAGGACGAGTTGCAGCTGCTGGAGTCCCTGATTGAAGATCTGCTGGGGACTCAGCGTCCGGACCAACACGCCGCGGGTGAAATCGAGCGCGCGACCGAAGTGCTCGAGCTCGGTGGCGCCCTGCGCAGCTCGGGCGGCGGCGCCGAACGATCCCGCGGCCGGCCCCGCGTTGAAGGCGGGAAACAGCACAGCTCCGCCGGCGCCGGTGCCGAACGTCGGCGGCCGGAACGCACCGCTCGAGAGCGCGCGGACCGACGAGAGCTCGACGCCACGGGCACGCCCCAGATCGCCCGCCCGGAGCGCGAGGACGAGGGATTCCTCCGCCTTACGCGCCTCGACCTGAATCTCCGTGAGCTTGAGGCGCAGCTCGTCCAGGAGCGCGGTGAGCGTCGCAGTCTCGGTGCTCGCCCGTCGGAGATCCGGCACCGCGCCGGCTTTGAGGAGGTCCTGTCGGGCCTGCGACAGCGTGAGCGTGACACCGAGCGGCTCGGCGAGGCCGATGCGCTCTTTGGCCAGGCGGTTGAGGCGGTCGTTCTCCTCCTTCAGGCGCGCCTGGGCGGCGCGGAGCTTCGCCTCCGCCTGCTCGATCTCGCGCTGAATGGAAAGCGCCGGGTCGCGTTGCTCCTGCAGACCCTTCAAGCGCTCACGCGCGAGTCGTACCTGCTCTTCGGATTCGCGCGCCGCGCGCGTCAGGAGGTGGAAGGCGCCGGCGACGAGGGCAATGCCCGCCGCGGCGCCGAGCGTGATCGTGGAGCCGGCGCCGAAGAGCACGAGGCTCGAGGCGACGCGACCGAGCGGGCCCGTGGTGCCCGTCGCCTGGAACGCGAGTCCCGTCAGCGCCGTCCGCAGAAAGTGGATGTTGCGTGTAGCCCCGACCGTTGCGGCACCGGCGCTGCCGGTGGCCGAGCCGAGCTGGGTGACCGCCGTCGTCGCCCGACCGGCATCGCGCTGCATCGTCTGCAGGATCTGGCTCTGCGTCGCCCAGCCAGCCTGGAAGGCGTTGCGACCACCGATGGCACCACCGGGGCCGAGTGCGGGAGCGACGGGGGTGCGTGCGAGCCGTTCCTGCTCCTCGCGGAGCTTGGCGAGCTGGGCGCGCGCACGATCCGGGATCTGCGCGCCCTCCTCCGTCCACTTCAGCTTGAGCAGCAGCTCGTCGAGATCGACACTAGCGCCCATCGGTTATCCTCGGCGCGCATTTCGCGCGCGCCCTCGAGTCCTCAGACGGTGTTCGTGGTCCGGTTGCCCGAGATCTTCCATGTGGAACGTCATTCCCCTGGCCTGCACTGACCGTGAAAACGAACGGGGCTACTAGGGATCGCATCGAACGAGATCCGGTTGCCGACCTGGCTGAACGAGATGTCGTCGTTCGCGTAGGTGCCGTACTCGATGATCAGGCGCGGCGTGCCAGGGCCCGCGCCGTCGTCGCCGTGCGTGCCTGGCTCGAAGAGCGGCAGGAAGCCCGCCCCGGCTCCGGCTGCGGGGGCGACGAACTTGCGGCTCGAGAGGATGTTGCCGTTCGTCGGGACGCTGGGAACGGTGTTGTCGTAGCCGAGCCCGATGTTCGTCGCCGGCGCCCCATCCTTGTCGAGCCCGGTGAAGACGAGCAGCGTGGCGGGCGCCGGCACGGCGAAGAAGATCGCGGCGAGCTGCTCCAGCATGCCGGGCCGCCCGTACTGCTTGGGCCGCGGCCGCGCGAGCACGGGCGCGATCGAGTAGTCGAAGGTGACGAGCCCCTCGGCCGAGCCGACCACCGGGGCGTAGACCGGGTCCGCGATCGGCGCGCAGAAGATCTGCCGCTTCTGGAGCACGCCGCCCACCTTGACGATGCGCAGCAGGTCGAGCCGCCACTTCACGACGGTCTGCGGGTTCGCGGGATTGCGCCGCGGATGGAGCCACGCCTTCACGCGCTTGATCTCGACGTCCGCTGGATGGGTGCCCGCCCACTCGACGACGGGGCAGGTGAACGGGAAGCGCCCGTCGAGCTCGAGGTCGGTGAAGTAGCTGGTATGCGGCGCGCGCTCGGGGATCAACGTCTGCACGGTCTCGGCCAGGCGGACGCCGTGGTCGAGGACCTGGAGGCCGGTCAGGGAATCGGCTGCGTTCCATTGATCCTTGCGCTGGCGGACGTCGGCCTGCGTGATCTGCAGCGCTTCGAGGAACTGTCCCGCCAGGGGATCGCCGCGGCGGAGCAGTGCTTCCAGCTCCGGATGGAGGCCGTTGAGTCCGTAGGCCGAGGATCTCATGGTTCCTCGCCGGAGGCTACGGGCATCTGCGCCAGCGCCTCGAGCAGCTCGCGATAGTCCCCGGGCTCAATGAAGCGCAACAACCCATCCGGTGTCAGCATTCCAATGTCCAGCGTGCGGCCAACCGGCGCGTTTGGGCAGGCCTCGACAATGCGCGCGAACAGCGTCACGAGACCGCGCACGATCTCACGCAACTGATCCGCGGCGTAGGACACGATCTCTTTTTGCAGCGCTGGACATTCAGCGTCCCCGCAACCACGGGGATAGCCGACCATCACGTCGGCGCGTAACTCGAAGAGTTCCCCGGACCGCCAGTTGAGTCGCCGGGCTCTGATTCCGGACGGCGTGGTGTCGAAGAGGACGACCACCGTTGGCCACCCGTCATGGCGCTCGTCGTGATGCTGGCGTTCGGGTTCCGTGAGCTCAGCAAACCAAGTGTCGATCTGAGGTTGCATGCCGAGCACGGCCGCGCGGATCGCAGCGGTATCGTCCGCGGCACAGTCTGTGAGTGACTCGCGGATAAGGCGCGTGACTCCGACCATGGCGGCGCTGAAGAGCAGGCCATTCCAGGACGGCAGCGGAACCAGCTTCCGCCGCTCGGCCGTAGGCGTCCACCCCTGATCACCGAGCCGATAGATCATTCGATCGGCAACCGCAATCACGATCCGTGAATTGAAGTACGCGGCCTGATAGCTCACAAAATCCCGCCTCGTGTCGTCACGCGGTGTTGGTGGTCCGGTTGCCTCGGTGTGCGTGCTCCGCACGCCAACGCGCGCGGATGAGCTGCCGGAGTGACGTCGCGTCGACCTGCCACGCGGCGTCTATGAAACGCGCGCGCAGGCGTCTTTGCCGGATGAATCCGATCGCCCGCGACAGCGACACGTGGAGCTCGTTCGCCGCTCGTGGCAGGCTCACGTAGCGCTCAACCTGTCGATTCGTCGTCATGCGGATCCCCCTCGACAGAGGTGGGCGCCAGACGGGACAGCACCCGGTCGTCGCACCGGGGTCGCAGACATCGCGGCTCAACCGTCTGGACGCCACCGTCAACGCAGTTTCAGGCCCAAGCGGACGGCGTGAAGCTCGAGCAGCTCGTCCGAATACTGTTTCTCGTATTCTTGTGGCGTTTTCTCCGCGGGCGGCGGCGCCTCGCGGGGCATCCTCGTGCGGCGGTCGTCGACCGTCACCATCTTGACGCCCAACAGCCTCGCGACCTCCTCCAGGTTCTCGTCGCGCGGCTCGCCCGACTGGTGCGCCAGAAGTTCGCGAGCGATAAGCCGCTCCGCGGCGGTCAACGAACCCTTGCTGCGACTACGCCTCGACATGTGATGAGCCTCCCTGTGGTGCGGCGGTTTGCGATGGACTGGCGCGCACCGCGCGCACGCCCTCGCGGAGGCGCCTGTATCCGACAACGGTATTGGCTGCGCACGCTAGGATCTTCGCGCGCGTGTACGACGCGACGGACTTCTGGTCGGCGGCGGCAGCGTCTCGGACGAGTTCCCACTCGGCACGCGTCGCGACGAATGCAATGCGGTATTTCCGAGCTCTGGAAGCCATGGACCGAATCTGGTACGTTGCAGGATGCGAGTTGGCAAAGAAGTCACGAATTATCCGCAACTCAGCACGCGGCAAACGGTTCTACCAGGTATGTGCGAATGCCTGACCGTCTTGAGGAACCTCCCGTGGAAGCAGCGACGCGCGACCGGCAGGCGTGAGCAGCTCGAGCAGGACGTCCGCCGGAAACTCTCCAGCCTATTCCGCCGGTCGATGCGCGGCCGCGGTAGTCTCCCTCAGCGACTCGGCCGCGCCGTGAAGTGGATCGACGGACCCCAAGTGACCGGGCGTGAGGTGGTGGACGAATGTCGCAGCGTCGTGCGGTGCTGCCTTCGGTACCCGACCGAACAGGATTGGCGCGCACATCTTGAGGAGCAGCAGCTCCGCGATCTAGCCCCGATCGGTGAACGGCCGAATGACGGATTCCGCTGCAAAGCGATCGCTCTGCTCTGGGCTGAGGCACACCGCCTCGGCTGGAAGAAGCTCTGGAACAACTGGGATAAGGATCTGCAGCGCCGCGCAACTGAGATGGCCTGCCAGGTACTCGACATCACATTGCGGACGCTCCGGACGGCTGGTGCCTCGTGGCCGCGCGAGCGCGGCGTCGCCGTGAACATCTGGGACGTCGAGCTCGAGCTGCGGCCCACGAGCGAGAGGATCGAGGACTGGGACGTCGACGAGAATGACCGGCCGATCCGTCCCAACGGAAAGCCCTTGTACTTGCTCCAGCAGCCACACCGGCGTCCGCGCGGGTTGACCGACGCAGTGCTCGAGGATTGGCGCCGGCGCTTGTTCGCGCCGTGACCACCGAAATGATGTGGCTCGCCGCGGGACTCTGCGGACTCGCTGCTCTCGATGCCACCACCGCTGAACGGGCGGCGACGATCGTGGTGGCTGTGGCGACGGTGGTGCTGGCGGTGCTCACCGGGATGTACGTCTGGCTCACGCACGCCCTCCTGCGCGCCCAGACCGATCCGCACGTTGTCGTCTACGCTCGCGATGATCGCGACCGGCCCACCATCATCGAGATCGTGATCGAGAACGTGGGCCGAACCGTTGCCCAGGACGTGCGCTTCGAAGTCTCGCAACCCCTCGTGAGAGCCTACGGCGTGAGTCCCAAGGATCCTCCGTCCGAGACCCGCCCTCTCGATACCGGGCCCCTCGTCTCCGGGATTCCCGCGCTCGGTCCCGGCGGGACGCGGCGTCTGTTGTGGGGCCAGTTCGGCGGCTTGCGCCACCTGCTCGGCGATGGGACGGTGACGGTCACGGCTCGCTTCAAGCGTGGCACGCGCGAGCTCCCGCCGGTGGTTTGCCTGCTCGACGTGCGGTCCTTTGACGCGACGGACGCGAGCACGTCACCGCCGGTGCGGCTTGTCGAAGAGATGCACCGCCTGACCGCAGCCATTGAGCGCCTCGAGCGCGGCGTGAGCAAGTGGCCCCCGCCGGGGCCGTCGCACCCGCAACCCATGACGACGCCCCCGCCTGCGAGCGGATGACACCACCGCCGCGGAGGGAGTCGCCGAAGAAAGGCTGGCATAGTTACGCCATTCTTCTGCTGTCGATCGCGTGTGGATCGACACCGGCGCCCGATCGCACGAAGGAGCTCGCGGCCTGCCAGCTGATCAGTAAGTCGGGGGATGAACTCGCCCGCTGTCTCATCATGAAGTACAGCTGGGGCGCTGACAACGCGGCGCCGGCGAAGAGCGCCTGGCAGTGGCAGCTCGACAGCATCCGGCTCGACCATGAACGCCAGGCCGCGGTGGTCTTCGCGGAGGAGCAGCGACGTCGGGACAGCACGATGGTCGTCCACACGCGCGCCCTGCGGCGCTGCGTGTTCAGGTTCGTCGAGGCGTATCATCGCGGCTCAGCTGACACAGCGATCGCCCGCGGCAACGAGTCCTATCTCAACGCGACCGTGCGAGTCTGCGCAAGCCGGTTTCCGGGAGCCCGACTCGAAACGGTCCTAACGCCAGAATTTGCGGACAGCCTGGTCGTCGCGGGAGTCAAGGCGCGCAGCCCGTGACCGCTGGTCCTGCTACGCCGGCCGCGGAGACACCCACCGATCGGATCCGCCGACTCTGCGAGGCATGGCGCCGCTCGGTCGTTCAACCCGATGGCAGCCTGACCATGGGCCCCGGCGAGCAGTACCGGCTCTACGCGAATAGCATCGCCTTCCACGAACTCAGCCACGCCGAGCTCCAGGTCGCGTGCGTCGAGCTCGCTCGAGTGCTCTTGCTGCGTGGCGCGAGCACAATCGTTGACACTGACCATCTACTCCTCTGGACCTGGATCATGCAGCTGTTGCACTCCGTGCAGCCGCGAGATCCCGAGGCCGAGGATGTGCACAAGCTCCTTGCCCTGTGTGTTCGGGCGGCCTTGGCGTCGACGCGACCTCCGGCCGCAGACCGCCACGCCTGGGAGCTCCAGCAAAAAGTGGAGGACCTTATCCCCGATCACCTTCGCTGGCTGGGGATCGAGAGCCACGTGGTGCTCACATACCTGGCATTCCCGGCCTTGGAAGGGATTCTCAAGCTCTCGGCGCGAGCATTTGTCGATCTATCGGGTAACGTGCGCGCGGCGTTCACGGTGCCCCCGCGCACGGGCAGCCGACTCAGCGACTACGCGCCGGCGGGGACGGGAAAAGGAAGGGATCGGTGTAGCAGCCTGCGCGATCTCTTACTCCTGCACAGCGATCGCGTGGCAGTCGACCCCCTTCGCGCGCGCATCGCAGAAATGCGCGACCACATCGGATCGCTGCACCCCGGACAGGACGGATTTGATGTGCTGTTCGACTGGCGAAATGCGTCCCTCCATGGGGCTGAATCGTATCCAACGATCGGCGGCACCGTGCTCACATTGGCGCTACTGATCGCCCTGGAAGGGATCGCCGCGGGTTTCGAATCGCTGCGCGTGCAGACATGTCAGGCTGTTGAGCGCGACCAGCAGATTCGCGGTCGGAGTCTACGCGCCCCTTGGAGCTTTTACCCACCGTACTAGGTTCGCTCGTCGAGGCGTTCGAACTTCTTCCGGTCCGAGATTCCCCACACGAACGGACGCCGCGTGGATCCCGCGCGCGCCACGATCTCGTCCGTGATCGCGAGGACCGCGGCGGCGATTTCCCGAAAGCTCCGCTGGGCGAGCGTCCGGCCCGTAAACACGAAGACGCCGATCCCCGCCTCCTGCATGGCCGCGCGCTGCTGCGGCTTGCGCGTCATGGCGATGTCCAGCGTGATGAGGCAGGCGTCGCGGTCGCGCACGCCCTGATAGATCACCTCGTCGGACGCGGCGCTCCCAAACAGGGTCGGGGCATATTCGAAGTGCGCATCGTCTTGAGAGAGGGCTTCGAGGGCCGTCGCGAGCTGCGGGGAAAACGTGGCGTCAAGAACAAACTTCAAGCGGCCAGTGCGAGCGTCGACTCGTACCCCAGAGCCGCCTCCACCTGTCCAGCGGTGAGGCCGAAGGTCTCGGCCACGGTCGCGATGGGATTCCCCACGGTGTAGAGGCTCAGAATCGACGTGGGAATCCGCGTGCCGGCGATCACCGGGGTCCCGAAGGCAATGCGCGGGTCGAGCACAATCGGAAGTTGGCGCCCGAGCGGCCACCACTCGCGCACCAAGTGCGTCGCATCATCAAACTCCACCTCGGCCATCGACTGGGCGAAGATCGGACCCGCGACCACTTGGAAGGGACGCTGGCGACTCGAGATCTCGAGGAGCAGCTCGGGCACCTGCGACACCGCGGCGGCCGCGTCCGGATCCGCGGCCATGTAGATCCGGCCCTGGTCGGTGAACACGCGGCGATCGGCGAACGGGTGGCGCGTGTGAAAGGCCTGGGCGGCATGGAGCCAGGCGACCCGCACGGTCTGCAACGGGATCCCCTCGGCCCGGAAGCGCTTCACGACGCGGAGCTCCATCAGCTCGAGGAAGGAAATGGCGATCGTGCCGTCGACCACGGGGAGGTCCGTCTGAATCACTGCGGGTTGGCGGCCGTGCCGGCGCTCGCCCCTGGTCTCCCAGGCATAGCGGTAACCTCGGACCCAGCTTGCCACGCGCCCCGGGGAAAGGCCCAGGAGGTGGGAAGCCTCGGCGCGGGTGTAGATCCCCACCCCTACCAGAGAGCGGGCAATGTCGCGGCGGTCAGTCACGAGGGCGCCCCATAATACCCTAACGCGCTGAAACGGTCTAGCGTCGCAGGCCTCGGCGGCGGTCCGCGGGGCACCCCGCCCGCCTGGCCTACTGGAGCCAGCAATTGGGGTAGCGGTCCAGGTCCTGCCGGATCCGCGCGCTCGTCTCGCTCACCACGCTGTCGTCCCGCACGCGCCGCAGCTCCCAGGACACCCGGTGCGGATCCGCGATGATCCCGCTTGTGTCGATCGCGAACGCGACCCGGACGCTGTCCTGAAACGTGCCGGCGATCGGCGGCCAGGGCGGCCCGTCGCGGTCGTCGTTTCCCGTCGCGATCGCATAGCGCAGCCGCGTCGTGTCTTCGCTCGCGCGCGCGCGCCAGAGGACGTCGCAGCCGTAGTACACGTTGTGCCGAAACCGGGCGGTGAGGGTGACGCCGACCGTGACGCTCAGCGACGGGGGCGGCGGCGCCGGCGCCTGGGCCTCGCGACACGCCGCGAGCAGCAGCACCCCGACGAGCGCGGGGCGCATTAGTCGAACGTGAACGGCATCCGGCCCGTCCGCTGAAAAACCTCCTGCCAGTCCTCGGCGGGCTCGACGATCTCCTCCCCCAGCGGCGGTCCGTCGCCCGCGCCCAGCGCCAGCACCAGCGCGCCGGCCGCGGCATTCGCGACGTCGTCCCGCCCGCCCGGCGCGTGGTCGATCGAGTCCTTCCCGACCCGCGACACCCGCCGCTCGAGCCCCACGAGCTGCGCCTTCAGCCGCGGATGCTCGAGCAGCTCCACCCGGCCGGCGTTCACGCCCGGCAGCAGCTCGCGGTAGAGGTCGCTCTTCGCGAACGGCGCCGTCTGGTAGGCGATCCCCGCCTTCGCAAACAGCTCGCGCGGGAACTCGCCGCCGTAGCGATCGCCGACGACGTTCGCGAGCCCGTAGGTCCGGAGTAGCGCGGCGTACTCCGTCGCGACCGCATCGGGCGAGAACGGCGGCCGCGTCTCACGCAGGCAGTCGAGCACCGCGCGCCCGCCCTCCGCGTGCGCGATCGCGAGCGTCCAGCTGTCCTGACTGCCGCCACTCGGATCGGTCCACGCGACGTAGCCGACGTCGGCCACCGGCGCGAGCTCGTGGCGGCCGGTGACGGTCACCGCGGCGATCGCCTCGGGGGCGATGAACGCCTCGATATCGCGCCGGAACTCGGCGCCGTACTCGGCCGCGGCCGCGACGGGATCGTCCTCGTAGGCCTGCGCGACGACGCCGGCGTCGAGGGCCGGATTCATGACGCGCGAGGGCGCCACCCACACCAGCACGCGGGGATCCTCCCGGCCGTAGTAGCGATCGAACGCGCGATAGAGCTCGCCGCGCCGGCCGTACGGCGTGCTCGAGCCGAGCAACAGCGCGTCGGGCAGCGTCGCCATGCCCGGGCGCAGCGCCGCGAGAATCTCCGTGTCGGGCTGCGCGCTGTCCTCCGCACTCCAGAACGCGACCTCGTCGGCGACCACGCCCGGGATCGTGTAGCCGCGCGTTGTGCGGTAGCTCGCCGTATGCACCTCGATCGCGACCCCGGTCGTCAGCGTGATCGACTCCTTCAGCACACGCCCGACGTGCGGCGCGAAACACGCGAGCGTCGCGAGGCCCTTGATGTAGCCCAGCACCTGGAGCGCCTGCTTGCGATCGGCCGCGATGACGGGAATGACGCCCCGCTCGCCCGACGCGAGCACGTCGCGGTAGTCGCGCCGCGTGCCCGCGTACATCGCGCCGAGCGCATCGTTGCGCGTCTTGCCCCCGCGCCGGCCGACGATGAGCCAGGCCTCGCGCACCGGCGCCGGCGGCGGCTCCGCGCGGCCCGTCTGCGCCCGAAAGACCGCAAGCTCGGCCGCGTCCATCGGCAGCGCGTACACCGCCTTCCACCACGTCCGCCACGCCGCCCAGCTCGGGCCCGTCATGCCCGCCGCGTCCATCGCGTCGAGGATCGTGCCGGGGAACGCGAGCGCGGTCGCTGGTAACGCCGACACCTGCTGCAGCTGCGCGATCTGCCGGGCCTGGTCGCGCGCATACCGCTCCAGTTTCCCACTCACGAAGACCTCCCCTCCTCGATCGGCCCGCGCTTGCGCGCGGCTCTGAGGGCGGCGATGGCGCGCCGATTCTCTTCGCCGTATTCCCGCGCCACGCGAACCTCCTCCGCTTTGATGAACACTTCACACGCCCGCACGCACGCCGAGGCCACCGCGCCCGGCAACATCCCCGCCGCGCTCCAGTCGCAAATGATCCGGAGCCGACGCTGGGCGTCCTCGATGGTCGTGAGCGCACCGAGCTCGGCCTCGACGCGCGTCAAGTTGAGCCGCTTGCGCCGCGCCGCCCGGTTCCCGATCGCCGCGTAGGCTCCGATGTTCGGGTTGCCCGGTCGCTCCTGCGTCACGCGCCCTCCGGCGGCAACACGGCGCCCAGGTCGGCCGCGATCGTCGCCTGCGGCAACTCCACGACCGTGGCGCCCGGCACCGGCGTCGCGATCGCGATCTTCTCGAACGCCTTCCGATCGAGCAGCAGCGCGAGGCCCGACTGCTTGGCCCACGCGAGCGCCCGGTCCGCGTCGTACTCGACCGTCTTCACGAGCCGGATCCCGAGCCCTGGCACGGGGTGCTTGTCGCCCGTCTCCTGGTAGCGTTGCACGGTGCGCGCGCGCGCCGCGCTCTCCTCGGCCGCGAGGCGCTCCCGTTCCATCCGGATCCGCTCGCGCAGTCCCGCCGTCGCGGCGTTGAACGCCTCCACCTGTGGCGCGAGCTCCGCCTCGGACGCGGCGAGGACCGCGCGGGCCACCGCCACGCGACGAGCCTGCAGAAGCAGCGGATCATCGTTGGTCACGTCGACACCGCGCGCCCAGCGCAGGCCGTCGGCGGGCCCTCATAGATGTGCGTGAGCCCACGACTCCGGCTGCCGCATAGGAACGCGCGAATCGGCTCCGGGAACGAGATCACGAGCCCGCGGCCGCCGTTGCGCGCGAGCTCTGGATGCGAGCACTCGAGGCCGTCGCGATGCCGGCAGTCGACGCACAGCGCCATCGCCCCGGGCCAGGGTTGCCAGCGATCGACCTGCCGGTAGAGCCGCGGGTGCACCTCGATCAGCCGCTGCTCGCACGGCACGCAGACGACGACCAGCACGCCGGTCGGCTTATCCCATTCGTCGCCCTCTTCCCAGCGTTGCAGGTTCTCGGCGCCGGCGCCGCACGACTGACAAACGTTCGGCGCGCGCGCGCATGGCAACGTCTCGGACAGCTTTGGCCATTGCTGGCGCTCGGCGAGCGGGACGGTGCTCACAGGGCGACCCCCAGCTCCGACAGCAGGGCGCCGAGCGCGCGCGCCAGCTTGCGACCCGCGTTGACCGGCACGTCGTACAGCGGCCCGCGCGCGATCACCACGCCGTCGCGTATCACCAGCGCCTCGAACTCGACCAGCATGCGCCCGTCCGGCAGCCGCTTCGCCCCGATCGTCACGACCTCGCCGACGCCGACGGTGACCGACCGCTCGGCGCGCTGGAGCTGGGCGCCGCTCATCGCCGCACCCCGAGGCTCGTCGCGATCCGATCGAGCGCGCAGCCAAGCTCCTGGGCCTCGAGCGGCGCGAGCTCGAGCAACGGCAGCCGGTGCGCTTCGCGCAGCACCACGGTCACGTGCCCGGCACGGTCCTGCCGCGCCTCGATGAAGAGGTGCCGCGCGGGCCCGACCCGGACCCACTGCGGCGCGCCGATCGGCACGGCCGACGCGGGCTCGGTCACGGCCGCCACCCGACTGCAGACGGCTGCAAACAGGCCCGGGCGAGGGGCTTCCCAAGAGCGCGCGCAAGCCGGATCCCGGGGCATACCGGAGACACAGCCCGTCGAGAACCCTTGCGGTGCCTCGACTCTCTCGCCCCGGGTGAATACGGAAACCAGTCGGGGTCCGGACGGCCGTCACAGGTGCTGAGACGCGCCGCCTCGCCGGGCCGGGTGCAGCGGTCATCCTCCACGGCGGTTTCCCGTGAGCGTGTCCCGTGCTTTTGACCTACTCCACCTATGTGTGGAGTAGCTATTCGGGACACGCTCGTGTCCCGAGGGGTCGTAAGTGCGTGTCCCGCAACGTCGGACACGCCGGACACGACCGTGTCCTGAAGCGTGTCCCGAGTGATGTGGGACACGGTGTTTGGGACACGCTCAAAAGGGCAGTTCATCGTCACCCTCGTCCTGCTCGGGCGAGGCCGTGGACACGCCCGCCGCCTCGTAGTTGTGGTGGTTCGTGCCGCCCACGTTCTGGATGGCGCCGCTCGCGAGGAGGCGCCGGATCGCGCCGTCGACCTCGTCCGCGCGGCCGCCGATGCCCTCGCGCACCGCGCGCTTGGAGGCCTTGGGGTTCGCGACGATGAACTGGAACACCCGAGCGTCGGTGGACAGCGCGCCCAGCGACACGAGCTGGAAATCGTCGCCGACGAGCTCGACGGTGAATTCCTGCAATTCGAGCCGGGACTTCTTGACCCGCACGCGGCGGCGCGCGCTCCCGAGCTCCGGCGCCGGCAGCTCGAGGACGACGTCGGCCGAGTGGCCGATCGCCGTCGAGTCGCGATAGGAGCCGTCGGCCTTCTTCGCCTGCGCGATCCACACCATCGCCGTACCGCTCTGCCGGGCCGCCTGCTCGAGCGGGCGGAGGACGGGGAGCCACTGGCCGGCCTGGCCGCCGTCCACCACGCCGCAGAGGCTCGCGAGCACGTTGATCGAGTCGACGACGGTGACGGTTGGGGCGAGCGTCGTGATCGCCCCCAGGATCGTCGCGAGCGGCGCATCGCCGAGGCGCTCCAGGACGAAGAAGCGATCCGCGTCCGCGCCGAAGCGCACCGCCCGCCGCACGACGTCCGCGCGATGCTCTTCGAGATTCACCCAGAGGACCGGCCCAGGCGCCTGCGCCACCCCGTCGAGAAAGGGCGTCCCGGTGCTGTGGCGTGCGGTGCCGGCGCCGACGAGCGTCGTCTTGCCGCAGCCTTCCGTGCCCGCGATGCAGACGACGCGCCCCGCATACGCGAGCCGCGGCACGACGGCCGCCGGCGGTTTGGCCGCGTCCGGATCCTCGAGCAGCTGGCGGAGCGAGTGCACCGCCACCTCGGCCGGCACGTCGGCGCTGAGCTCGGCCAACAGCGTGCTCGCGCGCTCGAGGGCCCCGCGCGCGCCGGCGAGATCGCCGCTCGCGTCTTGGAGCTGCTGGCCCAGCCGCGCGAGCTCACGCCGCTGCGCGTAGTCGCGGACGATCTGCGCGTGATAGGCCACGTTCGCGGCCGTCGGAACGACGTCGATGAGCGTCGCGATGTATTCCATGCCGCCCGCGCGATCCAGATCGCCGCGGCGCGCGAGCTCGTCGCGTAGCGTGACGGGGTCGATGGCGTCACTGCGACCGGCGAGCGCCGCCATCGCGCGGAACAACAGCTGGTGTCCCTCGCGAAAGAACATCGCCGCGCCCACGATCTCGACGGCCTTGAGCATCGCGCCCTGCTCGAGCAACATCGCGCCCAGGACCGCCTGCTCCGCCTCGGTGCTCCACAGGGCGTGGCGTCCAGACGGCGCACCGCTGACGGAGCGACCAGCCGACGTGCCGTTCCCGTCCGGGCCAGGCGATCGCGCCGGCGCCGGCGGCTCCAGCGGCGGGACGTCGCGATCGACGACCCCGGGCCCCTCGGCGCCGACGACGTCACGCTCGAGGCTTGGGTCGACACGTAGGTCCGCGTCGGGGGCGGCGTGCACCAGGGTCACCGGGGATCCTCGGATGCACTGGGCGCATGAGCAGGCCGGGCTTTTCGGAAGCGCAGAACCGCCGCCACGTGCTTGCAGTGCCGCCGACGCTTGCGCGGGTTCCGGAAGCTCGGACACTCGCACAGCGGGCCGGTCGGCAGGACAACAACGAGCCAGGGCGTCCCACTGCCCGCCGGGTCGACGACGTGGAAGCGCTCCTCGCCCAGCCGCCCGGCCTCGAGCGGTGTCACGATGAGCGCGGCGGCGGACGGCTCCGCGACCGGTGGCGCTGGCGCCTCGACCTCGTCGTGCGGACCGACCGCACCGAGCGCTGGCGCCACGTCCGCGTCACCCGCGGACGGCGGCAGGTTCTCCTCGGGCGCTGAGGCGCTCGTCGTGCGCTCCTGCACGTGGGCCGCCGCCGAGATGTGTTTGCAAAATTCGCCCGCGATCTCGCGCCGGTAGCGGAAGTCGGGGCAGTTGCACCAGGGCGGCGTGACCGTCACCAGGTGCGGCTCGCCACTGCCGGCGACATCGACGACCCGGTAGCGCGGCGCGCCGACGGGTCCCTGGTCAGCCAGCAGTGTGACGGTGAGACCAGCCACATCGACCGAAGCGACCGCGGGCGGCTCGGCCTGAGCCGGCGCGTCGAGCGCCCGGATCGCCTGCCGGACCTCAAACAGGGCCAAGCGGATCGCGAGCTTCAAGGACGCAGCGCCATCCTGCTCCACGAGGACTCGCGCGGCCTCGAGCTCCTGCCCCGCACGATCGAGCGCGGCGCGCACGGCCGTCACGAGTGCCGCGTCCCGGGGCATAGAAGGGGCATAGTCCGCGGTTTTCGGCCGCGAGCCATGCCCCTCGTGTTACGGTAAGTCGTTGTGGCGGGAGCGTGTGGGAATCGAACCCACCGAGCCCCTTGCGGGGCCCAAACAGTTTTGAAGACTGGTCAGACCACCAGGCCCAATCCGCTCCCGCGCGCTAGAACCGCGGCCGCCCTGCTTCTCCGCCTCCCGTGCCTGCTCGCACGACCGGTCCCGTGGGCCGTATCTGCGGATTCACGTCCACGACCTCGAACGCGCGCTCGGCAAGCACGACTCCATTGTTGAGATACTGCATGCGCCAGCTACCTGGCGTCAGGTAACCCGGGATGGCATGCCAAGCCCACCACCAGCTGATCCCATAGAACCGTTGCAACGTCGATGGGATGGAAACGTACTGGGTGCCGTCGGGTCGATATAGCCGGAACTCGAGGGCCGTCCCCGCCGGGGCGTTCAGCAGCTCCACCCACATCGAGACCTGGGGATCGGCGGTGGTGAACACGGACACCGGCGGCGGCGGATCCTTGGCCAGATCGAGCGTCATGGACGCGTTCGTGAGACCGGCGGCGTACAGCAGGAAAGCGGTCTGATAGGACAGCTGCGACGACCAGCGCGATTCGCCGACAGGAGCCCCGCAGGCCCCAGACCACGGATCGATCCAGGTCCCCACGGAGTCGCGCAGCTCGAAATGGAGGTGCGGAACGTCGGAGAAGCCGGAGCTGCCGACCTCGCCTAGCACGTCACCCGGCTGCACGAGGTCTCCGATGCCGACGGTGACGGAGTTGCGCTTGAGGTGCAGATAGTACGACACGACCCCGTCGCGGTGACGGATCGCGACGTAGTTCGGAACGGCACCGGATATCCAGCTCTTCTGGCGGTCGAATTCCCCATCGTGCGTCGTCACGACCATGCCCGCCGCGGCGGCGCGCACGGCGACGCCGGAGTCCATCACCGCGAAGTTCGCGAGCGTGATATCGGTGCCGGCGTGTCCGTCATACGTCTTGGGCCCGCAGCTGTAGTCCTGAACTCCGCTGCCCACCAGCTCGTCGACATAGTTCAGATAGAAGAACGTCTGGTTGAGCGTCCCTGCCAGCGGCTCGACGAACAGGGTTGGGTCGATCTGGGGACCGGAGCCGGCGTCGTCGCCGCCGCACGCCGCGATCAGCATCGCGAACCCGGCGCCGGTGACGCGCAGCCTCATGACTTCACAGCGATCACGTCGATCTCGACGCGCGCCTTCTTCGGAAGCCCGGCGGCCTGCACCGTGGAGCGCGCCGGTTTGTGCGTCCCGAAATGCTTCGCGTACACCTCGTTCATCTGCGCGAAATCGCCCATGTCGGCGAGGTATACCGTCGTTTTGACCACGTTGGCCAGCGACGTCCCGGCGGCCGTCAGCACCGCCTTCAGGTTGGCGAACACCTGTTCGGTCTGCTCGCCGGTCGTGCGCCCCACCAGCTCACCGCTCTTGGGGTCGAGCGCGACCTGCCCCGCTGTGAACACGAAGCCGTCGATCGCAATCGCCTGGCTGTAGGGCCCAATCGCCTTTGGTGCCGCATCGGTCGCGATAACACGCATCAGAAGAGCCCCTCGATCGTTCCGTCCGGATGGAGCCGGATCCGCTCCGCCGCCGGGTTCTTCCCGAGTCCCGGCATCGTCATGATGTCCCCCGCGAGCGCGACGACAAAACCGGCACCCGCCGAGGGCAGGATGTCGCGCACGTGCAGCGTGAACCCGCTCGGCGCGCCGAGCTGCGTGGCATCATCCGAGAACGAGTACTGGGTTTTCGCCATGCAGACGGGCGTTTCGCCGAGGCCGAGCTTGGGCAGGAGCTCGAGCTGGCGCTCGGCCGCGGGCGCGAACCCCACGCCGCCGGCGCCGTAGATCTCCCGCGCGATCGTTTCGATCTTCTCGCGAATCGGCCGGCGCTCATCGTACAGTGGCTTGAACGCCGCCTTGCTTGATTTGAGCAACCCCAGCAACGCCTCGGCCACCTCGACCCCGCCCTCCCCGCCCTTTTCCCAGACATCGCAGCGCACGACCTCTACGCCTTCGGCTGCGCCGACCGCGCGCACGGCTTCGACTTCCTCGTCGGTATCGGTGAGGAAGCGATTGAGCGCGACGATCGCGGGAACGCCGAACTTCTTCACGTTGCGGATGTGGCGGCGAAGATTCTCGGCACCCCGCTGCACCGCAGCGGGGTCGGCCGTTCCGAGTTGATCCTTCTTCCTGCCGCCATGCATCTTCAGCGCCCGCACCGTGGCCACGATGATCGCGGCTTCGGGCTTGAGGCCGGCGAACCGGCATTTGATGTCGAAGAACTTTTCCGCGCCCAGGTCGGCGCCGAATCCCGCTTCCGTCAGCACGATATCCGACAGCGCGAGGCCGAGCTTGGTCGCGACGACCGAGTTGCAGCCGTGCGCGATGTTCCCGAACGGCCCGCAGTGGACGAGCGCCGGACCTCCTTCGAGCGTCTGCACGAGGTTCGGATTGATCGCGTCCTTCAGCAGCAGCGTCATCGCGCCCTGCGCCTTGAGATCGCTGGCGCGCCCGGCCGTTTTGTCGGGCCGGAGCCCGAGGACGATGCGCGAGATCCGGTCCTCGAGATCCTGAATCCCGGTCGCCAGGGCGAGAATCGCCATAATCTCGGAGCCCGGAATGATCACGAACCGTTCCTCGCGCATCGGCCCGCCGTTCAAGCCGCCGAGTCCCACGATGGTGTTACGCAGGGCGCGGTCGTTCATGTCGATCGTGCGGGGCCAGGTGATGCGGCGGACATCGAGCCCGAGCGCGTTGCCGTGATGCAGATGCGCATCCAGCATCGCCGACAGGAGGTTGTGCGCGCTCGCGATCGCGTGGAAGTCGCCGGTGAAATGGAGGTTGATGTCCTCCATCGGCACGACCTGCGCGTAGCCGCCCCCGGCCGCGCCGCCTTTGACGCCGAAGACCGGGCCGAGCGACGGCTCGCGGATGGCCAGGATCGCGTTCTTGCCGAGCTTGCGCAGCGCCTGCGTGACACCGACAGTGACCGTCGACTTCCCTTCTCCGGCGGGCGTGGGGTTGATCCCGGTCACGAGCACCAGGCGGCCTTTGGTGGCGCGCGCCTCGAGCGCGCGCAACGAAATCTTGGCCTTGTATTTCCCGTACAGCTCGAGCTCATCATCGGAGAGCCCGAGCTCGGCGGCGACGTCGCGAATCGGGCGCAGCGTCGCGGCCTGGGCGATCGCAATGTCGGAAGGGACTTTGACGGTGGCGGTGCTCATAGGGTCGAGTCGAGGCGTGCGCCGAAGCAGCGCCGCGCGTTGTCGGTGGTGCGCTGCGCGAGACTCGCCGGATCCTCGCCGCGGATCTCCGCGGCGCGCTGCGCGACTTCGCGGACGAAGCCGGGCTCGTTGCGCTTGCCGCGATGCGGCACGGGCGCGAGATACGGCGAATCGGTCTCCAACAGCAGACGGTCGGTCGGACAGTCGGACAGTCGGTCGGTCCGCGTCCAGTTCTTGAATGTGATCATGCCGCTGAACGAGAAATATGCACCCACGCCGAGTCCCGCGTCCCAGACCTCGTCACCGGACGAGAAACTGTGCAGCACGACGACGGGCGGCTCTGGACCGAGCCCGCGCAACATCGCGGCCATGTCGGTGTCCGCATCGCGCGCGTGCACGACCACGGGCTTGGAGAGCTCGACCGCGAGCCGCAGCTGCGCTTCGAACGCGGCGCGCTGCGTGTCGCGCGGCGAATGCAGGTAGTGATAGTCGAGCCCCGTCTCCCCCACCGCCACGATCTCGGGAGCGGCCAGGAGCTCGCGCACGCGCGCCGCGGCATCGGGAGACCAGCGCCGAGCTTCGTGCGGGTGCACCCCGGCCGTCGCGGAGAGGCCCCGGTTGGCGCGCGCCAGCGCGAGCGCGCGCTCACTGCCGGGCACGGATTCGCCGATGGCCACGACGTGCCCGACACCCGCCGCGCCGGCCCGGGCGAGCACGACGTCCCGGTCGGCGTCGAACGCCGCATCGCCCAGGTGACAGTGTGTATCCACGAGGTAGGCACACGCCACCGGCGTGTCCCTACCGCGTCGGCTGCGGGGTGCGTGACGCGGGCGGCGTCGCCGGTGGCGGCGGTGCCGTGGGCCGGTCGGGGACGCGAACGCCAATCGTGCGCGCGCCCCGCGCATCCTCGCCCGGCCAGCGCTGCTCGATCCACCGCAGGACCGGCGCCGCGACGAAGATCGACGAGAACGTCCCGACGATGATGCCGAAGGTCATGACGAGCGAGAACGGACGAATCACCTCGCCGGCGATGAACGCGAGCGTGAGTGCCGTCAGGATGGTCGTGCCGCCGGTGAGCACCGTCCGCGGCAACGTCTCGTTGATCGAAAGGTTCAGGATCTCGTAGAGGTTTTGGCGGCGGTATTTGCGCAGGTTCTCCCGCACGCGGTCGAAGATCACGATCGTATCGTTCAGCGAGTACCCGACGATCGTCAGCACGGCGGCGACCACCACCAGGCTTACCTCGAGGTTCAGGTACCGAATGAATGCGATGGTCGCGAGAATATCGTGCGCCGTCGCGGCGATCGCGGCGAGCCCGAAGCGCCACTCGAATCGAAACGCCAGATAGATCAGGGTGACGACAAAGGAGAACAGGATCGCGATGATCGCCTTCTCCTGCAGCTCGCCTCCCACTTTGGGGGTCACCGCCTCCCCTCGGACGATCGTGTAGGTGCCGGCACCGAGTTCCGCATCGAGGGCGCCGTGCACCGCGCGGACGGTTTCCTGGGTGCCGACCTCCGTGCCCGCGCCTTCCGCGCTCACCCGCGCCCGAATGGCGTACTCCCGGTCCGAGCCGAACGTCTTGACTTCCGCTCCGGTCAAGCCCGCGTTGGTGAGCGCCGTCCGGATCGCGCCGGTGCCGACCGCGCTGTCGGTTCGGATCTGGATCAGGGTGCCGCCGGTGAACTCGATGCTGTAGTTCAAACCGGAGATGAGCAGCCAGACCAGTCCGGGGACGATCAGCAACGCGCTGAATACGTACGCGCGGCGCCGGATCCCGACGAAGTCGTAATTGGCGTTCTTGAAGAGTCGTAGCATCAGATGCTCACCGTGGTCATATCCGGCCGCCGCTGCAGCCAAATGAGGAAGAACGTGCGGGTCACGAAGACCGCCGACAGCATCGACGCGAAGATGCCGATGAGCAACGTGATGGCGAAGCCCTGCACCGGACCGGTCCCTACCATATAAAGAATGAGGGCGGTGAGGGCCGTCGTGATGTTGGAATCGATGATGGCGCTCATCGCGTGCTTGAACCCTTCGTCGACGGCGAGCCGCACCGATTTGCCGAGTGCCAGTTCTTCGCGGATCCGCTCGAAGATCAGCACATTGGCGTCGACGGCCATGCCGATCGACAGCGCGAAGCCGGCCAGACCCGGTAAGGTCAGCGTGAACCCGAACATCGCCAGCCCGCCGAGGGAGAAGACGACGTAGAGCGCGAGCGCGGCCACGGCCAGCGCCCCCGACATGCGGTAGTACGTCAGCATGATGAGCAGCGTCAGCCCCACGGCGACCAGCCCTGCGAGGATGCCCGCGTTGACCGAGTCTTTCCCCATCGAGGCGCCGATCGTGCGCTCCTCGACGATGGTGAGCGGCGCGGGGAGCGCCCCGGCGCGCAGCACGAGCGCGAGATCGCTCGCCTCCTGCAACGGCTTGGTGCCGAGCTCGATCTGCCCGTTGGCGTTGATCTGACTGCGGATCACGGGCGGCTGTCCCTGCACGCGGCCGTCCAGGATGATAGCCATGTTGTTGCCGATGTTGCGGGCGGTTTCCTGGCCGAATTTGCGGGCGCCGCGCCGGCTCAGCTGGAAGGTGACGAGAGACTGGTTCGTCACCGGATCGCGGTTTGCGTTGGCTTTGATCAGCTCCTCGCCGGTGATGATCGAGCGCGAATCGACGGCGTAAAGCGCGCGGAACGAGCGCGCCCCGCGCGACTCGGCGGCGGCCCCCCAGCGCAGCTCGATGCCCCGCGGGATTTGCGCGCGCACGTCGGGGCGCGCGATCAGGCTGTCGACCTGCGGCCACTGCTCTTCAGGAACCACAAACTCGCCGGGGAGCTGGCCCTGGAACAGCAGCGACGAGAGCACGCCGGGCGCGTTCGCGTCGGCGGAATCCGCACGCTGCGCCTTGCTCGTGTCGCCGAACAGCTGCGAGACCGCTGACGGCGCGCTCGTCTGCGACTTGACGCCGGCGCGGCGCAGCGCGGCGTCGATGGCCGGCAGCGCGTCGCGGAAGGTGTTCTTCATGTCGGTGATCCGGAACTCGAGAAACGCGGTGCGTTGAATGATGCCCTTGGCGCGCGCGGGGTCTTTCTCACCCGCCAACTCCACGATCAACCGGCAGCGCCCCTCGGTCTGGACCACGGGCTCCGTCGTGCCGAACTCGTCGATGCGCGTGCGCACGACCTTCTCCGCGCGCCGGATCGCGTCCGCGCAATCGGGGACGGGGCCCTTGGATTCATCGACCTCGAGCGCCAGGTGAATCCCGCCCTGCAGGTCGAGGCCGAGCTTGATCGGAACCAGCCGAACGGTGGTGTCCTTCATCCGTCCCGACTGGGAATCCTGAACCCGCCGCGTGACGTCGCGCGGCACGAGGAAGGCGATGCTGGTCACGACCAGTGCGCCGATCGTCAGCAGCCGATTGCGAATGCGTTTGTCCATCACGTCTCTCTATTGAGTGAGGACCGCCCGCGCCGCCTGGCGGTCGCGCTCGAGCTGCGCCACCAACGCCTCACGGGACGGGAACGCCTGCACGTCGCGGAGCCGACGGACCCATTCCACATCGACCGTCTCTCCGTACAACTCGCCGTCGAAATCGAACAGATGGACCTCGAGCGCGCGAGCCTGTTCACCAAATGTCGGCCGGGGCCCCTGATTCATCATGCCGCCGTATTGCTCCCTGCCCCCTGCTCCCTGCGCGATCGTGACGCGAACGGCATACACCCCATCCGGCGGCAGCAACTTACGCGGATCCGGCGGCTCCAGATTGATGGTCGGAATCCCGATCGTCTTGCCCCGCCCCGCACCCCGCACCACCGTCCCGCGGATCCCGTACGAACGCCCCAGCCAGCGCGCCGCGGCATCGAGATCCCCCTGCGCGAGCGCCGTGCGAATCAAGGTCGACGAGATCGGCTGCCCGCTGTCCCGTACGGCATCGACGACGGTCATGCCGAACCCGTGCTGCGTCGCGAGCCGCTGCACCAGCTCGACGTCGCCGGCGCGTCCCCGACCGAACCCGTGATCGTATCCCATCACGAGCTCCTGCATCGCGAACTCATCCCGCAGCCGCTGCACGAACGCTTCCGCATCGAGCTGCGCGACCGCGGGCGTGAACGGCATCAGCACGAACTGCGCGATGCCGTGCGTGTTCACCAGGTCCCGCTTTTCGTCGGGCAGCGTCAGCAGCTTCGGCGCCGCCGCCGGGTTCACCACCGCGAGCGGATGCGGATCGAACGTGACCAGCACGCTCGTCGATCCATTCGCCAGCGCCCGCCGGGTCACCTCCGCGAGCACCGCGTGATGGCCGCGGTGCACGCCATCGAAGGTACCCATGGTGACCACCGCACCGCGAGCCGACATCAGTCCACGGCCACGACGGTGCGAGGCTTGAGCAGGTCGCCCGACGGCTCGGCGACCGCCAACAGCTCGTCCCCGTCGAACACCGCCGTCAGCGGGCTGCCGTCCGCAGGCGTTCCCGAGGCAATGGGCCGACCGTGCAGGACCGCCTCCCGTTCCTTCTTATCTACCTGTCGCCGGGGCATGTGTGCGACCAGGATCGCTGCATCCCGCAACGCCCCCGCCGTCACTGCCTCCGGCGCGACAGCATCCTCCAGCTTCAGCGGGCCCACGCTCGTGCGCCGCAGCGCTGCCAGATGCGCCCCGCACCCGAGTGCCGCGCCGATGTCGCGCGCGAGTGAGCGGAGATACGTTCCCGCGCTCACCGTGGCGCGGAACTGCAGATCGGGGACCGCCGCCTCCACGATCTCCAGCGCGCGGATGTCCACCGGCCGCGGCTTCAGGGCCACCGTTTCACCGCGCCGCGCGCGCCGATACGCCCGCTCGCCCTGCACCTTCACCGCCGAGTAAGCCGGCGGCGTCTGTGCATACCCGCCGCGAAACCGCGTGACGACGTCGGCCAGCTGCGCCGGCGTAATGCCCGTCCACGGTGCCGTCGCCACGACCTGGCCCGTCAGATCGTCGGTGTCGGTCGTGACGCCGAGCCGGATGACCCCCTCGTACGACTTCGGCCACTCGGCCGCGAACGGCGCCAGGCGCGTCGCGCGGCCAACCACCAGCACCAGCAGTCCCTTCGCGAACGGGTCCAGCGTGCCCAGGTGACCGATGCGCGGTTCGCCCAGCGCGCGCCGCACCATATCGACGACATCATGGGACGTGGGGCCGGCCGGCTTGGCCACCAGAACGAGGCCCCCGTCGTTCAGTCGTCCGACTCCTTCAGCTCCTTCAGCACGCGGTCGATGCGCTGCGCGTGCTCGATCCCGCGGTCCAGATGGAAGTGCAGCTCCGGACTGACCCGCAGCGGCAGCGCACTGGCCAGCTGCGCCCGCAGATAGCGCGCGGCGCTCGCCAGACCTTCCAGCGACTTGGCCTTTTCCTCCTCGGTCCCCATGACGCTGACGCGCACGTTCGCGTGCGACAGATCGGCGGAGACGTCGACGCCGATCACCGTGACGAATCCGATGCGGGGATCGCGCACGTCGCTCGTGAGCCACGCACCCACGTGTTGCCGAATCACTTCACCCACGCGCTCGGGCCGGTGACTGTGCCGTTTCATCAGAGATAACTCGTGCTGGTGTCCACGATCCGCGCGCCATCCGCGCCCGCCACGAGCCGGTCCGCCTCGCGCAGCACGCTTTCGGCGTGCCGCCGGTCGGTGCTCACGACCGCGGCCGTCAGCTCGGCGCGCTGCCACAGGTCATGATGCCCCGTTTCCGCCACCGACACGTTGAAGCGATTGTGCATCCGATCCTTCAGACTCTTCACAATGGTGCGCTTGTCCTTCAACGACTGGCTCGCCGGAAGGTGCAGCTCCCAGACCATCACGCCCACGATCACGACTCAGTGGCGCTGAGGGAGCGCGCGACCTCCTCGATCCGGTACGACTCGATGAGATCGCCGACCTTGATGTCGTTGAAGTTCTCGACGCCCATGCCGCACTCGAAGCCTTCACGCACCTCGCGCACGTCGTCCTTGAAGCGCTTGAGCGATGCCAGCGTGCCGTCGTACGCCTCGACCCCGTTGCGGATGACGCGGACGCGACCCGTGCGCGGGATGACGCCGCTGCGCACGAAGCACCCGGCGATCGTCCCGATCTTGGCGATCTTGAACGTCTGCCGCACCTCGGCCTCCCCCAGCACCACTTCCTTCTTCTCGGGGGCGAGCAGGCCTTCCATCGCCAGCTTCACCTCTTCGACGGCCTCGTAGATGATGCGGTACGTGCGGATTTCCACGCGCTCGCGATCCGCCGCGGCCCGGGCATTGGAGTCGGGGCGCACGTGGAAGCCGACGATGATCGCGCCCGACGCGCGCGCCAGCAGCACGTCCGACTCGGTGATCGCCCCGACGCCGCGGTGCACGACTTCGACCTTGACCTCGGCCGTCGAGAGCTGCGCCAACGCGTCGGCCAGCGCTTCGGCCGGGCCACCCTGGTCCGCCTTGATGATGATCCGCAACGTCGCGACGCCGCCGGCGGCCGCTTCGGACATGAAGTCCTCGAGCGTCTTCACCCTGCCGGTGCGGCGGTGCTGCGCCTCGCGCTCGAGACGTTGGCGCTTCTGCGCGATGTCGCGCGCGGCGGCGGCATCGTCCATCGCGAGGAAGCTGTCGCCGGCCTCGGGGACACCCTCGAAGCCGAGGATCTGGACCGGCGTGGACGGGCCGACTTCGGTTTCGGTCCCGCCGCGCTCGTCGTACATCGCGCGCACCCGGCCCGAGTACTGACCGCAGATGAAGTCGTCGCCGACCCTGAGCGTGCCGCTCTGCACGAGAATCGTGGCGAGCGCGCCCTTGCCCGGATCGAGCGAGGCCTCGAGCACCGACCCTTGCGCCTTGCGGTCGGGATTCGCCTTGAGATCGAGCAGCTCGGCCTGGAGCAGGATCTGGTCGAGGAGCTCGTCCACGCCCGTGCCCTTCTTGGCGGAGATCGGCGTCGCCAGGGTGGTGCCGCCGAACTCCTCGAGTACGACGCCGTGCGCCAGCAGGTCCTGCTTCACCTTCTGCACGTTCGCGCTCGGCAGATCGATCTTGTTGATCGCGACGACGAGCGGCACGCCCGCGTTCTTCGCGTGCGAGATCGCCTCGACCGTCTGCGGCATGATCGCGTCATCGGCGGCGACCACGAGCACCACGATGTCGGTCACCTGCGCCCCGCGGGCGCGCATGGCGGTGAACGCCTCGTGGCCCGGCGTGTCGAGGAACGTGATCTTGCGGCTGTCTTTCAGCGTGACCTGATAGGCGCCGATGTGCTGCGTGATGCCGCCGGCTTCGCCCGCGACCACGTTGGCCTTGCGGACGTAATCGAGCAGCGATGTTTTGCCGTGATCGACGTGACCCATAATCGTCACGACCGGCGCCCGCGGCTTGAGCGTCTCGGCGGCGTCCTGGGCCTCTTCGGTCTGCGTGGTGGCATACTCCTCTTCGCGCACGGCCTGGAAGCTGAACGCCGAGGCGATCAGCTCGATCATGTCGAAGTCGAGTCGCTGGTTGATCGTCACCATCTGGCCCAGCTCTTTGAACGCAAACGTGACGATCTGGGTCGGCGGCACCTTGAGCGTGTTCGCCAGCTCGGAGACGGTGATGAACTCCGTCACGCGCACCAGCGTCTTTTCGCGCTCGCGCTCCTCGCGGCGGCGCTCCTCTTGCGTCTCCCGGAACGTCGGGCCTTCCTCGCGACGGTGCACGCCCTTCTTGCCGACGGGCGCCTTCAGCGTGGCGAGGGTCCGCGAGATGTTCTGCGCGACCGCTTCCTGATCGACCAGCGACTTCTTGCCTTTCTTGCGCTTCTTCCCCTTTTCGCGGCGCCGCTCGTCGAGCGGCGGCGCGCCGGGCGCGGCCGAAGCGACCGGGCGGGGCGGTACGGTGCTGCCGCCGCTGGGACCGGACGGAGTCCCACGCGCGACGGGAACGGGACGCGGGCGCACCGGCGTCGGAATGAAGGGACGCGGCGGTGGTGATCCGGCGCCGGGGGGCGGCGAGAACAGCGGCTGCGCGGGTGCGGCGGAGGGCGGCGGCGGAGCAAATGTCACACTCGCCGACGACGTGGCCGACTCGGCCGACTCGACCGGAGCCAGATCTTTGAAGAGCGCGGCCGCCCGCTCTTCGAGCGAGGGAGCCGCCTTTTCCTCTTCCTGTTCGCGCGCGGCCGTTTCGAGCGCCAGCCGCGCCTGTTCGGCCTCGGCGGCTTCGACGGCGGCACGCTCGGCTTCGGCGGCATCGGCGGCCGCGACTTCGGCGGCTGTGCGGCGCCGGCGCTTGGGGCGGGCCTCGGTCGTCACCGGTTCGGGTGCCGGCTCCGCGGCTTTGGCGGCCGCGCGGCGGCGCTTCGGAGCGGCGGCCGGCGTCTTCTGCTTGCGCTTGTCGCGCTCCCAGCGCGCCCGCATCAGCGACACCTGCTCGTCCTTGAGCGGCGTCAGATGACTGCGCACGAAGATGTCCATCTCCTTGAGCATGCCCATCAGCTGCTCGCTGGAGATTCCGAATTCCGCTGCCAGATCGTGAATGCGCGTCGTAGCCACTGAACTCCTCGCTATCGGCTATCGGCTATCGGCTATCAGGCCACGTGACAGTGCCGCGTCTGTCACACCGACCGCCTGTACCGGCGGTTTGCCCAACCCCGCTCCCAACTCATCTGCGCCCGGTCCTCGCAGCACCGGGACCTGCTTCGCCTCGGCAAGCCGAGCCACCTTGTCGAGCGTCCGCTGGCTGGCATCGGCCGCCAGCACCACGCACGAGATCTTGCCGCGCTGTAACCCTGCCCGCACACCTGCCACGCCGATCACCACGTTGCCCGCCCTGACGCCGAGGCCCAGGAGCCGGGCGATTCTCGAGGTCACGCCGTGGTCTTACCTGCTTCTTCCTCTTCGCCGCCTTCCTCAGTCATCTCGTTGAGGAACGACATCATCTTCTCGGCGAGATCGGGCGTCATCCCGGGGATCTGATCGACATCTTCCCGCTCCAGATCGAGGATGTCCTGCAACGTCTTTTTCCCAGCCTGCTCGAGCACCGCCACCAGCTCCGGTGACAGCCCCTTCATCTCCGTCAGGTTCACCTGCGTGACCGACTGATCGGCGGGAGGGAGCGGCGCGAACAGCGGACCTTCGCCGCCGCGCTCCAGCCACTCACGGCTCGAGTAGAGATCGACCTTCCACCCCGTCAGCTCCGATGCGAGCCGCACGTTCTGGCCGTTGCGACCGATGGCGAGCGAGAGCTGATCTTCATCCACGATCGCCTGAATCGTCTTCGACTCGGGATCGGAGAAGACGCGCGCCACCCGCGCCGGCGCGAGCGACAGCTTGGCGAAGCGCTCGGGGTCCGACGACCAGGGGACGATGTCGATGCGCTCGCCGTTCAGCTCATTGACGACCGCCTGGACGCGTGAGCCCTTGAGCCCCACGCAGGCACCCACCGGATCGATCGAATCGTCGCGCGACCAGACCGCGATCTTGGTGCGGCTGCCCGCTTCGCGCGCGGTGGCGCGAATCTCGACGATCTGCTGCTGGATTTCGGGGACCTCGAGCTTGAACAGCGCCTTCACGAACAGCGGATCGGCGCGCGAGAGAATCAACCGCGGACCCTTGGGCGTCTCCTCGATTCGCTTGAGCACCGCGCGGATCGTGTCGCCCTGGTGGAAATGCTCGCGGTGGTTCTGATCGCGATAGGGAATGATCGCTTCGGCTTCGCGGAACTTGTTCAGCATCACGACGATCTTGCCACGCTCGATCTGTTGCACTTCCCCGGAAAGCAGCTCCCCGACCTTGCCGGAGAACTCTTCACGGATGCGGCTGCGCTCGCCTTCGCGCACGCGCTGGATAATCCGCTGCTTCGCCGCCTGCACCGCGGTGCGGCCGAACTGCTCGAACGGCACCTCTTCTTCCAGGACGTCGCCCGGCTCGAATTCCGGGTCTTCGTAGCGCGCTTCCTCGAGCGAAATTTGCGTGCCGGCGTCTTCGACCGTTTCGACCACGGTCTTGAGCACCACGATCCGGATCGACCCCTTCATCTCGTCGACACCGATCTCGGCGCGGACGTTGGGTCCATAGCGCTTCACCAGGGCGGCATGCAGGCCGTCCTTGAGCAGATCGATCAGCTCTCCGCGCTCGAGCTGCTTGGTGTTGGTCAGCTCTTTGATCGCGGAGACTACGTCGGTTGCGTTTGCCATCTCGTGTCCTCAGTCATCGGTCATCGGTTGTCGGCAGCGCCAGGCGAGCGTCTTTGACGTCCTCCAACCGGTATTCGCGCTCCAATCCACCCTGCGGCTGGAGCACTACCGTTTCCGTTGTCGGGACCGAGACGATACGGGCTCGCACCCGGCCCATCCCGGCCAGCTTCACGTTCACCTCGCGGCCCACGAACTGGACCCAATGGCGGTGCCAGCGCACGGGCCGTTCGATCCCCGGGCTCGACACCTCCAGCACATAGCGATTGCCAAGGGGACCACCGGCGTCGAGCCATTGCTCCAGCGCCCGACTCGCCCGACTGCAGTCTTCGACCGTGACGTTCCGTGGCGGACAGTCAATGCGGACTTGGACGAGCGGTCGGTTCGGCGTGCCGCCGATGCGCAGGTCGGCCAGGTCGAACCCCAGCTGCTCCAAGCGGGTCCGAAAGGCCTCGACGAGACTCTCAGTGAGCATGAAAAAAAAGCGCGGGCCGAACTTCGCCCGCACGGAGGGAATCTTATCGCGGGCGACCGAGGTACGCAACCATGCGGCCATCACGGCCTTTCGAGGCGCGATGCGAGAAAAAGCGCTCGCGATCCTCCGCGCTGCACCACGGCGAAATCGAGACCTCCCGGATGCCGAGCTCGCGCGCTTGCTGAGCGAGAATCTCCCGCAGGTCCAGATGCGTCGCGCCAGGAAGTCCGAATCGATCGGCCACTTCAGAACCTACTTCATAACAGCCACCACAAATGCCTACGCCACAATGCATTACAATGTCGCTGATTTTCGCGGAGCCGCGCCGCCTGAGGAGATCGACGCCGCGGCTCAGAATCCCCCCAGCGGCTCCTCGCCAGCCGGCGTGGAGCAGCGCGATCGCGCCCTTCTGTCGATCGGCGAGGTAGACGGGGATACAATCGGCGACGGTGATCGTGAGCAGCAGGCGGTTGTTGCCCGTGGCGTGACCATCGACGCCGTCGAGGATGAGCCACCCGTCCGGCAGCGACTCGTGCCATTGCACCTCGGTGCCGTGCACTTGATGCGCCAGCACGATCGCGGGAAACTCCGCGCCGAATGCCGCCCGGAACGCACGCCAGCGTCCGATGACCTGCCCCACCGGTTCGTCGCTCCACAGGCCGAGACTCAAGGGGCGGGTCGTCAGCCCCGCGACCAACCCGTAGCGCGCCGCCCACTCCGACAGCTCGAGGCGCGGCAGCGCCGCATCGCCGACCGGCTTCTCTTGCAGTACGGACGCATGCTGCGCCCCTACACTACGACCTGCGCTCAATCTGAGCCCCCAGCGCTTGCAAGCGGGTATCGATGTGTTCGTACCCGCGTTCGATCTGCCCGATGTTCTGGATCACCGAATCGCCCTGTGCGGCCAGCGCCGCGAGCAGCATGGCCATTCCGGCCCGGATGTCCGGACTCTCGACGACCTGCCCGCGGAGCGCCGACGGGCCCGCGATCACGGCGCGATGCGGATCGCACAGCACAATGCGCGCGCCCATGCCGATGAGCTTGTCGACGAAAAAGAGCCGCGACTCGAACAACTTCTCGAATACGAGCAGCAGGCCCTCGCATTGCGTTGCGACCACGATCGCGATCGACATGAGATCCGCCGGGAAGGCGGGCCACGGTCCGTCCTCGAGCTTGGGGACGTGCCCGCCGAGATCGGGACGGATCCGCCGCTCCTGATCCGCGTCCACATGGAGCTTCGTCCCTTCCAGCCTCGGACGCACGCCGAGCCGCTCGAACCCGAGCAGTGTGGACTGCAGGTCGTCGCCGCGCACGCCGTCGATCGTGACGGAGCCACCGGTAACCGCGGCGAGTCCGATGAATGATCCGATCTCGATGTGGTCGGGACCCACGGTGTGTGGCGCCGCCTTCAGCGACGACCCGCCCTGAATCGTGAGCGTGTTGGAGCCGATGCCTTCGATCGCAGCGCCGAGCCCCACGAGGAACCGGGCGAGGTCCTGCACGTGCGGCTCGGATGCCGCGTTGCGCAGGACGGTGGTGCCGGGGGCACGCACGGCCGCCATCAGCGCATTCTCGGTTCCCGTGACGCTCGGCTCGTCGAGGAAGATGTCCGCGCTCTTGAGCTTCCCCTCGAATTTGTACGCGTCGCCGACGGTGATTTCGGCTCCGAGCCGCTCGAGCGCGAGAAAATGCGTGTCGACGCGGCGGCGCCCGATGACATCGCCGCCCGGCGGCGGCAGCGTCACGCGGCCAAACCGCGCCAACATCGGTCCCGCCAGGAGAATCGACGCGCGGATTTCTTTGGACAGCTGCGGATCGAGCGGTTTGGGCTCCGCGTTGCTGGTATCGATTTCGACGGTGTTCGAGCCCTGCCATTGGACGGTGGCGCCGACGTGCTGCAGCAACGCCAGCAGCGTTTCGACGTCGCGAATGCGAGGCACGTTGTCGATGCGACAGGGACCGTCGGCGAGCAGCGTCGCCGCGAGAATCGGAAGGGCCGCGTTCTTGTTGCCTGCGGGGCGGATCGTGCCGGTGAGCGGGCGTCCTCCCGTGACACGGAACGACGGTGGCATAGGTCCGCCCAAGCTACCGGGCCGCTTGCGCCTGCGTCAAGCGTTCGCGAACGTTGGCCCTCGTGCATCCCTTGCTCGCGCTGGCACTCGTCGTCGTGGCCGGCATCGGCGTCACACGGCTGACACGCCCTGCATTTCGTCATCCGTTACTCGACGGCATCCTCGAAACCGGGGTGCCGTTGGTCCTGCTCGGCGTGCTGCTCGGCCCGGGACTCGGTGTGTTCGACCGTGCCACACTCCGCATGCTCGCGCCGGTCATGGCAGTCGGCATCGCGTGGGTCGGCGCCTCGTTCGGCGCCCGCCTCGAATGGCGCATGCTGCGGCGCGTCACGCCACGCACCTGGCTCGTCGGCGCCGCGCTCGCCCTGCCGGTCCTGCTGACCACGGCCGCTACCGTGTGGGCCCTGGGACGCTCGGTGCGCCCGCTCGGCGACGCGTGGGGCGCCAGTGGCGGGGGGGGCGGGGGGGAGCGTGCGGCGGCTGGCTTCGCGCTGATCCTCGGCGGCGCGCTGACGACCGCGGCCAGTTGGCGCGGCCCAAAGTTGGGCCGCCGCAACGCGCTGCTCGACACCGCGTTTGGAACGGCCGCCGTTGCGCTGGGCGTCGCGTTGTATCACCCGCATCTCCTGCTGCGCAGCATCACGCTCACGGTGATCGCGAGCGCGGGTCTCGGCGGGCTGTTTGTCGGTCTGGCACGGGCGCAGAAAGACCTGAGCGAAACCAGCATCGCGGTGGCGTTGACCGGCGTCGTCGTCGCGGGCGCCGGCTTCAGTTACGCAACGGGACTCTCGCCGTTCGTCGTCTGCGGGTTGATCGCGGCGGTTCTCGTCAGCTTCTCGCCCCCCGCCGTGCGGTTCGCGGCGCAGAAGGTGCTCCGCCGCTGGGAGATCCCGTTCTATGGGGCTTTCCTCATTATCGCAGGCGCTCTGTTGCAGCGGTTCTCACCTTGGCTGCTACCGGCGGCGGTGTTCCTCGCGGTCCTGCGAGCCGCCGTTCGCTGGGTCACGGTGCGATTTGGACTCGATCAAATGGACCCGATCTGGCGCTCGCTCCCCTTCGCCGCTCCCCGCGAATTCGGATTCCCCGTGATGCGCCAGGGAGCACCAGCGGTCGCGCTGGCGGCTGGATTTGACTTGCTGCGCGTGGACGCCCCCGCGGGCCCCGGCGGCGCCGTGTTGCTGACGGTGCTGCTGAGCGTGCTGGCAGCCGAAGCGGTCGTGGTGCTGACCCCGTTGACAGCCGCGCCGCGGCACGCCGAGGTTACGTGATGCTTCCGACCTGGGTCGGCGTCGTGTCGGCGCTGAGTCTTGCCATCATCGCGCTTGCCGCCCTCGTCGCAGCCAGTGCCGTCATTACCGCGGCGCTCGGCATCCGGGCGGCGGTCAAGGCGATCAAGCACCTCGCGGGTCCCGCGATCTCCGACGTGCGCCAACTCATTACCTCGATCAAGACCGAAGCCGACGCGCTGGTGGGGGCGTCCCGCGACGTGCGCCATCGCATTGTCCGGGCCGCCGATGCCGCGGAAGATCGGCTCACCGATTTGGACGCGCTGGCCGAGGTGATGCAAGGCGAGCTGGAGGAAACGGCCCTCGACGCCGCCGCCACCATGAAAGATGTGCGGCGCGGGCTCTCGGTGTGGCGCTGGGGCAGCAAGCTCCTGAAAGGCAAAAAGCGACGGTGAAACGCCTGGGCGCCATCGCCCTGCTCGCGCTCGCCGGGGTCGTGCTGTTTCCCGGCGTCGCGCACGCCTGGACTCCCGGGACCCATATCTTCCTCGGCGAGTCGGTGCTCACGAACCTGCACCAGCTTCCCACGATCGTCGCAGACCTGCTGCGTGCCTTCCCCTACGACTTCCTCTACGGCAACATCGCGGCCGACACCTCGATGGCCAAGAAGTACGCGCCGGTCGGCCGCCACTGTCATGCCTGGCACGTGGGCCAGGAAATCCTGGACCTGGCTCCCAGCGATCCGCTGCGTGCGTTCGGGCTCGGCTATCTCTCGCATCTCGCGGCCGACACGATTGCCCACAACTTCTTCGTGCCGCGCCAGCTGGTCCTCACCTCGAGCACCGTCGCGCTCGGGCACTCATACTGGGAGAGCCGGTTCGAAACCCACCTCGGCGATGCCTACGCGCGTGAAGCCCGGGACGTGATCATGAAGGATCACGCCACGAGCGACGCCCATCTCGACGAGATCCTCTCGCCCACGCTGTTCAGCGTGCGCACCAATCGCCGGTTGTTCCGCGGGATGGTGCACTTGACCGAGAGCCAGAGCTGGCAATGGGTGTTCCAGGTGATCGCGGGCACGAGCCGCTGGGATCTCGCCGATTCCGATATCGAGAAACACATGGCGGTCGCGTTCGAGTACGTGATGGAGACGCTCGGCGCGGATGCCGGCGACGCGGCGGCGCGCCGGCTCGATCCGGCGGGGGAACAGGCACTGGGGATGGCGAAGCGCATGCGGCGCCAGGCGCTGCGCGAAGGGGGACGGCACGAGCCGGAGCGCGTGGAGGAAACCGCCGAGCAGCATTTCGGTTTGCCGAGGCCGTCGCTCGCATACTGGAAGCAATCGCGCGCGCAGCGGCCCTGGCGGGAGAGTTAAGAGGCGAGCTTTTCCTCGAGCACGCGCTGCGCGAGCTTCGGGTCGGCCTTCCCCTTGGATGCACGCATCACCTGCCCCACGAAGAACGACATCAGCTTCGTTTCGCCGTTCTTGTAGCGTCCCACTTCAGAGGCGTGCGCCCCCAGAACGTCGGTCACCCAGCCGGCGACGACGTTGGTATCGGCGACCTGAATCACGCCGAGCGATTCCGCGATCGTGCGCGGGTCACCGCCTTTCGCCGCCACTTCCGCAAACACGCGCTTCGCCGCCTGATTGCTGAGCGTCCCGCCCTTCACGAGGGCGACGATCTTCGCCAGCGCGTCCGGCGTCACGCGTAGCTGCTCCTGATGATCCTTGGCGTCGGCCAGGGCCTCGGTCATCACCCAGTTCGCCGCGGCCTGTGGCTCCGCACCAGCGCGCACCACGCCTTCATAATATTCCGCGACCGCGCGGTTGCTCGTCACGACCGTGGCGTGCTCACGGCTCAGCGCGTAGCTCGCCACGAACCGGTCCCGCTTCGCGGCGGGCAGCTCCGGGAGCTCGCTCTGCTGCTCGGCCACGAACTCGGGCGACAGGACGAGCGGCGGCAGGTCGGGCTCGGGGAAATAGCGATAGTCGTGACTCTCTTCCTTGGAGCGCTGCGGCCGGACTGTGTTCTCCTTGGAATCGTACAGCATCGTCTGCTGCGTCACGCTGCCGCCCGACTCGACCAGCGCGATCTGCCGGTCGCGCTCGACGCTCAGCGCCTTCTCGACGAACGAGAACGCGTTGATGTTCTTCACCTCGGTGCGCGTATTGAGCGCCGTCTCCCCCGCGCGCCGGATCGAGACGTTGGCATCGACCCGCAGGCTGCCCTTCTCCATGTCGCAGTCGGAGATGCCGATGTACTCGAGCAGCTGCTTCAACGTCTGGAGATACGCGCGCGCCTCGGCCGGCGAGCGCAGATCGGGGCCGCCGACGATTTCGATCAGCGGCACGCCGGACCGGTTGAGATCGACCGCGGTCGCTTTCGCGAACCGGTCGTGAATCGATTTCCCGGCGTCTTCCTCGATGTGCAACCGCACGATCGTCGCGTTCACCACGCCTCGCTCGGGCGAGAGGAACGACAGCGTCCCGTTCGTCGCGAGCGGCTGATCGAACTGCGAGATCTGATATCCCTTCGGAAGGTCGGGATAGAAGTAATTCTTGCGCGCAAAGATCGACCGCGGGTGCACCGTGCAGCCCAGCGCGAGCGCGCCCCGCACCGCCAGCCCGATCGCCGCCCCGTTCGCCACGGGAAGCGCGCCCGGTAATCCCAGGCAGACGGGACAGACCTGCGTATTGGGCGGCGCGCCGAACGCCGTGGAGCAGCCGCAGAACATCTTGGAGCGCGTGCGCAGCTGTACGTGCGTCTCGAGCCCGATCACCGTTTCCCAGGTCATGAGGCTTCGTCCTCAGCGGGGACGACCCGTTCGAGCGCGTACGCCGCCTCGAGCATTTCGTCCTCGAGAAACGCCTGCCCGATGAACTGGCCACCGATGGGCAGACCCTTCACGCGGCCAATCGGAATCGACATCGCGGGGAGGCCCGCGAGGTTCGCCGTCACGGTGAAGATGTCCGACAGGTACATCGAAATCGGATCGCCGAGCTTCTCCCCCGCCTTGAACGCCGGCGTGGGCGTGGTGGGCGTGAACAACAGATCCACGCCGCGATCGAACACGTTGCGGAAATCCTGGGCGATCAGGGCGCGCATCTGCTGGGCGCGCCGGTAGTACGCATCGTAATAGCCCGACGACAGCACATACGTGCCGACGAGGATACGGCGCCGCACTTCCGGCCCAAAGCCCTGCCCGCGCGTCGAGCGGTACAATGCCCGGACATCAGCGGATCCGTTGAACCGCGGCCCGTAGCGCACACCATCAAAGCGGGCCAGGTTCGATGAGGCCTCCGCCGGCGCGATCACGTAGTAGGTCGGCACCGCGTACGCCGTATGCGGCAGCGACACCTCCCGCACCGCGGCTCCCTGCTCTTTCATGAGGCGAATCGCGCGCTCACAGGCGCGCCGCACCGCCGGATCGAGCTCGGGTGGGAAGTACTCGCGCGGCAGCCCCACGACGAAGCCCTGGAGCGATTCGGGAACCGTCGGCAGCCGCAGCGGGTCCCGATCCTCGCAGGTGGCGTCACGAGGGTCCCGCCCACTGATGACCGATAACACGCGCGCGGCATCGTGCACGCTGCGGCCGAACACGCCGATCTGGTCGAGCGACGACCCGAACGCCACGAGTCCGTAACGGGACACGCGGCCATAGGTGGGCTTGATGCCAACCACGCCGCAAAACGAGGCCGGCTGGCGCACGGAGCCACCGGTCTCGGAGCCGAGCGCCGCCGGAACCGCGCCCGCGGCGACCAGCGCCGCCGAGCCGCCCGACGATCCGCCGGGCACCCGCGCCTTGTCGAGCGGATGCAGCACGCGTCCGTACGCCGAGTGCTCGGTGGACGAGCCCATGGCGAATTCGTCGCAGTTGGTCTTCCCCGCGATCAACGCGCCCGCGGCCTTCAGTTTTGCGATCGCGGTCGCATCATACGGGGAGCGATAGCCCTCGAGAATGCGCGATCCGCAGCTCGTGGTGAACTCGAGCGTGCAGATGTTGTCTTTGGCCACGACGGGCATGCCGTACAGCACGCCGGTCGGGCGGGCCGCGGCGCTCTGGGCGGCGAGAGATTTGCGGAGATCCTTGAGCGGCGTGAGCAGCGCGTTGAGCCGCTTGGCCTTCGCCAGGCGGTCGGCGACCGCTTTGGCGTCGCTCACTCGAACTGACCGAGCTTCGGTACGACGAAGAAGCCCTCCTTGAAGGCCGGCGCGAATTCCGCCGGTCCGGACGCGAGGGGCGCGGGATTCACGTCGTCAGGACGGAACCGGATCGCGTCCGGTCCCGGCACGAACACCCTCGGGCCGCCATTCGCCGGCACGGCGCTGAGCTGTGCGACGTAATCGATGATCCGCGACATCTGCTCTGCTAATTCCGGAAGCGCTTCGTCATCGACATCGAGCTCCGCGAGCTGCGCGATGCGAAGCACGTCGTCCCGCGATACACTCATGCCCCTTCTCCTTCCCAATCACGCTCGAGTCCCGCATACGCGACCAGCAGCTGCTTCATGCCGATATCCGGATCGTCGAAGTCCACGCTCACACGGAGATCGCGGCCTGCGCCCGACACCGCGCGCACGATGCCGCCGCCGAACTTCCGGTGCCGCACGCGCTCTCCCGTGACATACCGCGGCGCGTCCTGCGACACCTCTTCCGGGAATTCGATCTCCGGCAGGCGCCGCGCGGCGGCGCCGCGGGGCCGCGACGGGCGTGGCGGCATCGCTCCGGACATGCCGCGCGACGGCCGCCACGTAGGCGTCGTACTGCGCTCGTCGACGACACTGGGCGGCAGCGCGTCAAGAAAGCGGGACGGCTCCGCGAGTTCAAGCCTTCCGTTGCGATAACGCGTGCGCGCCCATGAGAGATACAACCTTTCGCGCGCGCGCGTGAGACCCACGTACGCGAGTCGTCGCTCCTCCTCGACACCACCCGGCTGCTCGGTCGAGCGACCGAGCGGGAAGAGTCCGTCCTCGAGACCCGCCAGCGCGACGATCGGCCACTCGAGCCCCTTCGCCATGTGTGTGGTCGTGAGCGTCACGCCAGGATCCTCGCGCGCCTCGTCGGCCGGCGTGAGCAGCGCCGCCTGCGTGAGGAAGCGCTCCACCGGGCTCCCGATGTTCTCGAGCAGCTCGGGGTCCTGCACCTCCGCCCAGGCCGCCGCGCCGGCGACCAGCGCTCCCACGTTCTCGATGCGCTCCAGCCCCTCCGAGCCTTCTTCCGCCAGGTATTGCTCGTAACCGGTGGTCGCCAGGATCGTTTCGAGCGCCGTGGCCGGGTCCGCCTGCCCGACCGACTCGCGCAGGCGATCGACGAGGGACGCCACCCCAGCGAGAGCCTCCCGCACGTTCGGCCGCAGGTCGCTGATGGCCGACGCTTGCCGTGCTGACTCGAGCAGCGGCTTCTGCCATCCCGCCGCCGCCCGGGCGAGCACCGCGAGCGACGCGTCGCCGATGCCCCGGCGCGGGACGTTGACGACCCGCCGGAACGCCTCGGTATCGGCGGGGTTGGCGATCAGCCGCAGATACGCCAACAGGTCCTTTACTTCGCGCCGCTCGTAGAAGCTGATCGCGCCGATCAACCGGTACGGGATGCCTCGAAACCGGAACGCCTCTTCCAACGGCCTGGATTGGGAGTTGGTGCGGTACAGGATCGCCATCTCGTCGTAGGCGGCGTCGCCCTCGGTCGAGCGGCGCGAGAACTCGTTCGCCAGCCATTCGGCCTCATCCCGCTCGTCCGCGGTGCTCAGCAGCACGACCTGCGCACCGCCCTGCTTCTCGGTGAACAGCGTCTTTCCCAGCCGCGTCTTGTTTTCGGCGATGATCGCGTTGGCGGCGTCGAGAATGACCTGGGTGGAGCGGTAGTTCTGCTCGAGCCGTACGAGCTTGGCGCCGGGAAAATCGTTCTGGAACGTGAGCATGTGGCGCACATCCGCGCCCCGCCAACCGTAGATCGCCTGATCGTCGTCGCCCACCACGCAGAGATTGCCGTGCCGCGTGGCGAGATGCTTGACGAGCAGATACTGCGCGGCGTTGGTGTCCTGGAACTCATCCACCAGCACGTGCTGAAACCGGTCCTGCCAGAACGCAAGCCGTTCCGGATGCTCGCGAAACAGCACGAGGGGCTGCAGCAGGAGGTCGTCGAAATCCATGGCGTTGGCCTGCTTCAGCGCGGGTCCCAACGCGGCATAGATGTCGGCCGCGACCTGGACCAGCGGCGTGTCGGCCTGCTGGGCCAGCTCTTCAGGCCGCAGCATCCGGTTCTTCGCGCCCGAGATGACGCCGTGGACTGTGCGCGGTGGATAGGCTTTCGGCGACAATTGCCGCGCCTCGAGCAGCCGTTTGACCAGCGCTTCGGAGTCATCGGAGTCGTAGATCGTAAAGTTCGGCCCGAACCCCAGGAGCGGCGCCTCGCGCCGCAACAGCCGCGCCGAGAGCGAGTGGAACGTCCCGATCCAAAGCCCACGCGGATCGCGCCCAAGCAGCTGCGCGATGCGGGTGCGCATCTCCCCGGCGGCCTTGTTGGTAAACGTGACGGCGAAGATGCGCTGCGGCGCTACGCCGTGTTTGGTGATGAGATGCGCGATGCGCGCCGTGAGCACGCGGGTCTTGCCCGACCCAGCGCCGGCGAGCACCAGCAGCGGACCCTCGGCGTGCTCGACCGCCTCCCGTTGGGCGGGGTTCAGCGGAAGTGGAGGCAGGCCAGTCATGCCGTCAGCGGAAACTCCAAGACGAATACCGCGCCCTTCCCCTGGAGGCCGGGCCGGAACGTCACCCGCCCGCTATGCTGCTGCTCGACGATCCGGCGCGCGAGCGCGAGCCCGATTCCCCAGCCGCCGGTTTTGGTGGTCGCGCCGGGCTCGAACAATTGCCGTTGCATTTCCGGCATCACACCCGGCCCGTCGTCGCGCACACTCACGCGTCCCATCGCATCCGCCGCCTCGACATCCACGTCGATGCGCCCACCTCGGCCACTCAACGCATCCACCGCGTTCTTCACGACCACCTCGAGCGCCCATTCGATGAGCACGGGATCGCCCGTGGCCGTCGGTCCCGCGCCCGGCGACGTGAGCGTGATCGTGACCGAATGCGCGAGCGTGGGAAGCCGCGGCCGGAAATACGCGACGACGCGCTCGGCGACGATACCCAGCCGCACGGGCTCCCGCCGCGCCGGACGGCCGATCCGCTCGAACCGCTTGGCCACGCGCTGCAGCCGCTCCGCATCTGCCTCAAGATGGTCGACCAGCTCGCTGCCCGGCGTACCCGGATTCTCGCGCAGGTAATCAATCCACCCCGTGAGACTCATGAGCGGCGTGCCGAGCTGGTGCGCAGACTCGCGTGCCATCGCCACCCAGAGCCGGTCCCGCGCCGACGTCACGCGCTCGCGCATCGCCCAGACGCCGAGCAGCACGAGGCAGAGAAACATCGCGCCCTGGAGCACCGCGAGACCCGTGAAGGCCCGCGCCGCGGGGAGTGCGCCGTAATGAATCGTGCCGACACCTGGCTGGATGAGCGGGGCGTGAATCCGATCGAGCTCCGCGATCCAGTTCCGCCGCGTCTCCTCGCTTGCCGCGGGGCCGAACGGGGCGTTGTCCATCGCCGTGATCCGCCCCGCCGTGTCGGTGACGGCGATCGGGATCCCGAGTTGCCGGACCTCGTCGGCGAGCTCGAGCAGCGCGTCGGCGGCGGCGCCTTCGCGCGGATCGTTCAGGCCGGCGAACACCCGGCCGAGCATGCGGCTCGTTTCGCGGGCGTCGCTGCGGAGATGGCGGGCGACGATCCAGGCGTAGCCAACGGAGAGCACGCCGAACAGCAGCGCGGCGGCGATGAGCGCGGGCGGACCCGCGCGGCGCAGAACGTCTCTAGGCAATGCGGTCAGTGCCGACATACGGCACCAACGCCGGCGGAATCGTGACCGAACCGTCTGGCTGCTGGTGGGTCTCGAGCAAGGCCGCAATTGTGCGCGGCAGGGCGACGCCGGAGGCATTCAGCGTGTGGACGAACTCTGGTTTCTCGCCGGGCTTGGGGCGGGTGCGGATGTTGGCGCGCCGAGCCTGATAGTCGGTGAACGTGCTCGAGCTCGAGACCTCGAGCCACTGCCCCACCCCGGGGGCCCAGGCTTCAAGGTCATAGGTCTTCGCGGCCGCGAAACCGAAATCGTTGGCCGGCAGCACGGCGACCCGGTACGCGAGCCCCAGTCGCCGCAGCACCTCCTCCGCGTGTCCGGTCAGTTTCTCATGCTCGACTGGCGAATCGGTGGCGCTGGAAAAACGGACGAGCTCGACTTTGTCGAACTGATGCACGCGCAGCAGCCCGCGCGTGTCCTTACCGGCCGCGCCGGCTTCCCGCCGGAAACAGGGCGTGTAGGCGACATAGCCCCTGGGCAAGGTGGTGCCGTCGAGGATCTCGTCGCGGTGCAGATTCGTCAGCGGCACTTCAGCCGTGGGGATGAGAAACAGCTCGTCCGTGGCGAGGCGGTACATGTCGTCTTCGAATTTGGGAAGCTGTCCCGTGCCCGTCATGACATCGCGCCGCACCAGCAGCGGCGGTTCGACCTCGATGTAGCCGTGCTCGCGGGTGTGCAGATCGAGCATGAAGTTGATGAGCCCGCGCGCGAGGCGCGCGCCCATGCCCATCAGCACCGGAAATCCCGAGCCCGCGAGCTTCGCGCCGCGCGGCAGATCGAGGATGCCGAGTTTCTCCGCGATCTCCCAATGCGGCTTGCCGCCTTTCGGCACTGGTGTGCCCCACGAGCGCAGCAGCGCTGGCTCGTCCGGCACATCGGCGAGCGGGAGGTTGGGCACGAACAGCGCCTTCGCCTCGAGCGTCGTCTCGATCTGCCGCAGCTCGCTTTCGAGACCCGTGATGCGCTCGCCGAGTTTGCGGCGCTCGGCGACGACGGTGGCCGACAAGCCACCGGACTTGGCGGCGAGCGCGTCGGACTTCGCCGCGTCGTTGCGCTCAGCCTTGAGCGTGTCGAGCTGCGCGGTGAGCGTGCGCCGCTTCATGTCGAGCGCTTCGATCTCGTCGAGCAGACGGGTGAGCGACGCGTCGCCGCGACGGGCGAGCGCCGACCGCACCTGACCGGGTGAGGCGCGCAGCAGCTTGAGATCGATCACGGTTACCGCTTCGGCAGGCCTGGTTCGAGCCCGCGATAGCCGCAGTTGATGTTGGTGAGAATTTCGAAATCGATCCGGCGCCCGCCCGGACCGGAAGTCGTGTCGATCGCCAGCACGTGCAGCTTGGCGTAATAGATCGAGGTGATGCCGAACGAGCAGACGAGCGGCCGCGAATGCAGGATCATCACCGCATTCGAATCCACGGCCATCGCGCTGTCCGATTGATAGGTGCCGGTGGGCGCGACGGTGACGGAGTCGAATGCATGGAGCGTGCGCTGAAAGCCGGACGCGCGCGGCAGCCCCAGCGCACCCGTCGGCAACAGCACCGGACGGCCGAGGGTGTCGATGTCGAACGCGAAGTCGAAGCCCGTTGCGCTCTGATCGGTGCGAACGACCTGGCGGAATCCGATCACGTACGCGGACGGCGCGGTGACCGGCGTGCCGCTCAGCGCGTACAATGACACCGTGTCGGTACGATTCACGATCGCGGGCGGCGGCAGGCCGAGCGGGTCACCGCACGCGGCAGCGAGCGCCAATGCCACAAAGAGTAAGGAAAAGGTGCGCATGGAGTGCTGAGAACTTACAGGGCCAGCTTCGAGTGGGTCAACCCATAGTGGCTGCTTGACTTCGACTTCGCTGACTCCTACGTTGGCCCGCTCGTATGGCGACTATCCGCGACGTGGTGGAGGCGCTGAGCCGGGCCAGTGGTGTCGACGCCGTGCTCGTGGTCGGGCGCGACGGGCTGCCCATCGATTCGCGCGTCAGTAATGGCGTGGACGCCGAGAGCGTCGCCGCGCTACTCCCCTCCGCCATCAAGCACATGGCCGAGCTGGGTGGCGCCGGTGGTCGCGGCGAGTTCAACACGGCCGTGATCGAGTTCGGCGGCGGCCTCGCGATCGTCGCCGTGCTCAATGCCGAAGCGCTGCTCATCGTGCTGGTGCAGCCTGCGACGAACGTGGGCGCCCTCCTGTTCGATCTTCGCCGTCACCGCACCGCTATCGCAGGTCTCTTGTAATCGGGCGCCGCCGTTGACCATCTCGGCACGGCACCTGCTGGTCATCGACGATGAGCCGCACATCGGCCTCGTCCTTCGGCCATTTCTCGAACAGCTCGGGTACCGGGTCAGCCTGGCCCGCACCCTGAGCGAAGCGCGTAGCGTCCTGCGCGCCCAGCCGGCCACGGACGGTTTGTTGCTCGATCTGCATCTCCCCGACGGCTCCGGGCTCGATTTCCTGCGCGATTTGCGCAAACAGCGTGGCACGGCCCGCATGCCGGTGCTCGTCCTCACCGCCGATGGCGAGGACCGGGTGTTGCGCGAAGCACGCCGGCTCGGCGCCGCCCTCGTCACCAAGCCGTTTTCCCCCACCAAACTCACGCAGCGGATCGCGATGATGTTCGGCGACGACCCCGAGATGGAGGGGGGGGGGGGGCGACCCCGAGGCCGCCAGGGGGGGCCCTCCCCCCACGGGGGCCCGGCGCCGGCTCGCGGCCCCCCCCCCCCCCGGGGCGTCCCAGGCGGTTTCTGCCCC
>Ga0137433_1000095_pt1 | contig 46632 bp, 47 predicted proteins | sample EasRivERMZT840_2_FD_102335 | JGI IMG/M metagenome (GOLD analysis project Ga0137433, IMG submission 102335) | Soil microbial communities from meander-bound floodplain in the East River, Colorado, USA - East River MetaG ERMZT840_2 | ecosystem: Environmental > Terrestrial > Soil > Floodplain ...
CGATAATCCGTCCAAACGTTCTGCTTCCGTAACGCCCGTTGAATCTTTCCGGCGTGCGGGGCAGGGATCGCCAGAAATCCACCGATGGCATCGTTCCTCGACCTACCCGACAGAATCTCGATCTGATGCTGATTCAGCTCGCGCAGCCTTTTCGGTGTGAGCTTCTGTTCTTCGAAAAACCGAAACACTGCCGTCGCGCGATAGTGGCTCGTGAAGTCATAGGTCGCGCCGGCGAACCGCGCCGGTCCCGGTCCATACGACACGCGACTCCCGGCCGGTGAACGGCTGAGATCTGTGAACTCGCTGAACCAACCCGTCACGACCGGCCGCAGGTCGGTGTCCTGAGGGAATCGCAGGAAGGCATTGCCAGGGCCGAGTTGGCAGTACTTGTACCCGCCTCCCACCACGTACGCACGCTGCAGCCCCTCTTCTACTAAGGAGAACGGCACGACGTTGAGTGCGTGATACGCATCCACCAGCAGCTCAGCGCCTACCCGTTCGCACGCCTCCTGGACGGCCCGCAGATTCGGAACGATGTGCGCATTTTCATAGAGCACGGAGGAAACCATCACCGCGGCTGTGCCGTCGTCCACCGAAATCGCCAGCCGCTCGGCCAACGTTGCGGCCGGCATCGCAGGAACTCTGATGATCTCGATGCCTTCTTCTGCTAATCGATCCAGCTGGCGCCGAATGGTGTGGAATTCGCCATCGGTTGTGACGAGGTGCGGGCGCTTCCGCAGCGGCAGGGCCGAGAGGAACCGGACGACCAGCTCGTGGGTGTTCGCCGCGAGCGCGATCCGCTCGGGTGTGTCGTCCAGCAGTCGCGCAAAGCCGCGCCGGACCTCGTTCGCTTTCTGAAACGCCAGATCCCACACGTCATCGACGTGCTCGGCGGTGTCCAACCAGGCTTGCTGTTGTGCCTCAAACGCAACATCGGGCCACGCTTGATGAGAGTGGCCGGTGAGGAGAATGCGCTCGGTGACACGGAAACGGCTGTAGTGCTTGGCGAGCTCTTCGGGGTTGATCACAACTCTGATCGAATCGCCCAGAGATCCGGAAAGGCGGGTTGGTTGAGCGTTTTCATTAGATACTCGGCACCCGATGAACCGCCCGTTCCAGCCTTCGTCCCAATCGTGCGCTGAACCATCTTCACGTGCCGGTACCGCCACTCCATGAAGCCTTCGTCGAGGTCCACCAGCCGTTCGGCAATCGACGCCACCAGAGGATTCTTGCGATACACGTCGATCAGGATCTTCTGCACCTCAGGTGATGGCTCGAGCGGCACCGTCACGTCTCGCCCGAGCTGATCCTGCGGCACCGTGTAGCCGTTGGCACTGAGATAATGAAGGAAGGCATCCCACAGCGTCGGCTGCGCAAAGCGGTCCTCGACAACCTTCCGCTGCGGGCTGCCCGCGGGATACCGCTCGAACGACGGGCGACCCTTCTTGCCGAGCACGAACTCGATCGCGCGAAACTGATGCGACTGAAAGCCGCTTCCCGATTCGAGTCGGTCACGGAACGTGAGAAAGTTGAGCGGTGTGATCGTCTCGAGCACGTCGATCTGGGCGACCAGCGTCTTGAGGATGGTGAGGATGCGCTTCAACGTCGCACCCGCCAGCGGCGTGTCGTTGGCGCGCAGCAGCTTCTGGAGGTAGTCGAGCTCGTGCAGCACCTCCTTGAACCACAGCTCGTAGATCTGGTGGATGACCACGAACAATGTCTCATCATGTTCGAGAGCACCCGGACGGGGCTCCTGGAGAGAGAGGAGCTCGTCGAGTTTCAGGTAGCTGGAATACGTAACGGTCATGTGTCCTTTTGGGAGAAGGGAGATGGGAGATGTACTCTTCGGTGCACCGTCACGTACATCTCCCCTTCTCCCATCTCCCGCTTTAGGATGGTCTCGGTTTGTACCGATTCAACGTTGCGTACGGATCTGGCCAGGGGAGCAAGTAGCCCTGCTCGTACGCCGCATGCCGGGTCCAGTATGGGTCCCACAGATGCGCTCGAGCCAGGACGCACAGATCCGCGCGCCCGGCCGCGAGGATCGTGTTCACGTCCTGATACGACGAGATATTACCGACCGCCATCGTCGCGATGCCGACTTCGTGGCGGATCCGGTCCGCGAACGGCGTCTGGAACTGGCGGCCGTACTGCGGCTGGGCCTCGGCGACCGTCTGTCCCGCCGAAACGTCCGTGATGTCGCAGTCGTGCGCCTTGAGCAGGCGCGCCACCTCGACGGCATCCGACGGCTGCATCCCACCCGGTGCCCAGTCGACAGCCGAGATCCGCACCGACATCGGCTTGTGGGCCGGCCATTCCGCGCGCACCGCATCGAACACCTCGAGCGGAAAGCGCATGCGGTTCTCGAGTGAGCCGCCGTAGGTGTCCGTGCGCTTGTTCGTCAGTGGCGAAATGAAGCTCGCGAGCAGATACCCGTGCGCCATATGCAGCTCGAGCAAATCAAACCCTGCCTGCTCCGACAGCTCGGCCGCGCGCACGAAGTCTTGCTTCACTTCGTTCATGTCGGCGCGCGTCATCTCTTTGGGCACTTGGGAATGAGGGAAGTAGGGAAGGGGCGAGGCGGAAATGATCGGCCAATTCCCGTCGGGCAGCGGCTCGTCCATCCCCTCCCACATCCGCTGGGTCGAGCCTTTGCGGCCCGCGTGACCCAGCTGCATCGCGATCTTCGCGCCGCTGTTCGCGTGCACGAAGTCCACGATTCGCTTCCATGCCGTCGCGTGCTCCGGCTTATACATCCCGGTGCATCCGGGTGAGATCCGACCGTCTTGGGACACATCCGTCATTTCGACGAACACGAGCCCCGCGCCGCCAATCGCGCGACTGCCGATGTGTACCAGATGCCATTCGTCGGGCATGCCGTCTTCGGAGCTGTATTGACACATCGGTGAGACGACGACGCGGTTGCTTAGAAGCATCTCGCGCAGCTTAAGCGGCGTAAACATGGGCGGCGGAGCGTGCGGCGTGGGGCGCGCGGCGCAGGCTTGCTTGTAGGCCAGATCGGCATACCAGGCGTCGACTTGCTCAACGAAGTTGGGATCGCGGACCTTCAGGTTGTCGTGGGTAATTCTGAGACTACGCGTCAGTAGGTTGAACGCGAACTGGAGCGGTTCGAGGTCCATGTAGCGCTCGGTGTCCTCGAACCACTGCAAGCTCACCTGCGCGGCGCGCTGTAACGACTCGACCGCGGGCCGGCGCTCTGCTTCATAGGCGGCAAGGGCGGCAGGGACGCCAAGCTCGCGCTGCAGGGCTCCAGCGAGTGCGATCGCGTCCTCGATCGCAAGCTTCGTCCCCGATCCAACCGAGAAATGCGCCGTGTGCGCGGCGTCTCCCACCAGCACGATGTTGTCATGCGACCACGTGGCGTTCTTGATCGTGGTGAAATTGCGCCACAGCGAGCGGTTCTTGAGCAGGCGGTGGCCCTCCAATTCCTTCTTGAACAGCGCCTCACAGAACGCGACGGTCTGATCCTCGCTCGCCCGATCCATCCCGGCGCTCCGCCACGTGGCCTCCGTGGCTTCGACGATGAATGTCGAATGGCCCGGCTCGTACTGATACGCGTGCACGCGCCACAAGCCGTGCGTGTCGCGCTTGAAGTAGAACGTGAAAGCGGGGAAGGGACGTGTCGTGCCAAGCCAGACGAAACGGTTGGGCCGCTCGTCCATGCTCGGCTTGAAGTGCTCAGCGTAGCGTGAGCGCACCGTGCTGTTGAACCCGTCGGCACCGACGATCAGATCGGCGTCGACGTACACCGAGGGATCGGTCACCTCGGTACCGACCTCGATGCACACCCCCAACTCACGACTCCTGTCTCCTAGCACCTTAAGCAGCTTCCGCCGCGACACGCCGCTGAATCCGTGACCACCCGAGCGGATGACCCCGGCGTGGTAATGGACGCTGATGTCGTCCCAGTGAAAGAACTCGTGCGCCAGCGCGTCGTAGGTCTCAGGATCGGCCGCCGCGAGATTGTTCTGCGTCGCGTCCGAGAACACCACGCCGAATCCGAATGTGTCGTCGAGCCGATTGCGCTCGAGGATCGTGATTTCGTGCGAGGGGTCCGCCTGCTTCATGAGGATGCCGAAGTAGAGCGCCGCCGGGCCACCGCCGACCGCGACGATCTTCATTTGAGGAGCTGCCCTGCGATGATCAGATGCTGGATCTCCGTGGTTCCTTCATAGATGCGCAGCGCGCGGACCGATCGGTACAGCCGATCGACCGGATGATCGGCGAGCACTCCCCGACCACCGAGGATCTGAACGGCGTCGTCCACAATGCGCTGCGCCGCTTCTGTGGCGTAGGCCTTCGCCATCGCGGCCTCGAGCGTGACGCGCGGCGCGCCCTGATCCTTTTCCCATGCTGCGCGGTACACGAGCAGCCGCGCGGCCGTCAGCTCCGTGGCCATGCGCGCGAGCTTTTCCTGGATCAGCTGGAAATCGGCGATGGGCTTGCCGAACTGCCGGCGAGATTTCGCATGCGCCAGCGCCTCCGTGAGCGCGCGGCCGGCCATGCCGCAGGCGGCCGCGCCCACGGTCGCCCGCACACGGTCGAGCGTGGCGAGTCCCAGCTTGAACCCTTCGCCCCCCCCCTTGCCATCGGCATCGAGCCGGCATTCGCCGGGGATGCGCGCCTGCTGGAACGCGATCTCGCCGAGGGGATGTGGTGACGAGAGCACGAGCGGCCGCACGAATCTCAGTCCTGGCGTGTCGGCCGGCACGACGAAACAGCCAATCCCTTTGTCTTTCCTTGTGCGATCGGTGGTGGCGAAGACCGTGTAGAAGTCGGCGATGCCGGCGTTCGAGATAAACGTCTTCGTGCCCGACAGGACGTATCCCCCCCCGTCGCCGTCCCGCTCCGCCGTGGCACCCAGCGCCGCCGCATCAGACCCGGCTTCCGGTTCGGTCATTGCGAACGACGCCATCGCGCGGCCCTCAATGGCCGCATCGAGCCAGCGCTTGCGCATGGCGTCATTGCCGGACAGCAGGATCGGCACCACGCCGAGCGCCTGGAGCGCGAAGACGGCATCAGCCAGTGGCGACGCGGCCGCGAGCGCCTCACGCACCACGCAGCAGGCGCGCCAGTCCTGATCGCGGATCGGCTCGAACCAGCGCGCGCTGCCAAGCATGGCCAGCAGCTCGCGCGCCTGCGCGCGCGCCGCCGTGTCGTCCGCGGGCTCGGCGAGCGGCGCGAGCACACGCGTCGCGAACTCGCCGACTCGCGCCGCGAGCGTCACGTGGCGCTCGTCGAGGAATGCGCGGACCGATGCCGTGTCGATCATCAGATGAACTTGGGATTGCGCTTGGCGCGAAATGCTTCGTGGGCTTCCTTGAAGTTGGGACCCAGCATCAGCTGGGCCTGCACTTCGGCTTCATACGCGAGCGCGGCCTCGAAATCGAGCGTGGCTTCGGCCTCGAGCGCCTGTTTGGTGACGCCCAGGGCCGCGGCAGGACCGCGGGCGAGCTGTTCCGCGATTGCACGGGCTAGGGCCATCACCTGGTCTTGCGGCACGACCCGATTGTAGAGACCGATCTCGTGCGCGCGTTTGGCGTCCATGAATTCGCCCGTCAACAGCATTTCCGTGGCGTGGCTGTAGCCGACGAGCCGGGGCAGCAGCCAGGCCGCGCCCATGTCCGCGCCCGACAGGCCCACCTTCGTGAACAAGAACGCGATCTTCGCCGACTCGGCCGCGACGCGAATGTCACAAGCCGTCGCGATCACGGCACCCGCACCGGCCACGGTGCCGTTCAAGGCACCCACGATCGGCCGGCGGCAGCGCCGCATCGCGAGGATCAAGTCGCACGTGAGTTTCGTGAATTCCTGCAGGGTCTTCAGGTCCCGGCCGAGCAGCGCGCCGATGATGTCTTCGACGTCGCCGCCCGAGCAGAAAGCGCGGCCGGCGCCGGTGATGATGATCGCCCGGACACCGGAATCAGTGTCGAGCGCGCGAAAGGTATCGCGGAGCTCTTTGTAGACCTCGAATGTCAGTGCATTGAGCCGCTCGGGACGATTCAACGTGATCGTTGCCACCTGCGTGTTTGCGTCTACCTGATAGCCGATAGCCGATAGCCGATAGCTCATAGAACCGCCACCGCTTCAATTTCCACCAACGCTTTAGAGTCCATTAGCGATTTCACTTCCACGACCGCCATGGCGCAGTAGTGCCGGCCCATGTGCTTGCGGTGCACCTCACCGAGGGGCGTGAGGTTCGCGAGATAGGCGGGACGGTCCGTGACGTAGACCACCAGGCGACCGACACTCTCCGGTTTTCCGCCCGCGCTGCGCACGACGTCCATGACCCGGCCGAGCGCGCCGTCCCACTGCGCGACGAAATCGCCCACCGGCACGATCTGGCCGGCGACGAACAGAATCCTGCCGCCCTGCTCGGCGAGCATGCCGTGATTCCAGCCGCTGGGCCGGCCGCCGAATGCTTCAGGATTGATGATCTCGAATGCCATGGCTCTCCTAGCCTGCAAGTGTGACGGCAGCTCCGTTGGACCGTTCGCCGTTTGGATCGCACAGGTCCAGAACAGCGCGTGCGACCTCATCCACGGTGACCAGCCGTTCCTGGCCCGCCGACGCGAGCATCGCGCGCAGCGCCTCGTCGGGTTTCTTCCCGGTTTTTGCCACCACGCGCGCCACCGATTCCTTCGTCATTTCGGTATCAACGAAGGCCGGGCAGACCGCATTGCACGTGACTCCTGTCCCCTCGAGCTCGGCAGCGACGCTGCGGGTCAGTCCGATCACGGCATGCTTCGCGGCGGCGTACGCGGAGATGTAGCGCGCCCCGTCGAGTCCGGCGACCGACGCGATATTCACGACCGAGCCTTGCTTGCGCAGCAGCATTGCAGGCAGGAACGCCTGCGTACACAGAAACGTACCCGTCGCGTTCACCGACAGCACGCGGTTCCAGTCTTCGAGTGTCGTCTTGGCGAGCGGCGCGCTGTGGGCCGCGCCGGCATTGTTGATCAAAATGTCGACTACCCCCGCCCGACGTCCCGCAGCTATCGCCAGATTGTGTACGCTGGCCGCGTCGGTCACGTCACAGGGGATCGCCCAGGCCTTGCCGCCGGCTTTGACGATCTCCTTGGCGAGGCGCTCGATCCGATCGGTACTGCGAGCCGCGACGACGATCGCGGCCCCTTCAGCGGCCAACGCTCGCGCCACCGCCGCGCCGATGCCCCCCCCCTGGCTGGCGCCGGTGACCACGGCGACGGAGCCGGCGAATCTCACGCCAATTCCTCCATGACCGCCTCTTCCAGAATGCCACCCAACGCATCCACGAGCTTCGAGCCTTCCTTCGCGTTGGCGGCCGCGGGATCGCCGAAGTAGGCGCGCGGCCCGCCCGCCTCTTCGAACGTGCGCTTGCCCGCCTTGATCGCGTCCGACAGTGAACGGGGATTGGGCGGTAACGTACGGCGAATCTTGTCTCGCACGCCGCTCGGATGCTCGCGCAGCACGATCGAGCTTTCAAACTCGCCCGCGTGACAGGCGCCGCTCTTGAACTCCGCGCCGAGCCGAGAGCCCCAGGGACGGCGCGTCAGATCGGGGAAGATGATCGGGAGGAGCCGGTCGGCTTTGGCGAGTTTGACCGCTTCGTGCAGCGCCGTGAGGTGCTCGGGGTCGAGATGCGCGTTGGCGATCGCCAGCAGCCGGAATCCCTGGCTGGAGAGGCTGCGCGCCAGGTCGACGATGAGTGCCGTGACGGTGCTGCCAGAGATCGACAATGTGCCGTGGAACGTCGCCGCGAACCCCGCCGCGGTGTACGCCAGTCCCGGGAGGATGAGCACCGGGTGCCGTGCGGCGAGCCGCCGGGCGCCGGCCCGTGCCATGGCGGCTGCAATCACGACGTCGGTGGCGAGCGGCAGATGCGGCCCATGGGCCTCTATCGCGCCGACCGGCAGCACGACAATCGTGCGTGCCCGGTCGAGATCGCGGACCTCTTCCCAGGTCAGTTGCGCCAGTTCATGAACCGGCATCAGTTACCGTATGAGCTTTCCTGAACAATTGAACATCGCGGACTGGCTCCTCGATGCGCGCGTGCGTGAGGGAAGGGGGGACCGGCCGGCGCTGCTGACCGACCAGGGCACGCTCACCTACCGCGAGGTGCAGGCGCTCGCCAACCGTTTCGGTCATCTGCTCGAACATGCCGGCGTGGAGCCGGAACAGCGCGTGATCATCGCGCTGCCCGACGGGCCGGAGTTCGTGGCGGCGCTGTTCGGCACACTCAAAGTTGGCGCGGTCGTGGTGATGGTCAACCCGCAATTGACCGTCGATGCGATCGAGTACTTCTATACGTACACCCGCGCCAGCGTGGCCCTGGTGCACCGCCATACGGCGCCTGCGTTTCAGGCGGCCCGCAGCGCGGCCGGGGTGCACCTCAAGCAGGTCATCGTGATCGGCGAGTCCGGGACCACGCGGGCAATCGAGGGTGCCTCACCCGAGCTCCAGACCTTCCCCAGTCATCGCGACGACGCCGCCATCTGGCTGTTCTCCGGCGGGACGACCGGGAAACCCAAAGCCGTCGTTCAGAGTCACGCCTCGTTTGCGAACACGACGCTGTGCTACGGGCAGAAGGTGCTCGGGATGACTGAGCGCGACATCACACTCGCCGTCCCCAAGCTGTTTTTCGGGTATGCGACTGGATCGAATCTGTTCTTCCCGTTCTCGGTGGGCGCGCGCGTCGCCCTCTTTCCCGAAAAGAGCACGGCGGAGACGCTGTTCGAGAAGATCCGGAAGTTTCGGCCCACCGTCCTCGTGAATGTGCCGACGATGGTGAGCCAGATGGTGTCGCATCCCGATGCGGCGCAGCAGGACCTCTCGTCGATTCGGGTCGCCACGTCCGCCGGTGAGGCGCTCCCCGTCGAGCTGTATGAGCGCTGGAGGAAGACGTTTGACGTCGAGCTGCTCGACGGCCTCGGCACGGCAGAGATGTGGCACATCTTCATTAGTAACCGTCACGGGGCGGTGAAGCCGGGCACCCTCGGCACCGTCGTACCCGGATTCGAAGTGAAGGTGTGCGACGACGAAGGGCGCGCGCTCCCCGACGGCGAAGTGGGCATGCTGTGGGTGAGCGGAAACTCGCGCGCGATTGGGTACTGGCAGCAGATGGAGAAGACGCGCGCGGCGTTTCGCGGCGAATGGTACGTCTCGGGCGATCTCATCCGGCGCGACAAGGACGGTTACTTCACCTACTGCGGCCGGGCGGATGAGCTACTCAAGGTTGGCGGGAAGTGGCTCGCCCCGCAGGAAGTGGAGGGTTGTCTCTTGCAGCATCCCCTCGTGAAGGAGGTTGCGGTCGTCGGGATCGAGGATGCGAGCGGCCTGACGAAGCCTCACGCGTTCGTGGTCGCCACGGAGCAGCGTCCCGGACTGGCGGAGGAGCTGCAGGCGTTCGCGCGCGAACGGCTCGAGCCCTACAAGGCTCCCCGCACGGTCAAGTTTCTGGACGTGCTCCCCCGCACGCACCTCGGCAAAGTGGACCGTGGAAAGCTCCGTCACGCCTGATTAGCTTGTCCTCGGCGCCTAGGCGTCTAGGCGTCTAGGCGTCTGTGCGTCTAGGCGTCTAGTCTTTTGGACGGGTGGCCGAGTGGCTGAAGGCGCACGCTTGGAAAGCGTGTTAACGGGCAACCGTTACGTGGGTTCGAATCCCACCCTGTCCGTAATCAAGCAAGACGTCTAGACGGTTAGACGTCTAGCGGGTACTAGCGGCTGGCTGTAGGAGGGCATGCCTTTCCTAGACGTCTGAACGTCTCGGCGTCTCGGCGTCTAGCCTGTCCGGACAGGTGGGTGAGCGGTTGAAACCGCCGGTCTCGAAAACCGGTATGCCCGCAAGGGTATCGAGGGTTCGAATCCCTCCCTGTCCGTCCCCTCATGGGAATCTGGAATAGCACGCTGGTGTACGTCGGCGCGCGCACGCTGCTCGCCGGAGCCATGATCGCGCTCCTGCTGCGCCGGCGCGTTGGCGCCGCCTATGCCGGCGGCCAGATCGTCTCCGATCTCTCCTGCGGCGCGTTTCTCCTGGCGTACGTCAATCCCGACATTCGTGACGACGTCGGCTGGCTGGTGGTGCCGCTGATCTTGTTCGTGCTCTACTGGGAAGCCACGCGCTTCCTCGAGAACCGGCGTGCCAGTGCCGAGCGTGAAGCGGACGACTCCTGGTTCGACAACCTCCTGAGCATCTACGGCAGCATCTGGGCCTTCGCCTTCGTCATGCCGGCGGTGCTCGCGGGCGGCTTTCTCGTCTTCGACTTGCTGGCGCCGCGTCAGTGGCCGTTCCCGAATCCGAGGCCCGGACTCGTGTGCGCGCCACGCCGGCTGCATCCTGGTGCAGAACTGACCTTGCGAATGAGTGTGCCCCATGGAACCCAGCTCACGGTGTTCACTCCGGAGGGGCGCTCTGTCGTGCTCATCCCCTATGGCACGAAGGCGTTCCGGGACGTCGAGACGTTCACGCTTGCGATGGACACGCTGCCGCACGTGTTTTCGGATTCCGGTGTCTATACACTCACGGTGAGCTCTGAGGGAGAACTGACGGCGTCCGAGATGTGTCGTGTGCGCCGTCTCTAGCACTTCCGGCGCTCCCGGGCAGGCTGCAATATGGCGGCTATGCCCACGCTCCTCAGTGTCGTCGCGCCGCTGTTTCTGCTGCAATCGGTTCAGTACCGCTCACCCGCGGGCGTGGAGTATCGCGCGCAGCGCGATACCGGCGCGATTGCGCGTGCCGAGAGCACGCTCGCGGCTGATCCGCGCAACGTAGACCGCATCATCGCACTCGGCGTCGCCCAGTCCGGGGTGCGCCAGTATCGCGAAGCCATCACCACGTTCACCCGGGGCCTCGCGATCGCCCCCACGAATGCCGTGCTGTTCCGCTGGCGCGGCCACCGCTATCTATCCACGCGCCAGTTCGACCTCGCGCTCGCCGATCTCACGCGCGGCGCCCAGCTCGACAGCACGATGTACGGGATTTGGTATCACCTCGGCATCGTGAAGTTCGTGCGCCGCGACTTTGCCGGTGCCGTGGACGCGTTTTCGCGTGCGCTGCCGATCGCGCCCGACTCCGGCGAGCGCGCCGGCTCGACCGATTGGCTGTGGATGTCCCTGTCGCGCGCCGGGCGTCCGGCCGACGCACAGGCATTGCTGGACCGCAAACCCGATGTGACGCCGGGTGGAAACGCCTACGATCAGCGCCTGCGGCTGTATCGAGGGCAGGTCTCTCCCGACTCCGTGTTCACGCCCGCCGATACCAGCGACATCGCCGTCGCCACGTTGAGCTATGGCATCGGCAACTGGTACCTGGTGCGCGGCGACACCGTCCAGGCACGTAAGTGGTTTGAGCGGTCTATTGCGTCGGGAGGCTGGCCGGCATTTGGATTCATCGTTTCCGAAATCGAACTGCGCAAACGTTGACCGCCAACGAATTTCGCCGCCTCGCGCTGAGTTTCCCGGACGCGATCGAAGCGGCGCACATGGGACACCCCGATTTCCGGGTGAGTGGCAAGATCTTCGCGACGCTCGGTTACCCGCGCGCCGGGTTCGGGGTCGTGATGTTGTCGCCCGAGCAGCAGGAGCTGTTTGTGCGCACGGAGCCCAAGACGTTTACACCGGTCCCCGGCGGTTGGGGCCGGCAGGGCGCTACGCGGGTGACGTTACGAACGGCCAAAAGGTCGGCGTTGCGGGAAGCGTTGAAAGTGGCGTGGAGTAATCGCGCACGTCGCCCATAACCACATGACCAGTCCAAAAGGCACACCCCGCGGATTGGATGGGGTCGTTGCAGCCCAGACGCGCCTGAGCCACGTCGACGGCCAGGCGGGAAAGCTCATCATCGGTGGCTACGAGCTCAGTGAGCTCGCGGGGCGCATCAGCTTCGAGGGAGCGGCCCATCTGCTGTGGCGCGGAAGGCTGCCGACACCGGATGAACTGACGAGCCTGCGGCGTGAGATCGCCGGATTGCGCGCGCTCCCGGACGAAGCGATGCAAGTTGTTCAGGCGGCCGCGCAGACGCCGCCGATCGACGCGCTCCGCATGGCGTGCGCGACGCTGTCGCTCGATCTCCACAATCCCGACGGCATCACCCCCGAGGACGATCTCCAGGCGGCGAAGCGGCTGACCGCGCGCTTTCCGACGATCGTCGCCGCGCACGCCCGGGTCGTCGCGGGGAAGCAGCCGATCGCGCCGCGGGCCGACCTGACGCACGCCGCCAACTTCCTCTATATGGTCCACGGCAAGGAACCTGACCCGATCGCCGCTCGGGCGATCGACACCTATTGGGTCACCGTCATCGACCACGGGATGAATGCGTCCACGTTCGCGGCGCGGGTCATCGCCAGCACGCGCTCCGACATGGTGAGCGCGGTGACGGGGGCGATTGGAGCGCTCAAGGGGCCGCTGCACGGAGGCGCGCCCGGCCCGGTGCTCGAGATGCTGAAGGACATCGAGTCGGCCGATCGGGCCGAGCAGTGGGTGCGCAACGAGCTCGCCGCCGGCCGGCGGATCATGGGTTTCGGGCACCGGGTCTACAAAGTGCGCGATCCCCGCGCCGACGTGCTCAGCAAGGCCGCCGATGCGATGAGCGGCGCCGCGCTCCAGGATCGCAAGCTGTTCGATCTTGCGCGCTCAGTGGAGCAGACGGTGCTGAGAATCCTCGAGGAAGTAAAACCGGGTCGCAACCTGCGGACCAACGTCGAGTTCTTCACGGCGCTCGTGCTGCAGGCGCTGGGTCTTGATCCGCGTTCGTTCGTGGCGACGTTTGCGTGTGGCCGTGTGGCCGGTTGGTGCGCCCACGTCATCGAACAACATGCGGAAGACCATCTGATTCGGCCGCAGTCGGAGTACGTGGGGCCCAGGAACCTGAAGGTCGATTGACGCACCGAGTGCTGATCGCCTCGGAGCTGAAGAACCTCCTCGAGCCGTCGGAGTTGGCAGGTCTGGACATCACGTGGCTCGCCGCGGCCGAGCCGACTCCCAAGGGTGATTACGCCGCCATCGTCCCCCTGCTGTCGCGCTGGGTCGGCGGCACCGAGCTCAAGAATCTCCCCAACCTGCGCATCGTCGCGAACGTCGCCGTCGGTTACAACAACGTGGACGTCGTCGCGGCCGAAATGCGCGGTGTGATGGTGACCAACACACCCGGGGTGCTGACAGACGCGACGGCGGATCTCACCTGGGCGCTCATTCTCGCCACGGCGCGCCGCCTGGTCGAAGGGGTCGATCTCGTCCGCAGCGGGACGTGGACCGGCTGGCATCCCGAGCAGCTGCTTGGTCTCGAGTTGCGCGGTCACACGTTGGGCCTGCTCGGCGCCGGCAGGATTGGGCAGGCGGTCGGCCGGCGCGCGCCGGCATTCGGATTGCGGATTCTCTACACGGCGCGGAGCGCGAAACCCGATTTCGAGCGCGACGCGGGCGCCACCCGCGTGGACCTGAGCCGCCTGCTCCGTGAAAGCGACATCGTGAGCCTGCACGTTCCGGCATCGCCAGAGACCAAAGGCATCATCAATGCGGAAACGCTGGCGCGCATGAAGCCGGGAGCCATGCTCATCAATACCGCCCGAGGCGATCTGGTGCGCGAGGAGGCGCTGGCGCACGCGCTGGAGTCGGGGCACCTGGGAGCGGCCGGACTCGATGTGTACACGGACGAGCCCGCGATCCATCCCCGGCTCTTGGCCGCGCCTCGCACCGTGCTGGTGCCGCATATCGGCAGCGCGACCGAGGAGACGCGCCGCAGGATGGCGACGATTGCGATCGCCAACGTGCAAAGCGTCCTGGGCGGAAAGCCCCCTTTGACCCCTGTCTACGGGTAGGTAGCTTTTAGCCCCGAGATGCCTCGGCCAAAAGCAGAAGAGCGAACCACACTCCTTGACGCCCGCGCGATGTCGCGGGCGTTGCAGCGTATGGCAGTGGAGATCCTCGAGCTCGCCCACGGCACCGACGATCTGGTCCTGATCGGCATCCAGCGACGCGGCGTCGAGCTGGCCGAGCGCATCGCCAGGCTCATAGAAAGGGATGAGAGCGTCGACGTGCCGCGCGGCGCGCTCGACATCACGCTGTATCGAGACGACCTGGGAACCGTCGGGCCGAACCCCGTGATCGGCGAAACCCGCCTCCCGGGCGATCTCACCGGCAAACACGCGGTCATCGTGGACGACGTGCTTTACACGGGCCGCACCGTTCGCGCGGCGCTCGACGAGTTGGCCGACTTCGGGCGGCCGAAACGCATTTCATTGGCCGTCCTGGTCGATCGCGGGGGTCGCGAGCTCCCGATTCAAGCCGATGTCGTCGGAACAGCGGTCAAGACGAGCGCTGACGACCGCGTGGAAGTGCAGGTCGAGGAGCTGGACGGCCACGACCAGGTGGACATCGTTCGATGACGTCCAGCCTCGGCAAAGACCTCACCGGGCTCGAGCACATGACGCCGGAACAGATCCGGCTCATTCTCGACACCGCCGAGCCGTTCAAGGAAGTCTCCGAGCGGCCCATCAAGAAGGTCCCCGCGCTGCGCGGCAAGACGATCGTCAATCTCTTCTTCGAAGCCTCGACGCGAACGCGCATCTCGTTTGAATTCGCTGAGAAGCGACTCTCGGCGGATACGGTGAACGTCGCCGCCAGCGGCTCGTCGGTGTCGAAAGGGGAGACGCTGGTCGATACGGCCAAGAACCTCGAGGCGATGCGCATCGACATGGTCGTGATCCGGCACCCCTCGTCGGGCGCGGCCGAGTTCCTCGGCAACCGGATTGCGTCGAATGTGATCAACGCCGGCGACGGCAAACACGAGCATCCCACCCAGGCGCTGCTCGATCTGCTGACGATTCGCGATAAGCACGGGAAGATCGAAGGCCTGAAGGTCTGTCTCGTCGGTGACGTCCTGCACTCGCGGGTCGCGCGCTCGAACATCTGGGGACTCAGCAAGCTCGGCGCCGAAGTCGCCGTGTGCGGGCCGTGGACCCTGATGCCGCGCGGCATCGAAGACCTCGGCGTGAAGGTGTTCAGCCGGATCGAAGAAGCGATCGAATGGGCGGACGTGCTCAACGTGCTGCGGCTGCAGCTCGAGCGCATGGAGAAGGGCTTTATCCCGAGCCTGCGCGAGTACTATCGCGTCTTCGGCGTCACGCCGGAGCGGCTCGAGCGGGCGCCGCGTGACATCACGATCATGCACCCGGGTCCGATGAACCGGGGCGTGGAGATCGATTCCCGTGTGGCCGATGGTCCGCACAGCATCATTCTCGAACAGGTCACCAACGGGGTCGCGGTACGGATGGCCGTGCTCTACCTCCTGGCCGGGGGACGGGCGGAGCTCGCCGACGCCGCCAAGCGGGGCGGGGGAGGAAGCGAATGACACGCTCCATCCTGCTGCAGGGCGGCCGCGTCATCGATCCGAGCCGCGATCTCGATGAAGCGGCCGACGTTCTGATCCAGGACGGCACGATCGCCGGCGTCGGGCGCGGGCTCTCGGCGCCCGACGGTGCCGACGTGCGCAACGTCAAAGGAAAAATCGTCACACCCGGTTTGATCGATCTGCACGTCCATTTGCGCGAGCCGGGCAACGAAGACGAAGAAACGGTCGCGAGCGGCGCGCGCGCGGCCGCGGCGGGCGGGTTCACCGCGATTTGCGCCATGCCGAACACCGACCCCGTGACCGACAACCAGGCGGCGGTCGGTTTCATCGTGCGTCAATCGAGCCGCGCCGCCGGCGCCCGCGTGTATCCGATCGGCGCGGTGTCGATCGGCCAGAAGGGCGAACGCCTCGCCGAGTTCGGCGAGATGGTGAGCGCCGGCGCCGTCGCCGTCTCGGATGACGGCAAACCGGTCGTGTCGAGCCACCTGATGCGCACCGCACTCGAGTACGCGCGCACGTTCAACATTCCGGTCGCGGACCACTGCGAAGATCCGACACTGGCGGCCGGCGGCGTGATGCACGAGGGGCTCGTCTCCACGCGTCTGGGACTGAAGGGCATTCCCTCGGCTGCCGAAGAGATCATGGTCGCGCGCGACGTGCTGCTGGCCGAGTTGACCGGTGGGCACGTGCATCTCTGCCACATGTCGGCGCGCGGGTCGGTGGCGATCATCCGCGAAGCCAAGGAGCGCGGCATCCGCGTGACGGCCGAAGTTACGCCGCACCATCTCACGCTGACCGATTACGCCTGCGAAGAGTACGACACGCATGCCAAGATGAATCCGCCGTTGCGTGAGGCGGCGGACGTCGCCGCGCTCCGCGGCGCGCTCAAGGACGGCGTGATCGACTGCATCGCCTCGGATCACGCGCCGCACGCGTACGATGAGAAAGAGGCCGCGTTCGACGACGCGCCTTTCGGCGTGGTGGGGCTCGAGACCGCGTTCGCGGTCGCGCACACCGAGCTGGTCTGCACCGGCGTGTTCACGCTGCCCGAGCTGATTCGCCGCATGAGCACCGAGCCCGCGCGCGCGTTCCATGTGGCCGGCGGGACGCTCGCGCCCGGATCGGTCGCCGACATCGCGGTGTTCGATCCCGCGGCCAAGTGGTCGGTGGACCCGGACACGTTCCATTCGAAGAGCCACAACACGCCGTTCGCCGGGCGCGCGTTGACGGGACGAGCGTTCCTCACCATTGTCGCGGGTAGCATCGTTCACGAGCAGACGGCTGGGCGATGAATCGCAGCACGGTGGCCCGGCGCATGGCGCTGTGCTGCCGGCAGCTGGCGGCGAGCGGGTTGATTGCCGGGCGGGACGGGAACCTGTCGGTGCGTATCGGGAAGGAACGCGCGCTCGTCACGCCGACCGGCTGCATCAAATCGCTCGTCAGCGCGCGTGACATGGTCGAAGTCGACTTTACAGGCCGCCCCCGGACGCGCGGCTCCCGCAAGCCTACCAGCGAGTTGGACTTACACCTGAGGATCCTCCGGCACCGGCCCGATGTGCAGGCCGTAGTGCACGCGCATCCCCCTACGGCAACAGGATTTGCCGTTGCGGGAGAGGCGATTCCGGGCAATTTGTTGCCGGAGCTTATTTTCGTGGTTGGACCGGTGCCCCTGGTGCCGTTTGGCAGGCCGGGGACGCCGGAGTTGGGAGACCGCGTCGTTCCATATCTCGAGGGAAACAACGCACTCCTGCTCGCGAATCACGGTGCGGTAACCATGGGTCGAACACTCGATGAGGCCTGGATCCGGATGGAAAGTCTGGAGCACTGCGCGAAGATCATCGCCGCCGCTCGCTCGATCGGGACGCCGCAGCCGCTGAGGCTGGATGGCTAAGAACCCCTCCAAGAGCGCGGCTGCGATTCAGCGGCTGCTCGAGGAGCGCCGCCAGTACGAGGCGTGGCTCGCGCGGATCACGGCGACGGCGGACTCTGCGCCGGAGCACGTGCGCACGCGCGTCCGTGCCGACTATGAGGCGCGGCTGAAGGCCGTCACGGAGGAGCTGAAGGCGCACGCGGAAGCGGCGCGCCAGCTGATCGCGCAGCGCAAGGAATCGCTGGTCGAGCTCCAGAAGAAAGAGAAAGCGGCTGCCGAGCGGCTGTCCGAGACCGAGCTGCGCCATGAGGTCGGCGAGTACGACGAATCGCAATGGACGCAGGTGCACAAGGATGCGCTGGCGGATCTCGGCGCCGTGCGCGATGAGCTGATGGATGTGGAGCGGGACATCACACGCCTCGAGGAGCTGGATGAGTTGGTGAAAGCGAAACCGACCCCCGCCTCCCGGCGTGTGGCTGATGAGCTAACGCTGTCGCCATCGCCGCCGCCAAAGTCCGGGAAGCGCAAGACGCCGATGGACGAGCTCGCGTTTCTCAAATCGGTGACGGAGGACGACAAGAATGCGCCGTCCCCGCGGCGTGCGAGCGGCGCGCAGTATCAGATCGACGATCCCGAAGACGCGACGCCGGTCGCGCCGCTGGACGAGAACGCGCCGGTCGAGAAAACCCTGAAGTGCCGGGAATGTGGAACGATGAACGTGGCGACGGAGTGGTACTGCGAAAACTGCGGCGCGGAGCTCGCCGCGTTGTAGCTACTTCGCCTTGTCCTTGAGCTTTTTGACGAGAGCCGCCAGGCGCGATTTCTGCCGGGCGGCGTTGTTTTTGTGGATGAGCCCTTTGCGCGCCGCCTGGTCGAGGACGCGAGCGGCGAGCGCATACGCGGCGCTCGCGGCGTCGGCGGTCGCGGCGGCGCGGACGTGCTTCAGTGCAGTGCGAAGCGATGAGCGTTGGGCTTTGTTGCGTACGGTGCGCGTGCGGGCTTGACGCATTGCTTTCTTGGCGGACTTGATCTTCGGCATGGCGCGGAAAGTAGAGGGTAAGTTGCGTGGGGTCAAGGCTCTACGTTATCTTAGGCCGTGTCGTTACCAGACATCTTGCTGCTCATTCCAGTGCTGCTTTTTTCCATCGTGGCGCACGAGTATGCGCACGGGGAGGCGGCCTATCGGCAGGGTGATACGACCGCCTACATGCTCGGGCGTCTGACGTTGAATCCCCTCAAACACATCGATCCATTTCTGACGATTGTGTTGCCCGTGCTCCTCATCTACATGGGCGGTCCTCCGTTCGGAGGCGCCAAGCCGGTGCCCGTGAATCCGCGCAATTACCGCCACTATGTCACGGGCGACATCATCGTCTCGCTGGCGGGGATCTTCACGAATCTCGTGCTGTTCGTCCTGTGCGCGATTGGGTTCGTCCTCGTCGGGCTCCTCGGTCAGGCAATCGGCGGGCTGTCCGGCGCCGTCGCGTTGCTGCAGCGCATGATGTTCATCGGCATGTGGGTGAACACGGGCCTCGCCTTCTTCAATCTCATTCCCATCCCCCCGCTGGACGGCAGCCACGTACTGAAACACATGCTTCCGCCAGCTGCCGGGTTGAAGTTTCGGCAGCTGTACGTCTTCGGAATTTTCCCGATTCTGCTCGTCGTGTGGCTTCTGCCGGGAGTCGTGGATGCTTTCATGTGGCCGGCCCGGACACTGATGCATGCGGCGATCGCCGTAGTCGGCGGTTTTGCGCTGCCGGGCTCGCTATGACGGTCCCCACCTTGAATCAGGGCGGGGGGGGCGGGGGGGGCTTCGTCGTCGAGCTGGAGAAGTTCTCCGGCCCGCTCGATCTGTTGCTGCATCTGATCAAGGAAGACGAAGTCGACATCACGGACCTGCCGATCGCCAAGATCGCGGATCAGTTCCTTTCCGTCATCCAGGACCTGGGTCTCAATCAGGCGGCCGACTACCTGGAAATGGCTGCGCGGCTGCTGCGCATCAAGGCGCAGATGCTGTTGCCGCGGCGCCTGGGTGACGACGAATGGGAGGACCCGCGCGCGGAGCTGGTGCGCCGGCTGCTCGAGTACCAGCAGATCCGCGAGTTGGTGGACTGGTTGGGTCGCGCCGCCGACGTGAAGGCTGAGCGCTTTGGGCGGGGCTACGAGGCGCCGCCCCCCGACGCGCCCCCGGCGCCGCTCCAGATCGATTTGAACGACCTGCTCGCGGCGGCCGAGCGCGTGATCGCGCTGATCCCGGAGCCGATGCTGCATCGCGTCGTGCCGCGCCCGCTCGACGTCGAGGGTGCCACGGCCCGCATTACCGCCCTGCTGGCCGAGCGCGAGGAATTCGGCTGGCTGGAGGTGGTGGGAAAACAGGCCACGATCGTGGACGTGCTGTCCGCCTTCATCGCGCTGCTCGAGCTCGCCAAGCGCAGCGCGGTCACCCTGTCGCAGCCCGAGCCGTTCGGGCCCATGGTCATCAAGCGTGCAACCCCTCACGAAGCTGCTTGAAGCGGCGCTGTTCGCCGCGTCGCGCCCGCTGACGCTCGAAGAGCTCGGCTCGCTCGACTCCACCGTCGCGGAAGAAGCCGTGTTGTCGGCGCTGACTGAGCTTCGTGCGACCTACGGCGAAGAGCATGGCGTCGAGCTGGTGGAGATCGCCGAGGGCTGGCAGTTCCTCACGCGCCGCGAGTACGCCGAAACGATCGAGCGCGCGCAGTTCGCGCTGCGTCCCCGCCGGCTCTCGCCCGCGGCGCTCGAGACGCTCGCGATCATCGCCTACCGCCAGCCGGTGGGTCGGCTCGAGGTCGACGAGATCCGCGGCGTCGATTCGGGTGCGGTGATGGACAAGCTGGTGGAGCGCGGGCTGATCGAAGTGGTCACGCGCGGGGAGGGGCTCGGCCGCCCGCTGCTGTACGGGACCACGCCCCCCTTCCTCGAGATTCTCGGGCTGAAAGATCTGGAGGACCTGCCGCGGCTCGAAGAGCTGTCGGTCGCCCTCCGCCGTCCCACCCCCGTCGAAGAAGAAGAATGACGCTGATGCGCCTGCAGCGCGCCCTGGCGCGCGCGGGCGTCGCGTCGCGCCGCAAAGCGGAAGATCTGATCCGTGGCGGCCGCGTGCGCGTCGATGGCGAGACCGCCACCATCGGGATGAGCGTCGATCTCGACAAGCAGAAGATCACGGTGGACGGCCGCGCCGTTCGCGCCGCGGAACGCACCACCTGGCTCGCTTTCAATAAGCCGCTCGGGTACGTCGTGAGCCGCTCCGATCCGGAGGGACGCCGCACGGTCTTCGGGCTCCTCCCCAAGGTGCCGGGCCTCACGTACGTTGGACGGCTGGACGTGATGACGTCCGGGCTGCTGCTCTTGACCACGGACGGCGCGGCGGCGCACCGGCTCATGCACCCGCGCTACGAAGTGCCGCGCACCTACTGGCTCGGCGTGCATGGTGCTGACGCGGGAGCGATCCGCGAGGCGCTGGCGCGACGGATCGTGATTGACGGACGAGCGGTCCGCGTCGTGGAGTCGAGCGTCCGGCCGGCAGCCGGGGGGCGGGGCGGGCGGGGCGGGCGGGGAAAGTCGGTTGAAATCGAATTGACCCTGGCTGAAGGCCGGCAACGGATCGTGCGACGCACGGCCGAGGCGCTGGGGCTCAAAGTCGAATGGTTGCACCGCGTGGCGTATGGGCCGGTGCGGCTCGGCAAACTCCCGGAAGGCAAGTGGCGCGAGCTCACCCGCGCCGAGATTGGAGCGATCGAGCGACTGCATGGAACTCGCTGAGAACGGATTGAAAACCAGGCGCCGATGATGGGGATCGATACTGGAGCAGTGGACCGCGCCCTCGGCCCGATCGGCACGACGTTCCGGCTGACGCGCATGTATCCCACGTCGCACCCCGCGGTGTTGGAGGCATTGCGCCAGCTGACCGGCGCGCTGCCCGCATTGGCCGCGCTCGGCACCGTCGAATGGAAAATCGGCGCCACGGGGTTGCATTGGCATGGCCAACATCTATTGCCGCGCAACACGCAGGTTGCCGAGCTGGCCGGGTTGTTGTTCGCGCGTGGCGTGCGTTCGATCCAAATCAATCCGGGAGCAACTCCGGAGCACTGGCTCGGCCTGTTTGGCGTGGCCGTCGGGAACGTCTCGCCCGACGACGCGGTCCTGGGCCGGATCACCGTGATGTTGGGGCGCCGCGCGAGCCAGCGTCTTTCGGCGGCGCGGGTATTGATGGAGACCGCGCCCGCAGCGCCGCCTGAGTCGCCGCCGCCTCCGCCGGCATCTGCTCCTCCGTTGCATCCCGTGGCTCCGTTGCAGTTACCGGCCGATGCCGTCGGCCCGGCGCGCCAGGGCGTGGTGTTCCGGCCGCAGGCCTTGCCGGCCGACGTCGAGGCACGCCGCGCCGTCACGGCGTTGCAGGCCGCGACGACGCCTGACGAGCAACGTGCGACCCTGGAACAGTTGCGCCGCATCACGCCCGAAGTGCTGGCACTGCGCGACATTGGCGCCATCGCCGAGCTCGTGGCGGGGCTCGATCGTTCGCTCGGCAAGATTCAAGACCCTGATATTCAGGAAGCGATTGGCGAAGCGGCCGCAGCGCTTGCGGACGAGGCTATCGTGGAGCGTATGGTGGCGCGGCTCGGCCAGCCGCGCGTGCCCGCCGCCGAACGAGCCCACTTGGTGCACGCGGTGGGAGCATTGGGGGCGGTGTCGGCAGGACTCGTCGTCGATGCCTACCTTCATGCGGCGCCGGAGCTGCGCGAGGCATATCGCGCGGCCATGCGGGAGGCTGGTGAGCGCACGATCGAGGTGTTGCGGGAGAGAGTCGCGAGCAAGGTTCCGGAGGTCGTGGCCGCGGCGGCGGAGTTCCTCGGGCTGAGCGGCGGTCCGGACGTGGCCGAGACGCTGATCGGGTTGACGCGCCACGGCGACGAGCGCGTTCGTGAAGCAGCGCTGCTCGGTCTGGCCGAGCTCGGCGGCCGCGAGATCGCGCGGCCCGCGATGCCGGCGCTGAAGGACGAGTCCGTTGTGGTGCGCGCGGCTGCGGCCCGTGCGATCGCGGCCGCGGGAGATGTCGGGGCGTCCACGGTGCTGATCCGGCGGCTGGAGCAGGAGAAAGACGAAGGGGTATTGGCTGCGTTGCTGGCAGCGATCGGCCATCTCGGCGCCAAAGAAGCGTTGGAAGTCCTCGCGAGGTTTGCCGAGCCGGGCGGCAAGCCGCGCCGGACGCCATTCCTTCGGGCGGCGGCGATCGAAGGGCTCGCGCGGCTCGATCGCGTCGAAGCGAAGGCGCTGTTGGAGCTCTACTCTCGTGACAAGGAGCCGACGGTGAAGCGGGCGGCCGAGGCATCGCTGCGATGACGACGAAGACAGCCAAGACCAGTGATGCGATCCTGACCCAGAGCATCACACGCGAGGTGGCCAAGCGCGTCGTGGGGCAGGAGCTCATGGTCGAGCGGCTGCTGATCGGCCTGCTCACCGGCGGCCACGTCCTGCTCGAAGGCGTGCCCGGCCTGGCCAAGACGCTCGCGGTGAAGACCGTGGCCGAGTGCCTTCGGATCAGCTTCTCGCGGATCCAGTTCACGCCCGATCTGCTCCCCGCCGACGTGATCGGCACGATGGTGTTCGATCAGCGCTCGCAGGAGTTCTATCCGAAGAAGGGGCCGCTGTTCGCCAACCTGGTGCTGGCCGACGAAATCAATCGCGCCCCCGCCAAGGTGCAGTCAGCGCTGCTCGAGGCGATGCAGGAAAAGCAGGTGACGATCGGCGGCGAGACGTTCTTTCTGGGCGAGCCGTTCCTCGTGCTCGCGACCCAGAATCCGATCGAGCACGAAGGGACGTACCCGCTGCCGGAAGCCCAGCTCGACCGCTTCATGCTCAAAGTGCGCGTGGGGTATCCGACGCGCGACGCCGAGAAAGAGATCGTCGGCCGCATGGCATCCGGCCGTCCCATCGAAATCCAGCGCATCGCCGAGGCCGAAGACATCCTCGCGGCTCGCAGCGCGATCGCCGAGCTCTTCATGGATCAGAAGGTCGTGGACTACATCGTCGACGCGGTGCGCGCGACGCGCGAGCCGCAGGCCGTGGGACTGCCGGAGCTGAAGCCGCTGATCGCGTTCGGTGCCTCCCCGCGCGCGTCGATCTTCCTGGCGCAGGCCGCTCGCGCGCACGCCTACCTGCGCGGCCGCGCGTTCGTCGTGCCCGAAGACGTCAAGGCGATGGCGTTCGACGTGCTGCGCCACCGCGTGCTGCTCACGTTCGAGGCGGAAGCGGAAGACATGACCGCCGATCAGGTTATCGCGCGGATCCTGGAGGCCGTGGGGGTGCCGTGATCACCCGGGACGTCCTCCGGCTGGTCAAGGGGATCGAGCTCCGGACGCGCAGCCTCGTCAATACGCTGTTCACAGGCGAATACCGCTCGGTGTTCCGCGGGCAGGGGATCGAGTTCGCCGAGGTGCGCGCCTACCAGCAGGGCGACGACTTCCGCGCGATCGATTGGAACGTCTCGGCCCGCATGGGCCATCCCTTCGTCAAGACATATATGGAAGAGCGGGAGATCACCCTCCTGCTCGTGGTGGACCAATCCGGCTCACTGCACTTCGGCCGTCCCTACACCAAGGCGGGGCTCGCCGTGGAAGTCGCGGCCGTGTTGGCGCTCGCGGCGGCGCGGCACAACGACCGGGTCGGCGCGCTCTTGTTCGCCGACAAGCCGGAGCTCATCGTCCGTCCGTCCAAAGGCCGCGCGCATGCGCTGCGCGTGATTCGTGATCTCGTGGCGTTCACGCCGCGCGGGAAGGGAACGAACCTGGCCGGCGCACTGGCCTACGCGACCAAGTTGCTGCGACATCGGGCCATCGTCGTGGTGCTCTCCGACTTCCGGGCCGAGGCCTGGGAAGAGCCGCTCGGGCAGCTCGCCGCGCGGAACGAAGTCGTGGCGATCACGGTGGACGACCCCCGAGAGTACGATCTGCCCGACGCCGGCTGGGTGGAGCTCGAGGACGCGGAGACGGGCCAACGCGTGCTCGTGGACACCAGTCATGCTCCGACGCGGACGCGGATTCGGGTTGCCGCCGAGCGCATGCAGCAGGAGCGGACGCGCAAGCTGGTGCAGGCAGGCGTCGATCGCGTGTCGCTGCTCACGACGGTGCCCTACGGGGTCCCGCTGCGCCGGGCGTTCGCCGAACGCGCGCGCCGGCTGAGCCGATGATCGCACTGCTCCTGGTTCCGCTCTTGCTCCAGACCGACGGTTGGAGTGCAACGCCCGAGCGCCCGACGGTAGGCGACACGATTCGGGTGGAGCGCACGATCGAGGCTCCGGCCGGGTGGCGGGTGCGCGCGGGCAAGTTGGATCAGTACGGCGAGGTCGAGCAGCTCGGCGAACCAAGCATCGTCGCCCGTCAGACTGGCTGGACCGTGCGCTATCTCATCGTCGGATGGAAGGCAGGCAGCGCGACCATCACGATGCCCTCGCTGTGGCGTCTTGGACCTGATGGCTCGAACGATTCGCTGTCGGGCGGAACCGTCACGCTGCGGATCGCCAGCGTCATTCCCGACACTGTCACCGCGCCCCAGCCGCAACCGTCCTTGGGTATTCTCCGCCTGGGCAGGGCGAGTGCCATTCCGGTGATCGTCGCGGTGGTATTTTCGGTCGGCCTGTTGTTCGGGCTCATCGCGTGGCGGCGCCGAGCCTCGCGCCGGGTCGCCGATGACTTGGCGCTCGCGAGGGACGCCGAGATCCCCGACCAACGCTGGCTGGCGGCCGGGGAGCCGAAAGCGGTAGCCGCGCGAGCGGCCCAGCGGCTGCGGCACGCGCTCGCGCGCGCGATTCCCGACGCGCACGAGGCGCTGAGCACGACTGAAGTGCTGGCGGCGGTCGAGCGGGCGCGCCCCGACGCGCCGCTCCGGGATCTGCGCGATCTATTGCAGGCCCTCGACCAGGTGGCGTTTGCAACGGCGCACGGCGTGGACGTCGCGCCGCTGGCCGCGCGAGCGCGCAAGCTCGCGCGGGAGCTCAGTCCCAACGGAGGGAGCGCGGGGAAATGACGTTCGCTCGGCCACTCCTGCTTCTGCTGCTCGTGGCGCTGCCGCTGTGGTGGTGGTGGCGCGCCAAGCGTCTCAACCGTCTGGCGGGCGCGACCATGAGTGACGTGCGGCCGGCCGCCGGTCCGGCGGAGCGGCTCTGGATCGCGCGTTTGCCCGTGTCGTTGCGGTCGCTGTGCCTGGCCGCGTGGATCATCGCTGCCGCAGGGCCGCGCCTGGGCTCGGCGCGCCAGGAACTGCGCAGCGAGGGCATTTCGATCGTGCTCGCGCTCGACATCTCGAGCAGCATGTTGGCAGAGGACTTTTCACCGGCGAACCGGCTCGACGTCGCGCGCCGCACCGCGATCGAGTTCGTACGAGCCCGGTCCTCGGATCGTATCGGCCTTGTCGCATTCGCCGGCCAGGCGCTCACGCAAGTGCCGATCACCACCGATTATGCGGTGCTGGAACAGGCGATCCGCAATCTGCGGATCGGCATCCTGGAAGACGGGACCGCCATCGGGACCGGGATAGCGACCGCGGCGAACCGGCTGCGGCGAGCTCCCGGGAAGAGCAAGGTGATGGTGCTGTTGACGGACGGCGAGAACAACAAGGGAACTGTGGACCCGCGCACAGCGGCGCAGGCCGCGTCGGCATTCGGGATCCGGATTTACACGATTGGGGTGGGGACGCAGGGCGAAGCGCCCGTCCCCACGGGACGGGGACCGCTGGGGCTCCGGTATGAGACGATGCCGGTCAAGATCGACGAGCAACTGCTGGGCGAAATCGCGCACATGAGCGGAGGCCGTTATTTCCGGGCCACCGACGCCGCCTCGCTCTCGAACATCTTCGGCGAGATCAACCGGCTCGAGAAGACGGCGGTTCAGCATCTCGTCTACCGCCGCTACGACGAGGCGTATCGCTTGCCGCTCGCGATCGGCCTGCTCGCCTTGGCTCTCGAAATCGTCGTGTCCGCCACCTTCGCCGTGCGCGTCCCATGATCACGTTCGACGCGCCGATCGTGTTCGCGCTGGCGCCCGTCGTCGGTGCCGCCGTGTGGGCCGCGGCGGTCTGGGCGCGTCGCTCGCGCATTCGCCGCGCGGCCGCCTGGTCGGAATCGACGGCGCGCATCGCACGCAGCGCCGGCAGGCTCGGCGCGCCCGCGCTCGGCCTCGCCGCGGGCCTCGCCGCGGTCGCATTGTCGGGCCCGCGCTGGGGCGAGGAGCGCATCGTCACGGAAACGCGCGGGCTCAATCTCGTGCTGGCAATCGACATCTCACGCTCGATGCTCGCCGAAGACGTCAAGCCGAGCCGCCTGCGTCGCTCGCTGCGCGAAGCGCGGCGGCTCGTTCAGGACCTGGACGGCGACCGGCTCGGCCTCGCAGCCTTTGCCGGGACGAGCTACATCCTGTCGCCGCTGTCGGTGGACGGCTCGGCAATCACGCTCTACCTCGACGCGCTCGATCCGGACATCGCTTCCGAGGGCGGCACGTCGATCGCAACGGCGATCGCCCAGGGAATCGACCTGCTGCACGCGAGTCCGGAGATCGCCGATCGCGTGCTCGTCCTGTTCACCGATGGTGAGGCGCACGACTCGTTGGAGCGATCGCTTGAAGAAGCGCGGCGACTCGCGGCGCTTGGCATTCATCTGATTCTCGTCGCGGAGGGCGGGCGCGAGCCAGCGCGAATTCCCGTGCGCGACGAGCGCGGCACTCTGGTTGCCTGGCAGCAGGATCTCGCCGGCAACTCGATCGAGACCACACGGCGCGATGACGTACTCGGCGCGATTGCCGATGCCGCCCAGGGAACGATCGTGGCCGCGGAGCTGCCGGATCAGGCCGGCGCTGTTCGCGACCTGGTCGCGTCGTACAAGCGCGCGACGGCGACCGAAAGCCGCACGCAGCGCGGGCGCCCGCGCGCCTGGATCCCGCTGCTCCTCGCAGGGCTCGTGCTCGCGACGCAGACGTTCACCAGAAAAACGGCGGCCCTGGTCGGTGTGTTGCTGTGCGTTGGTCTCCCCACCGGTTTGGCTGCGCAGGGAGGGGAGGCGGCGCAGCGCCCGCGCAGTGAAGCCGAGAAGCTGTGGGACAAAGGAGACGTACGCGGCGCGGCGGCCGCCTATCTGACCGCCCTCAAGGCGAATCAGGAGGACGACACGGCGTGGTACAACACGGGTACGGCAGCTCTGGCGGCCGGTGATCCCACGCTTGCGCGGGCGAGCCTCGGGCATGCCGCCGCCTCACTCGATCCCGATCTCCGATTCCGCGCGCTCTACAATCTCGGCTTGCTCGCGCTGCTCCAGGCGCGTGCCGACAGCGCCAACCGCGAAGCGCACCTCGCCGATGCCGAGCGTGCCTATCGCGAGGCGCTGTTGCTCAAACCGTTCCACATTCGCGCGAAGTGGAATCTCGAGCTCGTGAACCGGATGCGCGGCTCGGATGGCGCGAACAAACCCAATCCTCCCCCGCCGCCACAGCCCGGCGCCGGCGGAGGGGGAGGAGGCGGCGCGGGACAACCACCCCCACCGCCACCGCAGCCCAACTCCGGGGGCGGGATGAGCGAGTCGCAGGCTGATCAGGTGCTGCGGTCGATCGGCCAGGAGGAGCTGCGGACGCGCCGCGACCGGACGGGACGCACGCGCCGCGCGGCCGGCGCGGGAGTGAAGGACTGGTGATTCTCCCGCTGCTGACGGCAATCGCGCTCGTGCAGGGCGCGGAGGTGACTGCCAGCGTCGATCGCACCCGCCTGCGGGTTGGCGAAGCGCTGCAGCTCACGGTTCGCGCGCGCACCCGAACGGCGGATCCCGTCGAAATCATGTTGCCGCCGCTGACCGGATTTGCCGTTGTGGGCTCGCGCGACATGACGGAAGTCACGTTCAGTGGCGGAACAGGGTCGGTGCGCACGACCGTGCGCGAGCTGCAGCTCCGGGCGCAGCAACCTGGCGCGCTGTTGATCGGTCCCGTGCGCGCGCGCCAGGGCGCGAGTGTCGTGTCGACCGACCCGATTCTGATCACCGTGGACAGCGCCGCGAGTCGTGCCGCGCTGTCGTTGAGCCCGCTCGCGCGCGCGCTGCTCGAGAGCACACCGCCGCCCGTGTCGCAGCGCTCGGATCGCGTCGCGCTCACGATGTTGGTGCCCAGCGATACGGTATTCTCGGGTCAGCAGGTGGACGTGATTGCGGCCGCCTGGATTCCGCGCGAGTTGCGCGAGCGCATGCGACGGCCACCGCTGTTGACGCTCGTCACGCCCGAAGGTGTCTGGGCCTATCCCGCGACTACTTCGTCGAGTGGAGCCGCGCTCTCGCGCCAGATCGGCGGGCGCTGGATGGATTTGTTCGTCACGCATCAGGTCGTGTTCCCGCTTGTGCCGGGCCGCTTGATCATTCCGCCCGCGTCGGTCGAGTATGCACTCCCAGTCACCTTCTCGTTCTTCAGCCGGGAAGAGCGCTTCACGCTGCGGAGCGACTCGATCGCGATTGTGGTGCTGCCGCTGCCGGCCTCGGCCGCGAACCCCGGCACGAACGTCGTGGGACAGGGCCTGAGTCTCGAGCTCGGCGTGGATCCCGCATCGACCAGGGTCGGGGAGCCGATCGACGCGTCGCTGACGATTTCCGGCACGGGAAACGTGGCGTTGTGGCCTCCGCCGGAGCCCGGACTGCGGTGGCCGGCCGGCTTCCGTGTGTATCCCGCTCAAACGGAAGTCAAAGTGGCGCCCGACGCCGGCCGCATCGCCGGCAGCAAGACATTCCACTTTCTGGCCGTGCCCGATTCATCCGGCAATTTCGTCCTGCCGGAAGTGCGGTACCCGTACTTTGACCCGGAGGCGGGCCGCTACGTGATTGCGAGCGCCGGTCCGCGTGCCCTCGTCGTCGCGCCCGGAGCCGAGCCACGCGCAGCGCGTGTGCTGCCGCCGTTGATCGCGCCAGTCGGGGAGCTTCCCGCGGATCGTCTGACCGGCGGCTTCGGCTGGCAGGGATGGCTCGCCGTGCTGCTGATCCCTCCTCTACTCGCCGGATTGGTGCGCCGGCGCGCCCGCCATGGTCCGAGTCCCGAACCCCTAACCCCGAGCCCCCCAACGACCACACTCGGCCAACTGGAGCGCGAGTTCCTGGCGGTGCTGGCAAGCCACGTGTCAGACCCGGTCGCGCGCGATGGCGATGGACTCGCGCCGGCGCTCCGAGGTGCAGGCGTGGACAGCGCGGTCGCCGATCACGTGAGACGACTGCGCGACCGGTTGCGCGCCGCCCGGTACGGACCGCGGGGGCTGGGCGATGCGGCTGAGCTGGCGGCGGAGATTCAGCAGGTGCTGCGCATGCTGGGTGCCGAGGGGCAGGGAACGCACAGGCGGCCGCACGCGATGATCGTGTCGGCGCTGTTCCTCGGAATCGGAATCGCAGGTGCGCAGGCCCAAACCCCGAGCGCCGAAGCCCTCTTCGAAGCCGGCGCGCTCCGGGCCGCGGCCGATTCATTCGCCGCGCGCGCGGCGCGCGATTCACGCGAAGCCGCGCACTGGTACAATCTCGGCGCGACGCTCTATCGCGCGGGCGCGGACGGCAAGGCGACGGCCGCCTGGACACTGGCGGCGCGGCTCGCGCCGCGCGACGCAGCGATCCGGCGTGCGCTTCGCCTCCTGCCACCGCAGGACCCGCTGACGGAGCAGCTCCTGACCGTGGGATGGGCGACTCCCGCGGAATGGGCGATCGTTGGAGCGGCGGTGTGGCTGGTGCTCTGGGTGGCGGTCGCACTCGGAGCACGACGCCGTGTCGTGCTCGGGTTGATGGCGGCGGTTGCGGTGACGTGCGGCACTCTCGGCGCGGTGGAATGGCAGCGACGCGATCGGCCCGTCGTTGTTGTCACGGCCGAGTCGGCGCCGGTGCGCGCGGCCCCCTATGGGGGTGCCAGCGCGGCGACTACCATTCCCGCCGGAGGGGCCCTGCTCGCCGGGCGCAGCTATGGGCCGTGGCGGGAAGTGCACCGCAACGATGGAATTCACGGCTGGGTCCTCGAGGGGGAGATCGCGGGATTGTGAGCGTGATGGCGGGTGGGCGGCCACGCGTGCAGGTGCTCGCCGACAACGTCGCCGACCAGATCGCGGCGGGCGAGGTCGTCGAGCGCCCCGCATCCGTGGTCAAGGAGCTGGTCGAGAATGCGCTCGACGCCGGGGCGCACGCCGTGCGCGTCGAGCTCGAGGACGGCGGCAAGACGCTGATTCGGGTGAGTGACGACGGCGCCGGCATGGATCGGGACGACGCGCGGCTTGCGATCCAGCGGCACGCGACGAGCAAGATTCGATCGGCCACCGATCTTATCGGCGTCGCGACGTTCGGATTTCGCGGCGAGGCACTGCCCGCGATCGCGTCGGTCTCGCGATTCGAGCTCGAGACCTCGGGGGGGGGCGACGGCGAGGCAGCGACCCGGCTGCGCGTGTCCGGCGGCAAGGTGGAAGGCACGGACGACACCGCGCGCCAGCGCGGGACCACAGTCACGGTCCGCGGGCTGTTCTACAATACGCCGGCCCGTCGCAAGTTTTTGCGGGCCACCGCCACCGAGACCCGCGCGGCCCTCGAGGCGCTCACGGTGCTGGCCCTCACGCGGCCCGACGTCGCGTTCTCGCTCACCAGCGACGAGCGAGTGCTGCTCGATTGCCCGCCCGCGACGCGGCTCATCGATCGCGTTCACGCGCTGTGGGGGACCGAGCTCGCCGACACGCTGCTCGGCGTATCGCACCTCGCCGGGCCGCTGGAGGTGACGGGTCTGGTGCAGCGCCCGGCGCAGGCGCGTCCGGCGGGCCGGAAGGGATATGTGTTCGTACGCGGGCGCCCGATCCGCGATCCGTTCATTCTCCGTGCCGCCGAAGCCGGATATCGCTCGACAATTGCCCCGGGCGATCGTCCTTCGTTGCTGTTGTTCCTCGATCTCCCCGGCGACGCGGTGGATGTGAATGTGCACCCGGCCAAACTCGAGGCTCGGTTTCGGGACAAGTTTTTTGTGGAAAGGGTAGTTGAGGAGGCTGTGAGGGCGGCGCTTGCTCCTTTGGACGCGGCTGCGCCGATGGGAGCTATCGGCTATCGGCTATCGGCTATTGGGGGTGACCAGGAGATAACGCTGCCCGGTGGCATGCCCCTCGAACTCTTCGGAGCGGATCACCCGATAGCCGATAGCCGATACCCGATAGCGCCTCTCATGCAGGTGTTCGACACGTATATCCTTTTCCAAACCGATTCCGGCGTAGCCATAGTCGATCAGCACTCCGCCCACGAGCGCGTGCTGTACGAGGACGTGATGCGGCAACTGTCGGGCGATGGGGCGACGGCCCAGCGGCTCCTGCTGCCGCTGACGCTGGACTTCGCGCCGGTGGAGCTCGACGCCATCGAAGCGCACCGCGAACTGCTCGCGCGGATCGGGTACGAGATCGAGCCGTTCTCGGGCCGCAGCATCGTGGTGCACACGGCGCCCAATCCCCATCCGCGCTTCGAGGCGGCGCGCTGCCTGCAGGAGTTGGTGGCCGATCTCGCGGGCGGCCGCTTCGGCGGGTGGCAGAACCGGCTCGAGCGCTTTGCGGCAACGTACGCGTGCCGCGCGGCGATCAAGGCCGGGCAGACGCTCGATGCCGGTGAGATGCGCGAGCTCGTGGTTCGACTCCTGAGCGCGACGCTTCCGGCGCATGACGTCCATGGCAGACCGTCCATGGTTCAGCTTCCCAAGGAAGAGCTTGAGCGCCGGTTCGGCCGCACCTGACTCCCAACTCCTGACTCCTGTCGTCGTAGGCCCAACCGGCGTCGGCAAGACCGCCGTCGCGGCGGCGCTGGCGACGCTCACGCCGATCACGGTGATTTCCGCCGACGCGCGGCAGATCTATCGCGGTCTCGACATCGGCACCGCCAAGCCGAATTCCAAAACGCTGGCGCGCCTGCCGCACCTGGGGCTGGACCTCATCGATCCGGGAGAGCGTTACAGCGCCGGGAGGTTCGCACGCGACGCGACCGGTTGGCTCGCCGATGTTCGGGCCGCCGGACGGCAGCCGGTGGTGGTGGGCGGCACGGGATTGTATATCCGCGCGCTCGCCGAAGGTCTATTCCGGGAGCCGCCATTCGACCCCGACCGGCGCGAGCAGGTGCGCAGCTGGTCTGAATCGCTGGAGGGCGCCGATCTGGCCCGCTGGGCCGGCCGGCTCGATCCGCGCTTCCCGGGCGGCGGGCGCCAGCGCGCCGCCCGCGCGGTGGAAGTCGCCCTGCTCACGGGTCACGCGCTGTCGTGGTGGCAGCGCGAAGCGCGCGAAAGCGGCACCCTGCGGCCCTGGTACATTCACCTCACCGTGCCACGGGAAGTGCTGCACGGCCGGCTGGCGGCGCGGGTGGACGAGATGCTGACGGCGGGTTTCGTAGACGAAGTGCGCCGGGTGCTGGCGAGCGGAATCGCGCCGGACGCGCCCGGACTTGACGGCGTCGGCTACCGCGAGGTCGTGAGCATGTTGCAGGGCCATGCGCCGGAGGCTCAACTGCGCGACGCGATTCTCGTCTCGACGCGACGGTATGCGAAGCGGCAGGAGACGTGGTTTCGACATCAACTGCGGGCGCCAGGAGTTGGGAGTTGGGAGCCGGGGGTATGGACACTTGATGCCACGGAATCACCTGAGGTATTGGCACGGCGCGTTCACGAGCGGTGGTCATCCCTGACTCCCAACTCCAAACTCCTGACTCCTCAATGAGAATTGGCATCACCTGCTACCCGACGTACGGCGGCTCGGGCGCCGTGGCCACGGAGCTGGGGCTCGAGCTCGCGCGCCGCGGTCACGACATCCACTTCGTGTCGTACGCGAGCCCGTTCCGGCTGCGGGGGTTCGCCGAGCGAGTCACGTTCCATGAGGTGACCCAGTTCGACTATCCGCTGTTCGAGCAGTCCTCGCCCTACGCCCTGGCGCTCGCGGTGAAGCAGCATGAAGTCGCCAAGCGCGAGCAGCTCGATCTGATGCATGTGCACTATGCGATTCCGCACGCCGCGACGGCGTGGCTCGCCAAACAGATGCTCCAGCACGAAGGGTTAAGGCTCAAGATCGTTACCACGCTGCACGGCACGGACATCACACTGGTGGGCCAGGATCCCTCGTATTACACGCTGACAAAATTCTCCATCGAACAATCCGACGCCGTCACCGCCGTGTCCGCGTATCTGCGGGACGAAACCTATCGCGCGTTCGGCTGCGGCCACTGCGACCTGCGCGTGATTCCGAATTTCATCTCGACCGCCGACTATCATCCGCCTACCGACGACTCGTTCCGCAAGCGGCTCGCTCCCACAGAGCATCGCGTGCTCGTGCACGTCTCGAACTTCCGGCCGGTGAAGCGGATCGGCGACGTGATCAAGATCTTCGCGCACGTGCGACAGCAGCTGCCTGCGACGCTGGTACTCGTCGGTGACGGTCCCGATCGCGATGCCGCCGAGCACGAGGTCGACACGCTCGGGCTGCGCAGGGATGTGCGGTTTCTGGGAAAGGTGGAAAGCGTGGGCGAGGTGCTGCGCGGCGCAGATCTCTTCTTGCTGCCCTCGGCGACGGAGTCGTTCGGGTTGGCCGCGCTCGAGGCGATGGCCTGCGGCGTGCCGGTCGTCGCGAGCGCCGCGGGCGGACTGCCGGAAGTCGTTCAGGACGGCGAGACGGGATTCCTGGCGCCCGTTGGGGACGTCCCAATCATGGCCGAGCGGGCGATGCGCATCCTCGAGGAGCCCGCGATGCTGCAGCGCATGCGGCGCGCGGCCGCTAAGCTCGCGCTCGAATTCTCCGCCGATCGCGTCGTGCCGCAGTACGAAGCGCTCTATAACGAGGTCCTGAAGTAGTGGCTCCAAGCCTCAGGCTCATTCGCGCTCTCAACCTCATCATAGCCGCGGCAGGCGTTTGTGCCGGCGGCTGGATCGCGCTGCGGGACTTTGCCCTTCCCAAGGAACTGGTGTTTGCGGCGCTCTCCGGGATGGCGCTGGGTGCCGCCGGCAATGCCTGGAACGACATTCGCGACGTCGCCGCGGATCGGATCAATCGCCCGAGCTCCCGCCCACTCGCCTCCGGGCACATCAGGCGAGGCACGGCGGATCTGATCGTGTTTGGGGGCTCGGTGTTGGGAATAACTTTTGCCGGACTGGTCAGCGGCTTTCAGGTCCTTGCCGCCCTTGCCGCCCTTGCCGTCATGTTCTGCTACTCGCCACTGCTGAAACCCCAACCGCTGCTGGGTAATCTCGCTGTGGCCGTCGTGGCGGGATCGCCGCCGTTCTACGGAGCGCTGGCGCTGGGACGCCCGGCAGCCGGCCTGGTGCCATGGATTCTGGCCGCGTGGCTGCATTTCGCGCGCGAGATCGTCAAGGACGTCGAGGATGAGGCCGGAGATCGCGCGATCGGCCGCAGGACCTTGCCGATTGCCGCCGGCCGCCGGCCGGCGATGGTGGTCGCGGCCGGCATTGCGCTGCTGTTCGTACCGGCGAGCCTGCTCCTGCCGATGAACGACGATTATGCGGGGGCGTATTTCCTGTTCGCGCTTCCCGCGCAGATGGCCGTGCTCGTCGCGGCCACGTGGCTGCTGCTCGCGAGAGTGGAGCGCGTCAGCACGCTGCTGAAAGGCGCGATGGTGATCGGGCTGGTCGCCCTCGTCATGGGAACGGCCGCATGAATCTCTGGCAAGGCATCTTGCTCGGCCTCGTGCAAGGACTGACCGAGTTCCTTCCGGTGTCGAGCGACGGCCATCTCGCCGTGATCGGGCACGTCGCCGGCGTCCACACGCCTGGTGTGTTTGTGGAGGTCGCCCTGCACGTCGCGACGCTCGGGTCGATCCTGGTTGTGTACGGACGGCGGTTCTGGGAGCTGGTGCTCGGCGTGCTGCGGCGCGAACCGGACGCCGTGCGCTATGCGGGATTGCTGATCATCGGGATGATACCCGCCGGCCTCGTCGGGCTGCTGCTCGAGGATCTCATCGCGCGGGCGTTCGATTCGCTGTGGGCCGCAGGTCTGGGATTTCTCGTGACCGCTGCGGCGTTGCTCTCCACGCGCAACCGAGGTCCCGAGGGTGCGTCCCGTCCCACGCCGGCGGGTGCGCTCCTCATCGGCCTGGCGCAAGCGCTGGCGCCGCTCCCGGGGATCTCCCGCTCGGGAATGACCATCGCGTCGGGCTTGCTCCTGGGTCTGGGCGCCGTCGCGGCCGCCGACTTCAGTTTCCTCATGGCGATCCCGCTCATCGCCGGGGCAGGGCTGCTCGAGGCGCGGCACGCCGCCGCCGATGTCGCGCTGGTTGGGGCGGTGCCGCTGATGGTTGCCGGCGTCGTGGCGTTCCTGGCCGGCGTGTTTGCGATTCGGTTCCTGGTGGCGATGCTGCGCCGCGGCCGCTTCCATGTGTTCGCGCCGTACTGCATTGCGATCGGGCTGTTCACCCTCGCGTACGCGCTGTGGCACGGCTAGGCATCGACGAGATCCCCGCGGCGGCGCTCGCTCGCCGCTGGGGCGTTCCGCAGTGCGGCGTGTTCCGCACATTGCCGTCGGCCCTCGACGCGATTCACGATTTGGGGGGGCAGGGCGCACCGAGTGGTGCCGTCGTGCTCGCCGAAGAGCAGACGGCGGGACGCGGGCGGGACGGGCGCACCTGGCGCTCGCCTGCCGGTGGCGTCTGGCTCGGCGTGTTGCTGCGGCCGCCGCTTCCCGCGGCCGGCGTGTTGTCACTCCGCATCGGGCTCGTGCTCGCCGACGTGGTCGAGGCGGTGCTCGGCGTGCGCCCGACCTCGCTCTCGGGTTCGCGCGCGGGCCTCAAGTGGCCCAATGACGTCCTGGTCGACGATCGCAAAGTCGCCGGCATCCTGTGTGAGAGCCGGTGGCAGGGCGATGCGCTCCAGTGGCTCGGTGTTGGCGTCGGGGTCAACGTCGCGAACGAGGTGCCCGCAGAGCTGAGTGGCCGCGCGGTCTCGCTGCGTGAGCTTCGGCCTGCGGTACGGCGCATTGACGTTCTCGATTTGCTCGTCCCGGCGTTGTTACGACTCGCGACGCACGACGCAGCGCTGACCGAGTTCGAGTGTGCCGCCTTCGCTCGCCGGGACTGGCTGCGCGGGCGGCAGATTCGCGCACCGCTTCCGGGCCGCGCGGCGGGCATCCGGCCCGACGGCGCCCTGCTCGTAGACACGGGTGCGGGCACGACGATGGTGCGCGACGGCCACGTCGAGCTATCTTAGCCGCCCCATGCTCCTCGCCTTCGACGTCGGCAATACCGAAACCACCGTCGGATTGTTCGCGGGGGACAGGCTCGAGGCGCATTGGCGTTGGCACTCCACCCCGCAACGAACGCCCGATGAATGGGCGTCGACGCTCACCGCGCAGCTGGCGCAGTCGGGGCACTCGACCCAGGAAGTTGGAGCGAGCGTCGTTGCTTCGGTTGCCCCGCAGGTGGCCGAAAGCCTGTGTGAGGGGGTCGAGCTCGCCACGACGCGCGCGCCGGTTCGCATCGATGCACGTTCCAAGCTGCCGATCGTGCTCGATGTGGATGAGCCGCTCACCGTTGGTGCCGACCGCATCGTCAATACGCTCGCGGCGGTGCAGCTCTTCAAGCAGGACACGATCGTCGTGGACTTCGGAACAGCGACGACGTTCGATTGCATCACGGTGGATGGAGGTCGCGGCACCGGGGGGGGGGGCCGATTCATCGGCGGTGTGATCATGCCGGGCCTGCGGACGGCATCGGACGAGCTGGTGCGCAAGACGGCCAAATTGCCGGCCACCGAGTTGACGCCGCCCACCCACGCGATTGGACGCCGCACGGAAGATTGCATTCGCGTCGGCGTGCTGTGGGGTGCTGCGGACGCCGTGGACGGGTTGGTGCGGCGCATCAAGGCCGAGTGGCCGACGAAGAATCAGCCGGTCGTCGTGGCGACGGGAGGATTGGCGACGCTCGTAGCGCCGCTCTGTAAAGAAATCGGATCGGTGCATGCCGATCTCACCCTGGTCGGCCTACGGATCGCGGCAGCGGCTCTCGGTTTGAAGTGGTGAGTGACGCACGTGGCCTCCCTCCCGCTCGCACGCTCAACGCGTGGCGGCGCTGGGGCTATCGACTCCTGCCAGGCGATTTGTATTCCTACGTGCTGCACATGCGACCCGCCGAGTGGCCGATCATGGCGGGGCACACGCTCCTTGGGTACATCCTCGCTGTAGGGCTGAGGGGAGCTGGGAGCGGGGAGCAGTCGGGGAACGCCCTGCTCGCGCTCGTGATCTGGGTCGTGTTTCTGAACGGCGGCACGCTCGCGATCAACAGCGTGTTCGACCGCGACGAAGGTGATATCGGCTATCTCAACGCGCCGCCGCCGCTGCCGCGGTACTTGCTGCCCTTCAGCGTGGCGTTGCTCGCCCTAGGCCAGGTGCTTGCGCTGCGGCTGCCGCTCGGCTTTCAGATTGCTTACGCGATCTGTTTCATCCTCTCGGTTCTCTACTCCGTTCCGCCGTTCCGGTTTAAAGCCGTGGCCGGCGTGGACTGGGTCATCAACATGTGGGGGTTCGGGACGCTGACGCCGTATGCTGCGTGGGCCGCGACCGGGCGGCCGCTCGACCTCGGCCACGCGCTCGTGCTGCTCGCGTTTTGTCCGCTGTTCGCCGGTCTCTACCCGCTCACCCAGCTGTATCAGTTTGACGAGGATCGGCGCCGCGGGGACCGGACGCTGGCGCTGATCCTCGGCATGCGGCCGAGTCTGATCGTGGCCATCCTCTCGACACTGCTCGCGTTTGGCTTCTTCGCCGCGGCCGTCGCGCTGCTGTCCGTCGGGTGGAAAGCGGCCACGCTGCTGCTGCCGCTGGCCCTGTGGTTGGCCGTGCTGATGCCGTGGTTAGCCGGGTACGCCGCGTGGACTCCCAAGCAGCACCAGCGTGGCATGTACCGGGCGCTGGCCGCCTGGGCCGTAACCGATCTCACGGTGCTGTTTGTGTTTGCGAGCTAGTATCGGTGACTTAGATTCCACCAGCCTCCATAACCTCCACAACCAGTCCGAAGGAGCCTGATGACATCGGCTTCCACCGCCACAGACCGCTCCGAGTTTCGTCACATCCTGCTGAGTGGCACCATCGTGGGTGGCATCACCGCCGCCGCGGTGATCGTCTATCTCATCGTCGCGCGGCTTCTGCCGGCCGGCATACTCACCGGCGTCCTGGAGACGCTCATTGTCCTGGCTGCGGCGGTGCTGGCGACCTTCCTGCCGGGTTTTTTCGCCAGCGCCCGAACGGTGCAGGGCGTGGCCGGCGCGGCGGCGATCGGGTTGTGGGGTACGATCGTGTTCATGGCGATCGACATCATCCTGCTGCGGCCGTTCAAAGCTTATCCCTGGACGTGGGATGCCGTGGGTGGCGGGAGCACCTGGTGGTACGTGCCCATTTGGTGGATGCTCGGCACGCTGCTCGCCTGGTTGGGGGGATTGGTAACGGCGGGTCGCGCGGCGCGCGGGGGCAACACGGCGATCACGTCTCTCGCGATCGCGCCGCTGGGCGGCGGCATCGGCGGAGCACTCGGCCTGGGTCTCGGGGGCGTGACGGCGCTGCCCGTCGGGGCTGGCCTCGGGTTCCTCGTGACGCTGGCCATTTTCGCCATCATCGTAGTCAGCCGCAGCAAGAGGTAGCGCACCGTGCCGAGATGGTTGGCTCACATGCTGGTGGGTCTCGGGTGGTTGCTGACGCCCGGCTGGGCGTGGGCGGCTTCCCATGTGGGTCTGTGGCTCGGGGCACTCGTCGCTCTCAAGTTTACGAGTCCGTTCGTGATGCTCGCGATCGCCGGAGCCGGCGCGTTCTTGTTCGGCTTCACGGTGCTGTGGATCTGGGTTCGGTTCATGCGTCGTCTGCCGCACATCCTCTCGCACCACATGGCGCCCCGCGAGGGCTCCACCGAGGAGCACGCCGCGATTGCGGCCGCGGATTGAGCTCGTCCTTCTAATCGCCGGCGTTTCTTCCCTCCACGCCCAGGGCGGGCGGGGCGGGCGGGGTGGGCGTGACGTCGATTTCCTGTACGGCCGCTGGTACCAGGGCAACCAATCCACGTCCTACGAACTGCGCACGGCGACTCCGCTCGGGGGGGGCACTGCACTCAGCCACGGACTCGCAGCGTACGCACTGCTGCACGACAGTCTCGGACGCAACCGCGCATTCTACGGCGCCGGCTGGGAGCTGCAGGCGTTCCGGCATCGCCGGACGTTCGGCCCGTATGCGATTGCCGGCGTGGCGCTCGGCCTCTCGACGGACACCTCGACTCAGGCTCTAGCTGCGCTCTGGAATCTCGGCGCCGGCCTCGAGTGGCGACCGATTTCCTGGGTCGGTGTCGGGATGGAGGTTCGCTATCGCCTGCAGGACGTCGGACCGCGCGGATTCTGGCGCGCCTCCTCGGACGCGCGCGATGGCGTCGATGCTGCACTCACGTTCTCACTCGGCGTCGGCAAGCAGGCCTGGCGGAGTGCCAGCGGAGGTGGGGGAAGCGGGGGGGGGGGAGCTAGTCAGCGCCGCGACCTTCCGCCGCTGATGGTACCGGCCACAATCACCGGCAATGCGGCGGACGTCGTGCGCAGCGCGCTGGATGTGATCGGGACGCCGTACGTGTGGGGTGGAACGGCGGCGAACGGTTTCGATTGCTCTGGGCTCGTGCAATGGGCGTACGCGCAGCACGGTATTCGCTTGCCCCGGATGAGCCGGGATCAGGCGCGATCGGGAAGTGAAATCACCCCCGTGCTCGAGGCGCTGCGTCCCGGCGACGTGCTGCTGTTTGCCGCCCAGCCGGGCGGTGGGGTCACGCACGTAGGGATGTACGTGGGCGAGCAGGCGTTCATTCACAGCTCGAGCGATGGAGTGAAGCTCTCGCGGCTCGCGTCGCAGGATCCCGATGGGGCCTGGTGGGTGGCGCGCTGGGTGGGGGCACGACGCATCGTTCAGTGAAGACCCTGTTCCTCGCGCTCCTCCTGGCGGGATGCGGGGCTTCACGGGTCCCCAAGAGTCTGCGGGGCTATGACGTCCTGGTTCAGAGTCGGGACTCCCAGAGCGTCGAGCTGGCGCGCGCGATGCGTAGCGCCGGGTATCGCGTACGCGACCGGATCAAAGGTGGGAGCCGGCCCACGGCCGCACTGATCCATTTCACCTTCAACGAGCCCGGTCCCGACCAGCCGACCTGGCTCCATGTGCGCCTGGCCGACACCCGCTCGGGCGTCATCGTCGGGGCGGCGTCGATCGAGTTGGATTCCACGACCCAGACGCCGAAAGCGCGAGCCCTGGCTGTCGTTCCCGCCATCGTTGTCCCTTAGGGCTTAATTCTTTGCCCTTGACGCCACGAGGACGAGGGGCGAGATTCCCCCACGTCTCACTTAGCACTCAACAGTCGTGAGTGCTAACGGCTAATCAATTCAAAGAGTTACGGAGGCTTCGAGCATCATGGCAACAGCAACCAAGACGAGCCAGAAGTTCAAAGTCTTCCCGTTGGCTGATCGCGTCGCGATCCGGCCGATGGAGGAGACCGAAACGATGAAAGGTGGGCTGTACATCCCCGATACTGCCAAAGAGAAGCCGATCCAGGGCGAAATCATCGCCGTGGGTCCGGGCCGGCGGGAGAAGGGTGAGACGATCCCGATGGAGCTGAAAGTTGGGGACCGCGTCATCTACGGGAAGTACAGCGGCACGCAGGTCGAGTTGGACAACGAAGAGATCATCCTGATCAAAGAATCCGACGTCATCGCGAAGCTCGCGTAAGCAGCCTCTAGGGAGGAAGCACAGACATGGCAGCCAAGTATCTGGAGTTCAGCACCGAAGCCCGCGCCAGACTCAAGCGGGGTGTCGATCAGCTGGCCGATGCAGTGAAGGTGACGCTCGGTCCCAAGGGTCGGAATGTCGTCATCGATAAGAAGTTCGGCAGCCCGACCGTCACCAAGGACGGCGTCACTGTCGCGAAGGAAGTCGAGCTCGACGACGAGATCGAGAACATGGGCGCCCAGATGGTGAAGGAAGTGGCGACCAAGACGTCCGATCTCGCAGGTGACGGCACCACCACGGCGACCGTTTTGGCCCAGGCGATTTATCGCGAAGGCCTCAAGTCCGTCACCGCCGGCGCGAATCCGATGGCGCTGAAGCGCGGCATCGAGAACGCAGTCGAGACCGTGGTGGCCGAGCTGAAGAAGATTTCGGTACCGACCTCGGGCCGGAAGGACATCAAGCAGGTCGCCACGATTTCCGCCAACGGCGACGCCGAAATCGGTGACAAAATCGCCGACGCAATGGATAAGGTCGGTAAGGACGGCGTGATTACGGTCGAGGAAGCCAAGAGCCTCGAGACCACGCTGGAGACCGTAGACGGGATGCAGTTCGATCGCGGCTACCTCTCCCCCTACTTCATCACCGATCCCGAGAAGATGGAGTGCACGATCGAGGACGCCTACATCCTCATTTACGACAAGAAAATCTCCACGATGAAAGACCTCCTGCCGGTGCTCGAGAAGGTGGCACAGTCAGGTCGGCCCATGCTGATCGTCGCCGAGGACGTCGAAGGTGAGGCCCTCGCGACGCTCGTCGTCAACAAGCTCCGCGGCACGCTGAAAGTCTGCGCCGTCAAGGCGCCGGGCTTTGGTGACCGTCGCAAGGAGATGCTGCGCGACATCGCCATTCTCACTGGTGGCCAGGTGATTTCGGAAGAGCTCGGCTTGAAGCTCGAGAACACGACGCTCAACGATCTCGGCCGCGCCAAGCGCATCATCGTGGACAAGGACAACACCACCGTCGTGGACGGCAAGGGCAAGGACGACCAGATCGACGGCCGCAAGGCGGAGATCAAGGCCCAGATCGAGAAGTCCACGTCGGATTACGACAAGGAGAAGCTGCAGGAGCGGCTGGCGAAGCTCGCCGGCGGCGTGGCCGTGCTGAACGTCGGCGCGGCGACCGAGACCGAGATGAAGGAAAAGAAGGCTCGGGTCGAGGACGCGCTGCATGCCACTCGCGCGGCAGTCGAGGAAGGCATCGTGCCGGGCGGCGGCGTAGCGCTGCTGTGGTGTCAGAAGTCGCTCGACAAGACCAAGGGTCACGATGACGACGAGAAGACCGGCATCGAGATCGTGCGCCGGGCCCTCGAGGAGCCGATTCGCATCATCGCCCAGAACGCTGGCGCCGAGGGCGCCATCGTGGTCGGCAAGGTGAAGGAGTCGAAGGACAAGAACTTCGGCTACAACGCCCAGACCGATAGGTTCGAGGACCTGGTGGCGTCGGGCGTCATCGACCCCACGAAGGTCACCCGGACGGCCCTGCAGAACGCCGCGTCCATCGCGGGCCTGCTCCTCACGACGGAGTGCGTCGTTGTGGAGAAGAAGGAGAAGGATAAGGCTCCGCCGATGCCTGGCGGCGGCGGTATGGGCGGGATGTACTAGCCGTCTAGACGTCTAGGCGTCTAGACGTCTAGGTGTACGACGCACAGGCAGTCAAAAACAGCCCCGGAGGATGGTCTCCGGGGCTGTTGCGTTTTGCGAAAGTGAGCCTGGGCACGGGCCTAATCGCTATTTTGGTGGGCCATGACTGGCCCCTCCACGTCCGAGCCAAAGGCGCCCGCGCCCGCTCCGGCTCACGTTCCGGAGCGGGCAGCGCTGTCGCGCGCGCTGGCCGACTTTCTGATCGAGCTGTCGATCGCCCTCCACAAACACACCATGTATCCCGAAGGCCACCCGTCGCTCGAGCCGGCGGTGGTGGCCGTTACACGCCGTGCCGAGCACCTCTTCGAGGGCCGCAGCTCGTTGGCGCTCGGCGTCGCGCGCAACCAGCTGGTCATCGAGGGCGTCGCCACCGAGCCCAAGAATCCATTGCTCGCCGAGCTCGCGGGGCGGCTGCATCGGCACCACCTCGGCGCGGTGACGTTCCAGCGCGGCCTGCGCGTGAACGAAGTCGTCGAGCTGATGCGCACCCTGGCGGTCGATGCCGAACGGACCGGCGCGCCGCTCGGGCTGGGTCCGCCCGAGCGACTGCGCGCGTGGGAGCATGTCCGCCTGCATCCGGTTACGTACGAGCGTCTCGAGCTGCTGCAGGATGCAGAGCAGAGCCCGGGCGATGACAAGGGAGCGCGCGATCGTGCGCTGCGCGGGACGCAGCTCTGGGTTGGACTCGCGCGGGCCGCGCTCACGGCGGACGCGGATGACGGAACCGCGCCGCCGCCCTCGAACGAGCCGGCGATCATTGCGAAGGCGATCGACGAGCATCCCCGCAGCGCCGCGTACGATCAGGTGATCGTTGGGTATCTCCTGCAGATCGCCGATGAGCTGAAGCATGCCGGCGGAGCGGACGCCGCGGCGCTGCGCCGGCGCACGTCGAAACTCGTCGGTGCGCTCCAGCCCGGCACGTTGCGGCGCCTGATCGAGATGGGCGGCGACAACAGGCAACGCGCCAAGTTTGCCATCGACGTCACACAGGGGCTTGCGGCGGACGCGGTGCTCGAGATCGTGCGCGCGATGGCCGACGCGGCAAACAAGAGCGTGTCCGATCCGCTCGTGCGTATGCTGTCGAAGCTGGCGCAGCACGCCGAGCACGGGTCGCCGGAAGTGCGGGCGCAGGCGGATGAAGCGCTGCGCGAGCAAGTCCGCCATCTCGTCACAGGCTGGACCCTCGAGGATCCCAATCCCGCAGAATACGGCTCGGCGCTGCACCGCATGTCGGCCGCGGCGCCGTCGAGCGCGGCGCCGCGCAATCCCACCTCGCAGCCGGCTGAGCCGCTGCGCGTGGTTCAAATCGCGGTGGAAACCGGGGTCCTCGGCTTCGGAGCCTGGCGCGCGGTCGAGCGGCTCGTGGCCGAGCATCAAGTCGGCCAGCTCGTGGACATGCTCGCCTCCTCGCCGGAAGCGTCGAGCGCGCCCGTGCGCGTCGACATCGCGCCGTTGTGGACGCGCGTCACCTCGCCCGACGTCGTGGGGCAGCTCGCGGGCAGCGAGCCGCCCGACTTCACGACCATCGATCGCGTGCTCCCGCGTTTGCCCGCCGGCGCATTCGAGCCGCTGCTCGACGTGTTGGCGGCATCGGAATCGCGCACGACGCGCCGGGGACTGCTCGACCGGCTGACGCGCGCGCCCAACGAGCTCGGTCCTGTGGTGGCCGAGCGCCTGACGGTGGACATTCCCTGGTACGTCGCGCGCAATCTGCTGATCGTGCTCGACGGCTTGTCCGCGCTGCCGGATGGGTTTTCCACGTCGACCTTCGTGGGCCACTCCGACGTGCGCGTGCGGCGCGAGGCCGTGAAGCTCGCCCTCAAGATTCCCGCCGAGCGTGAGGTGGCGCTGCTCGGCGCGCTGTGCGATCCAGAGCCGCGGATGGTGCGGCTTGGCCTCACCGCCGCGCTCGAACAGTGTCCCCCGTCGGCGGTGCAGTTCGTCACACGCGTGGCGCAGGACGCGTCGATGACGTCCGAGCTGCGCGTGCTGGCCATCAAGGTGTTGGGGCGGGTCGGGAGCCCCGCCGGGCTCGGTGCCCTGGTGCGGCTGGTCGACGGCGGCACCAACTGGCTGGGGCGCCGACGTCTCGCGGCGCGGTCCCTGGAGCTGCTCGCGGCATTGATGGCACTGGCCACGGGATGGGCGGACGATCGCCAGGCGCGCGCCCTGCTGGCGCTCGCGGCCGTCTCGACCGATCCCGACGTCCGCAATGCCGCCACGATGAGTGCGCGCGCCGTCAAACGATGAGCGACCCCGCCCGTTTCCTGAACTTGTTTGCGCAGGCGCTCGCGGCGATGGCCCTCTACCGCGATGGGCACCCCGCGCGGGAGCGCGCCGTGGATGTCGCCTACCAGCAGATGCACGACCTCCAGTCGGACACGCCGCATCCCCTGTTCACCTTCCTGGGCGACGAAGTCGTGTTCGGCCAGCAGCCGCTGCGCGAGCTCAAGGCCTGGGATTGGGGCAAGCGGCTCGCGCAGGCCGGCATCCAGCGGCTCGAGTTCGAAGATCAAGTGAGCCGCGACGACTTCGAGGGATTCCTGGAGGAAGTGCTGGCCCGGCTGACGCTGTCGGCCATCAGCACCGAGGCCCGGCAAATGCGCCGCAGCAGTATCCGGTTCGGTGCGGTGGGCTTGAAAGGCGAGAGCGAGGTCGCGCTCGAGTCGCTGCCGACCGCCACGATCGCCTTCTCCCTTGGGGAAGAGGTGGACACGCTGCGCTGGCTACAGCGCGAAGTGCAGATGACCGGCGCCGTACCGCTCAGCGAGGCGGAAGCGGTGGTGCGCTCGCTCGCGGTCGCGATGCACAGCGGACGTCAGGTCATGCTGCCGCTGCTGCAGCTCAAGGAGTTCGATCAGTACACGACGACGCATTCCATGAATGTCGCGGTGCTGTCGATGGCACTCTCCGAGTTCCTGGGTCTTTCGGCGACGGACGTGCGGACCTTCGGCATTGCGGGACTGCTGCACGACATCGGCAAGGTCAAGATTCCGCTCGACGTCCTCACCAAGCCGGGGAAGCTGACGGACGAAGAACGGGCCCTGATGAACGAGCATCCCGTGGCGGGTGCACGCATGCTGCTCGAGGTGGAAGAGGACCTCGATCTCGCCGTCGTCGTCGCGTACGAGCACCACATCATGATCAACGGGAGCGGGTATCCCGTCCTCCACTACGCGCGTGATTGCCATCACGCGAGCAAGCTGGTGCACGTGTGCGATGTCTACGACGCCTTGCGCACGCGGCGACCGTACCGCGAAGCGTGGTCGTTCGAGAAGACGCTCGGCTACCTCCAGGAGCGCAGCGGGCTCGAGTTCGATCCAGCGCTGTGCGACGCCTTCGTGCGCATGATGCGGCAATGGGAGCTGCAGGTCGCCATCGTGTCGGACCCCGCTGCACAAGCTCCCCCGGCCTGACTATGATTGGTGCCATGGCTCGGCTGTGGATTCTGGGTGCGGGAGCACTCGTGCTGGTCGCGGCGCAGGCGCCGGTGAAGCTCGCCGGCAACTGGCAGGCGCGCTCGGGCGATGAAATCCGGCACATCATGGTGCGCGCCGACAGCTCGGCGCAGTTCGGCGAGGACGTCGCCCGGTGGCGCGTGGTCGGCGACAGCCTGTGGATTACGCTCGGCGATGGCGTCTGGCAGGTCTACGGCATGAAGCTGGCGAGTGACAAGCTGACGATCAGCGGCGGCGATCTGGAGAAGCCGGTGACGCTCCGGCGCGTGGGGCCTCCCAACGCGCGGGCCGACTCGCTCGTGATTCCCGATCCACCCGCGGCGAATCAGCGCGCCTGGTAGACGCGTCTTGCGGCGGTCATTTCAATTCGTTGACCGCGGCTAATCTCCAACCCACCTCTTTTTTCTCGAACCGCATCTCGAAACGCCGCCGGTCCACGCGCGGCGCGCCGCCGGTCGAGGGCACGTACTGGAACGTCGCGTGCACCTCGCCAGTGGCGGTGGTGGCATTGGGCTGCACGCGGAA
>Ga0137433_1000097_pt1 | contig 46554 bp, 47 predicted proteins | sample EasRivERMZT840_2_FD_102335 | JGI IMG/M metagenome (GOLD analysis project Ga0137433, IMG submission 102335) | Soil microbial communities from meander-bound floodplain in the East River, Colorado, USA - East River MetaG ERMZT840_2 | ecosystem: Environmental > Terrestrial > Soil > Floodplain ...
GACGATTTCGAGGTGCAGCAACGACTCCGCCGACGGCCGGGACTTGGAGCCCTTTTTCGGCTCGCCCCGCTCGTTCACGGCCAGGAACTCACGGCCGGTGAGCGTGCCTTTATGCGCGCCGCTCGGCGTCATCAACAATCGCAACGGCTTACGTGAGACCACCGCGCTGAAATTGCCGCTCGTCCCGAGCACCCAGCCGCGCGCGTAAAAGCGGCGGCCGGCCTCGGCGAGGGCGCGGCCGGCGGCGGCAGGGGACATTGGGGAAATAGTAGACGAATGCTGAAACTGAGGAACGTCGGTTCCGGGTTCCGGGTTCGAGGTTCCACGTTCCGGGTTCGCGGTTCCGGTTCTTGAGGAACCTGAACCGAGAACCTGGAACCCGGAACCCCGAACCAGGAACCCGGAACCCGGAACCCTGACTACTGTCCGCCCATCGAGAAGTTCATCGTCACCGTCATGATGACTTCCTGCGGCGTGCCGTTCAGGAGCGTCGGCGTGAAGCGCCACTGCTTGACGGCGTCGAGCGCGGCCTGATCGAGCATCGGGATCGAGCGCAGCACCTTCGCGTCGCGAATGCCACCCGTGGCGTCGATGACCACTTCCAGGATGACGACGCCCTGCACTTTGGCGTCCTGAGCGGCCTGCGGATAGACAGGTTTGACGTCCGCAATCTTCTTCGGCTCGGCGATGTCGCCCCCGACCCGGAGCGGCGAGGAGCCGCCGGCGGCCGCCGCCGGTCCCAGGCGGGCGCGGCGGACGAGCTCCGTCGCGCGCGTCAGCGACTGCTGGGCGTCAGCCGTCCGGCCCGCATCGGCGTAGAACTGCGCCAGCGCGAGGTGATGGCCGATCGTGTTGGGAGATGCGGCGACCCGCGCCTGCAGCTCCTGCTCGGTGGCGGTTTGCGCCGTCCTGGCCGCCGCCTGCGCTTTGGCGGAGCGCACGAGCGCGGTGGCCCGGGCGAGCATGTCCTCCGCCTCGGCATACCGCTGGGCGCCGGTATAGAGCTTGGCGAGATCGAGATAGGTGGCGATCTCCGCCGGCTGGCGCGACATCCGGGCCAACAGGTCCTGCTCGGTGGGAGGCGTTTGCCCGGCCGCGCCAAGTGGCGCGGCAACCGCAAAAATGGCCAGCAATCCAAGGCGAGCGGCAGCGCGCATCATAGGGCCTCCTCGGGGATTGGAAGATTAGACACCGGCCGGTTCTAGAATGTGCCGCATGTCTGCAATTCGCTCGATGGCTGTTTCCGGCCTTCTGGCCGTCGCGTTCGGGGTCCACTTGATCGCCCAGGCCCCACCAACCTACCCAACAAAGTTCTCGGCCGCGCTCGCGGAACGGCCCGACGTGAAGCAGGCCCTGTCATTCATCGACGAGCGCTTCGATCGCCAGGTCACGGAGTGGATTGCGGTCACGGAGATTCCCGCGCCCTCGACCAAAGAAGAAAAGCGGGCCGCGTACGTCAAGACCGAGCTCGAGAAGCTGGGGCTCACGGTCACCGTCGACGGCATCGGTAACGTCATGGCACGCCGAAAAGGCACGGGCGGCGGGCCCACCGTCGTATTCGCCGCGCACATGGACACCGTCCATCCGATGGAGACCAACCTCAAGGTCTCGCGCAAGCCCGACGACACGCTCCACGCGCCGGGCGTCTTCGACAACAGCGCCTCGGTCGTGAATCTGCTGCAGGCGGCGCGGGCGCTCGACTCCGCCAAGGTGCGCACGCGCGGCGACATTATTCTGCTCTTCACGGCGCAGGAAGAGCTCGGCCTCAAGGGGATGTACTACTGGCTCGACCAGAATCCCAAGACCGCCGACATGCTGGTCGCGCTCGACGGCGGCCTGGGCCCGGTGAACTACGGAGCGCTCGGCATCTACTGGTCGAAGATGAAGTTCACGGCCGAGGGCTCGCACACCAACACGTCGCGCGGCAAGCCGAACCCCGCCCGCGCGGCGGCGCAATGCATCACGGATATCTACACGATCCCGCTGCCGCCGGCCAACGCCTCCGTCAGCGCGGTCTACAACGCGGGCGGCATGATGACGGCCGGCAACGTCGTGAACGCCATTCCACAGGAAGTGACGTTCACCGTCGATCTCCGCACCGTGGATCCCGGCTTGCTGGAGTCACTCGACGGGCAGATCGTCGCCAAGTGCAAGGCGGCCGGCGCCGCGCACAAGGTCAGCTTCGCGCGCGAGTTCATTCAGCGCTCGGAGGCCGGTGGCCGTCCGGAACAACTCGCGTCCCGCCGCGCGCATCCCGTCGTGCAGACGGCCGTGGATGTCCTGACGTATCTCGGAACGAAGCTGCCGGCCGGCGGCGAAGCGCTGCCGACGGGCTCCACCGACGCCAACGCCGGCGTCGTGCGCGGCATTCCGTCGATTGCGATCGGCCGGTCGCGCGGCGGCGACCAGCACACGCTGCAGGAATGGTCGGACGTGCAGTCGGCGCGCGTCGGCACGAAGCAGATCATCCTGCTGGCCGTCGCGTTAGCGGATCCAGGATAGGTGGAGGCCGGGTCTTACGACGCTGCGCCCGCCTTGCGTTTTTCTTCGGCGGCCGCGGCACGGCGGCGGCCCGCGACTTCGGATTCCTTGGCTTTGGTCAGCGAATCGTCGGCGGCCCGCATGAGCAGCGTCGGCGAGTCCCCGTCGCGCGGGAACACGGACAGGCCGCCCGAGATCGTGAGCGCCGGCTGCTCGGTGTCCGCGGCCAGCTTCTGGCTCAGTCGCGCGAGCAGCGCGTAACCGCCAACCTCGTTGGTCTCCGGCAGGATCAGCGCGAACTCGTCACCGCCGATCCGCGCCGGCATGTCCATGGCGCGGGACGTCTTCCGGATCGTGTCGGCCAGGCGGCACAACGACCGGCTGCCGACCAGGTGACCGTGCGTGTCGTTGATCTTCCGCAAACCGTTGAGATCGAGAAAGAGCATCGCGATGGGACGGCCGGTGCGTCGCGAGCGGGTGATCTCCATCCGCAGCACGTCGATCAGGCGGCGGTAATTGGCGAGCCCCGTGAGCGAGTCCGTCGTCTCGAGGGTCTCGAGCTGCGCGACGGCGCTGCGATGCTCGATGAGCGCCGCGCCGAGCGCGGTGCCGGCCAGGCCGATGACGGCGACGAACGACTCGAGCAGCAGAACCGACTCGGTCCGGTCGGGTCGCGCGTACGGGCCGAAGCCCTGAAGCGTGCCCCACACGGCGGCGGCCGCGAGCACGGCGATGGACACCGCCACTTCACGATGGCTGAACCGGAACGCGGCCCAGAGCAGGACCGGAATCGTGAGCACGTCGAGCGGATAGCTGCCCACGCCGAGGTCCGGATCGCCGAACACCACGACGCCGACGATGACGAGCGTCACGAACAACGCGGCGCCCTCCAGCATCTTCGGCATGTCGTCCGTCGTGGGCAGACGCCAGTCCGTGCTCATCACGGTCAGCAGCAGCGGCGTGCCGATGGCGAGACCGGCGACGTTGCCGAGCCACCACGTCGCCCACGCCGATCCGAAGGTCGTCCACGAGGATCCCGTCACGAAGCCGGCAATCGTGGCGAGCGTGGCGGGAACGGCGGACGACAGCAGCGCGATGGCGACAAATCGAAACACCGATCGCGCCGTGCGAAAGACGTTCTCGCCGCCGGCGAATCGATCGATCAGGGCCGCGGCCAGGATCGCTTCGGCGGTGTTGCCGACGGAGAGCGCCAGAGCCAGGCCCCAGTCGCCGCCGGTCACGGTGTAGGCGGCAAAGGTGGCCAGCGGGATCGCCGGCCACGCCATCCGGTCGTACTTGAGCAGGATCCCGAGGGCCAGGCCGCCCGGCAGCCACAGCGCGCTGGCGCCGCCCTGGGCGGCGGCAAACACCACCGCGAGCGTCCCGACATTGACGCAGGCGATGAACGTCGCCACCTGGACGGCACGAAGACGCTTGGGGCGAGTGCGCATGGTTCGCGGCGTCACCCTCTCGCTACCGCGAGCTGGCGTTGCTCCATTCACGTATCGGCACGACGCCCCTGCGCCGTGCGAGGGCTTTTTCGGCTTTCACGGAGTACAGCGCGCGGTCGGCCGCCGAGAGGAGTGTCGTCGGCGTGCCGCCGTCACGGGGGTACATGGCCACACCGGCGCTCACCGACAGCTCCGGCTTGTCGTTGTCTTCCACGAGCCTCGCGGTCAGGCGGGTAATCACGAGCTGCGCGCCTTCCTCGGTCGTGTCGGGCAGCACCGCCACGAACTCGTCGCCGCCGTACCGCGCCGCGGTGTCCGTCTGGCGGCAGGTGACCTTGAGGGTGTCGGCAAACCGGCACAGGGCGCGGCTGCCGATCAGGTGACCCAGTTCGTCGTTGATGCGCTTGAGGCCGTCCATGTCGAAGAACACGACGGCGAAGGGACGGTCGCTCCGGTTCGACCGCGCGATCTCCGATCCCAGCACCTCGACGAGACGCCGGTAGTTCGGCAGGCCCGTCAGCGGATCGGTGACGACCAGCTCGCGCAGCTGGTTCTCGGCCACCTTGAACTCCGAGGACAGCGCGGCGAGCGTGAGCGTCATGACCGAGGTGAGGCTCATGAACCCCATCAGCATCGCCAGCGACTGCGCGGGCTCGCCGCGGACGAACGGCCCAATCTGCATCAGCGTCCCGAACACGGCGATGCCGGTCACGATCAGCACGCCGACGGTGGACGCGAGCCGTCCCAGGCGGAACGCCGCCCAGAGCAGCACCGGGATGCAGAGCAGGTTGAGAGGATCCGAAGGAATGCCGGCGGGCATCCTCAGAAACACGACGGATCCCACGAAGCCGATCGAGAGGAAGACGAACACGCCCTCGACAAAGAGCGAGGCCTTGAAGCGGGCGAACGATCCCTGGCTCAGCAGCATCACCACCGGCGTGATGATCAGACAGCTGGCCACCGACCCGATGCTCCATTCCATCCAGATCGCGCCAAGGTCGGACCACATCGCGCGGCCGAACAGCACGAGCGTGAGCGAGCCGACCGTCGCGCCGACGATCGCGCAGGTGATGAGCGTCACGCCGGCGAAGCGCGCGGTGTTGCGCGGATTCTGCAGCGCGTGCCGCCCTTCGGCGTAGCGGTTGATGAGGTACGAGGCGAGCAGCCCTTCGCCCGCGTTGCCGCACGCGAGGATCAGCACCGGCACGTCCGGGCCCATCACCGCGGCGTAGAGGAGACCGGCGGCCAGCAGAATTGCCGGCCACACGCGATAGCCGAGCACGAGGTACGCACCGAGCGCGATCCCCGGCGGCGCGAACACGAAGCTCGTCGCCGGATTCGACAGGCTCAATTCGAGGCCGAGTTTGCCGGTGATCAAGTAGCCCAGCACGACGGCGACCAGAATCGTCTGTTCCCGTCCGAGACGCGCAAATGCCAGCTTGACCTGCTTCGACATCGACCGATCCGGTCCTTATTTGTGCAGGTTCCATGCCAGCCACTTGCCCGTCCGCAGGGGCGCCGGCGCGGCCTCCCGAGGGGGGTTCGGCCGAATCCCGCCGACTGGCCCGGGCGCTGTCAGTTCGAGTCAGTTCGCCCGCTTCCGGGATTTCGACTTTGTGTCCGTGCGGCCTAATTCGTAAGCTGGTTCGGCAGGTGGAGGCACATGGACTATCGTCGGCTGGGCCGCAGCGGCCTGAAAGTTTCAAGACTGGCACTCGGGTGCATGAGTTACGGCGATCCCGCGTGGCGGCCGTGGGTGCTCGACGAAAACGCGGCGCGTCCGTTTTTTCGCCGCGCGGTTGAAGCCGGCATCAACTTCTTCGACACCGCCGACATGTACTCGCTGGGCGTCAGCGAATCCATCACCGGACGCATGCTGCGCGATCTCCTGCCGCGCGACGAGGCCGTCATCGCGACGAAAGTGCATGCCCCGATGAGTCCCGGCCCCAACATGGGCGGGCTCTCGCGCAAGCACATCCTGCAAGGCTGCGACGCGAGCCTGAAGCGGCTCGGCGTCGAGGCGATCGATGTGTATCAGATCCATCGATTCGATCCGGACGACCCGATCGACGAGACGCTCGAGGCGCTGAACGATCTCGTGCGGACGGGGAAGGTTCGCTACATCGGCGCCAGCTCCGGATCCGCGTGGCGCATGGCGCAGGCGTTGTCGCTCTCGGAGCGGCGCGGCTGGGCGCGCTTTGTCTCGATGCAGAATCACTACAACCTGGTCTATCGCGAAGAAGAGCGCGAGATGATTCCGCTCTGCCTCGCGGAAGGGGTCGGGCTCGTCCCCTGGAGCCCGCTGGCCCGCGGCACGCTGGCCCGCGCGAAACCGGCGGACGGCCGCGTCCGGCATGCCGCGACGCCGCGCTCGGCTTCCGATGATTACTCGCCTGAGCTGTATGACAGCCCCTCGGACTGGGACGTCGTGGAGGCCGTGAACCGCGTCGCCTCCGCGCGCGACGTGCCCATGGCGGAAGTCGCGCTCGCCTGGCTGCTCTCGCGCCCCGGTGTCGTCGCGCCCATCGTCGGCGCGACAAAGCTCGAGCACCTGGAAACGGCGATCCGTGCGCTTTCGCTCACCCTGACGCCGGACGAAACCTCGGCGCTCGAAGCGCCGTATCGTCCTCACGCAGTCCGCGGACACCACAGCTGATCCAACCGCCGGCGCGTTCCGCGCGTCCGAGACAGGCAAGGCAGGGCAATGGCACGACTCATTCAGGACATCAGGCAATCGGTCCGCATCTTCATCAAGAACCCGGCGTTCACGCTGGCGGCGCTGGCCGCCCTGGCGCTGGGGATCGGCGCCACGACCGCGATTTTCTCGGTCGTGAATGCCGTCCTGTTGCGGCCGCTCAGCATGCCCGACGCCGACCGCGTCGTCCTGTTCATGAACCAGACGCCGCAGGGCACGGGCGGAGGCGCCTCCCCCACCAAGTTTCAGCATTACCTCCAGCAGGGCGACGTCGTGGACGCCGTGTCGGCGTTCCGCTCCGGCGTCGTCAACTACACCGGCGGCGGCGACCCGGAGCAGCTCCGGCTGGGCCAGGTGTCGGCCGACTTCTTCCGGCTGTTCGCGGCGCCGATCGCGCTGGGCCGTACGTTCAACCGCGAAGAGGACCTGCCCGGCGGCCTGAAGGCAGTCGTGCTGAGCCGGGAAGTCTGGATGCGCCGCTTCAGCAGCGACAACAGCGTCATCGGCAAGCCGATGTCGCTCAGTGGCGATCCGTACGTGATCGTCGGCGTGCTGGGCGACTTCCCGTTCCGGGAGTTCGGCCCGGTCCCCGAGGTGTGGACGGCCTTCCAGCTCGATCCAAACACGCGGGATCACGGCCATTTCTTCCAAGTGGCGGGACGGCTGAAGCCGGGCGTGACGCTGAAGCAGGCCAAGGCGAAGCTGCACGCGTCGGCCGCGGCGTTTCGCGCGCAATACAACAACGCGTTGCAGCCCGACACCAGCTTCACCGTGGAACCTGCCGGCGAAGTGCTGGTGAGGAACGCGCGCACCTCTCTTAATGTGCTGGCCGGGGCCGTGAGCTTCGTCCTGCTCATCGCCTGCGCCAACGTCGCCAATCTGCTGCTCGCGCGCGCGACAGGACGATCGCGCGAAATTGCCATTCGAGCCGCCATCGGTGGCTCGCGAGGGCGGATCGTGCGGCAGCTCCTCACCGAGAGCCTGGTGCCCTCGACTGCCGGCGGCGTGCTCGGCCTGGCGCTTGGCCTGGGCGGGATCCGCGCGCTGTTGTCGGTCAACACCGCCGGGTTGCCGCGGGTCGGCGAGGCGGGCGCGCTGGTCTCGGTGGACTGGCGCGTCGCGCTGTTCGCCGTCGGCGTGTCGATGTTCACGGGCATTCTCTTTGGCCTGATGCCGGCGCTGCACGGCTCGCGCGTCGATCTCACCAACGCGCTGCGTGAAGGCGCCGGCCGCTCGGGCACGGGACGGCAGGCGTGGGTGCGATCGGCTCTGGTCGTCACGGAAGTCGCGCTGGCGCTGGTGCTGCTCATCGGCTCCGCCCTGCTGATTCGGACCGCAACCGCGCTCGGCCGCGTCGATCCCGGATTCGACGCCGGGAATGTGCTGACGATGCGGATGTCGCTGACCGGGCCGCAATACGAGAAGGCCTCGGGCGTGGCGCAGCTCGTTCGCACCGGTGTCGAGGCGCTGAAGGCCGTCCCGGGCGTCGAGCTGGCGAGCGCCACCTGCTGCGTGCCGCTTCAGGGCGGCTACGGGCTGCCCTTCCAGATCGTCGGTCGTCCGCTCGAGGGCCGGCCCTTCCACGGCGGGGCCGGCTGGATGACGGTCTCGCCTGGTTACTTCGAGGCGTTCCGGATTCCGGTGAAGCGCGGCCGCCTCTTCACCGAGCGCGACGACGCCGGCGGGCCGCCGGGAGTGATCATCAATGAAGCCATGGCGCGGCAGTACTGGCCGAAGAGCGATCCGCTGGCCGACCGCCTGGCGATCGGACGAGGCGTCATGCGTGAGTTCGCCTCCGACCCGGAGCGTCAGATCATCGGCGTCGTCGGCGACATCCGGGACCAGGGCCTCAACGCCAACCCGCAGCCGTCGATGTTCATTCCTCAGGCGCAGGTACCGGACCTCGCCAACGCGCTGAACGTCAGGCTCACGCCGATGGCGTGGGTGGTGCGCACGCGTACGGAGCCGCTGGCCCTCAGCAACACCATTCAGGAAACGCTGAAGCAGGCGACGGGCCTGCCGGTCGCGAACGTGCGTTCGATGGGCGAGGTCGTGTCGCTCTCGACGTCACGCCAGCGCTTCAACATGTGGCTGATGACGATCTTCGGCGGAGCGGCGCTGCTCCTCGCCGCGATCGGCATCTACGGGCTGATGGCCTACACGGTGGCGCAGCGCACGCAGGAAATGGGCATTCGGCTGGCCCTTGGCGCGGAGACCGGGACGGTGCGCAACATGGTCGTGCGTCAGGGCGCGCTCCTCGCCGTGATCGGGACGGTCGTCGGCGTCGGCGCGGCGTACGGGCTCACGAAGTACCTGGGCACGACGCTCACGTCGATGCTCTTCCAGGTGCAAGTGCTTGACCCGTGGGTCTTTACAGGCGCGCCCATCGCGCTCTTCGTCGTGGCGCTCGTCGCGGTGTGGATTCCGGCTCGGCGCGCCAGCCGCGTCGATCCGCTGACGGCGCTGCGCCAGGCGTAGCAGGGGTCAGACCGGGGTCAGACCGGGGTCAGACCGGGGTCGGTAGTGTCTCAGTTTGAAAAGTTAGTCGGCTAGCAACTTGTCGCAGGACGTGCAGATCCCTTCCATCCCGGCAGCGTCTATCGCCTCTTTGATCGTGTCTGTAACCTCCCGAAGTGAGCGGTATTTGCCCTTCAGTTGGCGGGCCTGGAACCGAGCATTTGCGATCTTGTAGGCATTGGAATGGTCGCTGACTGTGATTGCCCAGACGGTTCCCGGGTGATACGGGCAGCTTCCCAAAACGCCAGCCTCGATGGCGATCTGTGTAGCCTCAACAAGGTTATCTTCGTGCCGCATCATCTCGTGCTTGGCTTGACCCATGCTCTAGATTCCTCCGTGGTATGCTTACCGCTAAGTATATGCCGAAGACTCCCAAGGGCCACAAGCGCCCGGCCGACGTGATCTCCAACGCCGTCCACGTCATGCGGCTGGCGACCGGCGAAGCAGAAGAACCCACCACCGACGATGGCCGGAACCGGGCCGCAGTCGAGCTTGGCCGCATGGGCGGGCTTGCCCGGGCCAAGAGCATTAGGAAATCGAAGGCCGTCGCCATCGCGAGGAAGGCCGCCAAAGCGAGGTGGCGCAAGGGCCAGTGACAGCCCGGGTCACACCGAGCCACTGAATCGCATTTTACGTGAGTGGCTCGCGTGGTACTGCTACAATGTCGGCCGTGCCGAGCGAGATAGCCGAACGCGTCCGAAAAATCAGGGAGAGCCTCGACGCCATCGAGGTCACTCGGGCCGAGCTTCAGGCCGAGCTGGACGAGATCATCGAGGCCGCAGGCGTCCATCCAGACCGCAAACGTGGCCGGCCTCGCAAGGCCGGTCTCAAGCGTCCCATCCGCCAAGGTTCAGTTGTTTGGCATGCCCAGCAGGTGCTCGAAAAGCGCGGGCGAGCCTGGTATATCGACGATCTGGTTAGAGACGTCGCCGACCTCTCCGGGAAGTCAGTCCAGAAAACATCATTGGTTTCAACGCTGTCGCGCTATGTGAGAGCTGGTGAGGTATTTACCAGGCCGAAAGAGGGCTATTACGGGCTCCGAGCGTTCGAGCCGCAGGAGGCGCACCCGGATAACTTCTAGGAGCCCAAAAACGGGCAAAAAAGAAGCCCGCCGTCCGGAAACGGCGGGCCAGAGCGACCTCGGTGATTAGGCGAGGCCCAGTAACGAGATCATCATCCTAGCCTATCGAGATCTCTCAATCAACTAGCAGGACGACCCCTTCAGAGCCACCGTGCCACTGAATGGAAAGGTACTCCGCCGGAAACGGAGCGGGGCTGATTACCCCACGTCGGTTCGATTCCGACCGGTGGCTCCACTTACAACTTTCGGTTAGGCGACGTTATAGCTTCAATCGGGGAAAGACCGTAGCGATGTAATAATATGAACTTATTGCTTAACGCTAAGTATAGGTAAGCGGCGATGCCCAAGGACCCGACACCGCCCGAGTATGGCGACATGCGAATCAGCGAGCTGATACGCATGCCGGTATTGGCGGAAACAGCCAAAAGGGGTGACCTGGTTGGACTTCAGGCTAGGACGCTACTAGAAGCTGAAGACAAGGATGAGGTAATCCAGCGCCTCATCAAAGAGCAGACCGTAGGCCTAACTCTATTTGAGCGTCGCGATGCGTATGACGATTGGTGCGAGGTGTTAGGAATTGACCGTGCAAGCCTGAAGGGCTACCTGAAGGCCAAGGGCGTGATCAATCAGACCGATTAGCCAGCGCGCCTCGATTGCAGCCTTTGATTCAAGCGAGCGATGCGATCTTCCAGGCCGGGGCGTTTGGACGGGTCGAATGGTTTGCCCCGCTCTAGGCCATCCAGTGCATCCCGCAGCCTGTGATGGATCGCCGCGAAGGGCTGGCACTCTGTCGCGTCGCGGCAGGCGAGCATGTGCGAATCGACGACGTTTGCAACAATCCGCGTGGCGCGCTCCACGATGAGAACCTGATCGTCTTTGAGCTTTGCCGGGTCGAGTTCGTATAGGGCATCCACGAACTGCTGGCAGGCTGACCGGAACGATTCGACGTAGGCCCGATAAACGGCCTCAGCCACGCCCTGATGAGCAGCCGGGAAGTTGCCAGTGACGTCCTGCTGGACGGCAAGGAGGCGATCAATATCCACGAGCCCGAGTAGATGCGACTCTGATGCCAAGGACATAAATGTCTAGGACCGTGAGTCTAGCAAAAATCGAGCTAGTCCGCGTGCCCCGAAGTGGCTCAGGTTTGCCACTCCTGTCAATTTGGCGACACCGTTCGTATTCGGTTCAGAAAGCGAGGCTTATTGGAACAACCGATAGTGCTTGACGCTAAGCATAAAGTTCATTATGCTTATTCTATGAACAGGCTCCCCGCCGCCAAGCGTGCCCAGATGCTGACCATGCTGTGCGAGGGCAATTCGATGCGCTCCGTCTCGCGCATGGCGGACTGCTCGATCAACACCGTGACCAAGCTGCTGGTTGACGCGGGCCGTTTCGCTGCTGCGTTCCATCAGGAGATGGTTCGCAACGTCGAATCGCAGCGGGTTCAGGCGGACGAGATTTGGTCGTTCTGTTACGCGAAGGTTCGGACGGTTCGCAAGGACAAGACGATCCTGGACCGCAACGCGGACGCTGGCGACGTGTGGACGTGGACCGCGCTCGATGCGGACTCCAAGCTGGTGATCTCGTATCTGGTGGGCGCTCGGACGGCCGAGAACGCCTATACGCTGCTGGCCGATCTTAAGTCGCGCATCACGGACCGCATTCAGCTCACGACGGGCCAGCTCACGGTCTACATGCGCTCAGCGGACCGCGTGTTCGGCATCGACGTGGACTACGCCATGCTCCACAAGATTTACGCGAACAGCGGCGACTCCGGCCGCTACAGCCCGCCTGAGTGCATCGGCTGCGAGAAGCGAGTCATGACGGGCGACCCGGACCCGGACCACATCAGCACGTCCTATGTCGAGCGGGCGAACCTCACGATGCGGATGCATATGCGCCGGTTTACCAGGCTGACCAATGCGTTCTCCAAGAAGTTTGAGAACCACGCGCACATGGTGGCGCTCTACACCGTCTGGTATAACTGGGTCCGCATTCACAAGACGCTGCGCCTGACTCCGGCGATGGCCGCCAAGCTGACGGATCGCGTGTGGGACATGGCCGAACTGGTCGCCCTGATGGACAAGGTTTATGACGCGCCCAGGTCAAACTGAGACACTACCGACCGGGGTCAGACCCCACGCGTCTTGTCCCCACGCGTCTTGTTACCGAGTCTTGGCGATCTCGTCGTACAGGATCGCGGACGCGAGCACGCCGTTGTGGAAGTTGCCGAGGTCGAGCCGCTCGTTGGGCGCGTGCGCGTTCTCGTCCGGCAACCCGACGCCGAACAGGACGGCCGGCACGCTCAGCTCTTCCTGGAACGTCGACACCACCGGAATCGATCCGCCCTCGCGGCAGAAGACCGGCGTGCGGCCGAATCCCTGCTCGATCGCGCGGCCGGCGGCCTGCACGAACGGGTTGTCGTACTCCGTGATCCACGGCTTGCCGCCGTGCATGCGCGTCACTTTCAGCTCGACGGTCTTCGGCGCCACTTTCCGGACGTAGGCCTCGAAGATCTTCGCGATGTCGTCCGGATGCTGATCCGGGACGAGCCGCATGCTGACCTTGGCCATCGACACGGCGGGAATCACGGTCTTGGCGCCTTCGCCGGTGAAACCGGCCAGCAATCCGTTCACCTCGAACGTCGGCCGGGCCCACACGCGCTCGAGGACCGAAAAGCCTTTTTCGCCGGCGAGCTTCGGCGCGCCCAGGTCCTTCCTGTATTTCTTCTCGCTGAACGGCAGCGTCTTCCAGGCCTCGCGCTCCGAATCCGAGAGCGCCCTCACCTTGTCGTAGAAGCCGGGAATCTTGATCCGGCCGCCGCGATCCTTCATCTGCGCGAGAATCTGCGCGAGCACCATCGCCGGATTGGCGACGGCGCCGCCGAACACACCGGAGTGCAGATCGCTTTTGGTGCCGCGCAGGTCGATCTGGAAATACACGAGCCCGCGGAGCGAGTAGCAGATCGACGGCACGCCGCGGTCGAACATCGCGGAGTCCGAGATGACCACGACATCGGCAGCGAGCAGCGGCTTGTTCGCCTTGATGAAGTTGTCGAGGTTGACCGATCCCACTTCCTCCTCGCCCTCGATGACGAGCTTCATGTTCACCGGCAGCTTGCCGCCGTTCTTCAGGTGCGCCTCGATGGCCTTGAAGTGCATGAACACCTGGCCCTTGTCGTCGGCGGCGCCACGCGCGTAGATCTCGCCGTCGCGCACCGTCCCTTCGAACGGCGGCGACTCCCAGAGCTCCACCGGATCGACGGGCTGCACGTCGTAGTGGCCGTAGAACAGGATCGTCGGCGCGCCCGGCGCGTGCAGCCAGTCGCCGTAGACCACCGGGTAGCCCGGCGTCTCGACGAGGCGCACGTTCTCGAGGCCGATCCGGCGCATCTCGTCGGCGGTCCACTCGGCGCATCGCTTGGTGTCAGCGGCGTGCTGCGGCAGCGCGCTCACCGACGGAATGGCGAGGTACTGCTTGAGCTCGTTGACGTACCGATCGCGATTGGAATGGATGAAGTCGATGTAGTTATTCACCCGCTCACCTTATGTGGTTTCCGGGTTCCGGCGCAAGGCAATCCAAATGACGACGGCCGCCGCAATCGACGCGCCGCCGATGATGGCGGGCAGCGGCACGACCTCGAACAGCTTCTCGGCGAGATACGCCTGCAGGTAGCACTGCGGCAGCATGCCGAAGAAGGTCCCGATCGCGACCCATCGCGACGGCACGCCCGCGAGTCCCGCCGCGTACGACACGAGATCGGACGACGTGAGCGGATTGAGACGGAGGCCGAACACGACCCAGGCGCCGCGCTTCTGCAGCCGCTCGCGGATCGCCGCGAACCTCGGCGAGTGCACGTGACGCGCCAGCCACGACGCGCCCAGCGTGCGCGCCAGGAAGCTCGCAATCGCCGCGCCGATCGTGTTGCCCACCAGCGACAGCGTCCCGCCGACGAAGCCGCCGAAGATCGCGCCGGCCGGCGCATAGAGCAGGAGCCCGGGAATGGGCGCGATGAGCACTTCCACCGTCACGATCGCGACGTACACGAGCGGCGCCAGCACGCCCCAGCTCTGCACGTAGGCGCGCAGGGTCTCGAGGAGCCCCTGGCCGTCCGGCGAGGCCGACAGCAGCACGCGCAGCAGCCCGCCGCTCGCGTAGGACCAGATGGCCCACGTCGCGAGCGCCAGCACGGCGATGACCGCGATGCGTTTACGCACGTCCCCAGTTACGATAATCCGGTGCGGGTCTCCCGTCGCTCCTTCATCGGCGGCTTGTCCGCCGCGGCCGTCGGCGGCGTGGTGCGCGGGCAACCGGGTCCGCGCGTCGATGCGGCCGCGCTCCGGCAGCGCATCGACGAGCTGAGCGTATTCGGACGGCCGGCCGGCGGCTCGTTCGCGAACGGCGTCAGCCGCGTCGCGTACTCGGACGCGGATCTGGCCGGCCGCAAGTACGTGATGAATCTCATGACCGCCGCGGGGCTGCAGCCGCGCGTGGATGCGGCGGGCAACATCTACGGACGGCGCGCCGGCGCCAGCGCCACGGCGCCGCCGATCCTGTTCGGGTCGCACATCGACTCCGTGCCGAGCGGCGGGAACTTCGACGGCGACCTCGGCTCGCTCGCCGCGCTGGGGGCGGTCGAGGCCTGCGAGCGCGCGGGAATCCGCACGCGCCATCCGCTCGAGATCGTGGTCTGGTCAGCCGAAGAAGGCGTGGCGTTCGGCCGCGGCCTCGCGGGCAGCCGGATCGTCGCCGGCGATATCGCGCCCGCGGATCTGGAGCAGGTCTGGAACAGCATGACGCGGGCCGACGCCATCCGGCGCATCGGCGGCGCGCCGGATCGCATCATGGAGGCCGTGCGCGCGAAGGGCGCGATCCACGGCTATTTCGAGCTGCACATCGAACAGGGCGGCACGCTCGAGAAGGCCGGCATTCCCATCGGCGTCGTCGAGGGCATCGTCTCGATTCAGAGGTACCGCGCCCTCATCACCGGTCTGGCCAATCACGCCGGCACCACGCCGATGGCGGAGCGCCAGGACGCGCTGCTGGCCGCGTCCAGGCTCACGCTCGCCGTCCGCGAAGCTGTCATGAGCAAGCCCGGACGGCAGGTTGGGACGGTAGGCCAGCTCGAGGTGCAGCCGAACGCCCCCAACGTGATTCCCGGCAAGGTGACGATGACGATCGAGCTGCGTGACCTGTCGCCGGACACGCTCGCCAGCCTGGCGGCGGAGATTCGCGGACGCGCGGCCAGCATTGCGCGTACGTCTTCCACGACAATCGAGGTCACGAGCCTTGGCGGCAATCCGCCGGCGCTGGCGTCACCCGACATGCAGCGGATCATCGAGCGCGCGGCCGCGACGACCGGCCTCGGGGCCACGCGCCTGCCGAGCGGCGCCGGTCACGACGCGCAGATGATCGCGCAGCTCTGTCCGATGGGCATGATCTTCGTGCCGAGCGTCGGCGGCATCAGCCATTCTCCCCGGGAGCTTACGCGCTGGGAGGACTGCGCCAACGGCGCGAACGTCCTGCTCGACGCGGTCCTTCAACTCGATAAGACTTGAAAGCCGCTTGATGCTCCGTCTCGCGCGATCGACGGTCCTTGTCACGTGTGTCGCCATCGGCGCCACGCTCGGGGCGCCGTCTGCCGCCGCCGCGCAGACGAAGGGGCTTCTCACCCGCGCGGATTTTTTCATGTTGTGGGCACGCCTGGCCGCGGACGATCCGCGGTTCGATCATCAGGGGCGCTTCAACCTGGACGCCGATCTCGCCGACTACGGCTCCGGCCGTCTGATGCTGGAAGTGGACTACGAGGCGTTTCTCGGCGGCGAGCGGCGCACCTTCGACCTGAATCAGAGCGCGTACCGATTCGACATGGACCTGACGAAGCGCACCCGCGCCGTGGAGATCGGCGCGTTCTTTTCGCACTCGTCCCGCCACGAGGTGGATCGCGAGAACCCGGACTCCCTCTCGTGGAATGTTCTCGGCGCCCGCGCCCGCCGGAAGTGGGACTTCGCGGACGGCGCATCCGTCAACGCGCGCATCGAGCTCGGCCGGGCGATGCAGCAGGCCTTCGTGGACTACGAGTGGATCAGCCAGGCGCGCGCGACGCTGCGCCATCCACTGGCGCCGCACAAGCACGTCTCCCTGCTCCTCGAGGGCTCGGGGGTGCTCATCTGGACCGACGAGTCGCTCTACGGCCGCGCGCGAACCTGCGGCGCCCGCGTCGAGGGGGGCATCCGGTTCGAGGGCCGGCGCGGCGCGATGGAGATCATCGCCACCTACGAGCGCCGGATCGACGGCTACCCGTTCGACCTGTCGAAGGTGCGGATGTGGTCGCTGGGATTCCGGGTCTTGACGCGGTAGACGACCTCGGGGGTCGTTTCCCTGCTCAGAAGCCAGTCCAGGGAAACGACCCCCGAGGTCTTACTTGCCTGCCGCGGGCCGTTCGACCTTGATGCCGGTCCGCGTCTGGAGCATGTCCAGGAAGCGCGGCACGTTCCGCTGATCCTCCAACCGGAGAATGGCGTAGGAATCGGCGGTCTGCAGGACCAGCCAATGGCGCGACTGGCGAAGGATTGACCCGACTTCCAGATCCGCCGGCGGTCCGGCCAGGCTGGTGTCCCATTTGGGATTGCGCGCGGCCACGTACGTCGCGCGGCGGATGTTGCCGTAAGGCATCGCCAGAATCGCGCCGCCGCCGTCGCGTGACAACAGGGTGATCTGTCCCCCGCCAAAATTCACGAGCACATCCGAATCCGATGCCCGACGGCCGTTGACGACGAGGTGCTTCACGTTGCTGAAGCCGACGAGCGTGTCATCCGCTTTCGGAGCCGGCGGAGCCGCCTTTGCGGCGTCCGCTTCTGCCGGCCGGCCGGGATCGGCCGCACCGGCGGCGCGACCCGCGTCGGGAACCGGAGCCGGCGGTGGTGGCGCGGCGACTACCGGCGGCGGCGCGGTCGAACGGCCAGGCGCCTGCGTGCCTCGGCCACCGGCAGCCTGCGTTTGCGGCTGAGGCTTCGTCTGGGCGCTCTTCGGAGATGTTGCCGGCGCGGGCGTCACCGGAGGTGGCGGCGCCACGACCGGCGGCGCAGCCTCCTGCACCGGCGGCGGCAACTGAGGCGGCGTGATCGGATTCGTTGCCGGATCGGCTGCCGCGGCCGGAGGCGGCGCCGCTTCGGCGGCGGGCTGCGTCGCGGGCGGCGGCGCGGCGGGCGGCTCCGGTGAACGTTGCGACCCCAGCCACGAGCGGGCGGCCAACGCGAGCACGCCGAGCAGCACGACAGCGGCGATGACCGCCGTCATCGTGTTCGTCTGGAGTCGCGGCTTCGACGCCGCGAGCGTGGCCGGCTTGGGAGCTGCCGCTTGAGCTTGGCTCGGCACGGGCGCCGGCGTCGGCGGCACGGCCACCGTCGGGCCGGTGGCCAGCGTCGGTCCGGTCGTCAACACCGGCACGGTGAGCGGCGTGCGTGTCGGCGTCGCCATCAACTCGGTCGGCGCCGATCCGTCGTCGGTCGCCTGGAGCGGCATGCCGGCGAGGCTGCGCGCCAGCGCTTCATGGAACTCGAGGGAGCTCTGGAATCTCGACTGCGGAGACTTCGACAGAGCGCGGGCGACGATCGCCTCGACCCACAGCGGCAGGTCGGGACGCGCGAGCATCACCGGCGTCGGCGGATCGTTCACCTGCGACTGCGCCATCGCGAAGGCCGTGTCGCCTTTGAACGGCAGTTTCGCCGTCGTGAGCCGGTAGAAGACGACGCCCATCGCGTACAGGTCCGCGCGCTGGTCGACCTCCGCGCCCATCACCTGCTCGGGCGCCATATAGGCAGGCGTGCCCATCATGAATCCGGCGTTCGTGAGGTGTTCCGAGCCGGAGACCCGCGCGATACCGAAGTCCATGACCTTCACGACGCCCATGTCGTTGATCATGAGGTTCGCGGGTTTGAGATCGCGATGCACGACGCCCAGGCCGTGCGCGTGCGACAGCGCGGCCAGCGCCTGCATGCACAGCTCGGAGGCGCGCTGCACCGGCAGCGGGCCGGCGCGCGACACCAGCCGCTCCAGCGTCTCGCCGCGGACGAACTCCATCACCATCAGCCACTGGCCGTCGTGCTGGAACAGCTCGTAGATGGTCGCGATGCCCGGATGGCTCAGGCGCGCGACGGTGACCGCCTCGGCCCGGAAGCGCCGCGCGATCTCCGGGTCGTTCAACTCGGCGTTCAGGACCTTGACCGCGACCTCACGGTGCAGCGTCTCGTCGGTCGCGCGGTAGACGGTGCCCATCCCGCCGCGCCCGATGCGCTCTTCGACGCGATATTTGCCGATCGTCTGGCCGATCATCCCGTGCTCTCTACCGTCCTCGGACGTGATGTCCGCTCAATCGGCAGGTCCTCTCTGTCGCCCCATTCCTTCCAGGAGCCCGTATAGGTTCTCACCTTCGGAAACCCGAGCAACCGGAGCGCCAGGTACGTGTGCGCCGCCCGGTAGCCGCCCTGACAATACGTGAGCACTTCCCGATCGGGGGTCACGCCGGCCGCGGCGTACATCGCGCGCAAATCCGGTTCCGGCTTGTAGCGGCCGTCGGCGCCGAGGTTCTGCTTCCACTCGAGGTGCACCGCGCCGGGAATGGCGCCGCCGCGCCTGGCGCGCACCGCTTCGCCGAAGTACTCCTCGTCGCTGCGCGTGTCCACGATCACCGCCTCGGGCCGGCCGAGCTGATCGTAGACCTGCTGCCACGTCGCCAGCTTCGCCGGATCCGCAGCGCCGTGCCACGCGCTGGGCACCGGCGCCATCGCTTCGGTCGTGGCCGCCTGTCCGCCGCGGACCCACGCGACGAAGCCGCCGTCGAGCACCGAGACGTTCGGGTGGCCGAGGTACTCGAGCAACCAGAACGCGCGCGCCGCCCGCATGCCCGAGTCCTGCTCGTAGACCACGACGGCCTGCTCGGGCGTGATGCCTCGCAGTGAAAACAGATGGCCGATCATCCACATGAACGCGCGCAGCGGCGCCTCGCTCGTGTCGATCAGGCTCACGCCCCACAGGTCGAGATGCACCGCGCCCGGGATGTGCCCGGCCGCAAACTGCTCGGCCGGACGCACGTCGAGTATCAGCGGCCGGGGAACCTCCGCTGCCAATTGCTCGACGGTCGTCAGGACTCGGGCCATGGATCAATCAACGATCAATCAATGACGACGTAGCGCCAGAGCCGCGCGACTTCCCTGGCATTGACGTACTTGCCAATTTCCTTCTCGAACTGCTCTTTCGTCTTCCACGGCCGGTACTCCTTGAACTCGCGCACCATGCGGTTGCCGGCGCCGGGGATCGACAGGATGTCGGCGTCCGTCGCGGTGTTCAGTTTCACGGGAATGAAGACGTACTGCTTGAGACGGTCCGTTTCCGGCTGTCCGACGTACTTGCTGATCTCCTTGTCGAACTGCGCCCAGGTCTTCCACGGACGGTACTCGGCGAACTCGCGCACCATGCGCTTGCCGGCGCCGGGAATCAGGATGATTTCTTCCGGCGTGCCCGTGTTCAGATTCACGTGAATGAACGCCTTCGCGTAGAGCTCGCCGGTCTGCTGCGCGGTCAGGCCCTGACCCGTCACAAACGTGTTGAACTCCGCGATCGTGCCGAAGGGCCGCTTCGCCACGATCTCCTTGACGATCGCGGGCGCGAGATGCGGCAGCCCGCTGAGCTGCGCCTCGGGCGCGGTGTTGAGATCGAGCAAGCCCGAGCCGACCTGGCCCGCCATCGGCATCGACGCCAGCGCCAGCGTCACGACAAAAGCAGCAGCAAACTGCATCTTCTTCATTGGACTCATTCTCCTCTCGGCCGCGTTGTCTCGGGCGCGGCTCTCTGCCCGAACGCTGGGTGCCGGAAAGCGTAGGCTAAACCGAGCAGCCCCAATTGTGCCATAGCGCCCGGCGCGAAGGCCGGAGGCGCCTTGGCCTGTATCACTTTGGAGAACAGCTCCCAGCCGCCCTGCGACGGATCGATCTCGAGCTGGAACTCCATGTTGCCGCGGTAATGCAGCACGACGCCGAGGGCGCCGGCGACGACGAAGAACAGCATCAGGATCTGAAGCAGCCGCACGCTCGCCGCGCCGCCACCGGCCAGATACCAGGCGACCGCGCCCAGGGCCAGGCCGATCAGAAACAGCGGCACCAGCTGCCACGAGTCCTCGAAGTGTTTGAGGGCTATCAGGTCGGCGAGTACGCCGAACATCCCAAGGGTCAGGACGGCAAGAACAAACCGCCGCAGGGCGCTGGCCGACTGGGCCTCTCCGGGTGTCATGACCGGTTCATTATCCGGCCTTCGGCCTCGAGCTTGTTGAGGTGCGCCTCGACGGTCTGACGCGCCGCAGGTCGAAGTCCTTCGGCGAGATCCGGGTAGATCAGCGCGACCATCGATTCGACGTCCGTCACGCCGGCATCGAGGCAGGAGATGACCTGCGATTCACGCAGACGCCGGTGCTCCAGGAACTCCGCGATCCGCTCGAGCGGCTGCTCGATGACGTCGCCATGTCCCGGATAGATGCGCGCGGGCTTGAGCGCCGCCATCCGCTCGAGTGACGCGAGATACGCCCGCATGCCGCCGCCCCGCTCGGCCGGGACGACGATGGTCGTCCCAAGCGCGACCATGTCGCCGGCGTAGAGCTCTCGGGTGGAGGCGTCCCAGAAGCAGACGTGATCGAGAGCGTGCCCCGGGGTGTGGACGACTTCGACATCGCGGTCGCCGGCACGCAGTCGTTGGCCATCCGACAGCGGCAGCCAGCCAGTCTCGCCCGGCAGCAGCCACTTGTACAGCTCGACACCGGGCCAGCGCGCGCGCAGCGCGGGCGCGCCCGATGCGTGATCCGCATGACCGTGCGTGATGAGCACGCGAGAGAGCGGCCGCCCGCCGAGCGCCGCGGCCACCGCGTCCACGTGCTCGCGCTGCCCGATGCCGGCATCGACGAGCGTGGGCTCGGCGCCGTCGAGGAGCCAGGTGTTGTTGCCTCGCCCGGTGAGCGGGCCCGGATTGAACGCCAGTACGAGCATCGAGATCACGGAAAAGTCACTAGAAATGGTACTTCAGACGCGCAAACACGAAGTCCCGGCCCTTGAACCGTCCGATCGAGTCATCGCCCGTGCCGAGAAATGCGGCGGCTGAGAATTCCCACGTGACGTTGTCTCTCGGTTTCCACAGGAGGAGGCCACGCAGAAAGCCGGAGCGATCCACGGGGTTCATCACGCCGAAGACGCGCGCGAGCCAGGTGTCACGCCGGAACGGCCGCTCCACGGATCCGACAAGGCTGACGTCCGTGCGATCGATCGCGGAATCCTCGGCGGACCACTCGCGATGCAGGATCGCCGACGCGAAGACGCGGTAGTCACCCGCGCGCCGATCGACGCCGGCGCCCGCATCGATGGACCGGCCGTTGACGAGTCCGCCACGGTTGCCGCCGGCGAAACGTCGCTCCGGAAACATCGCGACTTCACCGCGCATGGCCCAGTCGCCGCGCACGGTCTCGAAGTCTCCCGACACCATCGTGAAGCGGGGATGCCACTCGACGAGCTCGCCGACGACAGACGGCGGCGGCCCGAATATCGGCGGCCCGGTAAGTTCCAACGTGATCGGTCCGAAGGCCTCGAAGCCGCGATAAACGCCGCCGGCCACGTCGACGCGGCCGATCGTCGCCGACACACGCCCGCCGCCCGAGACATTGCTCCACGTCGCGGCCGGCTTCTCCTGCCGCACGCCGGCATCGGCCAGCGTGATGCCCGCCGGCACCACGGCGTCATTGATCAGATTGAATGGCGAGGTCGGCTCGTCGCGCTGGTCGAACCAGCCGCGGCGGAAGAAGGGCACGAAGACGCCCTCGAGCGTCAGCGACTCTCCGGCAAACACACGCGTGCGCACGAAGCCGACCGGGAGGCGGGCCTCGCTGCGGCCGTCCAGCAGGAAGCGCGCCGCGTCGATTGGATTGATCACGTCCGACGGCTGGATCTCATCGAGGCGGCCCCAGATGACGCGTCCGTACCCTGCGCGGACTTCGACGCGCTCGCTCGCGAACTCCGCCCAGATGTCCCGCGCCCGTGCGGCGACATGCGTGACGGTCTCGCCACGACGGGCGACCAGACCCTCGATCGCGGCCTCGGCCTGAAGCTTCACACCGCTGATCTCGGTCGAGAGATCGAACAGGACGCTCGGCCGGAATTCGGCGGCGTCCTTCCGTGGCAGGGCATCAGCCAGAAGGCCGATGTACCCGTCGAACACCACGGCCGGCGATGGCGGCGACGGAGCTTGCAGAGACGACGGCTGGGACGCCTGACCGGACAGGAGCCAGGCTGCCGCGACGAGCGCCGCGAATCCGGCGGGCATCAGGCCGTCCCGGCGCGGGCGGCGTCGCGCCGTGCGTGCACACGATCGGGGCCGAACAGCCGAGGCAGGAGCGTGATCGCAGCCGGCAGGATGAAGATCTCCGCGAGAAACGCCACGACCATCGTCAGGGCCAGCAGACCGCCGAACCACGCGGTCGGCCGGTACTCGGACAAGGCGAGCACGCCGAACGCGGCGCTGTTGATGACGGCCGTCGTGAGCGCCGCGCGCCCCTCGTGCGCCGTCGCGAGGCGGATCGCTTCGCCCGCCGTTCGACCCTGACGCGTTTCGAGCCGGTAGCGGCTGATGAAGTGAATCGTGTCGTCGTCCACCACGCCGAGCGCCACGCTCGCGAGCATGACGGTGGCGACGTTCAGCGAGATGTCGAGCCAGCCCATCACGCCGAACACCGCCAGTACCGGGAACAGATTCGGCAGGACGGCGAGCAGTCCGAACCGCCACGAGCGGAACACGAGGAAGATCACGCCGAACACCGTGACGAACGCCGTCGAGAAGCTGCTGATCTGCGAGAGGACGAGGTAGTGGTCGAGCATCGCAAACAGCCGGCCGGATCCGGTGACGGTCGTCCGCACCTCGCTTCCGGCAAACACGTCCCGGCCAATCCGCTCGGCCACCTCAATCTGCTCGAACACCAGGTCGGAGCTCATCGACGCGAGCTTGATGGTGATCTGGGCTCTGGAATAGTCGCTCGCCACGATCCGCTGGAGCTCCGCGCGGCCCTCGTCGCCGAGCGTGAACACGAACAGCTCCTGCGCCACGACCGCCGCGTCGGCCGGCACCGTCGCCGTGCGGTCAGGCCCCAGCTCCCGGTGGATGCGCCGGACGTAGTCGGACAGGCCGGTCACCTTCCTCACGAACGGGAGCGTGCGAAGCTGCCCCTCCAGCGCGTCCATGCGCTGCAACGTATCGGGCTGTCGAATCGAGTCGGGCGGCCCCTCCAGCATGATCTGGAAGGTGTAGATCCCGGCCAGCTTCTCGTCGATGACCGTCGCGGCCTGGCTGATCGGGTGCGACCGATGGAAAAAATTCATGTGGTTGGTGTCCACACGCAGCCGCGCGAGGCCGGCGAGGCCGATCAGCGTGAGCACGACAGCCACTACCGCGATGAGCCGCGCGTGCGCGGTGGTCCACACCGCGAGCCGCTCGAGCGGCTGGCGCAGCCAGCGTTCCTGCGGCGCCTGCCGTGTCTCGGGCTTCAGGAACCCGAGCAGCGTGGGCACCAGGATGATCGACAGACCGAAGTCCACCATCACGCCGATCGCGGCGCCCAGGCCGAACTCGCGGACGGCCACCACCTGGCTGGTCGCGAGCGTCGCCATGCCGAGGGCCGTCGTGCCGCTGGCGCCGAGGATGGGAGCGAACAAATGCGACACCGTGGTGGTGAAGGCGTGCTCGGCCGACCCCGCGCGGCGCGCCTCCCCGTAGTGCTGGACGATGTGCACGTCGTCGGCGATGGCGAGCACGATGACGAGCGGCACGATCATGCTGCTCAGGACGTTGAACGAGAAGCCGGCGAGGTCGTACAGCGCCAGCGTCCAGACCGCGCTCACGAAAACCGCGAACGCCGTGACCAGCGTGTACCGCCAGGAACGGAACAGGACGTAGAGCGCCACGAGCGTCAGCACCGCAATCGGCGGCGTGAACTTGGTCTGGTTGGCGAGCGTGATGCGGTTGTAGGTCTCGCTGATCTCGAGGCTGCCGTTGTAGTACGTCTGGAAGCCGTCGGGGAGATCCTGCGCGACGAGCGTTCGAATGCGCGCCAGGACGGCGGCGCGGATGGGATCGATCTTCCGCTCGTCGAAAAAGACGATCACCGCGGCGACGGTGCCGTCGGCCGAGATCAGGTCGCCTCTCAGCAGCTCATCGTCGATCGCGCGCTGGCCGACTTCGGCGGGCGAGCGCGTCTGGAGATCCTTCGTCAGCCGCCGGACGTCCAGGACGAGGTCGTCTGAGCCGGCGCCGCGGCCGTCCACGAGCGTCGCCGTCGCGAGGCTATTGACCCGCTCGACGGCTTCCACGCGCTCGATGTCGCCGGTGACACGTTCGAGGTAGGCGAAGCCTTCGCGGCTGAGCAGGCGCTCGCGGCTCGGCGCCTGAATCGCCACGATCAGGTTGCGCGTCCCGCCGAACTCGTCGCGGAAGCGTTCGTACTCCTTATAGACCGGGTCCTCGCGCGAGAACCACGCGGTCAGCTCGTTGTCGATCCGGGTGAGATTGGCCCGCGGCAGGAGGACAATCGCGCCGAGGACAATCGAGGCGCTCAGCACGAAGCGCCACCGATAGATCACCCGGGCGATTGCCCGGCTCACGATCCGCCGCCCCGTTCCAGCTCGCGGCGGCTGAACGCGTCCGGCTTCAGGCCGACGTCATACTCGACGCTGTCGAGTACGAGCTCCGTCCGGGTGCGTTGGAGCGCGTCCGTCATGCGCAGCTCGAGCGACGTCCAGTAGCCCTTCACCTGCTCGAGCTTCAGGACCTCGAACGTCTTCTGCGGCTCGTCGCGCCGGTTGTAGATGACGGCGTGCACGATGACGAAGTTGTCGCGGCGCACCCTGGAGACGACGCGCGGGAAGCGCGCATTGGCGTCGCGATTGCGCGACTCCAGCGTGTAGACGGGATGCTTCACGCCGTCGGGCCCGGTCCAGGCCGCGTTGGGATCGTCGATCAGGCGATAGGCGTAGTCGTCGAACTCGCGGCCGCCGATGTCCTCGAAGGTCAGGTCGCTTCCGACAAAACTCTCCTGCGCTTCCGAGCCGGCGATGCGGCGCACGCGGCCGAGCGACGGCAGGTACAGGAATCGTTCATCGTCGGCGTTCGGCTGCTCCCAGACGAGAAACGAAGTGCCCTTGATGTCGTTCGGGTAGCTGAAGCGGATGAGGGTCCGGTCGCCGGGGACGGGCCGGCCGGGACCGCCCTTCATCGCGAGCAGCGTCATGCGGCGCTCGCTCACGCGTCCCTGGCGATCGAACAGCCGCATGCGAATCGCGAGGCGGGAGTCACGCCCCGTCTCCCGGTCCTCGGCCTTGCGGGCGACCCATTCGCCGGTGGGGGCCGTACCTTGCGTCTGGAGGGAAAGCTCGTTCCCGGCCCCGATATTCAGGAAGAGCGTTATTAGGAAGACGAAAAGAAGGCGTGACATCGGTCTTACGCTGACTGGCGGCGCGCCGGGGTGCGGGCGCCGCGAGGGTCTTTAACCAAGCAAGGGGGGCCGGGAACGACCGAGGGAATTATGTGAAATGTTTCACAAAGTGTCAAGCAAGGCACTTTGGGCTCAGGGAAACTCCCCGGGAGCCCCCGCCTAAACGCCTGCCGGGCGGACCGCCCGGCCTCAAACCCCTCAGGTTCCGCCAAATCCAATCGTGACTTTGTCGTCGGCTTCGACGATGACCGGCACGCGACGCTTGCCGCCGGAGAACCCCAGCATGCGCTCGAGCTCGGCCGGGTCCGTCTTGACGTTGATGTACTGCGCCGCGATGCCCCGCCGCGCAAAATCCTCGACCGCCGCCTCCGTATAGGGGCAGTGGTCCTTGCCAAAGATCAAGACGGGGTCGTACCTCTTTTCCACAGTTTTCACCGGTTGGGTGCCAGAGCTTCGACCGCCGTGCTGAGCTGCCCCTTGAGTGAGTCGCTCAGCGCCAGCGGCCGGCCGGCTTCATAGTCAATCCAGACCTGCACGGTCTTCGCCTCCGCGACGAGCGTCCCCGTCACGGCATTCACGATCTCGTACTCATAGGTTGCGCTCGTCCGGCCGAAGCCGCCGAGCGCGAGCCGCACTTCCAGCTCGTCGCCCTCCCGCGCCTGCGCGCGGAAGTCCACCTCGGCGCGCGCCAGGATGAAGCCCTCGCGACGACCGGTGTTCTGTGAGTCGCGCCACGGCCAGCCGCCGAGCTGCGCGCGCCACAACGTGATGCGCGCCTGCTCGAGGTACGTCAGGTAGACCGCGTTGTTCACGTGCGCGAGCGGATCGCAATCGCTGAACCGCACCACGAGCCGGTGCCGCTGCAGCACGGGTCCTGTCACCGCGAGCCGTCCTTCGCGTCCTTGAGATAGGTGTTCCACCACTGCAGCTCGTTCAGCATCCGGTGGACGTTGTTCCAGTGGCCGGCGATGCCGTGCGGCTGGCCCGCGTACTGAATCATCTTCGCGGGCACGCCGCGCCGCTTCAGCGCGAAGTACATCTGCTCGCCTTCCTCGTACGGCACGCGCTGGTCCACTTCGCCGTGCACGAACAGCGTCGGCGTGCGCACGCGGCCCGCAAACGTCAGCGGCGACTGCTTCACCATGCGCGCGCGCGCCGCTTCGTCCCACGGCGGGCCGAAGAACTCCGTCTCCTTGGTCCGGAAGATGTCCGCGGTGCCGTAGTCGCTGATCCAGTTCGAGATTCCGGCGCCTGTCACCGCGGCCGCAAACCGATCGGGATACTGCGTGATGAGCCAGTTGGTCATGAACCCGCCGTACGAATGGCCCGTGTGCCCGACCCGGTTGCGATCGATCGCGTAGGTCCGGATGACGTGATCGATGCCTGACATCACGTCTTCGCCGTCCTTGCGGCCCCACTCGCCCCAGGTGGCCCACTTGAACGCCTCGCCGTAGCCGGTCGAGCTGCGGAAGTTCGTGTCGAGCACGACGTATCCGTTGGCGGCGAAGTACTGCTTCTTGAAGTCGAAGCTGTAGCCGGTGGCGGCGTGAGGACCGCCGTGGCTGAACACGATCAGCGGGTAGGGCCCGCGCGCGCGATCGTAGCCGGGAGGCAGCGTCACCCATCCTTCGATGGGCGTGCCGTCGACGCTCTTCCACTGCAGCCGTTCGGTCCGGCCGAACGCTATCTCCTGCTTCAGCGCCTTATGAATATCAGACACGCGGCGCTCGCCGGATCCGTCGATGCGAGCCACGTACACGTCCGCCGGCGCGTCGTGCACGCCCACCGTGTAGGCGATGGTGGAGAACTTGCGGTCCACGACGAGGCCGCCCAACCGGCGCGGACCCGACGTCACCTGCTCTACCTTCGGGCTCTGCCCGGCGGCAGGCACGGCCACGCGGAAGAAATGGCTTTCGCCGCCGATCGACGCCGTGAAATAGATGTGCCGTCCGTCGGGCGACCAGTTCGCGTTGCCGGGCTCCAGATCCCAGCTCGCGGTGAGATTCACCGCCTCGCCGCCGTCAACCGGCCGGACGAACAAGTCACGCGGGCCGCCGTGATTGAGTTTCTGCTCGATCACCATGTCGGTGCCGAACGTTCTTGCGTATGACAGATACCGGCCATCCGGCGAGAAGTCCAAATCGCCGTACACGTACCCATCGTCGGTCACTCGTGTGACGCGGCCCTCGGTGGTGACCATCCAGATGTTCGGCCGCTCGTACTTGATCTCCTGCCGCCACGAGGGATCGGCCACAAATGCGATCCGCGTGCCTTGCGGATGCCAGGCCACGCCCGTCGGCCGCAGATCCTGATCGAACAGCACCTTCTCGGATCCCGTCGAGCCGACCGGCTGCAGCACGACCTGCTGCGCCGGTCTGGCCGCGGGATTCGGCGCCGGAAACGGCTGGCCGTCACGCTGGAATTCCATCCAGTCGAAGATCGCGCCCTTGAACCGCTCGGCGTGCCGCCGCTCGAAGTCCGTCACCGGCGCGGGCTTCGCCGCAGGCGCGGCCTTGTCACGAAGCACGACGGTCCACTTGCCGTCAGGACTGACCGTGCCTGGCGTGGCCGCCTCGGCGCGAACGGGCGTCGCCGCGGCGTCCGCGGGATCGACGGTCCACGACTGCCCGGCCACCGCGTAGCGGAGTCGTCCCGCTGAAGTGAACGCCGGCGCGGTCACGCCTTTCCCGTCGTGCGTGACCCGGCGGGGCTGCGCCGACGCATCCGCAGGCACCAGATACGATTCCACCTGGCTGCCGTTGGTCGCTTCGACGCGCGTCGAGACCGTGAACGCGACCCAGCGTCCATCAGGCGAGAGCGCCACGCCGCCAACGGTGAGAACGCGGTAGTAGTCCTCAATCGTCAGAGGCCGCGCTGAAGATTGCCCGAGCATGACAACCGCCGTGACGACGTATGCCAACCGCTTCATGGGATCCTCCTTCGACGCTCTTCGAGCCGCCGTTCTTCCTGCAGCCGCTCCAGCTCCACCGCGGAATGATCCGCGAAGCGCATGGCCGCGGCAATCGCATGATGCCCCGCGACGTCCGCGATCTGACGGTGCATGGCCTGGCAGACGCGCCGGTAGGCCGGGTGGCCCTGCGGCGCCGTGCGGAGCTCGATGACGTGCATCGCCTCGCGCGCGTTCATGTCCATCACGAAGCGAATACGATACGCCATCGAGACGGCGTATTGCGCCACATCCGGCAGGCCCGCGTCGGCGAGCGCGTCGTACAGCGCGGCAGAACTGTCCATGACCTCGCGCCACTCGGCATCGCCGCCGGCCTCCACCATCGCCTCGGGTTGCGTGAAGCCGTGCCGGGTGGACAGCGCCTGCCAGTCGATCGTCAGCAGCCGATGGCGTTGCAGGTCGCGAAAGGCGCCGTAGTCGGTGAGGACGTCGAAGCGGTAGCTCGTGCGCTCGAACGCGCGGCCGGGCTTGTGCCGGCGATTCCCGCGCTCGCCGACGGCGGCGCGGAGCACTTCGGCGCGCTCTTCCGTCGTCATCCGCTTCGCGATGGCAAGCAACTCCGCGTCGGACCGTGACGACACGGCATACAGCGCGGCTGCGACGACCTTCACTTCCCCGTCCGGGTCGAAATCGACGAGCCGGACCTCGGGCGCGCCGCCGTCGTCCGGGCCGCCGGCTGATTCGAGCCTCGCGGCCACCTCCTGCGTCCGGTCGCGAATGTCGCGGAGATACGCGCTCCAGCGTCCGCCGCGGTCCGGCTGATCGACGCGCGTCAGAAACGCCGGGATCACCTTGCGCAGCTCGGTCAGCATGACGCCCGCGGTTTGCTGCACCTCGACCAGCGGATGCGCGCGCATGCGAAGCAGCAGGGACTCGTAGGACTGCCCGGTCCCGTACAGACCGACGTTCGATTGCGTCGCCGCGGGCAGCAGACCGCGAAGCGTGTCGAGCGCCTTCGCGCGGATCGCCGCCCGATAGACGGCATCGGAATCCGACGCCGTTTTCGGATGACGCGCCTCGTACCAGCCGCGCATGGTCTCGATCCACCCGGCGTACACCTCGAACGCGCGGTTGAGCGTCCGGATGAAGGACGCGCGAAGCTCAGGACGGTCGTCGAGCTCGGCCGGTACCAGGTAGCGCCACTGATCGCCGCGCCGCTCCGTGTATGGAATGTACCGAGTGGACTGCTCGAGGTATGCCATCAGGCGGCCGCGCTCGAGCACCTTCGTCAGGATGTTCGACGCGTCTTCCACCGCCAGGTGGACGCCCCCGAGCTGGGCGACGGAGTCGTCGCCGTATTCGTTGAAGACCTTCTGATACAGGCGCTCGGCGCGCGCGAGGCCGACGTCGTCGCCGGTGCGAACTTCGGCCGCGGCCGGCGCGACGCTCGGCAGGAACTCGTCCACGAGAAGCCGCCGCAGGGACTTCGGCGAGCGCGAATAGCGCGCGAACAGCGCGCCCTTCACCGTCTCCGGAAGGTTGACGAGCGCAAAGACCGGCTGGTCCAGATTCGTGACGAACGGCGTGATGGCGGCGGCTTCCGGCGCGGTGAACGTCATTCCTCGTCGTCCTCGGTCCAAAAGCGCCGGTACTCCTCGAGGAACGTCAGCGACTCGAAGGACTTCATGCGATCGAAGAACAATACGCCGTCCAGGTGATCGGTCTCATGCTGAATCACGCGGGCGGGCAGGCCCGACGCCGTGAAGGTAATCGGCTGCGCTTCCCGGTTGAGCGCTTTCACGAGAATCTCCGCCGGCCGCGTCACCATCCCCCGGATGTCGGGGATGCTCAGGCAGCCCTCCCACCCGGCCGTCTCCGCCGGATTCACCACCGTGATCTGCGGGTTGATGATCGTGATGAAGGGCATCTCTACATCGTCGGACAGCACTTCCGGCACTGCGGCCGCGCGCACGCCCGCCACGAAGATCCGGAGGCCCTCGTGCACTTGTGGGGCCGCGAGCCCAATTCCGGCGTATTCCCGCATCGTTTCAAACATGTCGTCGATCAGGTGCTGAATCGGGGCGGATGAAATCGCCTCGGCAGGCACGGGCAAGGCTTTTGCACGAAGGACCGGGTGGCCCAGTCGCGCCACTTTCAGAATCGCCATCGGGGTGATTATATGGAGGTCTGTCGCGGAGCTGGACGGTAGACGATATTCAGACGGGAGTTGCACGCCATGAATCGCAAGTTGCTCGCAGCCGTCGTCGCAGTCTTTACCGCGGTCGGTTGTTCGTCGTACAGCGAGAAGTCCACCGGACCGACGGGGACCGGCGCGCTGCTGGCGGGCACTTGGCGGTCGGTCCAGACCGGTGCTCTGCAGGACAGCTGCACCAACTTCACCTGGACGGTCACCCAGTTCAACGGCAACACGGGCTCGGGCACGTTCACGGCCACGTGCTTCGGCACTGTTCAGGTGGCGGGCTCGGCGAGCGGCACGATGACATCAGCCACGAAGGTGGACTGGGTGCTCAACGCCAACGCCAGCGGCCCGAACGTTCCGGCCGGGTGCACGATCAATTTGAGTGGCACGGCGACCGTCGAAGGCGAGCTCATCCACATTCCGTACGCCGGCACCTGGTGCGGCGGGCCGGTGAGCGGCACTGAGGTTGTGAGGCGCTAGGCCAGCGCGTCAGCGCTGGTCACGCCGTAAAACCCGAACCAGGCCGTCGCGGGCTTCAACGCGGCGTTGACGTTCTGGATGTTCTCGACGCCCTTCGTTTCGAGCCACTTCCGGAACGCGGCGCCGCCTTCCTTGGCGTAGATCGGAATGCCGTCCTTCCAGGTCGCCCGGCCGCAGAGCACGCCGGCGTAGCGCACGCCCGACTCGGCGGCCAGCTGCAGGGACTCGGTGAACTCGGCGTTGCTCACACCCGCCGAAAGATAGATGTACGGCTTGGTCGCCGAGCGCGCCGCCTTGAGGAACCACGCCTTGGCTTCCTCGCGCGTGTAAGCAGGCTGTCCGCCGCCGAATGCCTTTGCCCCTTCGACGAACTTCATGTTGATGGGGACCTCGACCTTCATCACGTCCACCCCGTACCGATCCTTGGTGAACTCCGCCATGCTGGCGCTGACGATGGCCGGCTTCTTTCGCGCGTACTCGACGCCCTTCTCGTCCTGCCCTTCGTCGTACCCGACGAACTCGAGGAAGAACGGCACATCGTTGGCGCGGCATTCGTCGCCGATCCGCTCCACCCAGGCGTGCTTCCGGTCGTTGACGTCCTTCGGATCGAACGGCGTGTAGTACAGAAGAATCTTGATGCAGTCGGCGCCCGCTTCCACGAGCCGGCGGACCGACCACTGATCGAGGAGATCCGGCAGGCGGCCCGGCCCGGTCTTGTCGTAGCCCGTCTTCTCGTAGGCCATCAGGAGGCCGGCGTTCTTCGCGCGACGCTTCGACGCGGGCAGCCCCCACTCGGGATCGAGCAGAATCGCGCTCGCGTGCGGCGTCAGCACTTCCGTGACGATGGACTTGAACTCCTCCATCTGCGCGTCGCCGATTTGCACGCTGCTGTCTTTCGCCAGCGCCTTCTGGAGCGATCCACGCTGGTCCATCGCCGCGGCGGCGATCACGCCGCGGCCGTCGGCCACGGCCTTCATTCCCTTGAGCTTCCCCGGTGTCAGTTTCACTGTCAGCCCCCGCTTCGAGCCACCAATCGTAGCACCGGGAAACTGAACTCCTCCACCTCGGCGGCCTTCACCGCTTGTTCGACCAGCGCGGGAATGTCGAGCTCGCTCTCGGCAGCTTCGACGACAGATGTGGTAGCACGGGTCGCCGGGAATCGGGGCGTAAACAACGTGCAGCAGTCATCGTCGGGGATGATCGACGTCTCGTAGGTGCCAAGCCGCTGCGCTTCGGCCGTGATCTCCTCCTTGTCGAAGCCAATCAGCGGTCGAAGCACCGGCATCGTCGCGACCGCATCCACGACGGCGAGGTTGGCAATCGTCTGGGACGCGACCTGCCCGATGGAGTCGCCCGTCACGAGGGCATGCGCGTTCGTCTTCCAGGCCAGCTTCTCGGCGATGCGCATCATCAACCGGCGGTAGATGACGACACGCAGCGGCGGCGGCACGCTGATGACGACCTGCTGCTGAACAGGGCCGAACGGCACGAGATGCAGGCGCGATCGCAGCTGGTGCTCGGTGAGCCTCGACACCAGCGTGCGGGCTTTGTCCTGCGACGCGCGCGAGAGAATCGGATGGCTGTGAAAATGGACGAAGTGCGCGCGGCACCCGCGGCGAATCACGCGAGCGGCGGCGACCGGCGAGTCGATGCCGCCGGAAATCAGGCACATGACCTTGCCGCCGGTCCCGAGCGGCAGCCCGCCCGCGCCGGATTCCTTGTCGAAGAAGAAAAATGCGTCCGCGGTCAGCACCTCGATGCGGATGGTCACGGCGGGATGCGACAGATCCACCGGCCAGCCGGTGACGCTCCGCACGCGCGCGCCGACGATGCGTTCGATCTCCGGTGAAGGCACGGGGAATCGCTTGTCCGCGCGGCGCGCGGAAACCCGGAAGTTCGGCGCCGACCGGCCGGCGACCGCCGCGGCCACGGCATCGCTGATGGCGTCGAGATCGGGCGCCACGTGGACCGCCCTGGCGAAGTTGCCGATGCCCGGCAGCTGCGCGAGGCGCCGGCGCACCTCGGGCCAGTCGGCGTCCGACCGAAGCCGCACGATGATCCGGCCCACCATGACGCGGACATCGACCACGCCGAGGTCGGCGAGCAGCCGCTCAATGGACCGGATGAGGAGCCGGATAAACCACGGCCGGTTGCGGCCCTTCAAGGCCAGCTCGCCGTAGTGCACGACCACCGAAAGCACGAGGAGATTATGATGCCTCGTGACCAGACGCACCTTTCTTCTTGCCGGCGCGTCGTTGGCGGGGGCCGCGGCAGCGCGGCGTCTCGCCGCGAGCCAGCCGGGCCGCCCACGTCCGTCCCGGTCGCAGCTCCAGTGGCAACGCGACGAGCTGGCCCTGTTCCTGCACTTCGGGGTGAACACCTTCACAGATCGTGAATGGGGCGACGGCAAGGAGTCGCCGTCGATCTTCAGTCCCGGGCGGCTCGACGCGCGGGCTTGGGCAAAGACCGCGCGCGCCGCCGGGTTCCGCGCGATGATCCTCACCGCCAAGCACCACGACGGCTTCTGCCTCTGGCCCACGAAGACCACTACGCATTCGGTGGCGTCGAGTCCGTTCCGCGCCGGGCAAGGCGATGTCGTGCGGGAATTCGTGGACGCCTGCCGCGCCGAGAATCTGAGGACCGGCGTGTACCTCTCGCCGTGGGATCGCAACAGCCCCGTGTACGGCGACTCGCCCCGGTACAACGATCTCTACGCCGAGCAACTCACCGAGCTGCTCACACGATACGGCCCGATGGCGGAGGTGTGGTTCGACGGCGCGAACGGCGAGGGACCCAACGGCCGCCGCCAGCAGTACGACTGGCCGCGCGTATGGTCGCTCGTCCGGAAGTTACAGCCCGATGCCGTGATGTTCTCGGACGCCGGCCCTGACGTGCGCTGGTGCGGCAACGAAAGCGGATCCGCCGGCGAGCCGAACTGGTCGACCATGGATCCGGCCGCGGTGCCGTTTCCGGGCGCGACCGGACAGGGCGTGATCCGCGCGCTGCAGAACGGCGACCCGGCCGGCAGCGTCTGGCGCCCCGCGGAAGCGGACACCTCGATCAGACCCGGCTGGTTCCATCACCCCGCGGAAGACACGCGCGTGAAATCCGTCGATCGGCTGGTCGATATCTACTGCCAATCGGTGGGCCGCAATTCGAAGCTGCTCCTCAACGTGCCGCCGACGCGCGACGGCGTGATCCATCCGAACGACGAAGCGCGACTGATCGATTTCGCCGCGAAGCGGGCGGCGCTCTTCGGCACCGACGTCGCAAAGGGCAAGAGCGTCCGTTGGCGCCGCACGGGGCCGACGACGGCGGAAGCCGAGCTGGACCTGGGGCGCACGGTGACCGCCGGGGCCGTGCGGCTCGAGGAAGACATCACGAAGGGCCAGGCCATTGCGCGATACCGGCTGGAGAGCGCCGACGCCGGCGACTGGCATCCTGTCGCGCGCGGCACGACAATCGGCTACGCCAAGATCGAGCGCTTCAAACCGATGGCGTTTCGGAAAGTGCGTGTCGTGATCGAAGAGACCGTCGCGCCGCCAGAACGGATCGCGATCAAGGTCTTCGCAGGATAGATGGAGGCCGGGTCTTTAGACCCGGCGGATATCTCTGAGTACGGCCTCCGCGGCGCGATGCCCGCTCAACACCGCGCTCTCGATCGTCCCGGGCAACCCTGTGTCGGTCCAATCGCCCGCGAGATAGAAGCCCGGCAGTTCCGTGACGGCGCCCGGCCGCGGCGGCGCGTCCGGCGCCAATGAGAAGGTCGCGCGATGCTCGCGCACGACCACCGAGCGCAACAGCTTGAGGCCCGCAAGGCGCGGCAACAGTCGCCGAAGCTGGCGCATGACGGTCTCGGTCGCCTCGGCGTTATCCATGCGCGCGATACTGTCGGCGCCGCTCGCCACGACGGCGATGTGGCCGGCGCGATCGTCCCAGAGCGCGCGCTTGTCGAACACCCACTGCGCCGGGCCCCGCACGAGCCCGACGAAGCGCTCGCCCGGCTCCAGCACCGGGCCGTCGAGCCAGAGATTCACGGTGACGATCGGCGAGCTCTCGGTCGCCGCGGCGCGGTCGGCGACTTGCACCAGTGCCGGCGGCGCGCCGCGCGGGAACAGGCGGCCGAACGCGAACCACGGGACTGCCGAGACGACTCTCGCCGTTTCGAAACGTGTGTCGCCCGCATACACGGCCGCGATCGCACCGCGGTCATTGAGCTCGATCCGCGCCGGCGCGCGTTGATGCACCACGCCGCCGCGACTCTCGATGAACGCCTTCGCCGGCACCGCGCCCAGCTCATCAAGCGGCACGGCGGGCAATCCGACCGACGCGCTCGAGGGATCGGACGAAAACAGCTCGCCCAGGACGCGCACGAACGGCGCGGCCGATGCCGTCGCCGGTGACTGGTTCAGCGCCGCCAGTGCCAGCGGGTGCCACAGCCATTCCGTCAGCTTCGATGACTGCCGGTGCTCCGCCAGCCATCCGTCCACCGTCGTCCCGGCTGATACGCGCGCCGCGACCGCGGCCGCGCCGTCGCGGCGGACCTCCTTGATCACATGTCGTAACCGAAGCGCAGTCCGCCGGTCGCTAACTGGAATCGCGCCCCATCGAAGCACGCCGGCGACGAGATGCCACGGCGCCGGCAGGCGCGGGCAGCGCAGCCGCGCCCGCTCGCCTTCCGGTCCCACCATCGTCAATTCCAGGCGCGGCTGAAGCGGCGCGAGTCCGGCGGTGCCGAGTCGACGAAGGAACGCGTAGGTCTCACGGTAGCAACCGAACAGGACGTGCTGGCCGTTGTCCACGCGCTCGCCGCTCTCGCGATCGACGAACGCCGTCGCGCGGCCGCCGAGCCGCGGCGACTCTTCGACGACGGTGACGGACAGGCCGGCGTCGGCCAGGCGAACGGCGGCCGCGAGGCCGGCCCAGCCGGCGCCAATGACGACGATAGGTGCGGTCATCGGGTCATTGGCTTATCGGCGAAGCCGCCACCAGGTCCGAAGCGCGAGGCGCGCCTGCGTCGGCCGCGGAATGCGAAGCACCTCGGTGAAGACGTCGAACCGGGCGGCTTCAATGCGCCCGAGCAGCGCAAAGTAGATTTCGCGCATGATCTCCGCGGCCACGAACCGGCGCGCGTCGGTTTCCGGCAGCGACCGCACCGCGCGGGAGAAAAACACGCGCGCGCGCGCGGCCTGGAAGTCGAGCAGCTTCCGAACGCGCTCGGACCGCAGTCCCTTGCCCGCGTGCGCGATCTCGTCGCGGATTTCCTCCTCGGTGCATCCGAATCGCTCGAGATCGTCGGCCGGCAGATAGAACCGGCCGCGGCCGTAGTCCACGCCGACATCCCGCAGGATGTTCGTGAGCTGCAGCGCCACGCCGAGGTCGCGCGCGTAGGTGAGCACGGCCGGCTCGCGGTACCCGAAGATCTCCGCGCAGATGAGGCCGACGGACGAAGCGACGCGATGGCAGTACGGCTCGAGATCCGCAAACGACTGGTACCGCCGCGGCGATGCATCCATTCCGACGCCGTCGATGAGCGCGTCGAACTGCTCCCGCGGCAGCCGGAAAGGCGTCACGAACGGCTGGAGGGCGCGCCCCTGCGGGGTCTCCGGCGTCTTGCCTTCGAACACCCGCGCGACTTCCCCGCGCCACGACGCGAGCGCGGCGGTGGCGCGCGCCTGATCCGGCTCGAGGTCGACCGCGTCGTCCACGGCCCGGCAGAAATCGAAGACGGCCGTGATCGCGCGGCGCTCGGGGCCGGGGAGCACCAGAAACGAGTAGTAGAAACTCGTCTTGCGAGTCACCGCCAAATCACCATTCGCGAGCCGATGACCAGCGCGTCCGTCCAGCCGAGCACGGGACGTGATTTGAACACATCGAACCCCGATGATTCGAGGCGATCGAGAATCCGCATGCCGCCCAGCCAGGTCGCGCGCAGCTCCCACCGAAGGCGGCCTCGGACCTGTCCGGCGAGCGGCCGGCCGGCGACGAAGAACTCGCGCGTCCTGGCCGCGGCCTGCGCCAGCGCGGCCCGCCACTCGGGCGACGCGCGCCGGCGATGCAGATCGCGCTCGTCCGCGCCGCAGGCGCGCGCGAGCGACTGCGGCACGTACAACCGGCCGCGGCGCCAGTCCTGTTCGAAGTCCTGCCAGAAGTTAGTCAGCTGAAGCGCGGTGCAAATCGCGTCCGACTGCGCGTCGAGTCGATCGTCGCGGTAGCCGAAGATGCGCAGCACCAGCCGGCCGACGGGATTCGCGGATCGACGGCAATAGTCGAGCACGTCGGGCCAGTCGTCGTACCGGCCGACCTCGACGTCCTGCCGGAACGCGCTGAGCAGGTCGTCGAACAGCCCCACTTCGAGATCGAATCGCCGCATCGTGTCGCCGAGAGCGGTAAACACCATGCTCGCGTCGGACGCGTCCGGCTGCCCGGTGTTCCGCGCCGCATCGTGCAAGCGCCGCCGCCAGTCGTCGAGCAGCGCGAGGCGGGCCGCAGGCGTGCGCGTGCCCTCGTCGGCGAAGTCGTCCGCGATGCGGGCAAACGCGTAGACCGCCGCCACGTGCGGACGCGCGAACGCGGGGATCAACCGCGACGCGACTGGAAAGTTCTCGTAGTGCTGGCCCGCGAGATACAGGCAGCGGGCGTACGCCGCGTCGGCTGCTACCACTCGGTTTCGCCGACGCCGGCGCGGCGATTGACCGTGCGCGCCAGGACGAACAGCAGGTCCGACAGCCGGTTGATATAGATGATGGCGAGGGGCTCGACCGCGCCCTCGCCGAGCGCAACCACGCGCCGCTCGGCGCGGCGGCAGACCGTGCGCGCCAGGTGCAGCACGGCGCCGATCTCTGACCCACCCGGAAGAATGAAGCGCCTGAGCTGGGGCAGCTCCGCATCCAGGCGATCGATGGCGCCTTCCATCCGGGTGACGTCGGCGGCCCCAAGCGCGGCTTTGCCGGCCCCGCCGGCCGCGCCCACCCGCGGATCGGCCAGCCGCGCGCCCAGCGCGAACAGATCCCGCTGAATGTGCTCGAGAATGGCGTCGATGTCGGCGTCGGGCTTTCGCGCGCGCACGAGGCCGAGGTAGGCGTTCACCTCGTCGACGTCGCCGTAGGCGGCCACCCGCGGATCGGCCTTCGACACCCGGCTGCCGTCGACGAGCCCCGTTTTGCCCTGATCCCCCGCCCGGGTGTAAATTCGCGGCACTCTAACCCTCCGACCCCTGGCACCGAAATGCGGAAATCTGTGGAAAAGAGGTACGGCCCTATCTTACCGGCGGATCGCCAGTGGTTCAGGCGCCGGCTTCTGGATTGGTACCGGCGGCACGGCCGCGACCTCCCGTGGCGGCAGACCCGTGACCCTTATCGCGTCCTCGTGTCCGAGATCATGCTGCAGCAGACCCAGGTCGATCGCGTGCTGCCGAAGTACCACGAATGGCTGGACCGCTACCCGACCTTCCAGGCGCTGGCGCTCGCGCCCGAGGCCGACGCCGTTCGCACCTGGTACCCGCTCGGCTACAACATCAGGCCCCGCCGGCTTCACGCCATCGCGCGCGAATCCGTCGAGCGGTTCGGGGGAACGCTGCCGGACGACGAGACGACGCTGCTGTCGTTCAAAGGGGTCGGCGCGTACACGGCCGGCGCGGTGCGAAGCTTCGCGTTCGGCCAGCGCGCCGCGATTCTCGACACCAACGTCGCGCGCGTGCTCTTTCGCGTCTTCGTCAAGCGCGGCGACGCTCGGAGTCACTCCATGAAAAAGCGCTTGTGGGCGATCTCCGAGTGCGTGCTGCCGCACAAGCACGCGTACGACTTCAATCAGGCGCTCATGGATTTCGGCGCGACTGTCTGCACGGCCCGCGCGCCAAAGTGCCAGGGCTGCCCCATGGCATCCAGATGCCGCTCGTTTCCCTGGAAGCCCAAGGCGTGACGCGCTCGCGCGATCCCATAGTCGTCGTGGCCGCCGTCATCGAGCAGGATGGCCGGTTTCTGCTTACGCGACGGCTCGAAGGAACGCATCTGTCAGGACTCTGGGAGTTTCCCGGCGGCAAGTGCGAGCCAGGCGAATCACTCGAGGAGTGTCTCCGCCGGGAAATTCAAGAGGAACTTGGAGTTACGGCCGACGTGCACGAGGAGATCGTGACGACCGAGCACGAGTATCCCGAGCGGACGGTGCGGCTCCACTTCCTGCGTTGCGATCTGGCAGGGCCGCCTCAGGCGGTGCTCGGTCAGGAAATGCTGTGGGTGACGCGTTCGGACCTGCGGTCGCTGCCGCTGCCGGAAGCCGATCGCGCGCTGGTCGAAGCGCTGACGGCTTAGTTGCCGCCGCAAAACCCGCGGCGGCCTACATGCCGGCCACCGCGGCGGCCTACATGTTTAACCGGCGAATCCCAGCACTTCGGCGCGCCACTCGCGGCCGTCGATGGCGGCGGCCGGCGGGCGGGCGGCGTCCGCATCCTCACGCGCCAGATAGCCGAGCGCGACGACGCGTCCGAGCCGGGGCGAGCGCGCGGCCGAGGTGATGCGTCCCGATTCGCGGCCGTCGATGTGGAGCGACGTGCCCGGCGCCGGCGGCGTTTCGAGCTCGGCGTCAAATGCCAGCTTCACGAGGCGCTTCGCGACGCGGCCCGCGCCACGATGGAGCACGCGGACGATCACTTCCTGCCCGACGTAGCAGCCTTTTGTCAGGCTGATGGCGCGATCCAGTAATCCCGCTTCGAGCGGAATCGTGTGCTCGTCCATGTCACGGCCGAACGCCGGTCGTCCGGCTTCGATGCGAAGAAGATCGATGACATCGCCGCCGACTGGCTTGATGCCGGCGGCCTGCAGCCGCTCGATCAAGGCCGCGCGCGATCCCGACTGGACGAACACGTCGAACGCGCCGCCCTCGGCGTCGTCCGTTCGGACGACAAACATCGAGTCGCCCTCGGCCACGCCAAGCGTCGGAAGGCCGGCTAACGTACCGGGATTGAGGCCGGCCGCGGTCGAGAGCAAATTTGCGGCGTTTCGTCCGGCCACCGTGATGGCAGCCCACTCAACTGACGCATCGGACACGCGGACATCTTCGGAAAAAATGACCGCGTCGAGCTTTGCGACCAGCGCGCCGGCGACCTGAGCCGGGACGTCCGCGAGGATGCTGTCCGGGCGCGCGTACAGCCGGAGGTCGGCGATCATCCGGCCCTGTGGCGTCAGGTACGCGGCGTAGACGCCCTGCCCGGCCGACAGCGTCGCGAGGTCATTCGTCAGCAGCGCCTGCAGGAAGGACGCCCGATCGTTGCCGTCCACGCGGGCGCGTCCACGATCGGCCCGCTGATGCCAACCGGCCCCGGAGTCGATAATGGGATACTGATTGCCGATGTCCGTCACGCGCGCACTCGCCAGCCATCTTAGTCCCGGAATGTGGGGCGTGGCCCTGCTCGCGCTCACAACGCTCGGCGCCGGCGCCGCTTCGGCACAGCAGCAGCCGGGCGCCCCCGGAGACGGACTGTCGCGCTTCACGGTCATCGTCCGGGGCGTGCGAATCGGCACCGAGAACGTGGACGTCACGCGCACCGCGACCGGCGTCAAGATCACCTCGGTCGGCCAGCTGGCGCCGCCCCTCGACCTCGTCACCTCGAAGTTCGAGATGCTCTACGGCATCGACGGCCACCCGATGCGGCTGACGATCGAAGGGCAGCTCCGCGGCCTGCCTCTCTCGCTCCAGACGTCCTTTGGCGTCACGACCGCCATTACTGATTTGGTCCAGGGCGCCAACAAGGGCACCGTCACGCACGAGGTCTCGCCGCGGACGATCGTCCTGCCCCGCAATTTCTTCGGCGCGTATGAGGCGCTCACGGCCCGGCTGGTCAACCTGTCGCAGGGGGCGCGCGTGTCCGTGTATCAGGTGCCGGAAGGAGAAGTGATCGCGTCGATCGATGCGGTCACTAACCGGCGCATCGTGACGCCCGCAGGCTCATTCGAATTGAAGCAGTACGACCTCTCCGTCGTGACCGGCGGCGGCACCGGGCGCGTGCAGGTCTGGGCGGACGCCAACGGGCGCCTCGCTCGCATCGTCCTGCCCGCGGCGTACCTCGTCGTCATGCGCGACGACCTCTCGTCCGTGATGGCGCGCGAGGAGTCGATCCGCAACCCGGGCGACGAGGATGTGTTCATCGGCGCGTCGGGCTTCAATCTGGGCGCGACGGTCACGAAGCCGTCCGGCGCGGCGGAGCGCATGCCCGCGGCCGTGCTGATTGGCGGGCCCGGCAGCCAGGACCGCGACGAGCTCACGTACGGGATTCCGAAGTTCGGCCAGATTGCCGGCGAGATGGCGGCGGCGGGCTACTTCGTCGTGCGCTACGACAAGCGCGGCGTGGGTCAGAGCGGCGGCCGGCCGGAACATGCCGGCATCGTCGAATACGCGGCCGACGTCACCGCGATCGTCACGTGGCTCCGCAAGCGGCGCGACATCGATCCGGATCGGATCGTCCTGGTTGGATATGAGGAGGGCGCGGCCGTGGCGCTCACCGCGGCCGGGAAGGACAGCAAGCTCAGCGGCGTGGTGCTCGTGGCCGCGGCTGGATCCACGGGGCGCGAGTTCACTCTCGAGCAGCAACGGCTCTCTCTCGCCAGGCTCAAGGAACCGGACGCCAATCGCCAGACGAAGACGGCCCTGCAGCACCGCATCATCGAGGCCGTGCTGACCGGCAAAGGCTGGGAGATGATCCCGGAAGATCTGCGCTATCAAGCCGACACGCCATGGTTCAAGAGCTGGCTGTTATTCGATCCTGCCCTGGCCATCAGCAAGCTGAAGCAGCCGATCCTCATTCTTCATGGCGCGATCGATCGGGAGACTCCCGCCGCGCATGCCACCCGGCTGGAAACCGCCGGTCAGGCTCGCAAGAACGTCGCGGCGGACCGGACACGCAAGGTGGTGATTCCGGGCGTCAATCACCTGCTCGCGGCGGCCGAAACGGGCGAGATTGACGAGTACGACCTGCTGCCGGTCAAGACCGTCGCCCCGCCAGTCGGCGCCGTGCTCGTCGAGTGGCTGAAGGCCCGCACCGGCGTCCAGAAATGACCGGCTGGGTGCTGACGAGTACCGACGAGACGCCGGTCATCCTGCGCATCGAACCCGGATCCGTCAAGACGATCGGCCGCATGGCGCAGGCCGACTTCATCCTCGATGCCCCGCTCGTCTCACGCGTGCATTGCAAGCTGACGGTCAGCCGCGGCGGCGATCTCGAAGTCGAGGACACCGGCAGCACGAACGGCACGCTCGTCAACGGTCAGCGAATCACGCGCACGCCCCTCAAGGCCGGCGACTCGCTCACGATCGGCCGCGTCGAATTCACGGTTACCCGCGCGTAAGAAACGAGTTCGTCCTTCGCTCTTCGCCGATCGTCGTGTCCGGCCCATGTCCGGAATGGACAACGGCGTCGTCAGGAAACGCGAGCAGCACCGTGCGGATGGAATTGATCAGCGTCTCGTAGTCGCCGCCTGGCAGGTCGGTGCGGCCGATCGATCCGGCGAACAACGTGTCGCCGACGAACAGCTCGCGATCTTTTCCATCCGCCCGGCCGATCGCGAGGCACACGCCGCCGGGACAGTGACCAGGTGTCGGAAGCACGTCCACCTGATAGTCACCGAACCGGAACACCTGGCCCGGCTCGTAGAACGAGTCGACCGGCGGCGGCGCTTCCACCCGGAATCCGAACGCATGCCCCTGCTGAACGGCGTTCTTGTACAGGAACAGATCGTCCTTGTGCAGCCAGATGGGCACGGCAAACTCCGCCTTCGCACGCCCGACGCCGGTGATGTGATCGAGATGCGCGTGCGTCAGCAGGATCTGCTTGACGACGACGCGCTCGTCGCGCGCCGCGCGAATCAGCTCGGCGACTTCGTCGCCCGGATCGATGACGACGCCTTCGCGCGTCGATTCGCACCAGACGACGTATCCGTTTTTCATGAATGGCGGCGCGGCCGCCGTGGCGACGTGCACGACGGAAGGTTATCATGCTGATTCATGGTGCTAGCCGTCGTGGACGACCTGCTCTTCAGCTCGAAGATCCGCAGCGTGGCCGAGGCAGCGGGCCGGCCGATCGTCTTCGTACGCAAACGGGACGACATCCTGCCCGGCATCCGCGAGCACAAGCCCGACGTGGTTCTCTTCGATCTCGATCGGGCGCCACTCGATCCCATGGGCGCCATTCGCGAGATTCGGTCGCACGCCGATCTCGCGCACGTGAAGCTCGTCGGATTCGGATCGCACGTGCATGTGGAGCGGTTCGTGGAGGCGCGCGAGGCCGGCATCGACGTCGCTATGGCGAGATCCGGATTCGTCGTGGCGCTGCCGAAGATCGTGGCCGGAGCTGCGTCAGAGGTCCCGTGACCGACGGGCGCCGACGGCCGACCGCCGCCGACATCGACGCGGCCGCAGATCGAATCCGCGGTCTCGTCCGCAGAACGCCGCTCGTCCGGTCCTCCTGGCTGTCCACCGTCACCGGCGCGGACGTCTGGTTGAAACTCGAAACCTCGCAGGACACCGGGTCTTTCAAGATTCGCGGCGCGATGAACGCCATCGCGTGTTTGAAGGCCGCTCAGCCATCGGTGACGACCGTCATGACGGCCTCGGCGGGCAACCACGGACTCGGCCTGGCGATGGCTGCGCGGCAGTTTGGCCTTGCCGCGCGCATCCATCTGCCGCGCACCGCCCCGCGCGCCAAGCGTGACGGACTGGCGCGGCTCGGCGCGGATCTCGTCGAAGCGGACAATTACGACGCCGCCGAGGCGAGCGCGCAAAAGGAGCGCGCCGCTGGTGCGACGTTCGTCTCGGCCTACAGCGACCCCGACGTCATCGCGGGCGCCGGCACCGTCGCGCTGGAAATCCTCGAGGATCAACCAGATATCGACACGTTCGTCGTGCCTGTCGGCGGCGGCGGCATGATCTCCGGCATCGCGCTCGCCGTGAAGGCGCGCAGATCCGAGGCCCGCATCGTCGGCGCGGAAGCCGCCGCTTCGCCGGTCTGGCGCCACGCGCTCGCCGCCGGACGTCTCGTGACCGTCGAGGTGCGCGAGACCATTGCCGACGGCCTCTCCGGCAACATCGAACCCGATTCAATCACCTTCGAGATCGTGCGGGACCTTGTCGAACGTGTGATCGACGTCGATGAGCCGTCGATTGCCTCCGCGATGCGCGAGCTGATGTCGCGCGAGCAGATCCGCGTCGAAGGCTCCGCCGCGGCCGCCGTCGGCGCGCTGCTTCAACCCTACGAACCGCTCGGCCTGGCCGGGCGGAAAATTGCGGTCGTCCTCTCCGGCAGCAACGTCGACCAGAGCCCTCAGTAGTGTTTGACGCTCAACCGCTGCGGCTGCACGAACGTGCGGCACCGGAACTGCACGTCGCTCGACGGCGTAATGGCGATGTCGTTCACGCTCGCGATCGTGAAGGCCAGGCTCTGCTGGTTGGTGTTGATGGCGCCGAGCAGCACGTCCTTCACGTCGACCGTGACGATCCGCATGTTGGGTCCTGAATCGCTGGTGACCGAGCGGCCCCGGGTGCCCGGGCCCGAAATGTTGTTGAGGTCCACGAGCCCCGTGCCGGTCTGCGGGAACGTGGGATTCGTGGGATCGACCGCGCCCGCCAGATTGCCGACATTGGTCAGGCCGGCCGTCACGGTGAAGCCGGGGCGGAGCGTGCTGATCTGACCCAGGCCGCCGATGTAGCCGTTGCACGGCCACCCGAGCGGATTGATCGCCGGCTCGCTCAGCGCCACGTTGAACATGATGTCGGCCGAGGCGATGAGGCCCGCGAGCGCGGAAGGCGAGCTCGCCTTCGTGTAGAGGTTGGTGAGGTCGTAGACGAACACGGAATGGAAAATCCTCTGGAGCGCACGCGAGCAGCCCGCCAGCTCGTTGCTCCACATGGTCGTCCCGACGGCATCGGCTCCGCCGGTGATGTTCGTGCCGAGTGACGCCCACCAGGCCGCCGGATCTTCCTGCGCCGGCGTCGGAGTGCCGTTGCACGCGCTCGTCGGCGGTCCTTCGCTGCTGTTCGTCACGCCGAAAGCGCCGTACAGCGTGCCGTGCACCGCACCGGTCCACCACTCGATGGGTTGCGATCCACACGCGACGAGCCAGACGAGAAGTCCGATCGGAGCCGCGACGCGTCCTCTCATGGTTGCCTCCGGGATGCGGGGATGTTATCCGATGTCCCCCGCGGACGTTCTAGAATCCTGCGTGGTCATGGTTGCCGTCCTTGGGGCCGGCCCGATTGGCGCGGCCATCGCGCACCGGCTGGCTGAACGCGCGCGCGTCCGCGCCGTCCGGCTGATCGACGAGAGCGCGGACATCGCGGCGGGCAAGGCGCTCGATATCCGTCAGGCCGGTCCGGTCGGAGCGTTCGACACGGCGATCAGCGGATCGGGCGACGTCCTCGCCGCCGTCGGCGCGTCGGTCGTCGTTGTCGCGGACGCCGTGGCCGGCGGCGAATGGCAGGGCGACCGCGGCCTCGACCTGATTCGCCAGTTGGTCAAGGCCGGCTCGAAAGGGCCGTTCGTGTTCGCGGGGCCGTCGCAAGTCGGCCTGATTGAAACCGTGGCGCGCGAGCTGCACGTGCCGCCCGATCGGCTCATCGGCACCGCGACCTCCGCGATAGCCGCGTCCATCGCCGCGCTCGCGTCCATCGAAGCCCAACTGACCGGCGTCGACGTCGTCGTCGCAGGACGGCCGCCGGCGCTGGTCATCGGCTGGTCGAGCGCGACAATCGCCGGCTCACTTGTCTCTGATCGCGTACCCGCCCATCGCCTGCTGGCGATCAGCAACGCACTGCCCCGCCTCTGGCCGCCGGGCCCGGAGGCAATCGCCGCGCCCACGGCTCTGGTTATCGAAGCGCTGGTGGCCGGATCGCGGCGGCTTCATCACGCGATGACGGTGCTTGACGGAGAATTCGGCGTTCGCGGCGTCGCTGCAATGCTGCCGCTTGAATTGGGAAATGGCCGCGTCCTGACCAGCACGATTCCGTCGCTCAGCCCGCAGGAGAACACGGCGCTCGTCAGCGGACTCGAGCGACGACGCTAGCGTCGTACGTCTCGTACGCCTCGTACGCCTCGTACGCCTCGTACGCCTCGTACGCCTCGTACGGCACGAGCAAGGGAGAGAGGTAACAGAAGCGGCAAGGGACATGGGTAACAGTTCGCCACGAGAGCTGGAGGCCAGCGATGCCGTGGCACGGATGGACCCTCATGGACTTGCGGCGGA
>Ga0137433_1000102_pt1 | contig 45626 bp, 39 predicted proteins | sample EasRivERMZT840_2_FD_102335 | JGI IMG/M metagenome (GOLD analysis project Ga0137433, IMG submission 102335) | Soil microbial communities from meander-bound floodplain in the East River, Colorado, USA - East River MetaG ERMZT840_2 | ecosystem: Environmental > Terrestrial > Soil > Floodplain ...
TCCTCCCCGCTGCGCTTCAAGCCGCGCAACATTCGGAACGGACATGTCGTATGAAAAGTCCAGATCCTGAAACCAGTCGGTATTTCGATACAACACAGGCGAGCGAAAACCGCGCGCGCCGAACCGTTCCGCATAGGCATTGATTTTTGCGGCCTTATTCAAGAACGTCTGGCGGCCGCGGAACAGATCACCGTCATGGTTGAGGCCATGAATGTTGACTTCGAAGCCCCGATCGCGGATCGACTGCAGATACTCCGGGGAAACGGCATAGCGTTCCTCAGGAACAATCTGGAACGAAGCCTTGATTCCGAAACCATCATTAATGTCCATCAACTGCCCGCAGAAGTCGCGGCCCGCGGCCGTTTCAACGTCGTGCGTAACGATGGCGCATGCTTTGTGGCCCCCGGGCCAGAACCAGATGAACGGCAGCCTGCTGACCCCGCGGGTCCGCATTGCAAGGATCAGGAGCCTTTCAAGCAGCACATCGACGCTGCGATCGATCGGCCAGCTGGGAAACTCGATGGTATTCCAGTCCTTGAGATAGGCGCGCTGCAGATGCTTCCGCACCCCGATCGGCAGCCACGGGCGAATCCGGTAATAGAGATCCCTCGCCCAGGACTCCTGTATCCATGCCTGCCAGCCCGACAGCGCGACATATCGTTCGTAGCGGAGGTTGTCGACGACTTCGTTGACATCGAAGGGCAGAAAGATCTTGTTGCCGTCGTGCCATACGTCCCGCGATGCGTCGAACAACGGTCCCCTGGCTTCAGGAGAGCCGCTGCCTGCGGTCGAACGGCCAAAGCAAAACAGGTCCTCTCCAAATCGGAAGAATCCCGTCGATCCCATAGGCTTCGCGGCGAGATGAAACTCCGGAATCAGATCGGCGCAGCGAAAGTGCTCAAGTATAGGAGCTGACAGCGGCCGAGCAACCGGTTGAGATGTCGTCACGTCCAGGAGCTCAAGCATGTGACCCTTAGTTGTGGTGCGTCCAAACAAGAACAATCGGTGGTTTGTTTTACAGCGAGGACTCGGTTGGCACGCTCAAGCAGTGACTTCTGAAGGTTTCGGTATGGGATTGCAATAAACCATTTCTCCCTTGCGGGAAATCGAGCGGTCGATGGCTTCAAGCATCTTCACGACTCGCAGGCCGGCATGGCCGTCATTGAATGGTGTTTCGCCGCTCAAAACACAGTCGACAAAATATTGTGTTTCGCGCGCGAGCGCCTCCACCTGTTCGACGCGCGGAACCCAAAGATCGCCTGCGCGGTAACTGACGCGAAGGTCATAGCCGGGCCCGTTGGAGCGCTCGACTCCTTTGTCGTAGATCTTGATTTTCTCGTCCGCCTCGAGGTCATTCCAGACCAGCATTTTCTTTTCGCCGCCGATCAGCGTTGTGCGCACTTTGACGGGCGAGAGCCAGTTGACATTCAGGTGAGCGATGACCTTGTTCGGAAAGTGCATCGTGATGAACGCCATGTCTTCGGAACCGTTAACATGCTTTTCGCCGGTGGCGACGATGGCTTCAGGACTGTCTTCGATCAAATAGTCGATGATCGACAGATCGTGCGGCGCAAGGTCCCAAACGACGTTCGCGTCATGCTGAAAAAGACCGAGGTTGACGCGCGTCGAGTCGTAGTAATAGAGGTTTCCCAACATGCCGTTGTCCATAACTTCACGGATTTTCCGGACGGCACTGTTGAAAAGGAACGTGTGATCGACCATGATCACCAGGTTCCGTCGGGCTGCAATATTGATCAGTTCTTCCGCTTCCGATGCTTTTGCCGTAAACGGCTTCTCCACAAAAATGTGCTTGCCGTTTTCAAGAGCCTTCTTCGCCAGGGCAAAGTGGTGAGAAATAGGAGTAACGATCGCAACAGCGTCGACGTCGGGGCTGGTGATTACGTCCATCGGGTTGGTCGTGACCGCCATCGTGGGGTACGTCCGCCGAACACGCTGCAGCGCCTTGGGATTCAGATCACACACGGACACGACAGTCGCATTCGGCGTGTTATAAAAATTGCGAACGACGTTCGGTCCCCAGTATCCGTATCCGATTACACCTATGTTCAATGTCGACGAGTTTTCTTTGCTGTTCACAATGTTCATCCTTGAAGGAAGGGTTTGAGATTAATAGGCTCCGTCACCGCTGAAGACGGCGAAGGGTGTTTTTAAAAGAATCTTCAGATCGAGCCAAAAGGATTGATTGCGTACGTAGCGCAGATCCATCCGCACCATGTCGTCAAACGTCGTACGACTGCGTCCATGGACCTGCCACTCTCCTGTAATACCGGGTTTGGCTTCCGTTATTCGTCTCCGATGCCACAGAGAATAGCTCTCGAACTCGTAGGGGATTGGCGGTCTCGGACCAACCAATGACATTTCGCCTTTGAGCACATTGAAGAACTGCGGCAGCTCATCAAGGCTGGTTTTTCTGATGAACCTGCCGATGCGAGTGATTCTCGGATCGTTCTTGATCTTGAATGTTCCAGCCGGCCCATCCAGCTTCTTCTCGATCAGCTTGCGGATGTATTCCTTGTGAATCGTTGGATCGTTGTTCACGTACATCGAGCGGAATTTAAGAAACGTGAACTCCCTGCCGAACTGCCCGACGCGTTTCTGCCTGAAAAACACCGGGCCGCGTGAGGTCACCTTGATCAGCAGAGCGATGGCTGCAAAAACAGGTGAAAGCGCCACGACCGCCGCAAGACTGCCTGTAACATCCATTGCTCTCTTGAGGACACCGGGATTCTTCTTTTTCAGCGAACCTGAATCGGTCTCCAGATAGAAGATGTGGCTGTTGGCGTCCTCAGGGAAAACGTGAAAGGAAATCCAGACGTCGTCCATCTGTTTCGGATCCAGATGAGCCGACAAAACGGCCTTCGATCGCTCGACGATAACGGACTCGAGCGTGGGCCTGTCCGATCCGTTCAGCGTGGTGAGTATGATGCCGATCGTCGAGGGATCCTGATACCAGCCGGTGATATCCGTTTCCCGCATGGCGTCTCCCAGCGCGACGGCCATCTGCTCGACGACGTTTCGATCAAGAGCCCCTCCGAGTTCCTCCAGGTGCACAAGGACAAGGGCAAACGGGACTCCGGTCCGCTCGCATCGGCGTTTTTCCAGCGAGAGCAATCGCTTGAATAGAACCTCGTCAACTACCGTATCTATATTCATATTCCGGTCGTGATTGGCGCAGTTGGATCGACGGAACGTTCTCAGGACTCCAGATAGTTTTTCGGAGTGTTGCGAATCTTTGGCGCGTTGTTCGAATAAACCTTTTTGTTTCCGCCGTACTGGTAATAGCCGAAGTTGTAGTACGTGTGGAACAGCATCGGCTGCACGTCGTTGAATACGACTCCCAGGAACTTATTGCGGTCGATGGCTTTAAATGCACGGTCGGTACTGTTGTAACTCGTCTTGCCCCGGCGAACGACCATGATCAAGCCGTCGCTCAATCCGGTGACGATTCTGGCGTCCGAAATAGGACCGTAAGGCGGCGCGTCGAGAATGATCGTGTCGAAATCCTTCTTCAGGTGTTCGATCAATTGCTTCATCTTCTGCATGGACAGAATCTCGACCGGGTTGGAGGCGACGCCGCCCGTCGTCAGGAAGTAGAGATTCCGGAGCTTTCGGACGTAGCAATACGGACTGAGATGGCCATTGGCGAGATACTGAAGCAAGCCGGGCTCAGACGGCACGCCGAGGTACCGTCCGACCGACGGGCTTCGCAGATCGCAATCGACTACAATGACGCGGCGGCCGGGATCGAGCGCAAATGAGAAGGCAAGATTGGTGCTGATGAGCGACTTGCCGTCCTGGGCGTCCGGACTCGACACCGTTAACACTTTCATCGCGCCCGTTAAACCCGTCTCTGCAATGTGGACTTTCAGGTTCTTGAATTGCTCGCTGGTGAACGACGATTCGTTCATCGCAACTTCGAGTTTTTCACTGAGCACGGCATTGCTTACCACGGGAATAAAATGATCGAACGGGAACTCGGAATTATGGACAAGGGCCGTGGTCCCTTCAATCGCTTCGCTGGATTCGGACAAGCTGCGATACTCGAGTAGCTCGAGCTCGTTCAGCACACCCAGAATCTTCCTTAAGTTTCCCTCCTGCAGGCCCGTCGCCTTGAGCAACCGCTCGAACGTATTCGGATACTGCATCTCGCTCAGGACGTATAACTCCTGCGGGTACCAGTGAAACACCGACAGATCTGCGTCTTGTTTGAGCGCCAGCTTGACCTCGTCTACCGATTCAATCGGTTCGGCATTGGCGCGGCCAAGGTCCAGCAATAAATGGTGCAAAGTGATGTGCGCGGGCGCGAAATACGAACGGAGGCTGGTCTTGAAGGGATCGATCAGGAAACCGTGCTTGAAGGCATAATCGATCAACTCCACTGCCTGACGCCGGACCACAATCTGCAGATCGGCCTGTAAAACGAGCCCCTTCCGAACTACAGCTTCGCCGAACAGAATCTTTTGGCGCCTGGCAACCTTCTCCAGCGCGTCCAGATCCTTGGCCGTCGCGTATTCTTCTCTTACAAGGTAATCACCGAGCCGCCGCCCGCTGATGTTGCTCGAAGCGGCCTCGATCATTCCCTCACGAATAAAAACCTCGACACGCTCGTTCTGCCGTCGCAGAGCAAGCGAGCCGCTTTCCTGGTTGTCGTGCAGCCTTCGAATTTCATGCAGGACCGCACTGTCGAACAGTTTGCTCATTTGTACACCAGCTTTTGTAGAACAGGATCGAGATGCTGCAGGACGAAAGCTTGCTTCCAGTAAAGGACGTAAAGACAGGCACTGAATGCGGCGGTCGCGACTACGGAGGAAGCCGCGACGAGAAATATCTTCTTCCTGATCTCGGCAGGATTCACGTCGGTGACGATTTCAGGAATGTCGACAAGGACGGGAACGCCCCAGAAGGCCTCGATCTGAGACTGCGTCCAAACCTTCTGTCGCGCAACGTCAACCGATCCCGCAAACACGATCGCGATGCCCAGGCTCGCAATGGCGCAAGCAAGGAGGACAAGCCCCTTGTTCGGTTTGGCCGGCGACAGAGGATAGTTGGCCGGGTCGATGATGGCAAACTGAGCTCCACGTTGCTTGCTCTCCAGGCTCTCCGAAAGCCGCGCTTCAGCGAGTTTGTTCTTCAAATCCTCGTAGTTTTTCTGCAACTCTGAGTTTTCGCGAACCACATCCGCGATAGCCTGTTCCGCATTCGGTGCGTTCTCCACGCGGGTGCTGTACTTCGCGATTTCCCGGTCGATATAGGTCTTGTCTTTTTCCCGGATCTGGAGTTCCGTTTGCACCTCGCGTAATTGCGCCGCCATCCTGACGTAGACGGGATTCGCCTCGACCAGGTCCGTTGGCGGAAGGGGAACGGAACCGCCATCAGTCCCGGCGGGTTCCGCCGGAAGCCGCTGTCTCAGTCGTTCCAACCGCACCTTGGCCGCCTGCACGTCGGGATGTTTATCCGAGTACCTGGACGAAAGTTCATCGAACTCTGCCTCTGCCTTGCGGAATTCCTCATAGTCCAGTTGGGCCTTTCGAAGCTCCTCGTATTGAGCATTGCGGATCCCGCCCTGCACTGGCGACAAAGCTATCGGCTTAACGATCGTCGGTGGCGTTTGCAGAAGCTGGGACTCCAGGTTCAAACGGAATGCGGCGTACCGGTCCAGGGCCTCGGAGTTGGACTTCTTGTCGGCGATCAGCCGGTCCAGAGTCCTCAGATTCGCGTCACGCTGGTCGGGCAGCTCAAACTGTCGCGCGCTCTTCACCACCTTCAGGCTTTCCTGCGAAGCGTTGAGCTGAGTGGACACCTTGTCGAGTTCGGCGGAAAGAAACTCCGTTGTTCCAAAGACCTGTGTTTCGCGTGTTTTGTTGTCCTGCTCAATAAAGAGCGTGGTCAGCTTGCTGCAGATCTTCTGCGCCAGTTCCGGATTCTGATTCTGGTAAGAAATCCGGAAATACGACAGCGGCATCATTTGTCCGTCCCGACCCCGTTCGAGCTCGAAAAAGATGTCGATCTGATCCCTTAGCTTGAGGACCTTATCGTCCAGGTTAAGTTTTGCAAACTCAGGAAGGCTGTCACCGAACTCGCGAAGAATCGCGAGCAGATTGGTGCGGCTCAGAACCGTCTGCTCGATCGTCCTCAGGCGCTCTTCCGGCGTGCCGGATACCAGATCCTTCACGAAGTCCTGAGGAACGTCACGAGGCTGAACAACGATCAGGGTTTCAGACACATAGGTCCTGGGCAGAATATAGGTCAACAACGCTGAGGTGGAAAAAAGAGCAACAAAGGGCACGATGACCCACCATTTGCGCCGAACCAACAACGCCAGAACGTCTTGCGTACCGTTTATACCGACTCTCATGGGAGAACTCCAGGATTGGAAAGGAAGGGAATGGGCTACCGCCATTTCAGTCCCATTTTCCGGTGAGAGGTTGGGACGATTAAGCGGGTTTCGACAGGTGGTTATTTTCTACTCACACAGCTTTCTGTCAAGCCCTAATTTCTCTCTAACGCGATCATCAAATCTCGTGGATAATAGCGCCTTTTGTATGGGGGGAGGTTTCGGGAAAATGATGCAAAGACTGCGGAAGAATTATTGGCGCGTGCCCCTTGTCGCCCTATGCCAGCTTCTGCTTTTGCAGACGGCTTTTGGGCAGGCGCAGGCCGGTGGAAAGCGGAACCTGCGAATTGTCGTAACGCAGGGCGACGCAGCTCGGAATGTCGTGCAACAGATCCCCGCGAGACCTCTGCTTATCCGCGTCGAAGACGGCACGGGCAACCCGGTCGCAGGAGCTACCGTCGTGTTCACGGCTCCTTCGGTCGGCCCCAGTGGAGAATTTGCGGACGATTCGCGCGTGGTGAGAGTCATGACGGGGCCGGACGGTCTGGCATCTGCCGGCGTCTTTCATCCGAACGCCAGCACAGGCGGGTATCAGATTCGTGTCACCGCTGAGCTTCAGGGCGAAATGGCCAGCGCGGTGATTTCGCAAACGAACATTGCAGAGAAAAAAGGACGTGGAAAACTGATCGCCGCCCTGGCGATCGCAGCGGCCGCCGCAGGAGCCGCCATCGCGTACAGCAGGAAGAATGGTGGCAGCTCAGACACGCCGACAATCACTTTCGGCGGAGGGGCTGTGGGTGCGCCGAGGTAATGAGTACTTCGGCTTGGTTTTTGAGAGGAAGGATCGGAATGCGATTACCAAGTCTCATATGTTTAGTTCTCCTTGCAGCCTCAACCGGCACAGGAAGCCTGGAGGCGCAGTCATATCTCATGGGTCCGTCGCTTGGATTTACGCCGGATAACTCCGGAACGGCCATCCGGCCCATCATCGGGGTGCCAGGTGCGTCGCTGTTGGCGGACCGTCTGCAGTTGGACACCGCAATTCGCGGAGCGCTCGTCTCGCCGAAACAAGACTACGCCATCGCCGCGCGCACCGAAGACGCGCAATTCGTGGTCATCGACCTTAGGACAGGCAGCGCGACAGTTCAACCGCCGAACGGCAGTCATGCCGGGGCGGACTTGATGGCGATCAGCCCGGCCGGCCGGTCGGCTGCCGCCTATGCGCACGATTCGAAAACGATTCAGGTGATCGGAAACCTGCCCGCAGCACCGGAACTGGTACGTGAACTCGACGCAACACAGATTCCGGGACGCGCCATCAGCATTGCGATCAGCGATGATGGTTCGCTCGCGCTCGTCAGGTCTGTGGAAGAAGATCGCGCGGTTCTATGGGTCATCAACTCTGCAGGCGCTTCGTTGCCCATCGCTGTAGATCAGCCGTCGGCCGCCGCGTTCTTTCCGAATAGTGCGAACGCGATCGTGGCCGATGACGCGTCAGGTAGTTCATACATGTTCCTGGACGTCGCCAATGCGGCTACCCGAATTCCTTTGACCTCGCCTGCGACAGGAGGAATGCGCTTGTTCTCGAGCGCGGCCGTATCCGACGACGGCAGACGCGTATTCCTGGCGGAAGTGAACTCCGGGAACGTTGCGATCGTCGACATGGAGACGCTCCAATCAACGGTCCTGTCTTGCCATTGTCAGGCGACGGGCCTGTATCGACTGAAAGGATCTTCAGTTTTCCGGCTGAATGAAACGTCGCGCGAACCCATGATGGTTCTCGATGCTTCCACGTCGGAACCCCGAATCGTGCTCGTTCCACCCAGAGCCTCTGAAGCTGCGGAGGCTCAACAATGAAGAAACACATTTCATCGATAATCGGTGCGTTGCTCTGCACCGTCTTGTTCGCGGGCGGGCTTTCCGCCCAGGCGCTCCAAATCACGAATGGAACCCTCCTCGACGGGAGGGTTGGCACTGCATACGCCGTGACGTTTAATGCGACAGGTGGGACGCCACCTTATGTTAACTGGGCTCAACCCAGCGGCACTTTACCGAACGGGCTTACCCTTAACGCTTCTTCCGGAGTCCTCGACGGCACGACGACCACTGCGGGAACGTTTGATTTTGTAATCCGGGTCACCGACAACGTCGGCGGCACCGCCACCAAAGCTTTCACGATAAAGGTTGCGGCCACCCTGGCTGTTACGACAACAACATTACCCGACGGAAGGATCGGCACCGCCTATGCGGCTCCGGCCCTGGCGGCGACCGGTGGCATTCAGCCTTACTCATGGTCCATCGTCAATGGCGCCCTGCCTGCGGGCTTGTCGCTGGCCGCCGGCACGGGTGTTATTAGCGGGACTCCGACTGTCGGTGGCAGCTATACATTTACAGTTCGCGCGACCGACACCGGCAATCCACAGCAGACAGCCAATCAGAGCTTAACGCTGAAAATTCCTCCATCGATCACGACGACCTCTCTGCCGAACGGATTGCTGAACACGGCATATTCTCAAACGCTGACCGCAGCACCGACCACAGCGACCCCGCTCACATGGTCCATATCCGCGGGGGCATTGCCGACGGGGATCACGCTTACTGATCCGGCCAATGGCGTCCTCAGCGGAACACCAACGGCCGCCGGCACATTCAATTTCACCGTTCTTCTGACCGATAGCGTCGCTCAAACGACAACCAAGGATTTGTCGATCATCGTACAGTCGGGCCTGACGATCACGACGGTTTCACCGATGCCGCAGGCGGTTGCCACCTCTTTCTACATACAAATTCTGCAGGCAACAGGACCGACGCCCCAAACATGGACAGTCAGTTTAGGCGTGTTGCCACCGGGACTTTCTCTTCAAACGAATGGAACCCTCTCGGGTACTCCGAGCAGTGCCGGAACTTATGATTTCACGGTGCAGGTGGCAACAACTAATCCCACTCAGACCGCGACGAAAGACTTGCGGATCGTCGTGAACCCGCAGCTTTTGATAACGACTGCTGCCGCGCTGCCTGCGGGGGTGGTGAACACCGCATATAACTTTACTCTGTCCGCCACTGGAGGCGTGGGACCGTATACATGGAGCGTTCCGGGACTCGGACTGCCTGCGGGTGTGACCCTCTCGAGCGCCGGTGTGTTGAGCGGAACGCCGACGACCACGGGTAACTTTTCGTTCCAGGCGCAGGTTACGGATAGCTTCACTCCCACTCAGACAACCACTCGACAGTTTTCCCTCACGGTCTCATCGGGCCTGACGATCACGACCAACACGCTGGCAAACGGGGCTGTCGGTATAGCGTACTCGCGTACATTGACCGCATCGGGCGGCACTCTGCCTCTGACGTGGGGCCTGTCGGGCGGCATTCTGCCGTCAGGTGTGGGTATGACTCCCGACGGCGTGATCAGCGGAACACCGCTGGCAGCCGGCACTTTTAGTTTCACGGCAACGGTCTCAGACAGCTCCAGTCCGCCACAATCGGGACAAAAGGCATTATCGATCACGATCCAGCCGCTGCTGTCGATCACCACATCCTCAACGCTTCCCGTTACGGTCGTGGGTACTTTCTTTTCCCAGCTGCTCGAAGCGACGGGACCGACACCGATCACCTGGTCGATCGTCGCGGGAATTGCGCCGCCTGGCCTGGTGCTCACGCTGTCAGGCAATCTGGGTGGAACGCCCACAGCCGCCGGTACGTTTGAATTTACAGCTCAGGCCAACGCAGTAGATCCGCCGCAGAACGACAGACGCGTATTCCGCATGACGGTGAATCCCGCGTTGACCATCAACACACCGGCGTCGTTACCTGACGCGGTCGTCGGCGTGCCGTACTCGCAACAGGTGGCAGTGACCGGTGGAGTACAGCCCTACACCTTCACGTCGCAAGGACGGGGTCTTCCGCCCGGCCTGGCGCTTTCGAGTTCGGGACTTATCAGCGGAACACCGGTCGGCGTCGGTGTTTATGCTTTCACCATTCAGGTCAACGACAGTTCCAACCCGCCGCTGGAAGCCGTTCGAAACTTCCAGGTTTCGGTGGCAACGGCGCTGTCCATCACGACTGTGTCGCTGCCCAACGCGATTCAGAATTCGCTATATAGCCAACAGTTGCAGGCGATGGGTACCGGACCGTTCGTTTGGGTGTTGAGCGCCGGCACGCTTCCTGCAGGTGTGTCAATGGGAGGAAATGGCTTGATTCTGGGAACACCCACTGCAGTCGGTTCTCAGACCTTCACGGTCACGCTCACGGACGGCCGGGGTTCGGCAGTCGGGCGGGAGTTTACGATCGTTGTCGATCCACCGATCCCCGCGTTCTCCGTCAGAACAATCCCTGCCACGCTGCCACCGACTCAGTCTTCGAGCATTGAATTGACTCTGGCCACACCGCATCCGAGTGCGCTTAGCGGCACCCTGAGGTTGACGTTCACGTCGACCGCGGAGGTGCCGGTGGATGATCCGATGACGCAGTTTTCAAACGGACTCCGAACATCGACCTTCACCATTCCCGCAAACAGCACTACCGCCGTATTCCCTACGCAACTCACGTTGCTCACCGGAACGGTCGCAGGCACGGTAAGGCTCATCGCAAACATCGACAGTGGTCCGGCAGACCTGCCGGCATCCACAGTCGACATACTGGCAACGGCACCGAAGATCACTGATGTCGTCGCAACTCGTACAGCCGGCGGATTGGATGTTCTAATAACCGGATACGCATCGCCGAGGCGCGTCTCGTCGGTCGAGTTCAACTTCGACGTCAAAGTCGGAAACAAGACGCAACGCATTTCTCTGTCACGAAACGTAGAGGCAGACTTTGGAACCTGGTACCGGCATCCCGCGTCAGCCCAGTTCGGAAGTTCGTTCTCGTTCCTTCAGTCGTTCACGATCGAAAACGGTTCGGCTAATGCGATCGAAGGAGTTACGGTCCGTTTGTCGAATGCGCAGGGCAGCACGACATCGGTAACTGTCCAACCGAGGTGACGCGAAGCCAGCGACCCGATGTCAGCGGACGAACGTAAACAGTCCGGGGTTGCTATAGCGTAGCGAAACGAATATGCGTTTCTGGTCGAATCGGTAGAGGGAGGACTGGTCCTGTCGCTGGTACTGCAGTCCTCCCTGGACCGCCACACTCCTGCTTACCGGTATACCAATCGACACGGCCCCTGAAAGACTTCGTACGGCGTATGTATTGCCCAGCCGGCCGCGCGTGTCATACGCCGAAATATCCACAAAGATATTCACATTCCGCGCCCGTCGGTTTACCGAAAAGCCCAGGCGCTGCGAATCCGAAATAGTGCCCAGGCCAATGGCGGTACCGCTCGATTGCGCGAAGTACAGAGCAAGAGCATTGTCTGCGAGTGTCTTTTGCAAGCTGACGGACGTGTTGTATCCGACGTAGCTGTCGGTGCTGTCCTGCAGCCGGGTGTGCGCTGCGCCTACACTGACGTCCACCACCAAATCACGCCATACTGGAGCGGAGTATCCGACCTGGCCCGAATGAGAGATGACGTTCTGAAACTGGTCGAACTTGTAATAGGAACCTGTATATCCCAGGCTCCAGCTATCCTTCCCCAACTTCCTCCGATAGCTCATGCCACCTGAAAACTGCTGTTGGTCTGTCAGACCGAAACCAGGCGCGGCATCGTCGCTGTACGTGCGCAGCAGGTGCGAACCCGTAAACGAGAGCGACGATTTACCACTTCCACCGATCGTGTAGTCGGCGCCCACGCTTGCACCATTCGTCTGGCTGACGATCTGCCGGGCAACGGGCTCAAAGACAAATCCGGGTTCGTTGAATTTGGGGGTTACGGCCCGAAAGGCATTGAACGTTCCTGAATCACTTGTGAGGCTGAAACTGTCCGACAGACTCAGTCTCCAGTTCCGTGAAAGCGTGCCGTTCCATCCGAGGTTAGCGGAATGGGAATTCGAATGAAGCTTCGATCCAGACTCGGTCCGGTTGATACCGAATGAGTACGACCCGTTAACAACCGAGCGAGCGCCCGCGGAGGTCAAGCTGATGCTCGGATAGGCCCCGTAATACAGGAGGTTCGGTGCGGTCGGAGAGGCTGAACTGAGGGAGTTCAGGCGGTTGGTCGATCCGCCCGTCAGGTCGATGGTCATTCCGATGGCGTACTTTCTGTCCTGGGCCGACGCTGCGGCAACCGAGAAAACAAGAATGGCCATCAGCAACTGGAAGCAAGAAATTCGGAACCACTTTTTTCGGTCTGCTCTAGGACTATGGAACAAAGACGACATCCCCCGACCTTAACATCATATTCTGATAGAAATTCTTCCCTTTGACGACCTCAGGAAGGTTGACCACGAAACGGGTGCTGTCCTCGCCGCTGTTTCGAATGACAACGATCTCCGACAGGCTCGCAAACTCCTGGGTGCCGCCGGCCAACGCCAGCGCCTGCAAGACGGTGATTGGTTTCTCCATCTGGATGGCGCCCGCTTTGTTGACTTTGCCGGTAACAAACACGCGGTAACTCTGTATTGCTTCGACAATGACGGTAACATTGGCAGCATCGATATATTGTTTGAGGTTCACCTCGATCTGCTCCTTCAGCTGGCCGGGATTCAGGCCGGAAGCCTGCATGTCCTGAACAAGCGGAAACGAAATCCGCCCATCGGGCCGGACCGTTACCTTTCCGGACAGATTCGGCTCCTTCCAGACAAATATCGACAGAATGTCGTTGGGTTGAATCGTGTAAAGCGGATTTCCCAACGCACGGGGTAGCTCCAGATTCTGTGCTGCCGATGCCGGAGTCGAAATCGATGCCGACATTGTGCCGAGCATCAACGCGAAACAGACAAATATTCGGTAATTCATTGTTACCTCCCTTTGTTGGTTGGGAAAAGTTAGCCACAAATAAGGATGCGATGGACAGATATTAATCGTCTTCATCGCCCCGAAACTTGTTAGTTTTCCCGACGACAGTTGTAAAGAAATCCGAAAAGCTCGACGTCAGAAACAGCATAAACCCAAGCATAGCCACAACTTGAACAACTGTCCCCGTTTGGCGAAGCAATTGCAGTATTGACGCTCGATGTTAGAGCCGGTACAGCCTTGTGTCGCTGAGCTAAGCGTGGTCCTGGTTGATGAGTCCATGCTCGTAGAAACCGAACTGTGGCTGTCGGGCTGCGAACATTGTTCGGAAACCGCCTCTCATACGCTCGACTATCTTCTCGACGAGTTGACGGGCTGCGATCCCACAATAACCGAGTACGCTCTGTGCCGTCCCGCTCGTTGTCCTTCCTGCCTTGGCGAAATCACTGAAAAAACGCGCGTCCGGGTCTAAAAATCCTGGGAAAGAACCATTGCGTCCCGTGAGTCTTGCGCTTTTTTCTGCCTGACCGCGTCCGCAGGCTTCAAGCAGTCCCGGTCGATTTCGACGGCTACCGATCGCTGAAGCATATTGATGGAGACCACCAGCCGGCATGTGTTCTTGAACATCGTCACGATCCCCTGAGTTCCAGCCAGCGGACCATACTCGACTTCTACTTTCTGTCCGACTTCCAGAAACGGCCACGGTTCGCAATAGGCCTCGGATTTCAAAACGGCTCGAATCGCATCGAGTTCGGACTCTTCGACCGGCAACAGGTTCTTTCCCATTCCGACGATGGCGTTAACCCCTGGAACTGTCAGGATCGGTAACCGGTTCGACGAATTAAAGCGACAAAAAACATAGCCTGGGAATAATGGAAGCTCGATTTCCTTCGTGCGGTCGGACCACCGATTGACCCGGCGGTATACAGGAAGAAACTCTTCGTATCCCTTGCCCCGTAGATTTCGAGCAACTACTTTCTCAAAGCGTGTTCTTACGTGAAGCGCATACCAGAGCGTGGTGTCTTCGGGAAAGTGCATCCCTTACATCTCCCCCCATCGGTAATCCGGACGTTGTGTTGATTTCGACAATCTGTTGCAGACTCTTTCGGAACGCGGTTTGAAAAGCAGCCCTAATTACGTCGTCCTGCCGTCACACCCCCGCGTCGGCCACTCCGTGCATAGGTCATCCATGCCTTTGCAAAAGTGAGTCAATATGTTTGGATCGTGCCAAGAGTGTGTCAAGTACGATTTTTGTATTTTTTGGACTTGAAACGCCTCTTCAGGACTCAACCGCTGTCAGTTCCTGCAGTTTCAGGCTCCATTGACTTCGTTTCCCGTCATAAAGCCTGACCTGGAACTTACGGTTGATGGCGGCGACAGCGCTGCGGCTGCAGCGCATACGGTCTGCGATTTCGGGAAGCGTCATGTCGCTCTCGCGGAGCAAAATCACGATTCGATCCAACTCGCTTTTGGAAAAATATTTACCCTGCGACCTGACCATTTTGGGCCTCCATGCCAAGTGATTCAACGTATCCGTGTTCAAACGCCCGACCAGAAGCCTTCGAAGAGTTCTTACTGCGGGAGAGGTTGCGGTCTGGCAACCCGGAATGAACCAACGATGGCATCCATTTTCAGGGTGCTCAGACGGGTTGTCAACGACCGATTTGAGCAATCAGGCCCGAATGATCTTCTCAGATCCACGTTTGACGTGCTTTGTAGCGTTCCGAGTATCGACAACCAGGCGGCTGTGATCGACAAGAGCCTGATAGTCGACATTCGTATGGTCCGTTGTAATGAGTACCAGATCCACTTTGCCTAACGTGTCCTGGTTCAGCGGAACCGAAGCCATATCCGAGAAGTCGTGCTTGCGCATCGGCGAAAGACGAGGAATATAAGGATCGCTATAGGAGAGCTCTGCACCTTTTTCTTTGAGCAGTTCCATAATTTCCAACGCCGGCGACTCGCGGACATCGTCAACGTCCCTCTTGTAAGCCACACCTGCAACGAGAATCTTCGATCCGCGAATAGAACGGGAGACCTGATTTAAGGCCTCGCCGATTCGTTCGATCACGTGATGCGGCATGCTTGTATTGACTTCGCCGGCGAGCTGGATGAAACGGGTTGAAAAGTCATATTCCTTCGCCTTCCAGGACAGGTAGAAAGGATCGATGGGGATACAGTGCCCGCCGAGTCCCGGGCCCGGGAAAAATGTTGTAAACCCGAATGGTTTGGTACTCGCCGCGTCGATGACTTCCCATACATCGATGTTCATGCGCTGGCAGAGAAGCTTGAGCTCATTGACGAGCGCAATGTTCACTGAACGATAGATATTCTCCAGCAGCTTGACCAGTTCGGCTGTTCGAGTCGAAGAGACCGGCACGACGCGGTCGATAACAGCGCCGTAAAGCGCGCAACCGACTTCAAGGCACTCGGCTGTCATTCCACCCACGACTTTCGGAATCGTGCGCGTCGAAAACTTCGGATTGCCGGGATCCTCGCGTTCGGGCGAGAAGACCAGAAAGTAGTCCTTACCGGCCTCCAGGCCCCGTCGACGAAACTTTTCCAACAATATTTCTTCGGTTGTGCCGGGATACGTCGTGCTCTCGAGCGATATCAGCTGGCCCTGCCGCAGTGTTTTGAAAACCGCCTCGGCCGTCGTTTCAATGTACTGCAGGTCGGGATCTTTTTTCGCCGTCAGAGGCGTTGGAACGCAAATAATGATGCAGTCTGCTTCCGACAAACGACCGAAGTCGTTCGTAGCCTCGAACTGCTTGTTCTTCAAAAGCGCCTGCAACCTGTCTGAAGGAATGTGCCGAATGTATGATTCTCCGGCATTCAGCTTCGACACCTTTGTCGCATCGATGTCGAACCCGATGATGGAAAACCGTTCCTCTCCAAACCGCAACACCAGCGGCAACCCAACGTATCCGAGACCGATTATTCCAACGCGGGCCTTCCGCGTTCGAATCCTTTCGAGCAAATCCGCTTTGATCATTTAAAAGGCAATCCTCCGTCTGGTCACTGGATATTATGCAAAGAGAGCATTAGAGTGACACAGACATTCACGACCGCGTGCGACTGATCGTCTGAAGGGCTGCCATACGTTCGTCGAACGGGATCGGCTCCGGTGTTCCCAGAATATCCAGTACGCCGGGCACGTTGGTCACTGATACGCGGTTTTCCAAAGTGAATCGGCAATACAAGTAACTGTTGGGCGCGTTTTCTCGTAAAGAAGACTCAATGGGGAAGGCAGGCTGAAAGGACTTCGCCGCCTTCTTCTTATCGGGAATGAAGACTTCCAAACCTGACTTGCGGAGTTTGTTTGCGACGACTGTTTCAAAACCCGAGCGGACTATCAGTGCGTACCAGTGTTCGTTAGCCATCGTGGCTCCCTGAAATCCTTTCAAGGTCGTTCTATGCGTTCCGATCCTTCGGTTGGAACCTTGCGAATGCCTTCGCAAGCAGTGCGGGATCTTAAACAGATGACATCTGCAAATCAAGCCTCTGGAGCACGTTGACCGGAGAACATCGGGAGGGATCATTTCGATTCCGCGGCGGGCCTCACAGACGGAAATAAGAATACGCGAGTTCCTGAAAACCAGAGGCCGCGTGCGTCCGTCTGTCAGTTCAACCCTGGTTCGGTTGAACGATTGGGTGACGATGATCGAGTCGGGGCAGGCAGAAGACGGCCTCGACTTCATCTCGGCCCGGGCAGGGTTGCATCCACATTCAGAAATCGTCGAAACGATCGCGGACAGCCTTATCGACGAGGCTGACCATGTGGAACGGAATCTTCTATCCAAATCGCTTCAGGAAACCATCCTTTACTGCGTGAGCTTCAAAACAGACTCCAGCTACGAGCAACTCGTCACCAGGCTGCTGAGATACATCGCCCGTCACCGCACCGCATCTGTCGCCGAACGTTTCCTCTCGCTCTATTTTTTCAATTTCGTCTGGTTCAGAACGGGAGAATCGTTCCGCGCCGTTGCATGGTCTTCTGATTCTTTCGAAAAGGACATGGAGAATGTCGAGCAAATCTGCTGCCACGTCGTGGCATCTGCCTGGACTCCATTTCAGGAAACCAAACGCGTCTTGAGCCGGGCGACAGCCGGCGAACTGGTGCGGAAGATCGAACACCGCTTGCGCGGGCCCGCGCTGCGGTGAGGTTACTTCACGCGCTCGAGATCACGCCCTCGAAAACGAAAGTTGCGCCCATCCTCGAGCCGGACGGAGTAGAGCGGCATTTCAAAAAACGCGCGATCTTTCATCGTCTCGGTCACGAACGGTTCAAGGATTTGGACGATGCGTCCGAAGTGATGCCAGAACGATGGTATGCCGGAAGTGATTCGTACTCGTTCACCAAGCGTAAGCGGTGTCATATGCACTCCTCATGAGTATCAGTGTCCTGCGGCGTCCAACCGCGCTCGCATTGCAAACCCGCAATGCATGACCAAACAGAAAATGGGAAGAATAACCCCGTTGCCCGGCATTAGAAAAATCGCATGATCTTTTGTAAATAGTTTTTTCCGCGCAAAAACACGTTGGAGAGTCGGTGGAAGGATGAAGGATCTATGTGACGGGATCGATAAAAGACAAAGCCCGTCGAAAGAATCGACGGGCTTTAACGACCAGGTGAGGTTTAGTTAAGTGCGTCTGCGTCGCACCGCAGCGAGGCCTACCCCAATCAGTCCAGTTCCCAGGAGGACGATGGAAGCCGGTTCCGGAACCTCTGTCGATGTCGTGCTGGAGAATGAAAACGTACTTCCGGTTGTGTCCCCGCTAAAACTCCATGTGCCGGCAGTAGGATCAAAGCCGTTGCCCGACACCGTGCCCGTTCCCGACAGCGTTATTCCAATGGCTGTTTGACTTACAATCACGCTGGATGCGAGATCGAAAGTAAAACCACCGACAGACCAAAGGCCCGCCACTGGAGTGGATGGACTAAACGTGAAATCGACGTAAGAAGCAACTGACACAAACGGTGTCACGTACGGGGCAAAGTCACCTGAGGCAGTCGTCACGATAGCTGCGTCTCCGACGATGTCAATGCCGGTTGCCGTGGCTACAGGCCCTCCAATAGGTGCCCAAGCCCCTCCAAATCCGATACCGCCAAGGATTGGCGTCGCCTGAAGCTCATGAGTCCCACCGAGGAGGAATAGGCTCAATAAAAGTAGTAAACTTGTTGTGGTTCGCCGCATGTTCTTAGAACTCCCTTTCTCAAGGACCGCCGATTCCATCGGTTTCTCCTTGGCTGGCACAGATTAAGCACTTGTATTGCCAGACTTCGATTTGAATTCAAACGCTCCGTTTAAGTCTCGTAATCCGAATGGGTTATGGTCTGTCTAAAACGCCTTACAGTGACCGATCGAGAGCCAGAAATGTGTAGATGAATCGTAAAGGAAACCGACGTTCCGACGCCTTCGAGGCCCCAGTACTGGCTGAAGCGATTTCAGATTGTGATTCCAGTAAGTTATAACCGAGGTCGACATACCGAAACCAGATGGCGCTTACGCACATTGGGCATTCCAACGGTATTGGATTGAAAGCCGAGTTGAACAGCGACCGGCTCCATGCCGGCTCGTGATTCTACGCCTGACTGCAACCTGTCTGTTATCAATTAAATGCCCGAAGTCGGCTCATTTCTGGTGCAAGTCCGCTGCACGTCCGCATGCCTCACCGAAAACTGTCAGAAAACCTTACAATTCGCGACGGCGCTGCCTGGGACGCCCCCACGCACCCCTGGTTTTCCTCAACAGCCCGACGACTCTCGCCGTCTCCGCCTCGGCAACCCGCAATGCTTCGCGGGCCTCGGGTAACTTGTTTTCGCCGGCCAATGCCTCAACACGCCGGATCGCGTTGAACGCCAAGCCCGACTCGAAATTGCCGACGCAACCCTTCAGAGCATGCGCCGCCTGCTGCAGGCGAGACGCTTCCCCCTTATCGGCAGCGCGTCGGACCCGTGCCAGAAGTTTGGGCACATCGGCCAGAAACACGCCGATAACCTCCCGCAGTAATTTACGGTCGCCACCGACGCCGTCCAGAAGGGTCGCCAATTCCAGCCCGCCCGGAGAGTGGCGATCGATTGCCCCCCGAAGCGCCTCTAAACGGATCGGCTTTGAAACATAGTCATCCATCCCGGCCTGGAGCGCTCGCTGGCGATCGCTCGGCATGGCGTGCGCTGTCATTGCGACGATGGGCACTCGGCGGATAGAGTCGTTCTCTTTCTCTTTGGCTCGTATAGCCGCAGTCGCCTCGAGTCCGCCCATGACCGGCATCTGAATATCCATCAGGATGAGATCGAACACACGTTTCGACACCGCTCGCAATGCGGCCTGCCCGCTGCCCACAACGGTCGCCCGATGTCCCAGCTTTTTCAGCATGGCGCGAACAAGTTTCTGGTTCACAAGGTTGTCTTCGACGACAAGCACCTCGAGCCGGACGGCCTTGCCTTTGGCCCGGCGCATCCCCCCGGCCACCGCTGCTGACGGGCCGATGCCGCTGCGGGGCAATGAAAACGGCAGTGTGAAATAAAAGGTGCTGCCCATCTGTGGCTGGCTTTCGACTGAAATCTGGCCGCCCATGAGCTGCACGAGTTGGTTGGAAATCGTCAGCCCCAGGCCTGATCCTCCATACCGCCGAGTCGTGGACGCGTCCGCCTGCGCAAACGCTTCAAAGATGACCTTTTGTTTGTCATCGGGAATCCCGATGCCCGTGTCGCTTACGGAAAAAAACAGAAGTGCTTCGTCCTTGCTGATCGACTCCGGCCGGACGCGAATAATGACCTGCCCTTTGCTCGTGAACTTAATGGCATTGCTCACGAGATTGAGGAGCACCTGCCGTAGGCGGCTTGGATCGCCAACGAGAAAAGCCGGCGTGTCCACCCGCACGTCGCAGGACACCTGGACGACGGCAGGGGTCGATCGAAACGCCAGGATCTTCAGGATATCTTCCAGGAGAGGACGTAATTGAAATTCAACGCGTTCGACCTCCAGCTTGCGGGCCTCGATCTTTGAGAAATCAAGGATGTCGTGGAGAAGCGCAAGCAGGGCCTCGGCCGAGTCGCGAACCGTTGTCAGGTATTCGCGTTGTTGTTTGGTGAGCTTCGAATCGAGGACGAGTTCAGTCATCCCGATGATGCCATTCATGGGAGTGCGGATTTCGTGGCTCATGTTGGCGAGAAACTCGCTCTTGGCGCGAGTAGCCGCTTCGGCCTGCGCTCTCGCCTGCACGAGCGCTTCTTCGGTCAACTTGGCGTGCGTGATGTCTCGCGCAACCGCGTAGATCAGTCCCCGCTGCCAGTAAGGCGTGCTCATCCAGGACAGCCATTTGTAGGATCCGTCGGCCGCGCGATACCGGTTTCGAAAGCGAATGACGTCCACCCCGTTCTGCAGATTTTCTCCTTCGCGAATCGTTGCTTCGAGATCATCGGGATGAACGAAGTCGAGCCAGGGCCGTGATGTGAGCTCTTCCGGGGTATAGCCCAGAACCCGCTCCCATGACGGATTCACGATTTTGAAGTACCCATCGAAGCCGGCGATACACAACATGTCGTGCGACAGTTGGAACAGGTGGCTGAACTCTTCCGGTGTCACAACAAGAGGCTTGGATGGTTTTGGGCTTCCGGGGGCAGACATCCCGCGCACTATACCCCCGCCGTTGACCCCCGCTCAAGCTAAGCGTAGGATTTCGCGATGATTGCCCGCCGGCCTGTTTCAAAACATGAGTCAAAACCCGCAGCGCGCCGGGTGTTGGTCGTCGATGACGACCGCGCGCTTCGCCATGCGCTTGTGGCGATGCTCGACACGGCGGGATTTTCGACCGCATCCGCTGCGGACGGCGCCAGCGCGCTGTCTCAAATCCGGAAGCATCCCTTTGATCTGATCGTGCTCGACCTCGGACTGCCTCGCGTCAGCGGTCTGGAGGTGCTGGCGGAAATTCAAAAACTCGCATCGCCCCCGAAAGTGATCGTCGTCACGGCCGACGATACGCCTGCCACAGTCCTTCTGGCGATTCGGGAGCGTGCTTATCAATACATCGTCAAGCCCACTCCTCCGAAAATCATCCTGGAACTGGTCCAGCGTTTCTTTGCGGCGTCTTCGCAAAAACCGATCGAAGTCGTATCTGCGCGCGCGGAGTGGCTTGAACTGCTGGTCCCCTGTGACCGCGAGACCGCCGAACGCATTCAGGGTTTTATCGAGAAACTCGATTCCGACCTGCCCGTCGATGTGCGTGATTCGATCGGCCAGGCATTTCGCGAATTATTGATGAATGCAATCGAGTGGGGCGGAAAGCTGGATCCGAATCGAACGGTGCGCATCGCATGCCTGCGCACCCGCCATATGATCCTTTATCGGATCGCCGATCCGGGCCCCGGCTTTAATCTGGAACAACTCGAACACGCCGCAATCAACAATGCTGTCGATGACCCGTACGGGCACATGCGAGTCCGCGAAGAGAAAGGACTGCGTCCGGGAGGCTTCGGTCTGCTGATGACCCGAACGCTGGTGGACGAGCTCATCTGGAATGAGGCTCATAATGAGGTCGTTTTTGTGAAGTATCTCGGGCCCTTTGCCCCGCCTCCGAAATAACCGTATGTTTTTGAAAAGCGTCGGATTGCCTTACGCTTTCTGAGGGCTCTTCTGGAAGCCGATTTCCTTCCTGTTTCCGACTTATTCAGCGATATCAACACGATAGGATGAAGGCTAAGACGTCCTGCCAATGGTACTCATTTTGCTCATCTTCCGCTTCCACCGACCTCGCAAACACCTGGAACTCGGAGGTAGATATATGAAATCGACACAGAAGCTCTTTCTTTTTGCCATCACCCTTGCGGCCTTTGCGTTCCCGACAGTGGCGGGCGCAACAGTTATCGAGAACGTCAGGCCATTAATTGTCACAGCCGGAGCGGATCCCAACGACCCGATGTACACCGGGAATCCCGGCGACGCCTACGACGGCGTCGCAAGACTGCTGATTTCGACATCCGTTGGTACTTTCGGCTGTTCGGCATCACTGATCCATGAAACCACCCTCCTGACTGCGGCACACTGCGTCGATCCGAGTTCTTTCGGCGCCGGCGCAACGATCAACGGCATTACCGCGCAGTTCTTGAACTTCTCGAACACGGTCTTTACCGCGCTGAACTGGATCTTCCATCCGACCTGGAATGGTGCGTTGTTCGACGGTGACGATCTCGGCATCATCCACTTGACCGGAGCGGTTGGCGGGATTACGCCATATACGCTGTATACGGGCTCTGGGTTTGGATCCACCGGAGATGTCGCAGGCTATGGCCGCAGCGGCACCGGAGCAACCGGAGACACCTTGCCCTTCGGTACCTTCCGGCACGGGCAGAACGAGTTCGACGCGACCCTACTGTCAAACGGTGCATTTGCAGCCGGCAACAATAATTCCGGAATCTTTCTGTATGACTTCGACAATGGTACGGCCGCCTGCAACTCGATAGGGGCAGTCGGTCAGCCAAGTTCGACAGGCCTGGGCAACAACGAAGTTATGATCGCAGGGGGCGATTCGGGCGGCGGATCCTTTATCGGCGGTCAGCTCGCCGGGGTGCACTCGTTCGGCGCCAATATCACGCAACTTGACTGCGCAGGCGGTGGTTTGAACTCTTCGTTCGGAGAATTCGGCGGGGATATCCGCATTGCGCAGGAAGCAAACCTTAAGTTTGTTAGAGACAACATCCCGCAGCAGACGGTTCCTGAACCGGGTTCGCTGATCCTGCTGGCTTCGGGTCTCGCGTTCTCCCTCATCCGACGACGACGCGAATAGCTTCAGTTCCATCGATCGGCCACTTGATCGTGAGATAGAATGCACAGCCAAAACCGAGGTGCATCTATGAAACTCACGATCAAGTGGTCAATCGCTTTCCTTCTGCTGGCCATGCCGGCCGGCGCCGCCGAACCTGCACTGCCGAAGACGAAACCCGAAGAAGTCGGAATGTCTTCGGAACGCCTGCAACGCATCAATCAAATGATCCAGCGCCGCATCGACGCAGGAGAGATGAGCGGCGCTGTCGCGATTGTTGCGCGCAAGGGGAAGGTGGTGCACCTTTCGGCGCAGGGCGTTATGGATATCGAGTCGAAGCAACCCATGACGGCTTCGACGATGTTTCGCATCGCCTCGATGACAAAGCCCGTCACAAGCCTCGCGATCATGATGATGATCGAAGAAGGCAAGGTCCGGCTGAACGACCCTGTCTCACGCTACATTCCGGAATTCCGCGGCATGAAGGTCGCGGTCGCGCTGCCTGCAGGCCAGCGAGGAGCCGCGCCTCCTGCGGCTTCCACACCCGCGCAAGCCGGACGGGGCGGACGGGGCGGAACTCCTCCGCCGCAGTTTTATACCGTTCCTGCGCAACGCGAGGTAACAGTCAAGGATCTCTTGACCCACACGTCCGGTCTCGGCAGCGGCGCGATGGGCAACAGCGACATTCAGAAGGTCGCTCGCAAGCAGGGCGAAAAGCTTGCCGACTATATTCCGCGTCTCGGCGGCACTGCCATTGAGTTCCAGCCCGGATCGCGCTGGGCATACAGCGCGCAGTCCGCTCACGACACACTGGGCCGCATCGTGGAAATCGCATCCGGCATTCCGCTCGATCGTTTCTTCCGCGAACGCGTCTTCGATCCACTTGGCATGAAGGACATCACCTTCTGGCCGTCGGAAGCACAATGGCCTCGAGTCGCGAACGTGTATACGCGTGGAGCGAACGGTCTGCAGAAGAACCAGAATCCCAACGGCATGTCGAGCAATGTGTACTTCATGGGATCGGGCGGATTGATCAGCACTGCGGACGACTACGTTCCGTTCGGCGTGATGCTCGCAAACGGCGGTGAACTGAACGGCAAGCGCATCCTGGGACGCAAGACCGTCGAAATGATGAGCGCCGTGCACATCCCGGACACTCTGCCGGGACGACCGGCCGGTGAAGGTTACGGCCTCGGTGTCCGCGTCGTCAGCGACCATGCGGCCCGCGGAACCATGCTGTCTACCGGCACGTTCGGCTGGTCCGGCGTCTACGGCACACACTTCTTCGTCGATCCGAAAGAGGAACTCGTCGGTGTGCTGCTGGTGCAGACTTCGATCCAGGAAGTGAACCGCGATTTCGAAGACCTGGTGGCACAGGCCATCATCGATTAGTTGAAAGTACTGGTTACCGGCAGCTCCGGCCATCTGGGCGAGGCGTTGATGCGCACCCTTCAGAACACCGCACGAGAAGCGGTGGGCATCGACGTCCAGCCATCGCCGTTCACCCACCACGTCGGATCGATCGTTGATCGCAGTTTCGTCGCGCAATGTCTCCGAAGCATCGACGTCGTCCTTCATACAGCGACCCTTCACAAGCCGCATATCGCGACGCACAGCCGCCACGATTTCATCGATACGAACATCACGGGGACGTTGAATCTGCTTGAAGAAGCCGCGGCCGCGGGAGCGAAGACATTCGTCTATACGAGCACGACAAGCGCCTTCGGACGGGCGCTCGTTCCACCCGCCGGCGCGCCCGCAGCGTGGATCACTGAAGATGTGCCGTGCGTGCCGAAAAACATTTATGGCGCGACAAAGCTGGCAGCGGAGCATCTGTGCGAGATGTTCCAATACCGAACCGGAATGCCTTGTCTCGTGCTGAGGACGTCGAGATTTTTCCCCGAGCGTGATGACAATCCCACGGCTCGCACCGCGTACGACGATGACAATCTGAAGGTCAATGAGCTTTTGTATCGTCGCGCCGATATCGACGATGTCGTCACCGCGCATCTGCTCGCGATCGAAAAGGCGCCCGCGATGGGTTTCGACCGCTTCATCATCAGCGCGACGTCGCCATTCAATCGCGACGACCTCCGCGAGTTACGCAACGACACGCCGGCCGTCGTCAAACGCTGCGTACCTCGTTTCGAACATGAATACGTTCGCCGGGGCTGGCGGATGACGCCTTCGATCGATCGCGTGTACGTGAACGAGCGGGCCCGCACGCGACTGGGCTGGCAACCTCGTTACGACTTCCATTACGCGATCGAGCTTCTGAGTCGATCGCAGGACTATCGCAGCTCGCTCGCTCGCGAGGTCGGCTCGAAGGGATATCACGCGCAATCGTTCGCCGACGGACCGTATCCGACTGAGTCGTAGCTCAAGTACACTACTTTGATCACCACATCAAAGGAGCGGACGATGAAACTCAGTGATCTCTATTTATCCGAGTTCGATCAGGAAATGGCGACCGCGAGGAAAACCCTGGAGCGCATTCCGGAAGACAAGCTTTCGTGGAAACCGCATGAAAAATCCATGCCGCTGAACCGGCTTGCGGGACACGTCGCGGAACTGGCCGGATGGGGCGTCCAGACGATCGAAAGGGATTCTCTCGACTTCATGCCTCCCGGCCAACCGCCATATCAGCCAACAGTCGCGACCTCGCGCCAGCAGGTTCTGGAAATATTCGACAAGAATCGCGACGCCAGCCGGCGCGCCATTGCGGGCGCGAGCGATGAACATCTGATGAAAAACTGGTCGCTGTTGCGTGGAGGACAGACGCTGCTGTCGATGCCGCGATTCGCTGTGCTGCGCAGCTTCTGCCTGAATCACCTGATCCATCACCGCGCGCAGCTCGGTGTTTATCTGCGGTTGAATAACATTCCGGTGCCGTCCGTTTATGGTCCCTCCGCGGACGAAGGAACGCTCGGATAATCGGCGCGTCAGGCAAGCTTGCGGCGTGTGTCGATGAGCAGGGTCAGAAGACCGCCGATGACGGAAACGACAGACGCGATGACCAGTGGAATCGCCCAGGAACTCCACCACTTCACCGCATACCCGACGACGAGCGGACTCAACGCCCCGCCGATATTCCCGAAAGTGTTCATGCAGCCGGTCACAGTGCCGGCGGCGTCGCCGCCGACATCGTGACAAATCGCCCAGCATGTACTCAGACAAAGATCTCCGGCGCCGGCCGCAACCGCGAGCAGGACTGCGGATACCACCGGGTTCTCGGATAACGCAGCGCCTGTAAGCGCGAGACCGCTGAGCGGCAGCGTGATGGCTCCCATCATGCGGCCTCGCTTCAACCCGTAACGACGAACGAGGACATCCGTCAGGCGGCCGCCCAGAATCGTCGCGGCCGCAGCCGTCAGCAAAACGAATGTATGGATGACGTTCACCTCATTGGTGGAGAACCCGCGCGCATCCTTTAAATAGGTCGGCAGCCACGTCAGATAGAAGTAAAGCGAGTAGCCATAGCAGAAATACATCAGACAGATCCAGAGCAGGTTGACGCTGAGCAGGCTGCGCCACCGCAGTTTCTGCTGCGGGTGCGATGGATCCGATTCGCGGATGAACGCCACTTCACGCTCGCTCACATCCGGATGATCGGCCGGATCATCGCGAAACCAGCGGGACCAGAACACGCACCAGATCACTCCGACAAAACCAAAAACCCAGAACGCTGTTCTCCACCCGGCAGAACTGATGATGTATCCGACCAGCAGTGGCGTGAAGGCGCCGCCGGCGCGCGATCCCATGAAAATCACGCCATGAGCGGTTCCGCGCTCCCGCGAGGGAAACCATTTCGCGAGGCTTCGGGACATGTTCGGAAATGCTCCGGCTTCCCCGGCTCCGAAGAGAAATCTCGTAACCAGCAGCGACAGATAATTCCAGGCAGCGCCCGATGCAACCGTAAACGCCGACCACCACAGCACGATGCGCGTCAGAACCTTCTTCGGCCCAATCACATCGCCGAGCCATCCGCTTGGGATTTCAAACGCAGCGTACGCCCATGTGAAGGCGCTGAACACCCATCCCATCTGCTCCACAGACAGTCCGAGTTCCGAACGAATGTCCGGGGCAGCCGTGGAAATACACACCCGGTCGATGTACGTGACGATGGACAGGGCGAAGATGAAACGGAGCAGTTTGAACCGGACGTTGCCTTTCACTTCGTGCGCACTCTACTACTTTATTTCCAATTCAGGCCTTCTTTTGATAAACCTCGGACAGGAGAAGCCGATCTAACGTGATGATGCGAAAAAGAGCACTGTTGGTGGCGTTCATCGCATGGGCCGGTCTGCAGGTCGCCTTCGTGGCCGCGCCGGCTCCCACGTCTCACGTACTGCGCGACATCGACGGCAAGGTTCACGGTTCCCTCGAGAATCCTTCCGGATGGAAGTGGACGCTTTTGTTTTTCATGATCCACGACTGCCCCATCGCGAATCAGTACGCGCCGGAGATCCAGCGCATTTGCGCCTCTTACGGGCCCAAAGGCGCGCGCTGTTTTCTGGTGTATGCCGATCCATCGACGAAGCCTGCCGAAATCCGCGCGCACATGAAGGATTACAAGTTCACCGGCATTCCGGCGATCCTGGACTCCAGTCATGAACTGGTGGAAAAAGCCGAAGCCACGATCAGCTCTGAAGTCGCAGTTTTCGCCGCCAACGCCGACCTGAAGTACCGCGGACGCATCGACAATCTTTACGCCGCACTCGGCAAACCCCGTCGCGTCGTCACCGAACACGACTTGCGCGTAACGCTGGATGCATTAATGGCCGGCCGCAAGGTCCCGAATCCACGGACACAGGCGTTCGGCTGTTTCATTCCGCCAAAACAGGAGAAATAGATCGATGTTTCCCTTCGCTTTCATCCTTCTGATGGCGCAGCAGCCAAACGTGACATTCACCGAACACGTTGCGCCGATCGTTCTCAACATGTGCGCCACCTGCCACCGTCCGGGTGAACCCGCGCCATTCCCGCTGTTGACCTATGAGGATGTCCGCCGGCGCGGAAAGCTGATCGCGAGTGTCACGCAAAGCCGTTACATGCCGCCATGGCACGCCGATTCCGGCATGGGCCCGTTCCGCGATGATCGACGCCTGACGGACGCGCAGATTCGCACGATCCGCGAATGGGTCGAGGCGGGAATGCCGGAAGGCGATCCGAAGAAGATGCCTGCTGCGCCGCAATTCACTCCAGGCTGGCAATTGGGTACTCCCGACCTCGTGGTGCGCATGGATCAGGCGTTCGAAGTGCCGGCAGACGGGCCGGATATTTTTCGAAATTTCGCCATCAAGCTGAACCTCGACGAAGACAAATGGGTTCAGGCGATCGAATTTCGTCCGTCTGGCAAATCGTCGCACCACGCGCTGTACTTCATCGATCAGACCGGCCAGGCTGTCCAACTCGACCAGGCAGATCCGCGTCCGGGTTTTACCGGAATGAACTTCCTCGCCGCCGGTCTTGGGGCGCGCCTCGGTCAGGGTCGCGGCGCGAATGCCGCGACGCCCCGCGCGGCAGCAGGCCTTGGCGGCTGGGCAGTGGGCGGCTCGCCTCGCGAACTGCCGGAAGGCCTGGCGCGGCGGCTTCCAAAGGATGCCGATCTCGTCCTGCAAATGCATTTTCATCCGAGCGGCAAGGCCGAGAGCGAGCAGGCGACACTCGGTTTTTATTTCGCCGACGCGCCTCCGAAACGTACGCTTGCAGCGCTTCAACTGCCGCCACTTTTCGGCGCTCTGGCAGGAATCGACATCCCGGCGGGATCCAAAGGATTCACGATTAAAGACTCGTTCACGCTGCCGGTAGACGTGGACGTCATCGGCGGCGGCGCCCACGCTCATTACCTGGCGAAGGAAATGCGGATGACCGCAACGCTTCCCGGCGGCTCGCGTAAAGATCTCTTGAACATCCCGGATTGGGATTTCAACTGGCAGGAACGCTACTACTTCAAGACACCCGTTCGGCTGCCGAAAGGAACGCGCGTCGAAGTCGAAATCTCATACGACAATTCCGGAGACAACCCTCATAACCCGAATTCCCCGCCGAAGCGGGTAACCTTCGGCCAGCAATCGACCGACGAAATGGGAAGCATGTCGATAGAGATTGTCCCGGTGCGAGAGGCCGACCTTCCGCAGTTTCAGGCGGCGATTCAGGATCATCTGCGGGAAGCGGTCGCCGGCACCGTGCGTGACAACCTGCGCGGCAACAGGGGCGGCATACTTCGCCAGCGCCGGTAACTGACTTCACATGACCGTGCGCTATACTGCGCGTCAACAATCGCAGGAGGGCGCACATGATGATCGTCAGACTGATGGTTCTTGCTTTACTTTCGGCTGTTGTACCGGCCGCTGCTGAGGACGCATTCGAGTACCGCGTCCTGGCAACCACAAAAACCTCGACTATGGAAAAAGAACTGAATCAGGGCGCGGAGGCCGGGTACCGCATGGAAAAAGTCATGGGCGGCGGCACAGCGTTCGGCGGTTCCGAGGTCGTGGTGGTCATGTCGAAAACCAAATCCGGCGCCAGTCCTGGGCGCTACGCCTACAAGCTCCTGGCGGCCAACAAAACAAGCACAATGCAGAAAGAACTCCAGGACGCCGGCCGCGAAGGATTCGACTACAAAGATCAGACTGTTTTCAATTCCGCATACGGCGGTGACGAAGTTGTCGTCATCCTCGAACTGGATCGCGAGCGCAGGTCCGCCATGCGATTCGATTACAAACTGCTGGCAACGCAAAGAACATCCACGATGCAGAAAGAACTGCAGCAGGCAGGCGACCTCGGATACAAGTTTGTGGGCGTCACGATTTCCAAAACAGCATTCGGCGGAAAGGAAGTCGTTTCCATCCTGCGCAAAGAGATCGCGGAGTGACGCGACGGCCATTACGGCGATGACGAGCGGTGGCCGGCAACATCGAAGACAAATCCTGATACTGGGAGCCGGGTTTGGCGGTGTCTACACCGCGCGGTTTCTCGGGAAAATGCTTCGGCCCGAGGAAGCCTCCATCTCCCTCGTCAATCGCGAAAACTATTGGGTGTATCAACCACTGCTTCCTGAGGTCGTTTCCGGCAGCATCGGTCTGACCGATACCGTTTCCCCCATCCGCCGGCTCTGCCCGCGCGCCGACCTGGTCATGCGGGATGTCGAAGAGATCGACCTCCAGAACCGCGTTGTGACGCTGAGCCCGGGGTTCCGCCCGCGAAAAACTCAGATTCATTACGACCAGTTGGTGATCGCGTTGGGAAATGTCACCAACCTGCTCGGCATGTCGGGATTGCAGGAACACGCGATGCCGTTCCGCACGCTCGCCGACGCGATCCGGCTGCGCAACCACATGATCCATGCTCTGGAAGAGGCAGATTTCGAAACCGATGTGGAGCTGCGGAAAAAGCTGCTGACGTTCGTCGTCGCCGGAGGAGGTTTCTCCGGCGTGGAGGTCATCGCGGAACTCAACGACTTCGTTCGCGCGGTCGCGAAAAGCTATCCCGACATTCCCACGAATGAAGTCCGTTGCGTCCTCGTCCATTCCGGCAAACACATCCTGCCTGAAATGGTCGAAGGTCTCGCGGTGTTCGCCGAGAAGGTCCTGCGCGACCGCGGCGTCGAGATCCTCTTGAATGACCGCCTGGATGCCGCAACGTCGGAAATGGCGAAATTGAAATCCGGCCTGCAAATTCCGACCAAGACGATCGTTTCAACCGTTCCATCGGCGCTTCCGCCGGTGCTCGAATCGCTGAATGTGCCGAAGGAGAAAGGACGACTTGCCGTCAACGAGCACCTCGAACTCCAGGGGTATGAAGGCCAGGTCTGGATCGTCGGCGATTGCGGAGCGATCAAGACTGCATCCGGCAATCCCGTTCCGCCGACAGCTCAACATGCCGTTCGCGAAGCGAAAACGGTCGCTCACAATATCCGCGCCGTGATCCGCGGCACCACACGGACGACATTCACGTTCGAGGGGCTGGGAAAGCTGGCGTCGCTTGGACATCATTCGGCGGTCGCCGATGTTTTCGGCATCCGCATCTCCGGATTTTTTGCCTGGTGGTTATGGCGAACCATATACCTTTTGAAGATGCCCGGGTGGGATCGCAAGGTCCGCATTGCGACCGACTGGTTTCTGGACCTGCTGTTCCCTCCTGAACTGGTGCAACTGCGCGTTTCAGGATCGTCCGGAATCACCCAGCAGCATTTTCAGCCGGGCGAAGTCATCTTCAACCAGGGCGACATCGGCGACAGCGTCTACGCGATTCAGGAAGGCGAGTGTGAAGTGTTGCGCGAAGACAACGGCGTTACTCAAACCGTCGCCGTTCTGGGCCCGGCGTCGTTCTTCGGGGAAATGGCCGTCCTTGCCGACTGTTCGCGCAATGCAACCGTCCGTGCGCTGACTCCTGTGCGAGTGCTGTCGATGTCGAAATCAGACTTTGAGAAGATCAGCGCCACGGTGCCCGCGTTCGCGAGTGTCTTCACGGATCTGGCAAAGAACCGGACGGCTCGCCCGTAACACCAGCGTCAATCAATCCTCAGTCGTTCGCCCAGTGCCGGCCGTCGCGCTTCAGAAGTTCGTCAGCCTCTTTCGGACCCCACGTTCCGCTTGGATAGTTCGGGAAATTCCGCGGCGGCAATGCCTTCCACACATCAAGAATCGGCGCGACGACGCTCCACCCCACCTCGACCGTATCCGCGCGATGAAACAGCGTCGCGTCGTTTTTCATGCAATCGTGCAGGAGCGTTTCGTAACCGGTGTTGGGCGTGGTGCCGAAGTAGTCCGAGTAGCGGAAATCCATATTGACGCTTCCCATACGAACCGTCGGGCCGGGTATTTTCGCGCCGAAGCGAAGTTTGATGCCTTCTTCCGGCTGGATCTGCAACACGAGCAGATTCGGCTCGAGGTGTTCGACCTGCGTCTTGCGGAAGAGCTGAAACGGAGCGCGCCGGAATTGGATGCAGATTTCGGTGAGACGTTTCGACATCCGCTTGCCCGTTCGTACGTAAAACGGCACGTCTGCCCACCTCCAGTTATCGATCAGCAGCTTCAACGCGGCGTACGTCTCTGTCGTTGAATCCGGCCCCACTTTCGGCTCGGACCTGTACGCCTGCATCTGCGTCCCGTTCAAACCCGGTCCATACTGACCGCGCACAGCCCGGACCAGAACATCCTCCGGCTCAATCGGTGTGAGCGCGCGGAGCACTTTCGCCTTTTCGTCGCGTACCGCGTCTGCTGCGAATGAAATCGGAGGTTCCATCGCGATCAGCGATATCAGCTGGAAGATGTGATTCGGAATCATGTCTCGAAGGGCGCCGGCCTCTTCGTAGTAGTTCCCGCGCGTCTCGACACCGACATCTTCAGCCACGGTGATCTGGATATGATCGATGTACCGGCGGTTCCAGATCGGCTCAAAGATGCTGTTCCCGAATCGAAACACCATGATGTTCTGAACGGTCTCCTTGCCCAGATAGTGATCGATGCGGAAGATCTGCCGTTCGCGAAGTGTCTGCGCAATCTCCTGATTCAATGCGCGCGCCGACTCGAGATCGTGCCCAAACGGCTTCTCGATGATCACGCGCCGCCACTGGCCGTTCGCTTCCTGTGCCAGACCGCACGCGCCCAACTGACGCACGATCTCGGAGAAATAGGTCGGGCTGGTCGAGAGATAGTGGAGGTAGTTGCCTGCGGTGCCATGATCCTTGTCCACCTTGGCGAGCATCGCTTTCAAGCGCTCGAAGGCAGCGGAATCCGTGAACGTGCCGCTCGTGTAATAAAGCCGCTGAACGAGCCATTCCCACAGTGCGGCGTCGACGCGTTCGGTAGCGAATTGGCGGATGTCCTCCGACATCTTTGCGCGGAATGCCTCCGTTGACATCTCCTGCCGCGCCATTCCGACGACAGCAAATTCCTTTGGAAGCAATTTGGCTTTCGCCAGGTTGTAAAGAGCCGGAACGAGTTTGCGTTTCGTCAGATCCCCGGCCGCGCCGAAGATCGCCATGAGGCAGGGCCCGGCAGGCTCTCTCGTCGGTTCAAGCCATTCGATATGCGCTTCTTTCGTCGCCATCGTGTTTGCCTCCTTAACCGCCCGACGCCCGTTCGACGTGACCGCCGAATTTCTTTCGCATCGCAGACAGCATCTTCTCCGCGAACGTGTGATTCTGCCGCGACCGGAACCGCGTGTACAGGCTGGCGGACAGCACATCCGCCGGCACAGCTTCTTCGACGGCTGCCATGATAGTCCAACGGCCTTCGCCGGAGTCCTGAACGAAGCCCGTGTAGTCCGACAACGATGGATCCTCCGCAAGCGCCATTGCCGTCAGATCAAGCAGCCAGGATCCGACGACGCTCCCACGACGCCATAGTTCGGCGATGTCGGGCAGGTTGAAATCGAAGCGATGCTCCGCGGGAAGCTCCTTTGATGTCGCGTTGCGGAGAATGTCGAAGCCCTCGGCGTAGGCTTGCATCAATCCGTATTCGATGCCGTTGTGGATCATCTTCACGAAATGCCCGGCGCCGGCGGGACCGCAATGCAGATAGCCTTCTTCGGCTGTGCCTGCCAGTTTTTCGCGTCCGGGCGTTGGTGGAGTATCGCTGCGGCCGGGTGAAAGGGTTTTGAAGAGCGGTTCGAGACGCCGGAATGTCTCGGCATCGCCGCCGATCATCATGCAATAGCCTCGTTTGGCGCCCCAGATGCCGCCGCTCGTTCCCACATCGAGGTAACGGATTCCGCGCCCGCTGAGGATTTTCGATCGCCGGACATCATCCTTAAAGTAGGAATTGCCGCCATCGATGATGACGTCGCCGCGCTCCATCCGGTCGGCCAGTGCCATGACAGTTCGCTCAGTCGGCTCTCCTGCAGGAACCATCACCCACGCCGCCCGCGGCTTGTTCAATTTGCGGACGAAGTCGTCCATGGACTCGGAACCGATTGCGCCCTCGGCGGCGAGTTCCTTCACATGGTCCGCGTTGAGATCGAACACAACGCATTCATGCTTTCCTGCCATCAGGCGCCGCACCATGTTTGCGCCCATTCTGCCGAGACCAACCATTCCAAGCTGCATTGTTGACGTGTCTCTCCCTCGTTCGTCGTTTGAGCTGGGATGCTAACACACGCGGCTTCAACAGGGCTTGTGACTGACCCCCTCGCTCGCTACGCTCGCGTCTCCCCCTCACGAGGGGGAGAGTAGCTTAATCTCCCCCTTGCAAGGGGGAGACGCGAGCGTAGCGAGCGAGGGGGTCAGTCACAAGCCCTCATGACGTGAGGGACATCAGGTCGAAGATTAGTCCTGTCTCAGCGCGGTCATCGGATCCAGGCCGGCGGCGCGCCTGGCCGGAAGCCAGCTCGCGGCCGCGGCGACGAGCAACAGGACTGCAGGTACGCCGAGGAATATCGCGGGATCAATCGGGCCGCCGGGAACAACGTGGATGTACACCGTGAATGCCACGAGGATGCCGCCCGCCACGCCTATCGCGATCGTCCTGATCGTTTCCCCGACAATTCCCGCCACGACATTGCGAGCCGTAGCCCCGAGCGCCATTCGCACGCCGATCTCGGTAATCCGCCGCGCCACATTGTGGGCGACGACGCTGTAGATCCCGATCGCCGCGAAAAAGAGCAACAACGGCCCGAGCACGACGAAAATTCTGGCCGGAATCCTGCGGAACAAAAGATTGTTCTGGACGTGTTCTCCGAGCGTGCGCACGTTGAACACAGGCAACCCCGTCTGTACTTCCGCCACGGCGCGCCGGACTTCGTTTGCAACCAGCAACTCAGCGCCCGGGCGCGTCTTCACGTGAATGTCGCCGGCGGTGCGAGACTGAGTTCGGTAGGAAAGATAGACGATCGGAATCGGAGCTTCGCCGACTGCATCGTAGAAGGAGTTCTTTGCCACGCCTGCAATCACGAAGCTGCCGCGGCCGGACTCGATATGCCGGCCGATAGGCTCCGCATTCTGAATGTATCGGCGGACGAATTCCTCGTTGACGATGGCCTGCGCCGGCGTTGTCGTGTCGTTCATCGGCGCGAAGTCCGTACCTGCGGCCAGCGGAATGCGCATCGTCTGCAGATAGCCGGGCGTGACGAAGTTCACCAGCGACCGGTCCGGAGTTTCACTGTTCTCGGTTCTGCCTTCCACTCTGAACGAACGCAGCAGCGGCATGCCGTGGATGTCCAGCGGCACCGATGACGCGATCGCCGCGGACTCAATGCCCGGCACCTCGCGCAGTCGATCGAGCAGTTGCGTCGCAAAGCTGCGAGAGAACGCAGGATCGACCGACCCATCTGACTGAATGTGTCCGGCATTACCCCGGAGGTCATAGCCTGTCAGGAGCACGCCCTCCGTTTGAAAGCCCGGGTCCATGGTTTGCGTGTCGCGGAAGCTCTCAAAAAACAGCGCCGCGGCCAGCAGCACTATCAAAGCGAGACCGGCTTCCAGGCCCATCAGCAAATTCCGCAGGCGCTTCTGCGGCGCGACGCCCATACCGGGACGAAGCTTTGCCTGCACGTCTCCGCTTGCCAGTTGCAGCGCCGGAGCTGTGCCGAAAGCCACAGCGCACGCAGTGCCGAGCAGGATGGCAAACAGCAGCACCCTCCAATCGACAAATGTCTCGAGATAGATCGGAAACGCCATCGTGAATCGCACCGAACGCAGCGCGCTCGTTGCCCACATGGCAATGGCGACACCGACTGCCGAGGCCGCGAGGCCGACGATCAGACTCTCCGTCATCAGCAACCGCGCGACGCGCCATCGCGTGGCGCCGATCGCGAGGCGAGTGCCGATTTCCCGCGATCGCGTGGCGGCCCTCGCCAGAAGCAGATTGGCCGTGTTGCCGCAAACTGCGAGCAACAGGACCAGCATGATCCCCTGCAACACCATGAGCCCTGTCGCAAGGAATCGCTGGGGACCGCGCGGCATCTGCCAGTACGGCAGAACTTCCGCGCCGAACCCCTTGGTGGATTCGGGATACAGACGGGCGAACTCGTTCATGACACCGGCGAATTCAGCCTGCGCCTCTTCGCGGGTCACGCCGTCGCGAAGTCTCGCCATCATGCCGTAGCTGCGCAGGCCGCGATCTTCCAGTTCACGTGTGCCGGGAAACATCGTGGAGGCGAGAGTCGCGGGCAGCCATAAATCGAAATCGACGATGAGCGCCGTTCCCTGGAAACCTTCCGGCAGAATGCCGATGATCGTCAGAACCTGGTCGTTCGCGCGAATCGTTTGCTCCAGGACTTTGGGATCTCCGTTAAACGCGGCCTTCCAATACCGGTAAGAGATCACCGCCGCCGGCCTGCGCTCCGACGCTTCATCGGGCCGCCAGAAACGTCCGAGCGCCGGCTTCAATCCAAGCCCGGAAAAGTAATTGTCCGAAACGAACAAACCGGTTCTGCGCTCTCCCTGATTCCCCTCGCCTACCGTGAACGGCGCCATGCGAGATGCAAAGACTTCGCGAAAGGATCGCATGCGATCGCGCAGGTCGTTGTATTCGGTCCATGAGGATCCGGGATATGAACCGGATTCCGAGCGCGGTTCAATCAGATAGAACTCGGATGGATGATCCACTCCCGCCACCGGCCGCAGCACGAACCGCTCGATCCAGGAGAAGACAGCCGAGTTGACGCCGATCCCGATGCCCAGCGACAACACAACAACCGCTGAAAGGGCCGGCGTTCGCAGGATCGTCCGAAAGGCGTAGCCGGCATCACGAATCGCATCATCCAGCCACGTCCAGCCCCAAACGTCATGTGCTTCTTCGCGTCCACGAAGCGTGTTGCCGAGAACCCGCCTGCTCTCGCCGGCAGCATCTTTTGCAGACATGCCGTTGCGTTCGAGTTCCGTCTGCATCAAAGCCCGATGAAGTTCCATCTCTTCGGCGAGATCCGCTTTCGCGCGCCTTGAACCTGCCCAGTAACGAATGCGGCGGAATAGCTTTTTCATGAGGTCCTCAGGTGGCGTGCAGCACCTTCTGAATAGCGAGGATCATCTTGTCGAATTCCCCTCGCTCCGTTCGGAGTTGTTTGCGCCCGCTCACCGTCAGCGTGTAATAACGGGCGCGGCGGTTGTTTTCCGACAGGCCCCATTCGGCCTGGACCCAGCCATTCAGGAGCAGGCGCTGCAATGCCGGATAAAGCGAGCTCTCTCCAACCTGAAGCACATCGGCGGACAGCGTCTTCAAATGCTCCGCGATGCCATAACCGTGCTTGGAACCGTGCGCCAGCGCTCCGAGAATCAAAAGATCAAGAGTGCCGGGCAACAGGTCCGGCGATTCCCTGGAAACGTTCATTCTCCGTTCCTCCCATCGCTTGTCGACTGGTCTATGATGGTGAACCATCTGGTCTGAGTCAAGTCCCATCGTCGAACGACTGGAAGGTCCCCAAAATATCGGGTTCGCCATCGGCCATACGCAGTCTGTATATTCGATCGGCAATTGCCTATCGAACGATTGAACATAGCCGATTTTCATTTACGTATTTACGTACTGGCGATGGGCGATTGCTCACGTAAAGAAAAGCCGAAAAACCGTTAATACGTCTCCGGAGGCCTGACAACGATGCCGTTCCTCACCGACCTTAAATTTGCCGTTCGATCCCTGATGAAGGCCAAAGGTCTGTTCATTACTGTCGTGCTCACGCTGGCGCTCGGCATCGGCGCCAATGCGGCGATATTCAGTGTCGTCCGAGGTGTGCTCCTTCGGCCGCTGGTCAACCGCGACGAAGGACGACTTGTCTACATTCAGCAAAGCGCTCCCGGCGTTGGAACGGAGAACGCGACGTTCTCGGTTCCCGAAATCCGTGACCTGCGCCAGCGCTCCAAAACGATCACGGCGATCGGGGAGTTTTCCACGATCGGGTTCACGATGGTCGGGCTTGGAGAGCCGCGGACGGTTGTTGCCGGCGTCGTGGACGGGAACTACTTCGATGTCGTGGGACTGCGGCCTGTGCTGGGACGTCTCATAACGAAGGAAGACGACGGACCGAAGGCCGAGAGCGTCGCAGTACTGACGCATCGCTTCTGGTCGACGACACTGAATGCGGATCCAACTGTCGTCGGCAAAAACGTCCGCCTCGGAACACGATCGGCGACCATCATCGGTGTGCTTGAACCATCCGATCCGTATCCCGCAGCGACGGAACTGATCGCCAACATGGTCACAAGCTCGCATCACATGTCGGCGACGATGGTGGAAGGCCGCGAGCACCGCATGACACAAATCTTCGGACGCCTTGCTCCCGGCGAAGACCTGGAAGCAGCGCGCGCCGAATTGCGCGCCGTGCATGGCGCGATCATGAAGGAACATCCTGAGGCGTATCCCGCGAAATCGGACTTTCGCATCGATTCGGTCCTGCTGCGCGACCAGATCACGGCACGCGCACGAACGATGCTGCTCGTGCTGCTGGGCGCGTCGGGCCTGGTATTCCTGATCGCGTGCTCGAATGTCGCGAACCTGATTCTGGCGCGCACCGTGCGCCGCGAGGGGGAACTCTCGATACGGGCCGCGCTCGGCGCGGGCAAGGGAACGTTACGCCGGACGCTGCTGGCCGAGAGTCTTCTGCTGTGCGGTATCGGCGCCGCGCTCGGTGTCGCCGCGGCGCGGCCGATGTTTTCGGTTTTGACACGTTATGCCTCGCGCTTCTCGGTTCGCGCAGCGGATCTGACACTCGATTCCAGCGCGCTGTGGGTCGGGGCCGCGTTGGCGATTCTGTCCGCCTTCCTTCTCGCATTCGTGCCGCGGCTGCCGTCCGCTGAAGCCTCACACGGACTCGGGCTGACAAGCGGAAGCATTCGAATTACCGGCGGGACGAAGCGCCGGCTGAGGCTTTTTGCAGTCATCCAGATCGCCGCTTCGTTCGTTCTGCTCGCAGGCGCCGGAATGCTGCTGAAGACACTGATCAGTCTGCAGAGCACGACGCCGGGTTTTGAAACGAAAGGCGTGCTTGCCGTGAATGTGCCGGTGATTGCATTCGGCAAGACGCCTGAGCAGATTCGTGGTTTTTATCGCGAGCTTCAACAAAAGCTGCTGTCGGTACCCGGCGTGGATCGCGTCGCCGTCGGCGGCACGGTTCCGTGGCGCGATGTGGGAACCTTCGGACCGGGAGCGGGCTGGCGTTTCTCCGTGGAAGGAAGGGCGCGTGAAAACGCGGACGATGATCCTCGCGGCCGTATCCGGTCGGTGTCGCCGGGTTTCTTTGCCGCATTGGGAATCCCGATGCTTGCAGGACGCGATTTCAACGAAGCCGATCGGCAGGGCTCAGAGCTCGTTGTCATTATTACGAAAACGATCGCGGATCAGATGTTCCCCGGACAGGACGCGATCAATCGTCACCTGATGTGGACGGACCCGATCATGAAATTTATCAACATCAGCACGCAGCCGCGCCGGATCGTCGGTGTTGTGCCGGACATCGATGATGAAAGCATCGACCCGAAGCACGCGATGACCGTGTACCATCCCTTCGAGCAACAACTCGGCGGCGGACGAGTTTTCATCCACGCCAGGTCGGATCCATATGCGCTGGTGCCTGCCGTCACGCGGACAATACGGGAACTCGCCGCCGACCAGCCGGTGGAACAGGCGGCAACCCTCGAAGATGTACGCGCCGAGATTCTCACGCCGGATCGTTTGAATACGGTTGTGTTCGGAGGATTCGCGGCGCTGGCGATGGCGATCTCGATCGTCGGAGTTGCCGGTGTGCTCGCATTCTCCGTCAGCGCCCGTACACGGGAGTTCGGCATTCGCCTGGCCATTGGATCTCAACCCGGACGTTTGCTCACCGGAATTCTTTTTGAAGGAGTCGTGATGGCCGCCATCGGCATCATTGCGGGCGCCGCAGGCGGATACATTCTCGCGCGAGTGGCCGGCAACTATCTTGAGCAGACCCAGATTCCGGGCGTGTTGCCGATCCTGGGCGCCGCAGGCCTCCTCCTCCTGGCCGCGTCCGTCGCTTCCCTGCTGCCTGCGGCTCGCGCGGCGCGCGTTGATGTGATGCAAGCCCTGCGGAACGAATAGGAGGTATACTTCCGGGGCGCTTGGCGCTTATCGATGGGAGAGAAACAAAAATCGAATCCTCTATTGGCGATCGGGGGCGTCACTTTCTGCGGACTGCTCATTCTGGCAGGTCTGAGATGGCCCGAGTTGCTCATCACCCGTAATCCGTTCGTCGAAATCGGGAAGCTGATCACGGCGTCCGCTATCGGCATAATCGTTACCGCCACGCACCGGCAATCGACCGCCGGAAAGGCCATGACCCGGTCGGCGGAACACGCCGCCATCCTGCTTTGCGTTGCCGGTGCGCTGATGATGATCATCATCGGCGACTCGCTCGCACGCGCGCTCGGCATCGCGGGCGGCGCGAGCATCATCCGGTTTCGAACCCCGATCAAGGATCCCAAGGACGCGCTGATATTCCTGCTGCTTCTCGGGCTGGGAATGGCGTGCGGCCTCGGGAACTTTGCCGTGGCCGGGCTCGGAACACTCTTTCTCAGCCTGTTCCTTATCGCTTTGACTCCCGATCAGAGGGTCAAACGACGGCGCATGGTCCTCAACATGGTGTCGGCGACCCCGGAATTCCCGACCTCCGCGGTCCAGGCGGTCCTGCTTCAGCACGCGGTCGATTACGAGCTTGTCCAGGTGAACCAGGGCAATTCTTCGTCGCTTGTTTATGAGGTAAAACTCAATCCGGGCGTTTCCACAGAGGAGCTCAGTCGCGGGCTCATGGGCTCGGGATTGAAATCCGTCTCGTGGGAAAAGGCGAAGTAAGCTGCGCGGCCGATTGAATTGTCACTGAGATGAAGGGCGAATCCGCGGGCTGCTGCCCACCTGTTCGTACTGAAAGCCGTCAGACGGGCGTTCGAGTTTCCGGATATAGAGCGCCTGAGTCTGCGGAGACCGAATCGGACTCCCACTGACCACGACACGATCACCGCGCTTCAGCGTCTGCGCTGTCATTCCAACCGCGACGAGCTCGGAACGGTTGTCCATCTCCAGTTTCCACTGTTGCGTACCGCGATCATTCTTGACGTCGACGAACACGAACGGATGCGGGTTGATGAACTGAAACTCGCTGACGATGCCGTCGATGGTGACCTCACGGCTGCCGTCATAGATCCCGGCAATCGAATGGTGGGCCAGGAGAAGTGCGACGATGCAATGGAGCATACAAAAACCTCGTGCGGTCATAGACCGCCCCTACAGGTAGCCGTCGATTTCTGTAGGGGCGGTCTATGACCGCCCGCGATTTACTAACGCGTCGCTCTGAAAGCCGTGCTGTTTGTGCCGGTCCGAACGGTCCCTTCCATAACGTTACCGTTGATGCGACCGGTGTAGATTGAGCCGCCGGCATTGAAAGAGATCTCGTTGGCGTGCATCTTCCCGTCGGTAACGGTGACGACTTTTCCGCCGGCGTTAACCGTACCTGCGAGCTGCTGGAAAGTTTGCGTGAGGCGCAGTTCGCCCTGCGGCAGCTTCCAGGCTCCTTCGACCTTCGCGGGAACGATCCACAGCAGCGCCGTGCACCAGTTCGAGCAGTTTTCGGAGACTGTCGCCGTCTCATCCGCCTGCCAGTCGCCCATCGTGAACGTGTTCGACACGACGCGCGTTCCGGGCTTCAAGTCGAGAATCTTCGGCCGCAGCTTCAGGTTGATGTCGGGAAGCAGGAACATCGTGATGACCGAAGCCTGCGAGAAATCAGTTTCGAAGAGATCCGCTTTCGCGAAGGTGGCTCGCGCGGTGACGTTTTCCTTCACGGCATTTTTCTTCGACAACTCAACCATGTCCGGGTTGTATTCAATCCCCATTGCCCGAGCGCCCTTCTTGGCAGCCGTGATCACCGTGCGTCCATCGCCGGAACCCAGATCCATGAGGTAGTCCTGAGGCGTCACTTTCGCGATTTCGAGCATCTTGTCCACCAGAGCCTGCGACGTCGGCACCCAGACGACGTCTTTGCCGGCCTGGCCGACCTGAGGCTCAAACTCTTTCGTCTGCGTCGCCTGGCCAAAGGCCATCGTGGCAAGCGCCAGGAAACAAAGTGTCAACGATGCACGACGTAAAAACTGTGTTGCTTTCATATTGTTCTCCCTACTTTTTATTCAGGTCTCGTCCTCTATCTGCTGACCCGGAATGATTCTGCGGGGGAAGGATAATGCGTCCCGTCGCCGGGAGCAACCCCGCAGTTAGACTTGAGTTCGCAAGACCTCAGGGGACGATCGTGCTGGTGCGATCGACGACAGCCGACTCGGTGCCGACCATGAGTTGAGGACCCTGATTGTTCTCCTGACAGATGTATTCGAACAACTCGGACCCGTCGGTCCATTGCATATTGAAGCTCGTGGTCCATGGCGCGGTGTAGGCGCCGGGATCATCGATGGTCACTTCATATTTCAGGGTGTTGTAATCGAGGCGTGTCAGCCGCTCGATGAGGTGAAGCCTGTCGGTGTGCGGCAGGCCATCCCGGTTCATCCAGGCCTTTTCGTTGAAGCCGATCGTATCCACAACGAGCGTATCTCCGTCCCAACGACCTATTGAATGACCGTAGTAGCTCGGCACGAGATCTTTCGGATCCGGGTGGGGACGTCCATCCATGTAAATGACGTGGAAGCTGTGCGGACCGCCGATATTGACCACGAAAATGCGTTTCTGTTCCGGCATGTCGAGGATCTCGTAGCCGTATGCGGTCGTCCAGAGTCGCGGTCCGGGAGAAGGCTTGCATCGCGTGTACGGCTCGTCCTTCAGAAAATCGAGATGACGATAGTCCACCAGAGCGCGCGCCCAGTCCTGAAGCGGAACGTTATCGATATGAATCGGAGCATTCAGTGTCGTGCGGGGTTCGTAACTTCTCGGGTTGACGGCGAGACGGCCGCTGCCGCCCCAAAGCCCTTTCTGTTCGGGAGGCGAATTCAGATTCACGCGGCCATCGGGCCAGCGCGGAACGGGACGAACAGCACGCGCCTGGCCGATCGCATACGCTGCGCCGCCCAGAATCAAAAATAAGACAATGGCTTTATTGCGCATTTCCATCTAATGCCGGGTAGTGTCACAGTTTTATCGGAAGCTTGTAGATCCGCTTGCCGGTCGCAGCCGCGATGGCATTGACCAGAGCGCCTGCAGCAATCGCAGTACTGGGCTCGCCGATGCCGCCCGGTTCGTCGGCGCTCGGGACGATGTGCACCTCAACCTCAGGCGCGTCGTTATGACGGACCATTTGATAATCATTGAAGTGCCGCTGAACGGCGCGTCCTTTCTCGATCGTGATCTCGCCTTTCAGTGCAGCGGTCAGGCCGTAGATCGTTCCGCCTTCCATTTGAGCTTTGACCGTATCCGGATTGATCACCCAGCCGCAGTCAACCGCGCACCAGATTTTGTGGATCTTCACGGAGTTGTTCGCGACCGAAACCTCGGCCACTTCGGCGACGATGCTGCCGAACGCTTCCATCAGCGCAATGCCGCGCGCGCGGCCCGCCGCCGGCGGCTTGCCCCAGCCGGACTTCTCGGCGACCAGATCCAGCACCGCGCGATGTCGCGGGTGCTTCGCCAGCAGGTCGCGACGGAACTGATACGGGTCTTTGCCCGCAGTCGTCGCGAGTTCATCGACGAAGGCTTCGACCACATAACCCTGAACCGATGCGCCGACCGAACGCCAGAAGCCATATGGAACGCCGGGATCCGATTCGATGTATTCAACGCGGATGTTCGGAATGTCATAGGGAAGCGTCTGGGAACCGTCGACGGAAATCGGATCGACGCCATCCGGAGGCAGCGGTCCAAGCCGCTTCAGTAAGGACTGCTGGACCATTCGCTGCATGAATGCTGTCGGTTTCCCGGATGCATCGACCGAGCCCCACATGCGGATATAGGTGATCGGGCGATAGTAGTCGTGCTGCATGTCGTCCTCGCGCGTCCACACGACCTTGACCGGTTTGCCGACCGCCTTCGACGTCTCGACGGCATCCATGACGAAATCCGCTTCACCGCGCCGGCCGAATCCGCCGCCGAGATACGTCGTATGGATTTTTACCGCGGTCGCCGGCAATCCGGATGCGGCCATTGCCGCCTGTTGCGATGCGGTCTGGCCCTGAGTGGGAACCCACACGTCGCATGCGTCCGCGCGCACGTCCGCGGTGCAGTTCATCGGTTCCATCGTGGCGTGCGCCAGAAACGGAACTTCGAACACGCGTTCGAACGAGCGCGTGTTCGCCTTCAGCGCGGCCGGAGCATCTCCATCGTTGCGGGCAAACTTGCCGGGCTGCTGAGCCAGGCCGGCATATCTTTTCATGATCTCGGTGCTGCTCAGATTTGCGAGCGCACCTTCGTTCCATTTCACTTCCAGCGCCTGAGCCCCTTTGGATGCGGCCCAGTAGTTGTCCGCCACCACAGCGACGCCGCCCGAAATCTTTACAACGTTTCTCACGCCCGCGACGGCCTTCGTCTTGTCCGCATTGAAACTCTCGACCTTGCCGCCAAACACAGGACACCGAACGACGCGCGCGACGAGCATTCCGGGCCGCTGAACATCGATGCCGAATCCGGCTTTGCCGTTGACCTTTTCAGGAATATCCAGACGCGGCAGCGACTGGCCGGCGAGGCGAAACTGTTTGGGATTCTTCAACGCGACATTCTTCGGGATCGGCAACGCGGCAGCCTTGTCCACAAGCACGCCATAGCGCAGGCGGCGGTTGGACGCTGCGTGCACGACCTCGCCTTTCTCCGTCGAACAGGTGTTCTCCGCAACATTCCATGTCTGCGAGGCCGCAGTCACCAGCATGGAGCGGGCGGTCGCACCGGCTTCGCGCAGGATCTTCCACATTCCCCGAACGCTGTTGCTTCCGGCTGTGAGTTGCATGCCGCCGAAATTCGGATTGCCATATCGGGGATCCGCCGGAGCCCATTCGGTTTTGATCTTCGTCCAGTCGAGATCGAGTTCTTCGGCGACGAGCATCGGCATCGACGTCATGACACCCTGGCCCATTTCGAGCATCGACAGCATGATGGTCACGCTGTCGTCCGCCGTGATCTTTAACCAGACATTCGGCTCGAAAAGACCGGCCGCTTCCGCTGTGCTGGATTCACGCAGTCCGGGAACATAACCCCCAATGACCATTGCGCCGCCGGCCGCGGTCACTCTTAGGAAATTTCGCCTTGTGAGAGTCTTCGACATGTCCCGCCTCCTTAAATGCCCGCGGCGCGATGAATTGCGCGCCGGATGCGTTGATAGGTTCCGCAACGGCAGATGTTGCCGTTCATGGCGGTGTCGATATCGGCGTCGGTCGGTTTCGGTTTGCGCGCCAGGAGAGCGGCAGCAGACATGATCTGGCCGGACTGACAGTATCCGCATTGAGGCACCTGTTCCGCGATCCAGGCGGTCTGAAGCGGATGTGTCGACGTGGCGGACAGTCCCTCGATCGTAGTGATTTTTCGCGTCCCCACACTGGAGACCGCCATGCCGCATGCGCGGACAGCGTTCCCGTCAACGTGCACTGTGCAGGCGCCGCACTGCTGAAGACCGCAGCCGAACTTGGTGCCGGTCAGGCCAACGGCGTCGCGAAGAACCCAGAGCAAAGGCGTGTCAGGGGTGACATCGACCTGATACTGCTTTCCGTTTATCGTGAGCGAGATCATTCCGTAACTCCTCTCGAATGTAATTGGGAGTTTAACAGCAGCTAAAAATGGGGTCGTAGCCCTATTTATCGGGGACA
>Ga0137433_1000104_pt1 | contig 45577 bp, 74 predicted proteins | sample EasRivERMZT840_2_FD_102335 | JGI IMG/M metagenome (GOLD analysis project Ga0137433, IMG submission 102335) | Soil microbial communities from meander-bound floodplain in the East River, Colorado, USA - East River MetaG ERMZT840_2 | ecosystem: Environmental > Terrestrial > Soil > Floodplain ...
CCGAAGCCATCCTCATGACGCGGCTGCCGCAGAATGTGACGGAGAGCTACCAGTTCCTCAAGAAGCTCCGCGCCTACTCCACGCTGCAGGAGATGACCTACAACCGCTCGATGAAGGGATACATGGACCGCTATAAGAAGGAGCAGGAGGAGGGCCCCAGCGTGCCCTTCTCGACGCAGTAATGGCCAGCCCCTTTGACCAGCTAGTTCCGGCCGCGGACCCCGTCTCGGGAGGAGAAGAGGACCCCCTCTCGACCCTCCGTCGCGCGCACCCGCGTTTCGACACGGTCATGCGGATGTTCACCGATCCCGGCAGCCTCGCCTCCGTTCGGGGGCTGAAGGCGCTAGGGGGGAAGATGGCCGACCTCTACTCGGCACCGCCCGGCCAGCAGTCGACCGTCTACAACCAGCGGCTACCGACCGAGAACCAGCCTTTCCCCGACCAGGACGCGCCGAACCCCTTCGCCGGGGCGGCCGACCTCGCCGTGGGGACGGCCAAGCACGTCTCCGAGAAGGGGATGGACATCGCCCGCAACTACCGGCCAGGCGAGCAAGACCCCAACTCCCCGGTCGGTCGCGAGGGCCTAGGCACCATCCTGGAGTCGGTCGGCCCGGCGGGCTCAGTCCGGGCCGCGGCCGGTGGCCGCGGCCTCTCCAGCTTCGCGGGGAAGCCGCCACCGGCGGGCCCCGAGGCCATCGCCGCGATGAAGCAGGCGGCCCCGGCCGAGTTCAACACCGAGCTTCAGGCCGTCGTTAAGGAGATGCAGGCCCTCCAGGGCGAGGGCCGCGCAGCGGCCCAGGGCGCGAAGGAGGCGGGCTCCCACCCCTCCGTCGATAAGCTAGCGAAGAGCGCCGAGGACCCCGCCCTCATGGAGATGGCAGACAAGGCCGCCGCGTGGCGGGTGTGGATGAAGCATAACAGCGGCGGGACAGAGTTGGGCGCCTTCGGCGCCATCCCGAAGGGGAAGAAGGGGCCCGCCACCGTCCAGACGCCCGAGGGTGAGGTCCCAGCAACAGGGCTGGGCGGCCGCACCAGCGCGGCGGATCGGGCTAGGATGCAAGAGAATAGAGGGGTGGCCCGCACCAAGATGCTGACTATGCGTGAGCAAGCCCAGACGCAGATAAACCACCCTCCGATTGAGGACCTCCTCATAAAGGAGCACCTCGCCGGCGCCAACCACGCGGAGCTAGCGCAAAGGTTGCAAAGAGAGTTGGGCATCCCTACCACGGGCGACCCCGTCATTACCGGGAAGATGATTAAGAACAAGCTGAAGGAGTTGTCCGACAAGGGCCGCGTCGAGTTGCTGGGAGGCGCGGGCGCCGCAGCGGGCGTCGCTGCCGGAGGCAGCGACGCAGAAGCGAAGGTCGCGGAGGGGGAGGAGGAGGTACAGGGGACGGCCGTCTCGCGCGCACATGATCGGCTGAAGGGCCAGATCGAGACCGTCCAGGGGGAGGCGTCGCGGCTGGAGAAGGCCTTCCTGACGGAGAAGGACTCGACGAAGAAGCGCGAGCTGTTCCGCGATATGATCGAGGCGCAGGATGCCGCGATCCGCCTGATGCAGACGGGGTCTGAGCGCCGGCCCTTTGGGCCCGGCCTCATGCAGTTTATGAACACTGAGCACAAGGGCTGGTTGAAGAAGCCCCTCATGACGCCGCCGAAGGGGCGGGAGCCCCGCTACCGGAGAGGAGATGTGGAATGACCGATGAAGTTATAACAGTCGATACGGTGACCCTAAAGGAGCATCTTCTCCAGCGGGTGGACCACACCCTCCGCATCCTCGACGAGCGGGCCTCGGCCCTGAAGCTGGCCCTCGACCTACAGGCGACGGAGAACCACCGGCGGTTGGAAATCCTCAACGGGGAAGCGGAGCGGCTCCGGACGATGCAGGCGACCTACTACCCGAGGGAGCTGGCCGACCTCGCCACCGCGTCCATCCAAGAGCGGCTCATCATCATCGAGAAGGCGCTAGTGGCGCAGGAGGCCCAGGGCAAGGTGATAACGGCTGTCATCTCGGCCGTCGTCTCACTGTTCGTCGCTTTTGGGGGGAAGCTGTTCGGCCTCTAGCCGGTCATCGACGAGCTTCGCATAGCCGGCGATGTCGTGCCAGTTGTCGGGGTAGTTGGGGTCCCCATTCAATATACGGGCCACCTTGTCCATGATGGTGTCTAGGGCCTGCTTCTGGTCGGGGGCGAGCCGTTCCCAGGCCCCGCCATCGGGGCCCGGCCCGAACCGGAGTGTGTCCTTCAGCTTCTGCGCCAGATAAGCGTGGTCAGCGAAGCGCCCATAACGGGCGCCGCGCTCTTTCAGCGTCTCCTCGATGTCGCTCATTCCCGCCTCCGTCAGTTAGTACTTCCAACGCTCCACGGCCTGCCAGTCGAAGACGGCCGGATCATAGGTGACGATGGCCTTGGCAGGGGGTGCCTTCTTCTTCTGGGTTGGGGCCTTCTTGATGGCCGGCTTCGGGGCCGGCTTGGTTACCGCCGCAGGGGTGCCCTTGTCCCGGCTACACTGCAGCATGGAATAGCCGCCCGCCAGCACGACTGCGATGGCGACGAAGCCGAGGGCGGCCCCTCTCGCGGCGCCTCCGGCGCGCAGCTTGGCCTTGTCATAGGTACGCATAGCTCTCTCCGTTATTGGTGGGGTCCAGCTTACATCATTGTATCGGTAATATCTATAGAGGGCCTTAATCACGTTTTACCTCCATATTTGCGCCGCGAGGCGGCGTCAGCGGGTTAGCCTCGTCATAGAAGATTTCACAGGAGGGTAAGGGGCGGTGGTCCAGTATCGCCGCCTCCTTCGCGCCCCAGCCAAGTCGGAGGGCATAAGCCAGCCAGTTAAGGGTGTCGAGAGGGTTATCCTCGCTGTCTATGTCGAGGGTGTAGCGGTAGCGTGGCATCTGTCGTTCTCCTTTCTACGATAGTAGCACAATCGCGGCCGCCAGGAGAAGGGTCTGCCCGCGGGTGGGCCTATTGTAGCCGGCCATCTCCGCCACCCCCATCCTGATGGCGACGTCGAGGACGACGAGGGTCACGGGGAAGGTGATGAAGACCTTGACGAGGGTCGCCATCGTGCTATCGACGGCGATCTGCCGCACTTGGTCCCAGACCGACATCGCCCCCATCAATCGCACCCCTTCCCTATCCGCGTCGGGTCCCCATCGGCGTGGAATTCGGCGTTGTGGCGCCAGCCCTTCGGGCACCAGAAGCCCCACTCTCTAACCTTGGGACCCGTGAGAAAGAGGGTAACGGGCGCAACAGGCCGCTTATCAAACAGCTCAATCCGATGGGCGGCTTCTGGTCTTCGCCGAACCACGTCCCCCTGCACGCGCAGAAAAACACCCCCTTCGTCGTAGGGTCCAGACCATTCCATAAAACCACCTCGAAGGACGAAGGACAGGTTCCACCAGGGGTGGTCGTGGTTGGCTCGGTCATCGTCGCTCCGGTGGTACTCGTGGACCATGATGTTGAAGTAGTAGTTCTTCGGGAGGAGATACCACCGCGAGAGGTAGGGGTTCTCCTCGCCGCCGATCACCAGATCGGGGGCCCGTGAGGGCGGCAGAAGCCGCGCCAGTAGCCTAGCCGTCCGTCTTAGTCTCATCGACCTTCTCCACCTTCCACCCGTCCTTCTCTAGCTGACGGATCACGTAGCCGGCGTTCATTCCCGCAGAACGAACGCGCTTGCGAAAGACGGGCGCGCAACCCGTCACCTCCCCGTTGTAGACGGTGAACCCTCCACAAACGGTTCCCTTCTCAGCCCGCCAAAGCTGGTCGATTGATAGGGAGACGCCGCCGATGTCAGCGCGCAGGGGGTGTGGCATCGGGGCCGCCTCCTTGAGGGGGCGTCGCGTTTTCGGTGTCGCTAGGTAGGGCCACACGCCCAGGCTGGAAGATAGCACGATTGAGCGCCATAAAGCCCTTCTCAAGGTCCGTCCGGGCGATGTTCAGCCAACGCTTGTCGACGGCCGGGTTCTTCTTGTAGGCGTCGATGATGCGGAGGAGCTGCTCCTCCATCTCTTTATGCAAGTTGACCGTCGCGACGGCCGAGGCGGGCTGCGCCTTGTAGCCCTTCACGGGGAGTCCGTCGTGCATCTTCGCGTCTTCAGACATCGTCTTCTCCTCTATCTCGATCAGTCCGGTTAAGTTCACTGCGAAACATGGTAGCAAGATGCCGCCTAGGTCCGGGTCACAGTGGTGGCCTTGGGGGCCGATGTGGGTCGCTCTGCGGTTGTGAGAGTTACACCACCACGTCTCGCCCGATGTGTCCTTCTCATACAACATACAGCTCGCCACGCCACCAAATCTCCCCCGCCTTCTCATCCATTACCGTGACCAGCTCCGGGGGGAGGAGGGCGCCGTCACGGAAGGTTAGCACACAGAAGCCCCCGCGCCAATTCTGGGGGTTCGACTCCGCGTAGTTGAACTGCGGGCCCCCCACCGCAGCCAGACACCCAGCGTCAACCCCCCACCGTGTTCCGTTGTAGTCGGTGAGGGGCGTGACCTTCTGGCTATGAAGGTGGCCCGTAACCATCGTCCGCCCGGACCAAAGCGCATTGTTATGCGGCGCATGGATGCCTCCCTTGAAGCGATGCTTGACCACCGCGCCCCTCGCCCCGCCCACCTCTGCGGACCAACAAGGCTCCCAGAGGGGGAAATGTTCGACGAGACGAGTCCCCGGTACGCCACGGTACTCCGGCGCAACCGACGCGAGGCGATTATTAAATCGAGCATCGTGATTGCCGAGAGGCCAAAGCCTTCGCGCCTTCGCAGACGCTCGTTCAATCTCACCAAGCCTTTCCGAGACAACCGCGAGTTCATCAGCAAGGCTAGGTATATTTTCCCACCCAATCGGGGGGAAACGCGATATCGTGCCTGCATCGACAGCGTCTCCGTTGAAGATGACCACCTTCGGCTTCATCTCCTCGATGAAGGCGACGAAGGCGCGGTGGGCGGTTGAGGAGACCCCAGGCCAGTAGTGGCCGTCTCCTCCCACCATGCAGATGCCGTCCTCCAGGGGGGCCTCGACGTGGGATTGGCTGACCTCAACGGGGGGCGCCGGGGAGTTTGGGCCGGTGAGGCGGACCCCCAGCCGGGCCTCGACGTTGAGCTTCCGCTGGTTGACCGATTGGACGGCGACGCCGAAGCGCTGGGCCATGGAGGCGGGCCCCAGTTGCTGGAAGAGGCCGGCGAAGTCGTTGTCGGATAGCTGAGCGAGGGGACGATGTGCCATGGGACTCCTTTGGGGTAGTCCCGCCACCGCCACCCTAGCAGGAGCCCGTCGCGTGGTCGAGGCCTTCGCCCGGCGCTTGGGAGGCGCCGCCCGTCTTGCCGCCTGTCTGCTCACACCGCCTCCTTCAACCCGAGTGGGTTCTCTTTGCTAGCCTTACCCCAATTAGTGCCAGTAGCTATTTCAATCGGAATGACCATCTCGCGGGTGACGCCCTGGAAGTCTGTCACGGGGTTGACAACGCGCATGAGCCGGCGCAGGGCCGCCAGCGCAGCATCACGTTCAGGCGTCGGAAACTGCCCTAGGATGGCATCGTGAACCTGAGCAAGAAGCTGAACCAACCAAGGGTCGCACTCTTTCCAGACCCTGTACAAACCGATGTTCAAGATGTCGCCCACCCCGCCCTGGGGGGAGAAGGAGAGGCCCTGCTTCCGGGTGTGATCGTCCCAGGGGCGGCCCATCAGCCAGACCACGCGGCGGAGGTGGTTGTATAGGGGGCGGGACTCCTTCACCTCGCCCGCGATCCACTTCTGCCACTCGCGGATCATGGGGAAGGCCTCGAAGTAGCTCTTCTGGGCCGCCGCAGCCACTGCGACTGGGATATGCGCAATTCGCGCCATCCCGTAGGGTGTAAGGCCATAATTCGACCCGTGCTGCACCCGTTTCGATTGAAAACGAAGATCATGGCCCGGCACGGCGTCCCATGTGGGAAGCGTCGTCGACGCAATCTTCTTATCACGCAGAATGTCGCCAGTCCATGCGACATCTGGCCACAGCAGCCTGCAGACATAGGTGTGGACGTCCCCTTTGTGTGCCTCGATATAGCCCAGCTCACCACTCAGGTAGGCGACCAGGAGGCTCTCCGCCGTCTTGAGGTCGGCATAGAACATGGTATATCCTGGGTCGGCGAGGAAGATATGGCGATGCTGCTCGCCAACATTCTGTAAGTTGGAGCCAACTCCAAACGGGTCCTTCGAAGATGACCACCTTCCCGTCCACGCCGCAGCTACATTGAAGCTCGCATGAAACCGGCCTGCCGGGGATAACTTCGCATTTAAGAACCCAAGTTGTTTCACTAGGTCCCGGTGGTCCAGAAGGGCCTGACATAGCGCTTGCGTTCCTTTCCACTTCCGCGGGGACTCCATCTCGACTAGCGAGGAGAGGGCCTCCTCATTCGTCGTCAGGTTCCCCTCCTTGTTGTAACGGTGGGGCATTTTGTGCAAGTCGTACAGCAAATGCTTTACTTGATCGTCGGAACCGGGCTCGAACGGTTTGTACTTTCGGCGTGGCGCGAGGCACACTAAGCAGGTCATATTCTCGGTAGGCAACTTCTCGCTTTTGACGGATGGACGCGGCCATTTGTGCAGTTTCCTCTTACCACTGGGGGCGAAGCCTACCACGTCGCAGGGGCCCGTCTCCAGCTCCCACCCGTCCCACAGCTCCAGCACGGCAGGAAGCTGCCCGATCCGGGCCTCTAGCCGCTCCTTCTCTTTCCCAAGCCGCTTCGCGGCTTGGGTCCGCGCGGTCACGTCCACCCGGAGGCCTCGGAGGGTCATCGCGAGGGACGGGGCCAGCTGCCGCTTGTTCCACTCGTAGATGCGGTGCTGGTCCGCGTTGAGGCGCGGCTTGAGGACGTCGAAGATTTCCCTCGTCCCCGTCGTGTCGAGGCAGGAGTATGCGGCGAACTTCAGCTCGCCGCTAAGGGCCTGGGCCTGCTCTAGGTCAACCTTCACGGACGTCCCTCACTTCACCGTCCCAAGTCTCCTGCACACGGCTCACCCTAATGTCGAGCGGGACGCCCTCTACCTGCCAGTCGCTGTGCCCCGAGCCCAGCTTGTCAGGCGAGGTGAGGGCGAACCGCACGTCGGTTTTCATCGTGGCGATGATGAAATCGCGGCACGCCTTGTCCGGGCAGTAGAGGACAATCCGGAAGCCGTCCCCATCATAGATGCCGGCGCTAGCATGCCGAACCGTCGTCTTGAGGGCCACGACGAAACCATAAAGCATCTTGAACAGCATCAGTACCCCGCTCCGTCGTAGATGCAACGTGGTGCTACGCCGGTAGCTGGACGCACGACACAAAGGTGAAGGGCGCCATCGGGCGCCGGGTAAACAGGCTTGAAGCCCCACGGGACGAAGACCCTCCCGTGGATGGTGGTCATCCATCGTCCGTTATCGGCATTTTCTACCCGCGTGACAGGGGCGCAGTCATTATCGTGGCAGCACTCCTTCGAGTAGAAGGAGTGGGCTTGGGCCGGTGCTGAGCACCGGCCCAGAAGGGAGCCCACTACGAAGACGAGGAGAATAAGCGCAAAGAGCCCGACGTTACCGTCATCATCGTTTCCGAGTTGCATGGTCCCACCCTCTGAAGTTGCCGCCCAGCGCGTATTGCAGGGCCTCGACTATCTCTCGCTGGGTTGCCCTATTTGGGATGTGTATCTTCACCGCGTCCTCTAGGTCGGGAGGGAGCGGCTTAGGCGCTTCTCGTGCCATAATCGCCGCCTTCTGAATAGCCTCGTGCTCCTTATAAAGCTGCGCGTTGACCAGCTGCCGGAGGGTGATGGCGATGCTGGTTAGGGCCGCCTCGGTCGATAGGTGGGGTCCGGTGAGGGAGAGGCCGAGGAAGCCCGCGAGGGCTTCCACCTTATCGTTGATAGAGCGGCCGTCCCAGGGATCGACCCGCCAGCTTCCGTCTGGCTGGCGGGTGTACTCGCGGTGGGCGCCGAGTGCGCGTTCAGTAGGCATCCTTCGGGCCCTCCAGCTTTTCTAGCTTCGCCTTTTCCACCGCAGCGACGGCCTTCTCTGGAAACCTCTCCGCCATCATGACGACGCCAATGGCGGCGAGGATTTTGCTGATCTTCGCAAGGCTGTCCGCCTGTCGTTTAGCGCTGATCGCCGCCGAGAGGGCGATGGCGTCGTCGGCGGCGGCCATCTTCTGTTCATAGGTCGTGTCGCTTATTTTCAGGAAGACCCTAAGCGACTCGACGATAACCGGCTCTAGTAGGGAAAATCCGCTCTTCTCACTCATCTCCGTCTCCTTTTCTCTTCGCTAGACCGTCTGCGATACGCCTCAAGCTGATCGCGATTGACAGGACGTTCGCCTGGAACACCGCCTTCTCCGCATCTTTAATAGTTTCGGGCCCCGGAAGGTGTGCGAAGAACTCCAACGCACCTTTTTCGAGCCCTGCTAGAGGTCCATTCTCCTTACTCATCACGCTTCTCCTCTCGCTCAACCTTCTTCGTTCCGCCGTGGCTCACCCAGGCTTTCCACGCACCTTGTTCCGAGTAGGCGCTCGCCATGAAGGCGAGGCTCGCCGGTAGTTCAGGGGCAAGCGCCTTGTGGAGGAGGCGAAGGTCCTCGCGAACTTGATTTGGCTTAATGCCCATCTTCGCGAGAAGCCAGACGACGTCGTAGTTGACGAAGTTCTGACCAAGCTTAGGTGTCGCACTCTCCAGACAACCCTTGACCGCGAGCCAGGCCCGCTTCTCCAAGGCAGCAGTCGGCCAGTAGCTCCGATTAATGGTCGCCAGACTGATGAAGGGGACATAGATCGCTTCCTCTGCATTGGGGGCGAAGCTGACGCCGCGGACTTGGCCCCAGCCAGTCTCAATGTCGCAACTGAGGAGGTCGGCCATCGCATAGCGGGCCAGGGTCTCCTCGACTTCCTCTATCGTCGGGGCGATGTTCAAGCTACGTTTCGGGTAGGCGATCCGCGGGCCCCGCTCCGCCTCCATCGCCGCCTTGATGTAGTCCCCGATGCAGATGGGGAACTGGTTCCACTGGCGGAGCACCGCGGCCGGGTGCCAGGTCGGGAGCAGTTTGGTGCTGGCGTAGACGCCAGCACCATAGCAGAGGCCGCCCCTCCACTTCGCGATGGACGGGGTGCCGAGCAGGGCCAGTAGGGCGGTGCCGCCTAACGGCACCACTACGTTCGGCCTTACTGTCGCGAGTTCGCCCGCCAGACGCTCGCAGTTTCGAGCCACGAACGGCTCCCACCCGGCACCCCGCTTCGCCCGCTCCTTCGAGACCTTGTTCTCCTCCAGCTTCGTTGAGAAAACATTACCCACGAACACGGAAGACCTATCGATACTTGCAGCTCTCAACAGGGCGTCAAACACGCGACCACTCGGCCCAACGAAGGGGCGGAACTTCTCACACTCTTCCTCCCCCGGGGCCTCCCCGACAAAGGCTAGCTTGCAGTGCCCGCTCGCGGGCATCTGCGATGGCACCTCTCGGAGGGCGACTGGGGGAAGACCGTCGTTCACTTCTTCTCCTTCCCCGGCTTGAAGCGCTTGGCGATGTTCACGGCCGCGTCGAAGCTGGACCGCTTCCGTGTGGTGCCCGCTTCCTTCCCGCGCAGGCCCGCCAGCTTCGCCGCCGTAGCGGCCCGGGCCCTGCTAGTGTGGGAGGATCGGTTCAGCATCCCTGTTTTACCTTTTGGCATTTGCCTTCTCCTCCTCCTTCCGCTCCTCAGCTATAACCGCCTCGACCCAAGAGGCCCAGATCAGCATTAGGCCGCCCACAATCTGCGCGGCGGCAAGGCCGAGCCAGGTGTGGGCCCCGGAGGCTATCAGTAAGATGCCGCCGTAGCCGAGGGCCCGGACGTAGATACAGGAGCTCATTTCTTCTTCCCCCTCATATGCTCGGCCATCTCGGCGGCCTTCATCATGGGGTTGCCCTTCATCTTGGGCGGGGCGCCCTTCCCTTTTCTCTTAGCGGCGCCTTTCCCCTTCTTGGGCAGGTAACCGGCTGGATTTCCTTTAGGCATTGTTCTCTCCTTAGAAGTAGTGGGGCGGCGGCCGGGTCCTTACCGCCGCCCCTAGGGGCCCGCTTGTCGCGCGTGCCGCGCTGCCCGTTCAGTCGGCCGCGACGAAGTTCTGCGGCTCGTTCTCCAGCTTCGTCTCGCCCGCGTTGTTGGTGAACTGCTTCTGGGTTAGGTAGGCCACCACGTCGGTGCCCTTCACCGCCTTCAGCGACTCACCGATGGTCATCCCCTCGCAGGAGACCCCGTGCTTCTCGATGTGGGCGCGGATGCCGTCCTTGTCGGCGCCGGTCTCCACCCAGAAGCGCTTGAAGATACGGTTTTCGGCATACTTGTAGTCCTTGCCCAGTTCATCGAGGGCCGCCTGCTCGACGTCCTCCATGGGTTCGACCGCCTCGTAGATGAAGAGGGCCGAGGGGGAGTTGCCCTCCTTCTTCGGGGGCTGCATCGAAGCGCCACGACAGCGCAGGAGCCAGCAACCGATGGGGAGGGTGGCCTGCTGCTGGATGTTGTCCCAGCTCTCGTTCAGGATGTCCTGATAGTTAGTGGTCATGCTGCTTTCTCCGGTTGTGGCGGGTTAGCGCCGAGGGCCTTGAATAGGGTTAGCAGACCTGAACGCGGGCCCAACTCGCCCAGCTCTGCAATCTTCTTGACCGGCAGCTTGAGGTCCATGTCCGGGCGCGGGTAGAAGTTGAACCGCCGCGTTACCGTCTTGCCCCGCGCCACGTTCTCGATGTTGACCACGACGGGGAACTCTCCGGCGATGTTCTCCGGCAGGGCTCGGCCCAGGGCGGAGGGGTAGAAGCGGGTAGGGACGAGGTCTGCCACTCTCTCCTTCAGGTCCCGCGTAAGGGCGTCGTCACTCGCCTGGATGTCCTTCGGGCCGATCATCTTCAGATGGGAGATGACGATGACGTGATGTCTGTTCTGCGCGGAGGTGAGACGCTTGACGAAGGCCATCTGCTCCTCCATCGCGTGGCCCCAGACTGCCAGCGTGGTGTTCTGAGGCGTCTTATTCGCCATGGCCCTGGCGCGAGCGAACGCGGCCGCGCCCATCCCCGTCAGCCCATCCACTACAACGATGGTGTCGGGGCCCCAGTCCTTACTCTTGCCCAGGTCCACCCACTTCTTACCCTTCCCATCATCGACGCCGTCTGGGTCTTCATAGCGCCACTGATCGAGCAGCCGCACGCCCTTCACGAAGGCGGTGGGGACGCCCGAGACCCCTACGAATGCGCCAGACGCGGAGATCGGGTCCTCTAGCGAGACAATGTCGATGTTGGCTAGGGCCGACTCGTCCGTGAAGGCGAGTAGGGACTCGGGGTTCCCGTCGAAGTCGACAACGCGGAGTTTGAAGCCGGCATTGGCGAGAGAAGCGAGGGACCCCGTCTTGCCGGAACCGGGGAAGCCGGTGAGAAGCATGCGGACGCTGGGCTGCTCGGCGAGCTTAGCGGCGTTTGCCATCACTGCTTTTCCACGCGGTCGATGAGGTTGTCGATCTTTTCCAATGCCTCGAACTTGAACATTGGGATGTTGTGGCAGGTTAGCTTTGCCACGTCGACATCGACCACCTCTCGTAGGTGCTTAAGGGCACAGGCGATCAGCTCGATGTCATCTTCTGAGAGTGGCATGGGGCGGGCTCCGTCTGTCTGAGGGAAGATAGTCGCTCAGCGGCCGTTTGACAATGTGGCGCGGTGTCGCACCCTCAGTTGCCGCGGCGGCTCCGCGCCAGCCAGAAACCAACGACGACGCCGATGAGGGCGCAGACGGCAAACTGAAGGAAGGAGAGGGAGAAGGACTCAAGGCCGGTCATGACTGATGCTCCACTTCAAAGCTGACGTCGGGGTTGAAACCTTTGGCTTCGCCGTTGATGGCGTAGCCGCGGCAGTTGGCCATCACCTTGCACTGGGCCACGTCGTAGCTGCGCCGGATATGGGTGTGGCCGTGGACCCAATAGCGGATGTTGGGGTGGGCGGTGATGAATGGCTCTAGATTGCTCGCGTAGCCCTCGCTGATTTTACTTCCGCCGTGGCTGGGGTCTATGCCTTGCCACGAGGGGGCGTGGTGCGTCATGACGACGATGGTTTTGTCTTTATTTGTATTAGCGAGGTCACCCAGCTTCCATAGGACGTTTTCGTGATGCTGCGCCGCATCATAGGTTGTCCATCGCTCATGGTCGTTCCTCGTGTATACGATCTGGAAATCGTTCATGTTGTATTGGATAAGACGGTGAACACGCGGGTCTCCGCGGCCCATATCGGTCCAAAGGGTGGCGCCGAATAGGAGGGTCCGCTCGTCCAACTCGACGGCCTCGCAGTCGAGCCATCGGACGGCGGGCATCATCTTTCGCAGACGCGGGAAGGTATCCTCGTAGTAGCCCCTATAGGGCTCGTGATTGCCGGGGACTCCGAAGGCTCGCTGGAAGCGATTGCCCACCTCGTTGTTGAGGGCGACCGTCGCCTTCCGGACGCTTCTCATTTCGGGGCTTGTCATCGCTGGATCGAGGGTGCGACAGATGGTGATGTCTCCCGCGAGGAGGAGGATGTCGCCATCGGGGAGGGGCTTCTTGAGGGCGCCGAACTCCAGGTGGAGGTCGCTCATGTAGTGGATTTTCATTGACCGCACCCCGCTTGCAACCACACGGCCATGGCAAAACCGAACCAGTAGGTGAGGAAGACGCAGATTGCGATGTGCCAGTTCATGTGAGAGGCTCCTGTTGCCGCGTGAGCGGGTTCCAACGATAGCGACTGAAGTTCCCCGCGAGGATGTGGGGCCGCGAGGCGGGGGCGGCTGAGCAGACGCTCTTGAACTCGCACATGGCGCAGTGGGAGCGGTTCCTTGGCCACCACCCGCCCTTCGCGTACTGCCACGCTAGGCTGATGTAGTAGGATAGCTCGCGCACTAGCTCGGCCCGCCGCTCGGGGTCGCCCTTGTAGACCCTGAAGCCGAAGCGAACCCCATTCGCCAGCGTCTGGATCGCCTCGATGACGACGCCCGCATAGGGGAGGCCCTTCGACTTTAGGAAGGTCTCGGCCACGAGGTCGTAGGTGTCGACTTGGACATTGGGCGCATACTGGGAGAAGTACATCGCGCCCAGGGGCTTCTTCGTCGTCTTGTAGTCGGTGACGAGGACCTCGTCCCCTAGCCGCTTCACCGCATCGAACCAGCCCGTTAGGTAGACTTGCTCGCCCTCGGGCGTGGTGAAGAAGGGCACCTTGAAGGGGACTTCCACTAGGGCTGTGTGGCGCTCCATGTAAGGTTCCGGGCCCTCGAATGTTGGACTCGGCGGCACTAGCGGAGTCTCTACACGCTCCGATATGGAGACGGGCTGCAAGGCGCCGCCCTTGATCTCCTCCCCGTACCAGACGAGGAGGCGCATCAGAGCCAGTCGATCCTTTCCAACCAAGAGCGGGAACCACTCCTTCGACGTGATCGTTGGTGATCCGCAGCCGCAAGTGTCAGGGCCAGGAGCAGGATACAGCTTACCCTTGTGGGAGTAAGGGCACTTGGCGGCGTTGCCTTTGGCGTTCTTGAATTTGGTCGTGCCAGTGCAACGCCAGACCTCCTCATAGCTGCCCAGCGTCGGCTTTCCGGCGATCCACGTCGCTTCGAGGGCCTTTCGCATGGCCATCCGTAGCGCGCTGTCATGGTCCCAACCTCCCTCAATGATGGCGCGGTGGAAGGCCTCTAGCCCCTCGCCAGCCGCGCGGCCGAACTCTAAGTGCACGCTGGCGCCGGGCGCGTGCCAGCCCTGCACCTGTCGGAGGTTATACTTCTCCGGGCACTCCTGGAGGAGGCTTGCCGAGGTGGCGTCCCAGTATTGCTGGAACGCGGGGTTCAGCGCGGAGAAGAGCCCGTCACCCGGGGAGGAAGCCTTTGGGGCCGGCAGTTGCACTACGTTTCCCGAAGCGGGGGGCGTCGGCGTCGTGTTGGGCGGCTGCTTTCCCTGCATCTGCTCTCTCCTTCTTCCGCTTCTCGTACTGCTTCCGCGCCTCACTCCAGCCTTCCTGGGACGAGGACGAGCTGGATGTCGAGGAAGCCGTTTTCTCGTACTTCGACTTGTCCGTGGCTGATGGTGTAACGGCCGACTTGTCCGGCTTCAGGTCCGCCAGCTTTTTCAGACAAATGGCCGCGTCCTCCAGCACCTTTGGGGCGAGGTACTTGCCCAGCTCGGCGCCGGCCTTTTCTAGCTCTCGGTTTCTTCGCCATAGTTCGGCCTCCACGGGGGTTGCGGGTTGCGTGCTGCCATTGGACCAGACGACTTGAAGGACGCCGGCCTTCTCTTCCAGTTTGAACTTTAGTTCGCTCATTGGAGACTCACTTTCGCGCCCTTACGAACGAAGCGGGCGGCCCCGAGAAGGATGGACAGGCGGGAGAGCTTCGCGTTCTTGTAGGTGCGGGCCCGGCGGTTGGCCATCTTCCCGTTGTTGGCGCCGCCGCCCCACTTCTTGATGATGAAGATGCGCTCGCCCTTCTTGGAGATGGTGCCGGAGCGGGCGCCCCAGAACTCATTGCTCCGGAGCTTGATCCGACGCTTCATCCGGCGGTTGCGGTGGCTCATCTTTCGGTGCTCCTTTGTTGAGGTCGGCCTTGATGAAGAGGGCGCGGTCTTGCCGCAGCTTGGCGATCAGGGCATCCAACGCGCCATCGGTCACGCCAGCGGGCGGGACAGAGAGCACGCGCGAGATGACGTCGGTGTCGTCGGCAATGATGGGGTCGAGGGGGTCACTCATGCGGCTTTATTCCACCTTCCATATTGGGTTAGCTTTCCGAGTCCTAGCTTCTTACTAACCGACGTCGTCTGCCCTATGGTAAGCCCAAGCATCCGACCGGCCCTAGCGATAGAGATGCCGGATATGACTAGCTTCTGCATCTCAAAACCCTTTTCCGCCATTACTTTGGCGTTTAGGGTATGCTCGCGCTCTCTTGCATAAGCGGCGTCTCGTCGCATCTTCCGTTTAATGTCTTGGCGGGCCGGCAAACCTAGCGCCTGGATAATTTGTCGAGCCCGTTCCCTCGTCATGCTGTACTTCTCACCAATAGTCTGAAGAGAGGCCCCGTCGAGGAACATATCGGCCATGTCTGCGTTGCGGGCAATCTTGGCCTCAAGCGCAATCATCTGCTTTACTTGATCGTGGAGAACTTCTAGCTGCATAGTGAGTCTCCTCATAGGCTCATCAATGTTCGGGCACGGTCCATCGTCGCGTTCAGGGTGCCGCAGTTTCGCAACGAGTCGGGGCCGAGCTTGTGTGCGCCGCAGCGGCAGCGCAGGTTATTCTTCTGCCCGCCAAAGTCTATAACATATCGCATGGCCTCATCGAAATGTGACACAACGTCGCGGAGACATTTCTTGTAAAGTTGTATCTGCGCCGTTGCGCCCCTTGGCAGCCACTGCGTCTTTTTCATCGTGGCGAAACGCCCTTTTGCCAGCAGGGCATATTGCCCCTGAGTGGCAAGGGAGATGGTGAAGCGTGGCATCCCATCGCGATGCTCTATCACCAGCTGAATGAGTGCCTCGTCGTCTTCCCCATCTTTATAGTTGACGTTAAAGAAGACGGTTTGGTGGGGTTTGATGGGCATCCCTTTTACGGGGACGAACTTACCTAATATCTGATTGTATGTCTCAAACTTGATCGCGTTTTTCATCGGCGCCTCATGTTTTGACTGCGAGGTAATCCCATCCATAAAGTGGGTTCCTCTTTTGGAAGAGGAGGCACCGTCCTTGGGCGCCGGCTCTCCAAGCGACTGATGCAACTTCATCAGCCCTTTCCATGAAACGCCAAGCGACGTCGGGTAAGAGGGTGCGAGGAGGATTTTCTCTGTCGATGGATAGTTGGCCATGCCAGTAGCGGCACCACTGGCCACGCTTGGCGTACTTGAGCCACTGCTGGAATTGCGCCGCTTCATCTACGCGCCTTACCTTTAGATTACCCGACTGGATCAGGCTTGTCTTGTTCTGTGTCACCCTGTTTTCCTATCACTATCTCGTCTTCGACGTCTCCAACGTAGGAGAGCCACTCGAACTTTCCCAAAATCGCATTCCACTCGAATAGGTTTCCGTCCACCACAACTTCGTGTCGGTCCTCCATCCCCTTGACGGTGGGCATCGCGTGACCAGCCCTCCGCATTCTCGCGGCGAACTTCTTGTATTGGTTGTTGGACAGGGTGGGGACGGTATCGTCCTCGTCGTCGTCCCCTTCGGTGGCGACGACGGTGAGCTTAGTGGGGTTCGTGTTCGTGACGTTGCTCCAGAGTTGGCCCTGAGCGTAGCTCCCATAATGATTAGCGGGAAGGCTAATTACCTTCTGCCCCGTGATCTCCTCGATGTACTCGACCTGGGCCTCGCTCTCCACAGTCTCGGCACAGTAGGTGTCCCTCACCCATGCTACGGGGCAGTAGTCGGGATCGACCCATCCGCAGAGGACGGCGAGGATCGAGGCGGCGGTCCCCGTCCTGCCGTGGCCTCCCATGCAGTAGAGGACGACGTCGCCGTCGATCCGCTTCAGGGCGGAGACGAAGCTGGCCCACCAGTCCCGCCCTAGCGCCACGGCCCCGTAATCGGGCCAGCTGACGTGGAGGAAGGGGATCGGGGTGTCTTGGCGGAAGATGTCCTCGGGGAGCATGGCCTTCGCAGCGGCGTTGCCGGTCACGAGGAACTCGTCGCCCTTGTTCTCCTTCGACCAGTATCCGCCGTACTCGATGAGTGAGACGATAAGCTTGAAGTCGCGGGTTGAGTTGGTGTAGGGGCGGCGAGCGACTTGCGACTCCTTCCCAACGTAGATGTTGGCCTTGCCGCACTGACCGAGGTAGTAGACGCCGGTGTGGCAATCCTTCTTGCGTTCCCAGGTTGTCATGCGGGTTGCGGGCTCCACTGTGGCGTTGGCGGCGGTTCCGGTCCCTTGTTCCGCAAGCACCTTGCAAGCGGTGCATTGGACGACGCATTGGCCGGTGGTGTGGCAGCAGTAGAAGCCAACCGTGGCTAGCTTCGGACCGTTGCCCATGGCGGGGTCTCCGAGGTACTTGCAAACCCTAGTCGAGGTGCACTCGATGAGGCTGCAAGGGCAACGGTAGGTGGGGCACTCCATGAGCCCGACTGTGACTATGTTGCTATCCACGGTGGCGGTCCTCATCGCGTTTGCGTTGTGCTTGCAGACCCCCAGGGGGACGCAAGCGTTGTCCATGCACCAGGCGTCGTCTAGGGGGCACCTCATGTGATGTCACCGCCCTTCGCATAGGTCTTCTCGTCGGCCATGTCCGATTGCCAAGACTTCGCAATTATCGCCTTCTCCTCATCGCTAAGGGGCGGCGCCGGCTTCTCGAAGGGCTTCATGTATGTCTTAACCAGCTCAATGTCGTCCTTCGACAGCGGCGACTCCTCCAGCATAAGCTTCGTCTCTATGTGGCCGAAGTCTAGCGGAGGGGAGTTGTGCTTGGTCTTGCTCGACTTGATCGGCTTCCACCCTGCGGTCGGCGTCTTCGGCTTGGTGTCGGCCGGCTTCTTGGTCTCCGCGACGCATTCCATCGCCATCTTGCCGATGAAGCCGAACTGCGGGGCCTTGGCGCAGAGGTCGATGAAATTCCAATCGGTGAACTTGTCCAGGGCGCGGCCGCCGTTGTGCGCCGCGAGAACGCCACGGTTGTAGCAGCTCACCACATCGTTCCAACTGTTCTGGTTCGGCTTCTCCCTGAAGGTGAGGAGGGCGACGGCGAGCGACTCGGCGATGCGGGCGCTGGCGGCCCATTTCGGTCCGCCGTAGCCATACTTTAGCCGCTCTTCGTCCTCGTCATTGGCGTTCTCGCCGCAGACACCGCAATTGGGGTCGTTGCATCCGCCGTTCCCTTTATTGCCCGCCTCCCACCCGCGCTCCTCGAAGTCTTCCGCGCAAAGGCGGCAAAGGTCGCGCAGCTTGACGAGGTTTTGGGAGAGGACGGCGTCCTGGACGGCGCTTCGGCGTTGGCCTCGGATGTATATCGTATCCTCGGAGCCGATGAGTAGCTTCCAGGGAATTCGCGAGGTCCCCGGCGACTTTCCCCTTCGTTCCGCTTTGCCCGCAGCGCCGGGCCCCGAGTTGTAGTAGTGCCGGTCCTCGCCGATGCAGGAGGCGGCGAGGAGGCGCAGCATTGTCATCGCGCCGAGGATGCGGAGGCGGAGGAGGTGGGGTTCCCGCCCCCATAGCGGCATCGCGTGGAGGGTGGCGATTGCCAGGGGCGCTGCGCTTTGGCGATCTACGAAGGTCCGTTTCTTCCCCGCGTTGCGCATGTAGAGGAAATCGCGCCGTCTCAGTTTCGCGGGTTGGTCGTGCTCTGGCTGGAGGTGGTCGCCTATGGCGACCACTTTCGTCACCACTGCAAGGCCGTGTGTGATGGCTTGAACGGCTGCGTGGGAGGTTAGGGAGCTGGATGGGAGATAGACAGCCGTCCCCTTCTTCGCCATCTTACAGGTGGTTTCCCATGATAGGAGGTCGTCCAGGCTGCTCACAGTAGGGACCTCGACATGGGTTACGCGGTAGTCGGCATGGGGCACCCAGTTGCCCGACACCTTCGCCACCATTGGGCCATCGCGTAGCTGGACAACCTTCGGCTGGCCATCGTGCTCGACTATCTCCACATACGCGGCGCCTTTGATGTCGGCCTTCAGCGAGTAGTCCCATTTGCGGATGCTATCGGTGAAGTGGCCCGCGGGGCATGGGATCACTAGCTGTTTCCCCTTTCCGGCCGTGACGCCGTCGTTGCCCGTACCCCAGGTTACGCCCGCCTCGGTTGCCACCGCACTCGCGCGCCCGTTAAGGCGGCGCATTACCAACACTTCCCCATTCTTATCCGCAGCTTTGGTCTCCATATAGACGTTGAGGAGGTCCTCGATGGTCTTGCACTCCCGCGACTCAACGAAGCCATGCCGGGGGGTCTCCGGGCATGGGCGGGCGAAGATGGGGAAGTTGTAGTGGTCGGGGAAGCTGTATGGGAGGACGGCCTGGAAAGCCTCCGGCCGCACCCACGGCGGGAGGATGTATTGCATAGAGTTCACCAACTCGACGCCGCGTGCCTTCTGCGTTTTAAACACGGTTCCCGTACTCCTGGTTACTGCTGCTGCAAGACAGTGCTGGCGTGGCGCCTTGGTGGCCTTGGGGTAACGCTCCCCTAACGCCGTCGCGGTGCCTCTTGGCAGGCCCGCCACGCCAGCCGCGCAGCTAAGCACGGCAAGGGGGGCCGAGCCTAGTTGACAAATTGTCGCAGGGGCCGCTCCTCGTGTACACGATGTGACAGTTTGTCGCATTCTCAGCCGGGCCGAACTCGGGCAGTGTGCCCCGGCCTGAGTGCCGGCCCCTAAGCTGGCCCGTGGCAAGCGGCGCGCTCCTGCAGCCTCCCCGGTAGAGCGCGCCGCACCCTGCGGCGGAATGTCGCAGCGACACGGGGAGCGAACTAGGGCAGTCTGTGCGGACTGAGTGCGAGCGTAGGAGGTGGGAAAATGGTCATGATGACGATAGCAGCACTTTTAGCGCTTGCGGTCTGGCTTTTGGCCAAGGGCGCTTCCCTCGTGGAACGGGCTGAAGCCAACGTGCACGAGCAACGCAAGGTGGCGCGCAAGCGGATGGTGCGCGTCCGCTAGCTTTCGCAGCCTGGGGCCGGCTTTGCCGGCCCCAGTGTGGGGCAGCTAGCCTCGGGAGGCCGCTAGTCGGCCATGATAGGAGACGGACATGAGCAAGAACGTAGACAAGACGGAGGCGCCGCGCGTCCTCCCGGACTTGACGCCCAAGGCGATAAGGTGGGCGAAGCTGCCCCACAACTTGGCGGTCGCAATCGAGGGCGATTTCCTCCTCGTGCGGATGCCGGTTTCGGCCGCCGCAATGGAGGCCGCGCAGCCGAGCAAGAGCGGCGCTCTCTGCATGGTGGCCGGTGGCGCCAGCGCGTGGCACAAGATCGACGAGGCAATCACCGATAGCGGCTTGCCGTCCGGCGCTCGCCTCAACATCTCATTTGGTATCCCCAATCCGCTGCACGACAAGGAGGCCGCGAAAAAGCGGCGCCTTCTCGCGCAGATGAAGGCAGCCGGCATCACGGCGGCGGACTTGGCCGCGTAGAACGGAGGAAGGATGCGAGACAGCTAGGGCCCTGCCGGAGCGGGGCCCTAATCGCGTTCAGGGAGGAGACTATGTGTCACGAAGCGTTCTGGTTGTTCTTGTTGGGATCGTTTTGCGCGGGTATGCTATTAGGTGGTGGGCTCGTCGTAATGGTGCATCCCAACTATTGGAGGTAACATGCGCAGAGTAATAATCGACGTTTGCCTTATGCTCGCCTGTTGGGCGATGCTTGTGGCGGCGGTTGCGCTATTGATCGCCGTTCTAATCGGAGGGACCGCGTTGTGGACAGGATGAGCGATGAGCTAGCGTGGTTGATGTTCGCCAGCGGCGCGCTGGCGCGGCTTGACGGCGGATACGCGGCTATTGAGGCGGACCAACTGTTGGAGTCTTTCCGGAAACGCTATCCCCTATCCGTAGCCGCTTCCCGCGCCCCAGTCCGTAACCCGCACCCTTACGGTGAGGAAATTCGGCGCGGCATCAAGGCGCGGCGCAAGGGCCGCGTGCTGCCAGTCAACCCGGAGTGCCGGCCATGACCGCGATTGCACTAGGGCTAGGGTTCGCCCTTTGCCTCGTGCTGGCCTGGGCGTTCTCCCTCAAACAGCGGGAGGAGGAGGCCGCGGAAATAGCGGGCCGCTATGCGGCGATGTTGGACCAGGCGCAGGCCGCCATTGAGGAGTTGGAGGAGCAACTTGACCGGCTCAGGGATGGGGCGCTTGAGCACAATCCGGGGCCGAACGGAGCGGATAAGGTTCATTAACGGGAGCGCGGTAGTCTGCTCTTTGGCGGGCCATTTGGCCCGCCACAACTGGAGGTTGAGTTATGACGGGAAGGGAAGCTAGGATAATCGCGCGGAGCCACACGGTCACGCACCGCGAGCCGGCCGCGCGTTGCGATTGGCTGACGGGCGTCACTATCGGCTTGTGCGTGGCGGGCATTACGCTAGGGCTCGCCTTCGCTATCATCACGGATGGGTGGCACTCGGGGCAGACGCGCGAGCAGGCCGAGTGCCTGGGGGCGCTGGTGGGCGCCACGACCCCGCCTGGACCATGGGGGAAGTGATGAGGCTACTACCGAACAAGTCGCGCTATAGCTACTGCGCGGGGGATACAGGGCCAAGGCTGGACAAGGGGCAGATTGAGCTAGTGGAGCATGGGGCTAGCTTCTATTGGCGCCGGCGGGACTACCCGACGATGCTAGTCGGGCCCTACGCAACAATAGGCGGGGCTAGGTCTGGTGCCGTGTCGTGGTTGGACAACCTCGGGATTGGGCGTGGGCCTGTCAACAACGCCAAGGCTATCACTGTGCAGCTGCAACTCTGGGGGGCGGTCCGTGGCAAATCGAGTTAAGGTGGGCGACGTGGTCGCCGTCGTGCCGGTGCCGCCTTGCGATAGGTGCGGTGTGCAGCCGGTGTGGAAGGCGTTGAAGATGGTGAGGGACGAGATTAGCGGCGCCACCGTCTCGCAGTTGCAGCACTACTGCAACCACTGCGCGCCGGCTAAGGTGCGCGCTTTTCTGCTAAAGCGCGGGCTGAGCCGCTAGGGGGAGGGGGTCGCTGGTGCGCGATTGAGGGGCGGGCTAGGTAGCCCGCCCCTTTTGCGTTCTGCTCACCACGCGCCAACGTCGTGAGATTGGCGCCCTATCTGAGCCGGATCGAGCCTGCGGCCCCGAGCATGGGCCCTAGGTTGATCGCCAGCACGTAGATCACCACGAGCACGGCGATAACCCATAAAACGTGCATGACGCGGGCCGGGAGGGCGAGGCCCATCTGCTCTAGGAACCAGAGGATGAGATAGCAGACTCCGACGATACAGGCGATCTGTATCAGCAATAGGGCGACGGATGCGATTAGGGACATGTTGTGGTTCTCCTCGTGTACACGAGGGGGCACTATAGCCAGCCGCAGAGGGGCTGGCTAGGTGCGACATTCTGTCACTGCAAGCGGGCCTCCTCCCCTAAGTGAATTGGCAGCCTGGCCACCCTATATTTCGACCCATCGAGGCTAGCGCCAGCTTGCTTGCGCAGCTGGCCGCGTTGCCGCCCCGTTTTGGGCTGTTCTAGTGCTGGAGGTACGAGAATGACGGATCGAGAAGCATGGGCCATGTTCTATGCAGCTGCGCTGCAGGGTGGCCAAGGGTATGAGATGGACGAAGCGGACCTAGCACTAAAGCGGCTCAATGCACGCTTTCCCGCCCCCAAAGGACGCACGCGCGCCGCGTCACGGGAGCAACGGCTATGGGCGAAAGAGCAGCGCTTGCGCGTGGCTGAGCAACGCAAAAGGGGCGCCATATAGGCGCCCCCCAGTGATTACTAGCGAATACTTGGCGCGGCAACTCAGGTCCGCGCGAATACTTGGCCGCAATCGAGGCACCGGGCGCGGAGTGGCTTGGCGGACCTAATGCGCGGCCCCTTAGCGCATCCGCATAGGTACAGATTATGCCTATTCGCCCCATAGCTTTTCCCGCCCTTCACGCCCTTGCCGGCGCCGCATGGGCGGATGGGGATAGGGCCGGCTGGCGGAATAGGCAAGCCCGTTATGATGGGGCGATCCACGGTCACTCCTTCATTGGGGACAGGAAGACGTTGCAGCTGGGCAAGCATCCACGCGGAGAATGTCGGCGTGTCGCCGTGCTGATAGGTGGCCTTTGCGTCCACCAAGCCGAGACGCGCACATGCAGCCTTCCACTCTGGCCCGTGGCCGAAGCCGGGGCCGACAACCGCATGGCCTAACTCATGCAGCACGGTCTCGGCGATTAGATGCGGAGTCGAAGGGTGAGCGGTCGCGCAGACGGCGCACCAATGCGAGACGCCCCCATCCGCGCCGCGCCATTTGTTATAGCGGGTTATCCCCAACGTATTATCGGGCCCGTCGCCCCAGACTAGGCGCACCTTTCGAATGGTGGCTTTGTCGTCTGCCTTTGCCTCTGTGTGGCGCGCCGCTAGGCGCGCCACGGCCGCCACATAGGCGTCATGGGTGCGTGGCTTCCGTTTCGTGGTCATGGCTTGCCTTTCATTACTAGCTCGTGATTGAGCGCGCGGCATTTGTCCGCAGGATCGGCGCCCCAAAAGGTGCGCCAGACAAAGGTTCGACGCCCACTGTCGCTATAGTCTTGCGCCTCAGCCATTGCGTCGGCTCGATTGTCGAAGCCGATTTCGTGGTGCCAGTATTGACCAAGGCCGTGCGCCCGGGTGAATACGTGCCAGTATGGTCTTGCTTTGCGCATGCTAGTCCCCGTTCTATGGGCCGCGCGAATGCGCGGCCCTGGCCTCCCTTGTGTACACGAGGAGGCGGCAGCAAGCGAGGCGCGAGTGTGCCTCGCTGGTGTGGCAGAGTGTCGCACCCATCGGCCCTGGTCTTATATAAGACTGATGCCCTTTTGTTCCCTCAGGTTAACGTATAGGGCAACTTTGTCCCCGTTTTGTTCTCCCGCATAAGCCCGCCCGGGCCAGTCACTTTATGCGTGCTTTTGTCGACAGGATGGGGGCGGAGGGTGCGTGTACATACAACGGGCCGCTCCGCGGCCCGTTGCAGAAGCAACTTCCCCAGGCCGGCCGCCGGCCGGCGGGACCATGTCTTGGGGCCCCAGACGGTTTTCGCGAAACGGGAAATTCATTCCGGGGTGCACGGAGGACCCAGGGCCCCCGGGGTTAGCAAAACTGATAACCCCGCGACAACTTGCCTTCGGCAAGTTGGGCTCGCTGCGCTCGCCCCCGGCCGATAGGGGATAGGGGAAGAGGCAGTGGTGATAGGGGATAGGCCACGTGGCCCCTCGCCCCATATCAGGCGGCCTGCGCTGCGCCCGCTAGGGCGCGGGCGCTAGCCTGGAAGGGGTTTCTACTGCCGATCTTCAGTACAGCAACTCTCGGCTCTGCTTCTAGACTGCCAAACGGCAATTCACTTAGGGGAGAGGGGACTTTGGCAGTGTGACCCCTGCGACACCCCGTCACATTGCCAAGCCCGGCGCCGCCGTGCTACTTTCCGCTCAGCCAACGGCCCCAGCCGTCCCAGCATAGGGTCGTGCCCTTACGGACGGTGACGGGCTGTTGGCCCCAAGACGGAGGGCGGGATGACGACACCAGAAGAGCAGATGACCGAGAACATGCGTCAGCAGGCGCTTCGGCGCAGCGGGCCCGAGCGGGCGATGACGACTCAGCGGAGGGCGCCGCAAAGCGGCGCCCCAGACGATGCTCCCACCCCCAACCGCAACCCCCCGCCCAAACCCCGGAACAGGCTAGAGGCAGTGTGGTTAAGGGACGTGAAGAAGCGGCCGATAGACTGGCTCTGGCGCCCCTTCCTCCAGTGTCGGGCCATCAACCTGCTCACGGGCGACCCCAACGCGGGGAAGTCGACCATCGCCTGCGAGATCGCGGCCGCCCTCTCCACCGGGCGCCCCCTCCCGGGCGACCCCGTCTCCCTCAAGCGGCCGCCGATGAACACCTGGATCATGAACGGGGAGGACGCAGCGGACGACACAATCGCGTGGCGGTTGGACAACCAGGGCGCCGACCGCAACCGTGTCCTCATCACCGACCAGCAGGCGACGATTGACATCGCCCTCGCGAGGGAGATCGAGCGAACCGTGAGGGAGGCGCAGATAAGGCTCCTCGTCATCGACCCGCTCCAGGCCTGGATGGGCTCCGACGTCGACATGAACCGGGCGAATGAGACCCGGGAGTGGGCCGGCATCCTCCGGAGGGTCGCGCTGGAGACTGGCTGCGCCGTCGTCTTCGTCCGTCACAGAAGGAAAGGGCAACCAGGTGACAATAAGCTCTACTCAGGCCTCGGCTCCATTGACATTAGCGGATTTGCGCGCTGCGAAAGCAGCGCTATCGTCGGGAAAGACGGGCGTCGCTACCTGGCGCGTACCAAAGGCAATGTGGGACCGGATGGAGACGGCATCTCCTACGCTATTGAGCCGGTTGCGGAGGTGGGGAATGACCACGGATGCCTCCGCTGGACCGGAAAGTACGTCGAAAAGGTGCCCACGACCATCTCGCGGACGCCAAAAGCGCTCCAAAACGCGGTCGAGTGGCTCTCCGGCTACCTGAAAGACGGTCCAAGGGCCGCAATTGACGTCCTTTCCGAGGCAAACCGACTCAACATCAGCGAGCGGACCCTCCGAAGGGCGAAAGATGGCCTCGCCGAGTCGATCCAGCTCGAACACCCGGACGGAACTAGCGATTGGGTGTGGCAGCTGGCCACCGAGGGTGGCCAGCGGTGAGTGAAATCCTCCCCATGCTACGCCCCCGCGAGGGGGAGCTGGTCGATCCCGAGGCCGTCTTCTCCTTCTGCGAGCAAGTCGCCTTCGGGATGGACCTCTCGGACATCGCCAACCTCCCCGGGATGCCCACCGTCCAGCAATTCCTCTCCCTCGTCATGCGGGAGCCGCAAGTTGGGATGCTGTACAACAAAGCGAGGGAGATGTCCGCATACGCACAGGAGGATGAGGCCCTCACTCGGCTGCGGAAGTCGCTCACCCAGACTGGGATGACCCAAGTCGACGTCCGGAAGCTAGAGGCATACGTTGGGCAGCTGCGCTGGTCTGCGGCCAAGCGTAACCCTCAAGTCTTCAGCGAGCGCTCGAACGTCAACGTCACCGTCCCAATCCAGATCAACACCTCCCTCCCCATGGGCGGGGACAACCTAGCGGGTGGGACCGCCGAGCACCCCAACATATACGAGCTGAAGGCCGACGTGGAGAGGGCAACTACGTTGCCCTCTCCAGAGGAAGCCATCGAGGGACAGGCCACAGAGCGGAAGCAACGTCGGAAGGCGGGCCCTCAGAAGCGGGTCCTCACCCCGCGGGAGAGCATCGAGTACAAGACAAAGAAGGCCGCCCGGGAGAAGGTGCTCCAGCGCCGGGGCGCGCTAAAGCGCGCCCGTAGCGCGAGGGAGACCGCGACCGGGGCCGCCCTCGCGGTTGTAGCTACAGGGGAGTCCGATGGCCGCGCTCCACAAGGTTGAGTTCATCCCCAACCCCGTCCAGAACAACTTCATCCAATCGCGGGCGAAGGCGGACCTCTTCTCCTCGCGGATGGGCGAGGGCAAGTCGACGGCCCTCGCATGGACCGCCCTCTTCCACACCCGCCATAACCCCGGCGCGAGCTGGGCCCTCATCCGCGACACCTACGAGAACATCATCGGGACGACGCAGAAGACCTTCTTCACCTGGTTCCCGCCTGGCATTTTCGGCTCTTACAACGCTAGCCGCAAGACCTTCAAGTGGGCCTCGGGCGTCGCCGACGGCGAGGTCGTCTTCATGGGGATGGACGACCAGCAGGACGCGAGCAAGCTGATGAGCCGCGAGTTCGCCGGCTTCGGCATCGACGAGCCCGCCCCCGCGGTGGGCTCGGCCGGCGTCGACGAGATGATCTTCGACATTGGCATGTCGCGGCTGCGACAGCCCGGGATGAAGTGGTACAGCGCGAAACTAGCGGAGAACAACCCAGATGAGGCGCATTGGACCTATCGCCGTTTCGTCCAGCCCGGCGACCCCCAGTTCAAAGTCTGGCAGCCCCAGCTGCCCGAGAACTCCCTCCACCTCCCCGCCTCCTACTACGCCGAGCTGCGCAAGCTCTGGTCCCACCGCCCCGACCTCGTCCGCCGGTTCGTCGAAGGGGAGTTCGGCTTCCAGCAGATTGGCAAGGCGTGTACGCCGCAGTGGGCCGACAAGCTTCACCTCTCTCTCGGCCTTACTCCACTTCCTCGCCTCGATGTCTATGCGCTGTGGGACTTCGGCCACAACCCGACTTGTATCCTTACCCAGCGCACTCCGCTTGGCCACTGGAATTTCCTCGACTGTATGGTCGGAGATGGGATCGGGGTCGAGGAGCTGATCCTCAACTGGGTCAAGCCCCTCTGGACCGAGCGCTACAAGGGGCTCCGCTGCGAGCTGAAGCACATCGGCGACCCGGCCGGCCTCACCCGGGAACAGACCAGCACGTCCCGCTCCGCCGTTCGCGCCGTGAAGCTGATGCTGGGCGGGAGCTGGAGGAGCGGCCCCGTCAAGTTGGCCGAGCGGTTGAACCCCCTTCAGTCCGTCCTCACTCGGACGGTGGGCGGCCGCGGCCTCGTCCAGGTGGACAGAGAGCGTTGCGCCTCCGTCTGGCACGCCCTGCGGGGCGGTTACTACTTCCACGTCTCCCGGGGCGGCATCACCTCCGGCGATCCGGTGAAGAACATCCACTCCCACCCGGGCGACGCCTGCGGCTACGGGGCCGCCATCCTCTACCCGATGGGCAGGGCGACGGGCGACAAGAAGCCGGGGCTGGACAAAGGGGCGCCTGGGGGGTACTTTAGCCGAGACATCCCACAGCCGATCATCGGCAAGAAGGTGCCGGCCCTCTGGACACCGCCGGCTCACGGAGCACCCCTAAATGGCTGATGCAGCTTCCACCCCAGCAGGCACCCACGTCGTCACAAACGATGGCCTCATCGTTGTCACCTGGGCCGGCGCCCTCAACGGCGTCGCCACTGGCGGGATCGTCTCGCTGCCCCGGATCAAGCCGGGCTCGATGTCCGTCCAGTTCACCGGCACCTTCGGGGGCGGCACTTATGTGTTTGGTGGAAGCAACGACGGGGTTAATTTCGTCACCTGCCGATACGCGAGATCGGTCGCCGTGGCGGGGACGCAGGACGCGGTCTCAGTGACGGCCGCCGACGCGGGAAAGGTCCTCGATGACGCTTTCCGCTACTACCGTATGACTAGCTCAGGCGGCACCGGCTCGGCGGTCATCGCCACTCTAGTCGCCAAACGCGACTGAGGGCCTTCCCTTCCCGCCTCGCCCATGCTACTCCTATCGCCTACCCGAACCCGGAGACCACTATGGCCACGAAGACTCAAATTCTAGACGCCCTTGCCGCCGAGAAGACCGTGCAGGAGGCCGATGTAGCCGTCGTCGACAAGAAGATTGCCGACGCCCAGCTGCTCACTGACGGCGTGAACTACCCGGATGCGATGCTCCCGGTCCCCGCTGGCCCGGCCGTCCCGCCGAAGTCCATCGAGGAGAAGGTAACCGACGCCGTCAAGCTCGCCCTTCCCTCGCAGGTAGAGCTGGATGCGATGATCGCGGCCGAGATCGAGGCCCAGGTCAAGCCGGCCGTTGAGGCGGCTGTCAAGGCCCGAGTGGCTGCTGCCGTTTCTGTGGCTGTTTCCACGGTCGAGAAGCCGGCGTAAAGGGAGTGGCGGGGACTCTGTCCCCGCCCTACGCCCATGGCGGATGACGTGGCCCTAAAAGGGCCCTCCACTGAGAATGCGGACAAGATCGTCCCGGTCCTGACTGGATACTTCCAGGAGGCCGATAACGCACGCAAGGGCGGCCTCAACCCAAGGGACGCTAAGTGGACCTCCAACCTCCACCTCTACTGGGGCCGCCAGGATTACACCACGAAGGCTAGCTGGCAGGCGAAGGAGCACCTGCCCGAAGTGCCAGCTTTTGTGGACCGCTTCGCCGCCGCCCTGAAAGAGGCCCTGGTCACGGGGCCCGATGGCTTCTACACCGTCGACGATCCGGCCGATGTGGAGGGGGACCTGACCTCCGCCGTTAAGCGGATGAATGACTGCTGGCTCTCCATGACGGGCCGCAACCAGATGGGCACCTGTCTGGGCTTCCCCGCCGTCTTCGAGGAACAGATCAAGCTCGGCGCGCTGATGGCGTGCAGCTCGGTCACCCGCTGGGACGACAGTTATGGCAAGTACGGGCGGGTCGCCATCGAGACGACCGATCCCCGCAACGTCTGGCTCGACCCCACCTACCGGAACTTGTACCGTATCCGCCGGATCGAGCTGGACAAGCACGAGCTGCGGGCGATGGCCCTGCAGAAGGACAAGGCGGGCTCACCCATCTACAACATGGAAGCCATCGATCAGATGGTTTCCCACATTGAGCTGGACAGCGAGCGCCAGAAGGAGGACCTGACCGGGCACGGCGCCGCGCAATCCAGCACCCGGACCCCTATCACGATGGACGAATACCTCGCCACCGTGGTCGACAGCTCCGGGAAAGTCCTCGCGAAGGACGCGCTGATGGTGCTCGGCAACGGGCAGTTCCTCATCCGCGGGCCCGAGAAGAACCCCTACTGGCACGGGCGCGACTGGCTGACCTACTCGCCCCTCATCATCACCCCGCTCTCCGTCTACGGCCGAACCTACATGGAGGACTTCGGCTCCCTCGCCCAAACCTTCAACATGCTGACCAACCTCATCCTGGACGCCGTCCAGGTGAGCACGATGAAGGCCTTCGTCTGCGTCCCGTCGATGCTCTCCGACCCCTCGCAAATGGCCGGCGGGTTGACGCCGAACAAGCTCTTCCAGCTGGAGGACGGGACCCGGGCCGAGGACTTCATGAAGGCCATCGACCTGGGCAATATGGGCCCCGACGCGATGGCTGTCTGGCAGGCGATCAAGAAGGAGCTGACCGAGGCGGCGAACCAGAACGAGATCGGCCTCGGCGGCTTCGCCCCGAAGGGGCGGACCTCCGCGACCGAGATCAGTCAGACCCAGGAGTCGAGCAGCGCCGTCATCCGCAGCATCGCCCAGACGGTCGAGACCAGGGTCCTCAACCCCCAACTCGACCTCGTCTGGAAGACCGGCCTCCAGCATATGTCGGTGAATGATCCCGTCCTCAAGGCGGCCTGTGGGGAGGACCTCTTCGGGCCGCTCATGGCGCGGCGCAAAGAGCTGGCCTCGCGCCCATTGACGTTCCAGGCGCACGGCATCAGCTCGATGATCCAAAAGAGCCGGATGCTGAAGTCCCTCCTCCAGCTGATGTCCTTCCTCTCCCAGTCGCCCGAGCTGCTCGGGGAGTTCATGAGGCAGGTTGACCTCGGGAAGTTCATCAAACTCCTCTTCAAGCTGAGCGATGTCGACATCTCCAAGGTGACTATGTCGCAACGTGAGCAGATGATGCAGCAAACCGCGCAGGCCTTCCAGGCTGCGCAACAGCAGGCGCTGGGCGCGCAGGGGGTTCCGCCCGGACAGGGCGCGCCCGAGGCCCCAGGTGGGGCCGGGCCGGAGATGCAGCAGATGGTTCAAGCCCTCGGGGTGGCCAAACAGTGAACGAAGCACAGGAAATGGGCGAGGTTTCGCAGCTAGCGCGCCTCCAGGGCTTCCTCCCCTACCTGGAGGACGCCATCGCGAAGATGCAGCTAGCGGTCGTGAACCGCGCGAAGGCCGCCCAGACCCAGGGAACCCTCACTTCCGACCTCGCTCTCGCCCTTTGGATGGAGTTCCTGGCGAATGAGCGGCTCCTCGCCCGCATGGGGGCCCGGGAAAGGGGCGCCCAGGGAAGCGCCGCCCGCTATGCCCCGCTATTGACACCCCCTACCACGGCGGCGTAAGCTCCCTGGGCTGCGGCGGGCGTGGCAATATAGGCCGAGGGCCCGGGCCTCCGTGCCTCGCCGAGTCCGCCGCAGCACTTCCTCTGACGGAGAGACGAGATAATGGCCAAAGTGACGACTAGGCGGCGCCAACAGCCCGCCGAACAGCCCCAAAACGACGACATATTCGCCCACTTCGAGCGCCACGGCCGTAGCTTGAACGAGGACGCCACACAAACCAGGAAAGAGGCGCCTGACGCGGGACAGACTGCCCTTCTTGAGCGAATTTCCAAGCTGGAGGGCTCCCTGGAGGAGGCCCGCGCCAGTCGCCAGTGGGCCGCACCACAGGCCGCGGAGCGGCCTGTGGCCCGAGTCGCGGCGAAAGACGTCAAATTCGACCCCACCGGGCTCCCAGACCCCCTCGAAGACAAAGACAAGTACAATACGGAGCTGGCCCTCCGCATTAACGCCGCTATGCAGGCCCAGGCCCAGGCGGTGCGGGAAGAGGTCACCTCCAAGTTCCAGGGCGAGGGCGCTTCCGAGCGCCTCTGGAACGGCTTCACCAAAGAGCACTCAGAGTGGGCCGAGTATCCAGAGCTGGTCGAGACCGTTGCGGTGAGGGTGACCCAGGAGGCCATCGCCAAAGGGATCGACCCCCAGAAGTATATGTTCCAAAACACCTCCGCCTTCTACGCCGACGTGGCGAAGCAGCTGAATGACCGCTATGGGGCTGTCATCGAGTCCGATGGCGAGAGCCCCCGTCGCAGGGCAGAGCCCCGCGACCCCAACGAGGACGACGGCCGTGCCGTGGCCACCTTTGGCGGCCAGGAGAGCGGCGGCCGCCCCGCCCAGCGGCGCTCCGCCGAAAACGAGGGCCCCGGCATGATCGAGGACCTCCACGCAATCCAACGCAAGATGGGCCTGTTCTAACGAGATCGGGGATGCCCAGGCGCAAGCTGGGCTGACCCGCGCCGGAGGCGGTCCCCCGTCGCCGCCTCCGGCACCCCTTCAGAGGAGTGAGAAAAATGGCAGACGCAGAAGTTGGTCAAGACGTCATCTTCCTACTGGGCGGTGCACAGCACCCGGCCCGGGTGACCGCCTCCTTTGGGGGTGGCCTCGTCAACCTCCACGTCAACCCCGACTCATTCTCCTCGAACTGGTTCGAGAGCAACGTCCCTTTCCTCATCCAGGGCGGAAACCAGCCCAGGGCGTGGGTGGAACGGCCCAGCCACACGATGGGATGGGCCAACTGACCCTATTGACAGTACTGGCGGGATACTGCGATAACTGAAGCTAGGTCTGGCGGGACCCGATAACAGGAGCTAGACACAATGTCTTGGACTTTCGACGCCCCGACCGGCACCTACCGCAACCACGCCCTGTCCTCGGACATCCGGCGTGAGGCGATTGCCGACACGCAGTTCATGAAGTTCTTCCGAGCCGAGCCCGGTTTCGGCAAGAAGAAGGGCGATACTGTCACCATCACCCGCATCATGAAGCTGCCGATTGCGAGCCGCGTCTCTGAGACCGATCGTCTGCCCAGCGGCCGCCCCGCCATCGAGACCAAGTCGGTCTCCGTCAGCCAGTGGGGCTACAAGGTGCCGGTCACCGAGTTCGAGACCCACCTCACCCACTTCAACCTGATGGACCCGATCCAGCAGGTCCTCCGCGACCAGATCACGCTGACGATGGACGCGATGTGCGCGTCCGCCCTGAAGCTGACCCCGCTGAAGTACACCCCGCTCTCCACCGGCGGCGAGTTCGTGACGGACGGCAGCGCCGACTCCCTCTCGAACCGCAACCTGGAGGTGCAGGACCTTCGCCGTATCCACGACAGGCTCCACGGCGACCTCAAGGCCCCGAAGTTCAAGAACGGCCGCTACATCGGCATCCTCTCTACCCGCGCTGCGCGCGGGTTGAAGAACGATGAGACCTACAAGGACTGGTTCGCCCCGCACACGAAGGACCCCCTCGTGTCTGGCAAACTAGCGACCGGCCTCGAAGGCTTCGACCTTTACGAGTCAAACCACACCGACGCCCTTGCGGACCTGATCGGCTCTAGCACGACCACTGGCGACGGCGTCTTCTTCGGCGCCGACGCAGGCGGGCTCATCAAAATCATGGACCCGGAAATCCGCACCGGACTGCCCGAGGAGCTGGGCACCTTCCGGGAGGTGGGTTGGGTTGGGACCATCGAGGCCTTCCTCGTCTGGGAGCGTCCGACGATGGCCCGCGTTGTTCACTTGGCCTCGACCTAAGCCGGCCAGAAGGAGTAGCTTACTATGTCTCATGATCTGATCCAGAAGCGCTTCTCGATGGCTGCGGCCGATACACCGAACGTCGACAGTGCCGGTGCCGTGGCGGAGTTCGTCTTCCCCGGCCCCGTCATTATCACGAAGGTGGGTTTGCTGGTTACGACCGCCATCGTGACCGACAACTCGGTGGCGATGTCCGCCACCCTGTCCCGTCGTCCCATCGTGGGCTCGACCGCGGGCGCGGTCTCTCTCGGCGTCTTCAACATGATCGCAGCCGGCGTCGATCCCGCCGCCGGTGCGGTTATCTGGGCGCCCACTAACATCCCGGACCTCGACGGCGAGCAGCCCGAGGACTACAGCGCGGTCCAGGGCCGTGCCTCCAGGAATGAGGCTCCGAACTCGAACATCGTCGTGATCGAGGTAGGCGCCAATCCCTGGGCGATCTACCCGGGCCAGAGCTTCGCGATGACCCTCGATACCAACGCCGAGGGAGACTCCGGCGCCGGGCGCGCCTGGGTCGAGTACATCGAGCTGCCGTTCAATGCCACTTTCATTGACCAGGCCAACGTAACGCAGAAGACCGTCACTGCAGCCGCATAACTGATGGGGGCCCCGCAAGGGGCCCCTCATTAGGAGAACAAGAATGAGCCTCTACGGCAGTTTCGCCCGCGACAAGCACTTCTCTGAGCTGGACACTCCGCTGCCGACCGCAGAGGGGGTGCTGACCCCGGCCCAGCGGAAGGCGCGTGCCCTCTTCTACCTCGGTCTGAACGCCTCCCTCACCGGCGGCAACTTCACCATCAATTCCAGCCCGACCTCGACCGACAACGCGGGACGGACCGTCCGTCTCAACTCCATCACAAATACCGGCACGGCCAACTCATTCATCGGCTTCCAGTCGAAGCCGCGGCAGGGCGTCTCGATGGCGAACAACGTCATCGGTGCCGAGGTTGGTGCTTCGATCAGCGACGGTGTCGCGCTCACCGGCTCCGGCTCTATCATCGGCCTCCACTCCGACGTCTATCTCCGCGGCACCGCCGCGGGGACCATCGCCGGCGACGTGCGCGGACATCAGATCGAGCTGGTTACGGATGACGCGGGTACTAGGACGATCACCGGCAAGGTGGTCGGACTGAGGATGCGCGCAGCCTTCTCCGCCACGACCGTCACCTCCGGCGTCATCGTCCCCTTCTCCATCGAGCGGATGGAGGCCCAGACCGGCTCGCAGTCTTGGACCCATCTCTTCGAGCTGCCGGGTGCGGGCGGTGGCGCTTGGAACAACGATCCGACGACCGAGAATGATGGCGCCCTCCAGGGGTACATCAAGGTCCTTATCAACGGTGTCGACAAGTACATCCGCCTCTACGCGGTGGGTGCCACGGCCGACTAAAAGGAGACGACGGGATGACGCTTGAGAGATTGAAGCTGCGGCTTGAAGAGTTGATGGTTCAGAAAGAGAAGGCCGTCTGTCTAGTTCACGCAGTCGATGGCGCGTTGCAGGAGACGATGAACTGGATCGAGGAGTTTGAGAAAGAGGCGGCGAAGCCGGACCCGAAGAACGAAAGTGAGCCTACCCAATGAAGACCCTTCTGATCGTCCTTCTCCTCACCCTTTCCGCCGCCCCGGCTTCGGCCGACTTCGATGTCAAGCGGTTTTGGGACAGCCAAGACCGATGGAGTAAGTAAATGGCCAAGTACCTCAGCCCCGGTTACACCTACAAGGATTGCCCCGCCTGCGGCCGCGCTGGCTGCGAGGCCCCCTACGTGATGCTCCACGGCGACAGCAAGGTTCGCACCGGCCCGTGGGAGTGCGACCATTGCGGATGGGACTCCGAAGAGGTCGACGACGAGAAGGGCTACGAGTACTATGAAGGGAACGGGGTCGAGTCGCCCCCAACAGTTGGGACGATCCTCTCAGACATGCTCGATGTAGTGACGAGGCCGCGCAGGTAAGTACGGAGACGGGAACCATGGCTGAAAGAAAGATCGACTACGACAGGGGTGTCTTCATCAGGACCGCAACGGACCTGGGGATGGACATCTTCATGTACCGGGATGAGCCGGGCAAGTACCTCAACGCCCACGGGCATGAGGTGGGCGAGGAGCTGGCGAAGATGGCCGGCTTCGATACCGTGAGGTTCGCCATCCAACGGCGCCGCAAAGAGGCGATGTCGGCCGCAGCCAGGGCAGTGGACGCCGAACTCCTGGCCACTGAGGCGATTGAGCACAAGACCGTCGTCAAGGTGAAGAATGGGTATTCTATCGTGGCGCTGACCTCCGGGCGGCATCAGGTGAAGGACCCAGAAGGCAATGTTCTCACACAAGGCGTCGTTCTCACACTCGAAATGGCCGAAAAGGTCCTCGATAGCATTGTCACGTCGGAGACGCAGCGTGCCCAGGCCGAGGCCAAGCCCGAGACCCCTTCTGGAGCTGGAATTCGATCCGGAATTCGAGCTGGAGGAGCTACCCCTCTTCGGACCAACTAAGGGGTAGCCCATGGCCACTTTCACCGAGCTGCAGACCGAGGTCGCCACCAACCTCATCGATGTCCCCACCGCCGTCTCCGCGCTCATCCCCACCTATCTCAACCGGGCGATGAAGACGCTGCAGACGCGGCACAACTTCGAGGTGATGAAGGCGGCCACCGCCGTCCTTGTCACAGCACCCGCTACGCGGGTGCTGGTCGCTACCCCAGCCGACTTCAAAGAGTTCCGCCTTGACCCCGTCACCGGGGTCGGCCCATACGTGATCCACGCCTCGGGCGACATCCAAGAGCTGCAGATCGGCCAGAGCCGCGCGGCCGTCGAGTTTGACGTCACCACCGATGCCGGCGGGGAGGCCGACTCCGCCCTGACGATTGGGCCGCCCCAGATGGTCCTCCGCAGCGAGCCCACCTCCGAGGCGGGCGCCTCCAATCTGGAGGTGTGGCCCCTCTCGGACAGCCTCTCCCTCTACGCCGACGGCGAGTACCGCATCCGGGTCCCCTACTGGAAGTACCTCACCGCCCTCTCCGCAGGGGGCGACACCAACTGGTTCACCACCAATGCGGAGGAGTGGCTCCTCCTCCAGGCGACCGCCTATGGGTTCTTCACCAACGAGGATGAGGAGCGGGCAACGATGTGGACCCAGCGGGCGGCCGAGAAGCTGCAGGAGGCGATAAATCGCGACAAGCGCCTCCAGGTCAGCCGTATCCAGACCCTCGTCCCCCACAAGGACGCCTTTGGGGCCCGCCACACCCACCGCCGGGACCCTTGGCTCCGGTGAGCTGACCTGCTAGACTAGGGCCCCGCCATCTCGGAGCCACCATGTCCAGCCCACCCTTCACCCCTAACGAGGCCCTCCCCGAAGATACCGGGGTCGTCTCTATTTACCCCGGACAGGCCCGCACCTTCCGTGAGGTGATCGAGAGCTGGCTCCTCTACGAGCACGGCGCCTCGGGCCATCACAAGCTGCCCCAGAACAGTACCGCCGTCCGAGACGCCGACACCACATGGGAGATCGGCTCCCTCGTCTATAACACGACCCTCGGCCGTGTTCAGATGACGACCTCGATTGACCCGGATGTCTGGCGCTCAATCGGCCCCGAGTTCACCTCCGGCGACCGCCTCCTCTTCGATATGACGGTGCCGCCCGTCGGTTGGACGAAAGAGACTGACGCCGCCTTCAACGATGTCGCCCTGGGCCTCGGGACCAGCAGCGTCGGTTTCAACGGCGGGACCGGGCTGATGACCGCCCTCTGGGCCTCGCGGATCCCCACCGGCACCATTACGGGCCACGCTATTACCGAAGCCCAGATGCCCGCGCATAAGCACTTTGTCGTCGCTGGCGCCACGGGCGACACCTCCCCAGGGTTGACCGCCTCCCGGCAGCTGGCCAGCAGCGTCGGCTCCCTAGGAGATAACTCCTACATCCTAACCGGCAGCGACACCGCCGCAACCATCGGCCTATCCTCGGAGAAGGGCGGCGGCGCAACCCACGACCATCCCTTCGTTGGGGTGGCAATGGACTTCAACATCAAGCGCCGTATTGTCGTGATCGGGATAAAGGACTGATGCCATGACGGGAAAGATAGCAGGGCCGAAGGGCCAATACTGCCCACTTGTGAAGCGAGATTGCAGCCACCCCAAGGCCTGCCAGAGCTGCATGTTCTGGCGCCCCCTGCAGGTGACCCGGGGCGCGGAGACCGGACCAGAGTGGGACTGCGCCTTCGCCTGGCCCATCATGACGCAGGGCATTATGAACCAGCGCCTCGACGTCGTGGCGCAGTCGACCCAACAGATGCGGAACCAGTTCGCGGAGATGAAGGAGACGATGGGGCAGCTGATCGCGAAGATCGCGATGGCAAGGCAGCTGGCGATGGCTCCGCCACCGCCGCAACGGACGATTGCGCTACAGGCAGAAGATGGCGAAGAGCAGCGCAGTAATCAGCCCTAACCTGGGCCTCTACTACGGGTTGGACGCCTTGATGGTCCCCGCGCGGGGCCTGCAGGACGGCCGTAACTTCCGTATCAAGCAGGGTAAGGTGGGGAATGTGAACCTGGGGTGGCAGGAGCACAGCGCGATTGACTTTGTCGACCCCATCATGTTGATCGAAACCTTCTACCTCCGGGCGGGGACCCAGAAGCAGATCATCGCCACCACCAAGAATGTCTTCGAGTATGACCCGGAGACCGACGTCGCGCTCCTCCTGAACCGCCGATACGGGACAGGGACCGTCGCTGTATCGGGGACGACAGTGACGGGGACAGGGACGGGGTGGTTCGCGGCCGGGGTGAAGGTTGGAGACTACTTCAAAGTCAGCACGGCTGACTACCGAACCTGGCCCGGCACCGGCTGGATCAGGATCACCGCCGTCGATGCGGGCGGCCTCCAGCTGACCCTCGCCACCACGGGCGGCACCGTAGGGGCGGGCGCCGTCTACACGATAAGCCGCACCTTCACCGGCGACATAACCACGTTCTGGGACAGCGCGACCTTCGCCGCTCCCGACGACGGGGCGGGCGGGGTCGACCCCGATCTCTTCTTCCTCACCAACGGGGCCGAGTTCGTCCACACCTGGGACGGCAGCGCCACCCAGCTGGTCGAGCAGGCGGCGATGAACTTCCGCTGCAAGCAGCTCTTCGTCTACAAGAACATGATGATCTACGCCACCCTCACCTATGGGGGTGAGCTGCTGCCGACCGGGATGATTAACAGCGACATCGGGCTCCCCCTCAACGCGGGCGACACCGGGACGGGCCTCAGCGAGCAGTTCAGGGTGAACGATGGCGTGTTTGATATCACTGAGGTCGAGGACATGGGGGACAGCCTTGTCTTCTACTCCCGCGACCACGTTACGCTATGCCAGTTCGTGGGCGACCCCCTCATCTTCATCTTCCGCGAGGCGGGCGAGGGCGTGGGCCCCCTGGCGGGCCGGCTCGTGGCCGACTTCGGGGACTACCACGAGTTCATCGGCGCCGACGCGCAGTATCTCTTCGACGGGGTGACCCTCTCGACGATCAACCAGCAACTCTGGCGGGAGGTCCTCCGGACCAGGGACGCGGCTCGACAGCACTTCGGCTTCCACCACTTCGATGAGGAGAACGGCGAGCTGATCTGGGGCATCCCTCTCACCTCCGACGCGGGGGTGGGGGACGAGCTGGAGCCGCCAGAGCAGGCCTTCGTCGAGCACTACCTGGAGGAGGTCGGTGACAAGACGCCCACTCCCTTCTCACGCCGCGACTTCCCCTTCCTCACCCCCGGCCTCGGCGTCGTGGGCTCTGCCCTGACCTGGGACGACATTACCGAGACGTGGGACCAGATGGTCATTCGGTGGAACGACTCCCAGCTCTTCTCCGCTTTCCCTCTCAACCTGGTTGGGGACGAGGCTGGGACGCTGTGGAAGATCAATACGATCCAGACGGGCGCCGGCGCCTTCCTCCCGTCCTTCATCAGGTCAGGCCGACGCGCCACTGGCGACGGGCGCATCCGCAGCCTCCTCAAGCGCGTCTATGCCTTCGCAGAAAAGCTCAACTCTGTCCTCAATGTGACGGTGAGGATGATGGACCACGCATCGGGGCCCGCCACCATCATCGACACCCAGGTCTTCGACACCTCCCTGCCCGAGGGCGGTCACTTCACCGTCCACTACCGACGCGGGCGCTTCTTCGAGAACCAGTTCGGGACCGATGGGGAGCCCTGGCAGCTGAGCGGGTGGGACAACGATGTGACGCAGGGAGGGATGAGATGACGAGGGAGATGAAGAGGGCCGCCATCGCTGTCGGGCGCCGCTACGGCGCGAGCCCCCAGGCTCGCGCCAGGATCATCGATGAGAACTCCCGCCTGACCTGGGTGGGCCACTGTCGCCTTTGCAAGGCGACAGTTAAGGGGACCCCAGCCAAGCTGCGGGCCCACGTCTGCGAGGGAGAGGATGGCAAATAAAGTCTTCATCTCCCCCAGCCAGGGGCGGCCCGGCTCTGACCTATCCAAGACGATGGCCGCCAGCGCGCTTGCCAACCAACGGACGCAGACCGACCACGCCACCCGCCTCAACCTCGCCTTCCCACTCGACGGGACAGAGCATATGCAGGGGCCGCTCCACTTGCAGCATGTCACTACGGCGGAGCTGCCGCCCGCGGCCGATAGAGAGGGGGGTCTTCTTTACGACACCACCCTGCAAACCATCGTCTGGTCCAACGGGGTGGCGTGGCTCCCTGCCTCCGTCACGCCATCCGCCTTCTTCGCCTACAATAGCGCAGCCATCCTAAACGTAACGGGAGACAACACAGACTACAGCATCATCTTCAACACCATCCTCTATGATCTTCTCGGGGAGTTCAACACCACGACGGGGAAGTTCACCACCGTAACGACGGGGACCTACGACTTCGGTGGGATCGTGTTTCTCGATGGCCTTTTGGCGGGGCACACGGCGGTCCGCGTCCGCCTCGTCACCTCGAATAGGACTTTCCTACTCCAATTCCAGAACCCCGCCCCACTCCTCATAGGTGGCATGTTGAGTCTCAACTGGAACTGCCCAGGTGTCGATATGGACGCGGGAGACACGGCGGAGGTCCAGGTTACTGTCTACTTTGGGACGAAGGTGGTGGATATTTTCGAGTCGGGGAGCCCAACCAACCAGTTGACATACTTCTCCGGCAAGAGGGTGCGGTAATGACCGGCGATGAGAATATTTTACTTGGAAAGCTGGTTGTCGATCCTGAAGCGTGGTGGGACAACGTTGTCGCGCTCTACGGGGAGACAATCGCGCAAGCCATGCTCCACGCGAAGCTACTGCGGCACCTTCCCCAATTCTGGTCAAATGGGGTGTGGGTTGCTGTGGTAGGGACATCGCGGGCCCAATCCGAAGCCGCTACTGAAGCGGCGTTTCTCGCGAAGATGGGGTTGTGATGCCACAAACGAGGCAAATTAGGGTTCCGCCCCTGCCGCAGATCATCACCATTGAGGATCGGGCGGACAGTACGGTCTGGCAACTGACCCACCGCGCCAGTGACAACCGTGTCGCTATCCGGGACGACGTAGTCCCGATCATGCTCCGCGGCCAAGTTACCCACTACTCCGCCTATGACGGCCCGGTCCTAGGGGGGAAGCCCAAAATACGGCTGCTAATCAGGGGTGGTCGGATCGGCTATGAGGTGATAGACTTGGGGCAGGGCGTTACTGATCGAGACAACGCCCGCATCCTGACCCGGCGCAGCTTTGCCAACTTTGCGCTGGAAATACTGCCGCTAACCTGGGTCTCCGATGGGGACCGCATCGGCTACTCTACAGTGGACTTCCCATGACCGAGTATCTCTTCGCCCGATACCCTGACGACATTGCCGACGCCGGAGCCGCTACCGCGTCTGAGCTTCCTTTCGTTCCGGCTGCTGGAGTGGCTGCGACTAATGTCCAAACCGCCATTGAGGAGGTTGCGGGCGATGTAACAGCGCACCTCGCGGACACCGTCGACGCCCACGACGCGAGTGCTATCTCCAACGTCCCGGCCGGCACTATAGCGGCGACAACGGTGCAGGCGGCCATTGATGAGCTGGCTGGCGATGCCGCCACAGACGATGCGGCGCTCGCCGCACACATCGCGGACACCTCGGCAGCGCACGCGGCATCGGCCATCGCCTTCACCCCAGCCGCCGGTATTGCCGCGACAGAAGTTCAAGCCGCTATTGTGGAGGACGCGGGCGACCTTGCCGCCCACCTCGCGGACGCGGCCGACGCCCACGCCGGGTCAGCGATCACGAACACCCCAGCAGGCAACATCGCCGCCACCACAGTGCAAGCGGCCATTAACGAGCTAGACGGTGAAAAGTCCGCTGTCGGGCACACGCACGCCTCGACGGCGATCACCGACTTCACCGAGGCTGCCGAGGACGCCATCGCCGCGCTGCTGGTCGCCACTGAGGCGACGGGCGACATCGATTGGACCTACGTTGACGGCACGCCCGCGCTCTCCGCCATCGTCAAGGCGGCCCGCTTCTCGTCACCCGGCGCCATCGGTGACGTGACACCCGCCCGCGGCTTCTTCACAGGAACAGGAACGAATGATAGCGCGGCGGCAGGCACCATCGGGGAGCTTATCGCGTCTCGGTTAGAGGACGCGGTCAACAACGCCAACGCCACGGCTACGCTGACTATTGCGAACCCGTGCGTTGGGACGTGGGTGGCGCACGGGTTTGCGGTCGGGGCGGTCACTGCCGTCAAATTCACCACAACCGGCACGCTGCCAAACGGCGGGACGACAACCATCGTCGCCGACATCACCTACTATCTCAAGGCCATCGACGCGAACACCTTCAATCTAGCGACGACGGTTGACAACGCAATCGCCGGCACGTTCATAAGTACCGCTGGTGGGTCGCAGTCTGGGACGCACACGGCCGACTCTCGTGTCTTCTTCGTTTCCGCCACAAGGCAAAATATCGCTGCGCTTCGGTTGACTGCGGGCAGTTGGTCGCTAAGTGCCGCCGCGCTGTTCTTCGGGTCAGGTACGACCGTGGTTGACAACTTTCTGGGCGCGATCAGGAAAACATCAGCTGCGACGGCTCCCGACCCTGTTGGTGCCGCACTCTCGCAGCAATATCCTACCGGATACACGCCGGGTACTGCCCAGTTCCAGATTTTCCCTGTCGGCCCCTTGTCTATGAAGCTGGCGGCGGCCACCACAATTTACCTCGTGATGGAGTCGGGCTTCTCGGCAAGCACAATTCGTGGAACGGGCTACATAGCGGCGAGAAGAGTGTGGTGATGAAAGACGGTAAGGAGACGGAATATGGCTACCTTCGCGTATATGGGCCCCCGCTACACGAGCTGGCTGAAGCTGGCTCAGGTCAAGCCGGAGTGGCAGGGCGCGATTGACCGCGCCGCTAGGGCCCTCCTAGCGGGAAAAGAGCGCTACCAGGGGATCGAGCGCCAAACCGGCGTCCCCTGGGCGTGGATCGCCGTCGCCCACTTCCGCGAGTGTAACGGGAACTTCAAGGGCGTCCTCCACAACGGGCAGCTCATCGTCGGGACAGGCCGGAGGACGACCATCGTCCCCGTAGGCCGAGGCCCCTTCGCGACCTGGGAGGAGAGCGCCCTAGACGCCATCGCGATGATGGGCTGGGGGAAGCTCACCTGGACCATCGAGATGATGTGTTACAAGTGGGAGGCCTTCAACGGGTACGGGTATGCGCAGATGGGCCGCCCCTCCCCCTATGTATGGAGCGGGACTAACATCTACGTCCAGGGGAAGTACGTCTCCGACCACAACTACGACCCCAACCACGTCGACCAGCAGGTTGGCTGCCTCCCCGTCTACCTCCGCCTCATCGAGCTGGCGGGCGAGACCACTGTCCGCGAACAGAGCACCAAGCTGGTCCTCCTCGACCGGGTGAAGACGGGGGCCCAGACGACCATTGGCACCGTGGCGACCTGGTTCGGCTCGACCCAGGCCCTGGACGGGCAGGCCTACTTCAACATCGGGGCCGCCCTCGCCATAGTGGGGATGGCCGCCATCGTCTGGTGGTTAGCGAACAAGCTCGACAATATGGTTATGCAAGACTACAATGATGGGCGCTATGTGCCGAGTGGCGCCACTATCCAACCCCCCGTGGCGCCCCCGGCAGCCCCACCAAAGGAGCCTGATATGAACTGGACGATCTTCCTCCCCCTCATCCAGCAGTTTCTCAACAGCATCCAGAGCGGCGTTAACCAGCTACCACCGCAACCGACGCCTGTTGTGCCGGTCCAGCCCCCGGTAATCATCCCGCAACCGGCCGAGACGGACGGCTCGATGGATGCCTTCCTGAAGAACCTCCTCACGGCCGTCCTCGTGGCCGCCGCGGCGGTGGTCATCAAGGAGCTGCCGCAGTTGATCGCGAAGCAGCGGGCGTAACCAAGGTGGGGGCCCTAGCGGGCCCCCAGACGGGAGTGGGACATGGAGACGGGACGGATCGAGAACCCCCTGGCCTTCGGGCTGGGGCCGGTCGTGGAGTGGTTGGAGAAGTGGACCCCGGACGCCGGAAAGTGGCTTCGTCTGGTGGCGGACGTTCAGGAGGGCCGCGCCGTGGTGTGGGGCGTTGGACGGACGAAATCTCAGTTGGATGGCCTGCTGATCCTGGCCCTCCCCGAGATTGGCCTAACTGACCGTCCCCAGGTGGTTGGGCTACCCCACAGGGGCCCAGAGGCCCGGAATGCCCTCCTTTCGGCCATGGTAGCCTTCCTCCGTGAGAGGGGCTATACTAGCTTCGTGGCCGTTAATGAGACGGGCCGCGAGGACCCCATCTGGCTCCGCGCCTATCAGAAGGCAGGCCGGGCCGAGAAGGTGGCCTCCGTTTATCAGTTCGAGCTGGAGCCTGAAAATGGGCGAGTTGATGCGAACGATGTTCGGCGGGAGCGAGCAGAAGCAGCAGAGCACCTCGGCCCCCGTCGACCTGAACCCGTTCAAGGACCTCCGCGGCGACTTCGGGAGCACCCTGCAGTCGCTCTACAAAAGCGGTGGAGCCCCGGGGTACAGCGGGCCGTTTACCGGGGACATCAACGACGCCCAGAGACGGGCGATGGCGGGGAGCGAGTCACTCGCGTTCGACCCGACCCGAAGTCAGTACCTGCAGGACTCGATGATGGGGAAGTTCCTGCCGGGCCAGGCGGGCGGTAATCCCTTCTTCACGGCCGCCGTCGAGGCGGCCCAGCGCCCAACCCTGCAGGGGCTCCAACGCACCCTCTCGCGCGGGCTCCCCTCCCAATTCGCCATGGCGGGCCAGCAGACGGGCCCCCGTGGCAGCTCCGCCTTCGATAGGGCGGGCAACATCGCCATTGAGGGCGCCCAGAACATGGTGGGCGACATCGCCACCAAGATGGGGAACGAGGCCTGGACCGGAGGCCGCGCCCTGCAGCAGAACGCAGTCCAGCTCCAGCAGCAGGACCTTGAGGGGATGATTAAGAACCTCACTGCCCAGTCCCTCCCGATGGAGGTCCAGGAGCGTGGCATCGGCCGCGCCATGGAGTCGCATAATAAGCGGTTGGAGTCGCTAATGCAGGCCCTGCAGCTGATGGCCGGCATCACCTCCCCGAACATCGCCAACCAGCAGCAGAGCACCGGCTCCGGCACCTCGGAGAAGGGGATCGTCCCCGGGCTCCTGCCGAAGGGACTCCAGGGCGGATAAGACATGGCAAACCCGTTCTCATTCATTACCGACGCCTTGGGCATCACCACGCCCGAGCCGGCCCCGTCGTGGGACCCTCAAGTCTCCTACGGCGAGACGGCCCCGACGATGGGCGTCCCACAGATACCAATCCCGCTTCCCGGGATGCCTACCGGCCCGGGCCCAAATACGACACCGGAGCCCTTCGGCTTGCTCGACGTCTTTGGGATTGGCTCCCATGCGCGAGGGCAGAGCCGCGCCTATGCGCAACAGAACGCCGTCGAGCAGCGCAAGACCGATGAGGGACTGCGCCAGACGGAGGCGCAGGGGCAGATCATGCGCCGCGTCGGCGAGCTGCGGAATGAGAACCCCGACGAACAGCCCTACCAGACCTTCAATCGGGCGATGCAGGACCCCGTTTTCCTGAAGAGCTTCCACCTGGTCCCGCCCGAGCAGGTTGGGGCCCTCATCAAGAGCGTCTCCGAGGCCACCCAGGCGCCGACGAAGACCATCTCTCAAGCGGCCGGCTCCCAGGCAACCACCTACAACCCGAATACGGGCGAGCAGGTCGGGTCGACCCTAAAGGGCCCACCCGAGGCCCATGTCCAGCTCTACGAGTGGATGCTGAGCCAATCGGATGATGACCTGGTCAAGCTGGCCAAAGCCAGGGGCGCCCTCGGCACGGGCAAGACCGACTCCGATAAGGAGCAGGCCTGGGCCCGTCTCCGCGCGGCGGGGAAGGGTACGGATGAGTACCGCGATAAGCTGATCGCCGGAACTGTGAAGATGACTTCCGTCCCCCTCGGCAACGGCCAGACCATGTCGATGGTTGTCGATGTGACCGACCCGGCGAATACGAAGGTGCTCTGGAAGGGCATCGCCGAGGCCGGGCAGATCACCCCTGTCGGCGGGCCGCTCTCCATGGGCCAGCCGGCGGCGCCTGCCCCCACGCCGGCCGCCCCGTCCCTGGGGCCGCCGAAGACCGACCTTGGACCGCTGCCTCCTGCGGCCCCTCCCGTGCCCGTCCAGGCTCCTCCGGCTGCGCCCCCTGCCCCGGCCGCTCCAGCGGCGCCGCAAGCACCAGCGGCCCCTCCAGGGCCCGCTGCGACCCCTCCCATGGCGCCAGGGCTGATCCCGCCTGCGCCGGCCTTCACCCAGCCCGGGACCAGCCTACCCCCAGGCAGCTCGCCCCCGCCCGGGCCCACTACGCCGCAGGGCACCCCAATGGCGCCCCGTGTGCCATCCTTCATGCCACCCCAGGGGACGCCCGCTAACCCGCTCTCGCCCCCAAATGCGCGGGACCCAATCGAGCCGTGGGACGTACG